>Ga0209802_1002925_pt1 | contig 11649 bp, 10 predicted proteins | sample GraSoiAngelo_129_FD_185886 | JGI IMG/M metagenome (GOLD analysis project Ga0209802, IMG submission 185886) | Grasslands soil microbial communities from the Angelo Coastal Reserve, California, USA - 14_0927_12_40cm (SPAdes) (version 2) | ecosystem: Environmental > Terrestrial > Soil > Grasslands ... | reverse complement strand
CCGCCCCGTCCGTCGCCGGGAGGTCCGCCGGACCGAGGCGGGCGAAGTCCCACCGGGAGACGTTCCAGAGGAGGAAATGCCAGTAGTCGGGCCACGACGGCCGCGAGTCGCCGATGTCGTTGAGGAACGGCTTTGCGCCGTACCACGAGACGTTCAGATCGAGGCCGAGTCGCGCCGCCGCGTCGACGGTAGCGTTCCACATGCTCGCACCGTCCGGCATCGAGAGGTCCGCCCAGAGGATGCGCCCGGTCCCGAAGTCCACCATGATGCTCACGGCGAAGGGCCCTTTCCCCGAGGCGACGGACGACCCGAACGCGGTTGTGGCAACAATCGCCACCAGGATGGCCGTCGCAATCCAGCGCACTTGAACTCCTCTTTCAAGTAAGCTTTATACATATCCAATTCGCTTGACCGTATTAAAGGGTTCGGGGCCTCCATGCAATTGTTGCGCGACCTTCGCGAAGCGACCACGATGCTCGTGTTGTATTCGGTGACGACCGAGCGACACACGCATTTGCGATCCCTCGCCGATGAACTGGGAATGACGGTCCAGGGGGCATCGGAGTACGTGCGCCGGATGATCGAGCAAGGTCTGCTGCAACGTGTCGACGGGGAGTATCGCGCGACGAAGAAGGGCGTCGAGCTCCTCCTCGGCCGGTTCCTGGAGCTCCGGTCCTTCGTGGATCGAGCCAGTCGTGCGATGGCATTCATCGTCACGACGTCGGCCCTGGCCGGAAGCCCGATTCGGCGAGGAGAGCGCGTCGGTCTGTTCATGGAAGAGGGCATGCTTGTGGCCTACGGCCACCGCGAGTCGCCCTCGACGGGGATCGCGAACGAAGACGCGGCGAAAGGGGAAGACCTCGCCGTTCGGAACTTGGAAGGGATCATCGCCCTTCGACCCGGTCGAATCCTCCTCGCCCGAGTGCCACCGAAGGACGAAGGGGGAGCGAAAGGCCTCCGGGAGTCCGCCGCGAAGAAGATTCGTGCAGCTCCGAAGGATGCGGTGATTGCGACACTCGATGTCGCCGGTGTAGTCGTCGCCCGCAAGCTCGGTTTGCGCAGCGACATCCGGTACGGCGTGCTCGCAGGGACGATCGAAGCCGCGCAACTCGGCCTCGACGTAGTCCTGCTCCTCCCGGAGGAACGCGCGGCGGAGGCGGTGCAGGCAATCGAGGCTGCGAACGCGAAGCTTGAGGACAAGATCCCATACGAGAGCGTGGCCCTCGGATGATCACTCGAGGATCGAGACGGCGTCGAGCCGCCCGTCACCGTCGCGGTCTTGTCCCGCGACGACCCGATAGAAATCCGTTCCCGGCGCGTACCCCTCGAGTACGTCTTCGGCGAAGTGCGTCAGGCCAAGAATTGCCGCCATCGTGCCGACCGCGTGCAAGCCGCTTAGCAGGACGATGACGCGCGCGCGGTTCCATGGATTGCGGACCTTCGCGATGAGGCCAACCTGCTCGTCCGCGTACGGCCGCTTCGTACGAGAGGACTCCATTCGCCACACCTGCCTCCAGTCGAAGTTCACCGCGAGGTGCGGGTTCAGATCCATCGTGATGATGTTCGCCACCGGTCCGCCCACCAAGATCATGTCTTCCTTTCCGGCCCCGAGCGCTTTGACCTCGGTGTCGAGACGGACGACCAACCCTTTCCTCGGCGCGAAGAGACGTCCGAGGAAGAATCCCAGTTCGACCGCATACGGCGAGTCACGGGCGGTCGTGTTGAAAGGGCCGTGCGTGTACGGCGATCCGACGACGATCGAACCGTCGAAGACGCCGTCGCGGGTGAATTCCTCGAGGAAGCCGGTGACGACTCCCGCGTGAGGGAGCATCGGAGAGGCGACCGGACTCCCGCGGCCTTTGAGAACGATCGCAAAGGCTTCGGCGGTCGGGGCCAAGATGCGGGCCGACGCACCGCGTTTCGGCTCCTCTCGAAGGACCTCCAGCAAGCCCGCGGCCTCGAGCCGCCGGACATGGTAGTACACCTTCTGTTCGTGGACCTTCAGTCGTTGCGCCAGCGCGTTCGGATAGTCGGGTGCCTTCGCGAGCTCCTGCAGGATGCGCCACGCGAGCGGCGAGGCCAACGCCGCCACCCGGTTCGGCTGATCGAGGATCTCAACCTCCCGCCCCACGGTTCCGTGCGAGGTCTCTTCAACGAGCCAACGTCGGACCACGGCCTTCGAACGATCTTATTCTATTAACGCTTTTGTAATGGTTATCCGAAAGTTGTAGATGCATTTATAATACCTGTCGGACCTCAGGTCTGGTTATGTCGGATCGCCGGCTCGTCCTCTCCTCTCGCGGACCGATGGAATCAGGCGGACAACTCGGCCCGCAAGGGATATACACGTCGCAGCGGGGATGGGGTGCCCGCCGGAGTCCTCGGCAGGTGCATCGCGCATGAAGGCTGTCATCCTCGCCGCGGGGGAAGGCGCCCGGATGGGTCCCTTCACCGCATCCGTCCCGAAGGTCATGATCCCCGTGGGGAACCGCCCCCTCCTGGAATACGTCGTGCAGGCCCTCGCCGACAACGGGGTGCGCGACCTGATCTTCGTTGTCGGGTATCGGCGGGAGCGGATCCAATCGCACTTCCAGGACGGGAAGTCGTTCGGGACCCACATCACTTACGTCACACAGACGAAACAACTCGGGACCGCCCATGCAATATGGGAAGCCCGCGGACACCTCGAGGACCCGTTCATCGTCCTCAACGGGAGCAACATGGTCGACGGGCGGTTCGTCGAAGACCTCCTCGCCGCGGCGCCGAAACCCGCGGTGCTCATCACCCAGAGCGAACGACCCCAGAGTTATGGCGTCGTCACGGTCCGCAGCAAAGAGCTCGTGGCGATCACGGAGAAGCCGGCCGAGGTCATCTCGAACCTCATCAACACCGGGGCCTACGTCCTCGACTCCCGGATCTTCGACGAGATCGAACGGCTCGCGAAGGAAGGCAAGCACGATCTCCCGAGCGCCATCTCGATGCTCGCGAAGCGCACCTCGGTCGCGGCGATTCCCACGGAAGGCACGTGGGTCGACGCGCTGTACCCCTGGGACTTGCTCCGCCTCAACGCGACGGCCCTGAAGACGACCGCCGAGCGCCGCGCGGGGACAATCGAACCGGCCGTGACGATCCGGGGTCGCGTGACAATCGGCGACGGATGTGTGATTCGCTCCGGCGCGTATCTCCAGGGACCGCTGTCGATCGGGGCCGGATCGGAGATCGGCCCGAACGCGGTCCTGCTGCCATCCACCAGCCTCGGGAAGAACGTCCGCATCGGTGCCCTGACGACCGTCGCGAACTCGATCCTCATGGACGACGTGATCCTGGGGCCCGCGAGCGTCGTCCAGGAGTCCGTGATCGGATCCGGCGTCGTGGCCCGGGCGGGCTTCCTGGCGGCCTCCGGACCCGGGGACGTGAACATCGAGGGCGCATGGCATTCCGTGCCGCAGATCGGCGCGCTCATCGGCGAGGACGTCGAGATCGCGAACGGCGTGAGTGCCGCGGCCGGGACCGTCGTGAACGAGCGCGCCCGCGTCGAATCGGGAGCGAAACTCCGCGGCACGATTCCCTCGGGAGCGGTGGTCCTGTAGATGTGCGGGATCGTTGGGTACGCGGGCCGCCGCGACGCCCTGCCGATCCTGCTCGACGGCCTCAAGCGCCTCGAATACCGCGGCTACGACAGCGCCGGCGTCGCGATCGTGGGCAGCGCGCTCCAGGTCATGAAGGACAAGGGCTTCATCGCGAACCTCGAAGCCCAGCTCCCGCCCCTGAAGGGCTCGACCGGATTCGCGCACACGCGATGGGCGACGCATGGGGCGCCGTCGAAGGTGAACGCCCATCCGCACGTCGACTGCACCGGGAAGATCGCCTTGGCCCACAACGGGATCATCGAGAACTACGCCAGCTTGCGGGAGAAGCTGCAGGCCCGCGGCCATACGTTCGTGAGCCAGACGGACACGGAGAGCCTCGTCCACCTGATCGAATCGTATTACGACGGCGACCTGGAAACCGCGACCCGGAAGGCCCTCGGCGACATCCGCGGGTCGTACGCGATCCTGGTCGTCCACGCGGACGAACCGGGCAAGGTGATCGGCGCTCGGAACGAGAGCCCCCTCGTCGTGGGCATCGGCCCGGACGAGAACTTCCTCGCCTCGGACGTGCCCGCCCTCTTGCGATACACGGACCGCGTGGCGTACGTGATGGACCGGGAGATGGTCGTGATCACGCCGAAAGGCGTGACGATCAAGGACCTCGAGGGCCACGTCGTCAAGCGGGAGCCCCAGCGCATCACGTGGTCGCTCGAGGACGCGGAGAAAGGAGGATTCGAGCACTTCATGCTGAAGGAGATCCACGAGGCGCCGCAGGCGATCCACGAAACGCTCCTCGGCCGCCTCGCGAACCTGGAAGTGGACGGCTTCCTCTCCGAGGGCGTGACGAGCGTCAAGCTCGTGGCCTGCGGCACGTCGTACCACGCGGCCCTCGTCGGGAAGTACGTCATCGAGGAGATCGCGCGGATCCCGGCGTCCGCGGAACTCGCGTCGGAGTACCGCTACAGCCAAGGCGCGACGGAACGGCCGCTCGTCCTCCTGCTTTCACAGAGCGGCGAGACGGCAGACACCCTCGGCGCGGCGCGGGAGGCGCATCGCCGCGGCTGCAAGACCCTTGCGATCTCCAACGTCATCGGATCGAGCCTCTCCCGCGAAGTCGACAAGACGATCTACACGCGGGCCGGCATCGAGATCGGCGTCGCCGCGACGAAGACGTTCATCGCGCAGCTCGTCGTCCTGTACCTGATCGCATTGAAGCTCGGCCAAGACCGTGGGACGCTCGGATACGACGAGCTCGACCGGCTGAAGGATCAGCTGCGGTCGCTCCCCCGGGCGGCGCAATATGTGCTGAACAAGGCGGACGAGATCCGGGCCCTCGCGCAGAAATATGGAGCCGAGGCGAAGGACATGTTCTACATCGGGCGCCACGCGAACTACCCGGTCGCAATGGAAGGGGCCCTGAAGATCAAGGAGATCTCGTACATCCACGCCGAGGCGTACGCGGCGGGAGAACTGAAGCACGGGCCGCTCGCCCTCCTGACGTCCTCGACGCCGGTGATCGCCGTGGTGACCCAGGACCCGACCTACGAGAAGATGCGCTCGAACGTCGGCGAGGTGAGCGCCCGCGGTTCCCCCGTCCTCGCGATCGGCACGGAGGGGGACAAGGAGCTCCCGAAGTTCGTCGACGACGTGATCGAGATTCCGTCGCTCCCGTGGATCTTCTCGCCGGTCCCGGTGAGCGTGGCTTTGCAGCTCTTCGCCTACGAGGCGGCGCGGATCCGCAACTGTCCGATCGACAAGCCGCGGAACCTGGCGAAGAGCGTGACGGTCGAATAGGACCGCGCGCTGGCGCAGGAACCTTTATTGCGTCTCCATCGCCATCCCCACATTGGAGGGAGTTTTGATCGAACCCAGCGTGAGTCCGCCGCCCGAATCGCCGTATCAACCGATGATGATGCTGCCGCCACGGCGGAGAGGGGGCATCTCCCCGAACAGCTTGGTCCTGGTGATCGGGTTGTTCCTCGGAGTCCTCATCTTCGCGGGAACGCTGTCGTTCCACGCGGCGCTCTTGATCCCCGTCCCGTGTTCGGGGTGTCCGGTGCCGACCGACCCCGCGGTCATCGCGTACCGAGACACGATCCGGACCCTGGGCTGGGTGTCTGTCGTGACGATGGACCTAGCCGTCTCGTTCTCCGTGGCGATGGCCTGGATCGCGGGCGGATCTCGCGGCGAGCTCTCGGACTCGACACGGCGCGGGATCTTCGTGTTCGCGACCGTCTTCCTGGCGGTGTGGCTCATCTTCTCGTGGGCGGAGTACACCATCTTCCGAGTCCTCGTCCCATTCTAGCCGCAATCCGGTAACGACGGATCGCTCACGGGTACGACGCAAATCGAAGACTCGGACCCGGAATCCGGGAAGACGCGGCTACCGGAGCTTGAACCCGCATCGGCCACAGAACGTGCCTTGCGGGGCGGACGGAAGTCCGCACCTCGGGCAGAACCGGGGCCAGGTCGTCGCGGATGGCGCGGCCCTCGTCTCCTCCGATGCAGCGCCTCGCATCTCGGTCGCGACGGGAGCAGCGGAAATCTCGCCCACCGGTCTCGGAACCGGCGCCCTCCGAGCCCGGTAACTCAACCACGCGAGGATGCCCACGAGGGGCCCGATCGTCAGGCCAAGGACCGCGACGAGGACGACGCCCATCGTCTGAGCCGGTTCCGGGGGTCGGAGGACCTCGGCGCTCGCAATCGCCGCGTCGAACACCGGCCGATAGGCCTCGAACGAATCCGAGTCGGCGCTGCCGACCACAAACAGGATTCGCTGGTATCCAACGCTGACAAACACGGCCCACGTCTGCCAAAGATGGGCCCCGCTTAGGCTGACCTCGAAGACCGCCGCCCGGGCGCGCGGCATCGAGACAATCTCCGGCTCCTTGATGATGATCAAGTATCCGTCCTGGTTCTGCAGACTCACAATCATCGACCGGGCGGTCGCGAGCCGGTAGTCGTCGGTATCCTGGACCTGGGTGAATCGCGAGGAAACGGCGCGGTCGGTCGCCACGAGATCCGCCGGCCCGATCCCCGGGGCGTACGAGTCGAAGGTGACGTCCCAGCCGACTGGGACGCCGATGCGGAATCCCGCAGGCCGCTCCTGCCCGACCAGGGAGAGGTCGCGGACCGAGACCGTCAGGGTGTCGGTCGCGGTGTTCGATTCGACGTCAGTCGCCGTCAAGGTGATGACGTACGTACCAACGTTCATGAACCGATACGAAGGCCGGGTCCCGTACAGAACCTGGGTCGAGCCGTCGAAGAACGTCCAGTTCAGGCTCGCGATCCCGAGATTGTCGCTCGACTGAGAGCCGTCGAACGTTACCAGGCCGCCCTTGTAAGCGACCCGGTCGGGACCCGCGTTCGCGACCGGCGGGACCCGGTCCCGATTGACCGTGATCGTTACGTTGTCGGTCCCCCAGAGCGCGCCGTCGGTGACGTACAGGGTCACGACGAAGGTCCCGACGTGCTGAAACTGGTAGGACACGATCGTGCCGTAGAGCGTCTGGGACACCCCGTCGACGAAACTCCACGAGTACTGCGTAATGCCCACGTTATCCGTGGAGGCCGATCCATCCAAGGTCACGAACGCCCCCTCATTGACCGATTGGTCCGGACCGGCGTGGGCCACGGGAGGCGTGACATCCAAGACGGTGACGCTCGCCGTGTCCGAGCCGGAATTCCCGGCCGCATCCCGCACGGTCAGGGTGACCGAATAGGTCCCGGGATCCGGGAACACGTCGCTGGTCGTCACTCCGTATTGGAAGACCCGTGGGACGTTGATTGCGACGACACCGGGGCCCTCGAGGACGAGCAGCTCGGAACCGTGAAAGCGCAGCGCCACGGCGTAGCCGAGGAAGCCCTGGGATCCGAGGAAGGCGAAATTGGTCATGTCGTAGAAGGCGACTGCGTTCCCCGTCGATACCGCGATGAGACCGAGGCTCGAGTCGAACACGGCGGCACCGAAGCCTCCGGGAAGCCGTCCGGCGGACTGCATGTCTTCCGAGGCGTTGTCGCGCGAGGTGAGGAGGTAACCTCCGCCGGTCAAGATCAGATCACGACTCACCCAGAGAGGCGTCCCGGGGTACGTCCCGAAGTAGGGCCAATCGTATCCGCCGGTAAATCCCAAACCGGGCGCGAAGTCGAAACGATGGACGCTCGGCGGGTACAGGCCGTCGTCCTCCAGGGAATACAAGCGGGTCTCGGACGGATGGAGGGCGATGCTCGAATACTGCCAGATCGTGGCGGTCTGGGGGGACACGGTCCCGTCCTTTGCGTTCATCATGTGCAGGGCGGACCACTGTCCGGATCCCCCGGCCACGATCGCGTATCCGTCGTCGGTGACGAGGGTCCGGTACACGTCCTCGTCGATGAAGAACTCCCCGATCTTCGTCTGCGTCACGAGGTCGAACGTGGCCACGTAGCTCTGGAACGGGCCGAAGAAATAGTATCCGCGCTCTCCGAATGGAATTCCAACCGCCATGTACGCGCCTCGAGGGGCGACCGCGAGGGACATCGGGTAGGTGGCCACGTGGTCGATCGGAAACACCCGGTCGACGAGGCCGGTCGTGAGATTCACAACCGACACGTTCCGGCTCCCGAGGAGGTACAGGAGCGGCCGTACCGGGTCGAACGCGGCCGCACCACCGATTGAAAGATTGACCACGGGTCGGGTCGGGCCCGCGGCTGCTGGGAGCGCCCAGGTGTAATTGACAACCCCGACGTTATCGGTAGATCCGGAACCGTCGAAGGCAACGGGAACATCTTCGTTGACGGTCTGATCCGGGCCTGCATTGGCGATGGGCGGTGTCACATCGGGCGGTGGGGCCAAGGCGCGCGTGGCGGTAGTCGTCAACAGCGAGACGACCACGAGGACCAACACGGCCGCGCGGGCCAGCGATCCCTCGATCGACAATCGATTATTCTTCTTGCGACTCACGGGCGACCGAGCCCCCCCACGCGATGAGTAATGATGGGTGTGCAACCTAGTTATCCTTTGTCTCGGCGTGGACCTGCGAGGCCAAGTCTCGCGGCAATATCGGCGCCCCCCAGCGTTGCGAACTCGTGATGTGGCTCCGAGACTGTGTCTGACTGCGGGCCGCCGGTTCGGCATGGCCCTTCCGGTCGACAAATCACGAACGCCGCACCGCGTTACCGTCGACTGGCAGGAGGGTTTGGCCCCCTATCGGGCGGGCTCCGGCACATCGACGTAGGTCGCCCGGACGACTTCGGCGTCTCGCAAGCCGCCTTCCAGAGGCAGGACATGCCCCGTCTCGAATGAGTGGGATGATCATCGACGGGCGGCGGTCTGGATGAACTTGATCACTTTGACCCCCTTGATTCGGCGGAGTTGGGCGATGAGCTCTTTAAGCCGGGCGGTCGATCCTTCCGCGACGAAGATCTGAAGGCACTCCGCTTCGTCGAGGTGGGTGTGAAGCATCGTGCGGATTTCGTCGAAGCGGTGTTGGAGCATCGCGAGGTCCGCGCGTGGATTCCCCTTCTCGTAGATGACCGCGAGGATGACAGAGGCTTCACCACCCTCTCTGCCCCATTCTGTGACGTCGATGAACTCCCGCAGCGCCTCGCGGACCGCTTCGCTCCGACTGCGATACCGGCGCCGCTGGGCGACCTCGTCGAGGCTCCGGAGAATTGAGGCATCCATGCTCACGCTGACGATCGGCATGCTACTAACAACCGCGCACCGCCTACTTGAGATTTATTAAGACCGGACAAATTCTTAAATAACGGCATCGGATGAGCCGCGACGCATGGTCGCCGCGCCGCCTCCTTCACGGAGTCCGACCCGGGAAGCCGGCGCCGCCGCAGACGTCCTCCGGGTCGCACATCTCGGGGTTCGATTGGATCACGCCCCGATTTTGGAAGACGTCAGTTTCCACGTTCGGAGAGGGACCACACTCGCGATCGTCGGCCCGAACGGCGCGGGCAAGACGACCCTCTTCCGCGTCCTCCTCGGCCTCGTGCCGCATACCGGGACAGTCGAATGGTCCGGCTCTGTTCGGATCGGCTATGTCCCGCAGAATTTCGTCGTGACGGATGTGCCGATTACCGTCCGCGACTTCCTGGGCTTCAAAAGCGGGGCGGGCTTCGAAGAGTCGCTCGCCGCCGTCGGTCTCGGAAGCGCGGTCCTCCCGAAGCGGCTCGACGTTCTGTCCGGGGGAGAGATGCAGCGCGTCCTGATCGCATGGGCCGTCCTCGATCGGCCGAATGTCCTCCTTTTCGACGAGCCCACTGCCACGGTAGACATTGGCAGCGAAGACATGCTCTATGAGAGCCTGAACCGGCTCGAGAAAGAGACTAACATCACCGTCTTCTTGATTACGCATGATCTCCACATCGTCTCTCAGTATAGCGACGCGGTCTTGGCCCTCAATCGGACGGTCCGATTCTTTGGGGCATCCAGCCGATTCTCGGAGCCTGAACTCTTGATGGAAATCTTCGGGAGCGGTGCGGGCCTCGCCGAGCACAAGCACGACTTCGGAGCCCGGGGATTCCGATGACGGAACCGGCAGCTTACGGTTTCCTCGCAGGGACCTTCGTCGGGTTCGCCGCCGGGTATGTCGGATCCCTCATGGTCCTGAAAAGGATGGCCCTCGTCGGCGACGCGCTCTCCCATGTCGCCTTGCCCGGCCTTGCCCTCGGGATTTTGTTCAACTTCAATCCGTTCCTCGGTGCCTTCGCGTTCCTCTTTGCCGCTGCAATCCTGACGTGGTATATCGAGAGAACGACGAGGCTGTTCCCCGAATCGATTGTCGGCGTGTTGTTTGTGACGGCCCTCGCCGTAGGGATTCTGATCACGCCGGAGGTCGACCTCTTGGAGGCGCTCTTTGGCGATATCACGACGGTCACTCTGCTGGACGCGGTCCTCGCGATCGGGATTTCGGTTCTGATCGTCGTCGTCTCGCGTCTCGTATATCGGCGAGTCGTGTTGAGTATTCTGTCCGAGGAGCTCGCCCGGTCGACCGGGATCAACGTAGCCCTTGTCAACTTCGTCTATCTGCTTCTGGTGACCGTGGTCGTGGCGGTCGGAATCAAGATTGTCGGCACGGTCCTCGTCGGCGCGCTCGTCATCGTGCCCGCTGCCGCGGTGAAGAACGTCAGCCGAAGTCTCTCCTCCTACGCGCTGCTGAGCGGTCTCGCTGGCATTGCGAGCGCTGGGTCCGGAATCCTCCTGGCCGATTACCTCCGTTTGCCCGCGGGGCCGCTCGTCGTGACGGTTGGGACCGCAATCTTCGCGGGCGCCCTCGTTGCCGGATGGATCGCTTCCCGATCTTCATCGACGGCCCCTCGCTCTTGACCGTCTCTCGGACAAACATGTCCCGGAGATGGCGTGCTGTTCGCAGTCGCCGGGGGTCGTGGAATCCGACGCCACGGTGTAAGGCGGGGACCAGGCGCCCGCATGACGCACCGGCTGCCTGCCTTTTATCCGGCGCGGTACCATGTCCGCGTGAAATCGGGATGGAACGATGGTCGACGATACAAATTTGGATGTCGCGATTCACCACGTCGAGCGGGTTCTGGCGGACCAGCTGAATTCCGTGAACAGTCTCTCTAACAAGGCGAGCGTCGCGCTCGGCTTCGTCGTCACCGTGTTCGGAGCGCTCTTTAGTCTGAGCCGCGACGCAATTCACGCGCATCTTGTCGCGGCGCTGATCTCGGCGGGGTTCCTTGTCATCTCGGCCATCTTGCTGTCCTCATCCTACTTGGTGACGAGGTATGACGATCCACCGAATCCGGTCGAGTTACTTCGGCTCATCGATGGGGATCCGGAGCTCCTTAAGAGGAACGTACTCGCACACCTGGCGCAGGCCCACACGAGGAATGAGGGAACGATATCCGAACGGTTTCGGTATTTGAACGAAGGAATCCTTCTCTTTCTTATAGGCGTGGTCGTTTTCGTTGCCGGAGTCGTGTTCGTGTGAGCGGCGAAAGCTCGAAAGAGCGGGAAAAACGGTCCAACCCGGGGCCGGAGACGAGCGATCCGTTCGAAATCCTGGGCATCGACCGGTCTATCGACCTGAGCAATCCGCTGGTCAAA
>Ga0209802_1002911_pt1 | contig 11720 bp, 8 predicted proteins | sample GraSoiAngelo_129_FD_185886 | JGI IMG/M metagenome (GOLD analysis project Ga0209802, IMG submission 185886) | Grasslands soil microbial communities from the Angelo Coastal Reserve, California, USA - 14_0927_12_40cm (SPAdes) (version 2) | ecosystem: Environmental > Terrestrial > Soil > Grasslands ... | reverse complement strand
TTCTTGAGAGATCTACGCCGGCGGTCAAGCCGCATGGAATATTCTACTTGGGCCCGTCGAGTGACAGTAGGCCAGAGAAATTGAGATTCGTCTCGAGGCTTCCGGGTAGCGTCGGGGAGAGAAGGAAGATTGTTCTGGTCTTGCCAGGTCGATGGCGAAGACCGTTTCACGAAGATCCTCGATACGAGTCAGTTGCCAAGGCTTTCGACGATCATCCAAAGGTCTCCATTTGTTTCTACTCGCTCACTTGGGGTCCTGTGCCCATCGAGCTCGATGAGACCTTTCCGATAGCTCAGACGGAAGGCCCTGACACTGGAGATCCGATCGTACTTCGCGGAAGGGCAAAAACAGTTTCAGAATTTCTCCAAAGCCTGCACCCGAAAGGCGTGATTCTGGTTTCAGATGGCTTCTTTGGGCGGGCCGTCAAAGCTGAGTTGTCGAAGCGCTTTACAAAGCGTGGCCTTACAGTCCTAAACGGCGAGGTGCTGAAGCCTGATGCTATCGTTAAGTCCGTAGAGAGGAAATTAGTCGGCAACGCCTAGGCGTACATTCTCTGTAGTGACTTGCGGGTCATCCGGGATTTCTGGTCGAATTCCCGTTCGATGAACTTGGCGTCCTTCACAAGGTCGTTCACGTCGACATTGTAATTGTATGTCTTCGAGATCTTGCGGATCGCAAGAGCTGCTGCAGCGGGGTCCGCTCTTGCGGGTTCAGCGTAGGGGAGGACTGCGACCGCGGGAAAATCGTGGATTTCGAACTGGCTTAGCATGACTGCGAGAGGTCCATAGACTAGGAGACCTGGCTCTAGTATTGGGGCTTTGAAGAGTTTCGCTCGGTCGAGGTATGCTCCTGTTGGTACGATGCAGAAGTCGTCTTTGTTCTGTTTGAAAGCGCTGTCGAGTCCACCGATCAAGATGGCGTCCTTGAATTTCTGGTTTATTGCCCAGTCTGATAGAGCTTTGGCGAATTCTGCTTCTTCTGATCTGTGGGGGGAGAATTCTAGTTTTATTAGAACGGTCTTGTTTTTTCGGTAGACCTCGAAGGGTGTGACGAGGCCTCCTTCTGCGGTTCCGACCCATGGTGGTGGGTTGGAGACGTCGACGAATCCGATTCTGTTTGCTTTGAGGGCGTGAATCATGTACGATGTTGCAATGTATCCTGTTTGCCCGACCCCGTGGAATCCTGTTACTAGCGTGGATCCTTTCAGATTTTTTGAGTCGACGAGGATGCGGATTGTCAACGCAGTTCTCTGGCTAGATTTGAAGCGTTCTATTCTGGCCCTGCTTAAATCTCTCTTGTTTGTGGAGTGGTTGTAGGGCTTTTATCATAGTGTTCTGAGCCTTCTGGTTGATTGTGAGTTTAGAGTCATCAAATGTTTCGCCGTCGGTCTGATTCGGTGTTCGGATGAAGATTAGGTTCATGGGTGCCTGCCAAGAAGTAGGCAGGTCTGCGTTCGCCGTTAGCATGGGCGAGAAGTATCTTGTGTTGGACTATGGTGTGATGGTTAACCATCATGTGGGGTTCCCTATGCATATTCCACCGAAAGAGGTGGAGGCGATTGTTCTCACGCATGCTCATCTTGATCATGTTGGGTCGGCGCCCATCTTCTACATTGCTGGTGGCGTGCCTCTCTACGGCGTTCAGCCAACGTTTACTCTAACCAACCTGATCATCAAGGACTTTCTGAAACTGAGCGGCTACTACGCGCCTTACGAGTACATCGACCTCCAGACTATGCTCAAGCATCAGCGCGATCTTCAGTACAAGCAAGCGACTGATATTGGAAATGGCTCAGTGACTCTGATAAACGCTGGACATATTCCGGGCAGCGCTCAGGCGATTGTCCAGAGTGACGGGAAGAGGATCCTCTATACCGGCGACTTCAACCGCCAGCCTACTAGGCTGGTTGACGGCGCAGATCCCGAATACAAGAACTTGGACGCGATTGTGATGGAGGGAACGTATGCTATGGAGGATCACCCGATGCGTGATGGGCTTGAGAAGGAGTTTGTCCAGAAGGTTACGGAGGTCGTGGAGGGTGGTGGGACCGTGTTGGTGCCAGCCTTCGGCGTTGGCAGATCTCAGGAGTTGCTTAGTGTCCTCTCTGCTTACCACTTTGAACATCCTGTGTTTGTCGATGGAATGGCTTTGGACGCTATGGATTTGCTTCTGAAGCATCCGAGTGCGCTGCGTGATGCGGGGGTTTTCGAGCGTGCGAGTAAGATGGCGCACTGGGTTGACGGCTGGAATGATCGGCGTCGGGCTGCGAAGACGCCTGGTGTTATCATTTCTCCCGCTGGCATGTTGAAGGGGGGCGCTTCAGTTTTCTACATGGAGAATGTGGCCGGTAAGAAGCAGAATGCTGTTTTCATGGTGAGCTTCCAGGTTCCGGGAAGTCCGGGACGGATCCTCTTGGATAGGCGAAAGTTCGTCATTCATGGGAGAGCTAAGCCGGTGGATGCTAGGGTCGAGCGTTTCGACTTCTCCTCCCACGGTGGCAAGAGGGAGCTCGAACAGACTCTCTCAGACCTGGACAAGAAGACTCGGGTGTTCGTCGTGCACGGGGCAGAAGGGAACTGCAAGAAGCTGGCTGACTGGGCCTCGGCGGAGCTTGGATTGAACGCGAGTGCTCCGAAGACCGGTGATGTTGTCGAGATCTAGAATCCCATGGCAGAGAGCGAGAGCAAGGTCTTCAGGCCTCGCCCCAAGCATCTCCTTCCGGTGATTCTCGGTCTTCTAGCAACTGGAGCGTTGGCCTATCCAATCTCACTAGTCGGCGCACCGCAAGCTCAAGTCACACCATTTGTCGGGGATACGGTTACGAGCGCGTCTCTCAATGCGGTCGTCTTTGTTTTCGCTCTCGGGGCCAGCGCCACCGTAATGTTTCTACTGATTCGTAGAGGTCGGATGCGATTCATTCGTCGATTGGTTAAGGGAGCGCTCATTCTCGTGTCCTTTGCCGTTGCGTTCTGGTATTCAACATCGCTTCTTGCTTCCATAGTCGATTTGTCCACCAACTTGTGGACAATTGTCTCACTATTACTCTCCTTAGGAATCGCTGCAGGGATCGGGTTGACTGTTTTCGGAAAGGGACAGACTCGCCAATTATCTGGAGTTACTGCCCTCGGAGCTCTTACGGGAGTGTTTCTGGGCTATTCTATTGGCCTGATCACTGCGTTAGTCTTGGTGGGCGCGCTCGTTGTCTATGACATTGTGGCTGTGTTTAGGGGACCAGTTGGCGCCTTAGCTAAGGCCGTCGAGGCTGGCGATCTCCCGGGGGCAATGTACACGTATGGGGAGTTGACGATCGGGATGGGAGACCTGGTCTTCTATTCTTTGGTCGCGACGACGGCTATCGTTTCCTTCGGACTCTTATCATTCTTTGGGACGGCCGTTGGAATTCTCGCCGGATCCTACCTCGGTTTCAGGGCCTTGTCGAAATACGAGATGTTTCCCGGACTGCCATTCTCACTGTTGTTGGGAGTTGTTGGAATGTTGCTGACCGCTGCAGCTACAGGGACTCTAGTTTTCTAGATGCGTCGCGGAGCGAATTGAAATGATAATCAGCCAGGCTATTCTCGACGCGGTGTCTTCTGTCCACTAGAACTGTCTTGAGTCCTGAGATGTATCCTCCTCCAATGTCGTGTATTTCCGAGTCGCCAACCATGACCGCTTCTTCTGGTCGAGCCTTGAAGTGCATTAGTGCATATCGGAATATTCCCGGATCCGGTTTTCTGATCCCGACCGTGGCCGACGTGATGATCTCGTCGAAGTATTTTGTGAGTCTGACGTTGTCGAGGATTCCCATGGCTACCTCGTGCGATGATACGTTGGAAATTATTCCCAGCTTTACATCTCCTCTCGAGAGCTTCTGTATAGTCGAGTGGGCGTCGTCGAATGCGACAGCGTTCGCCGCGCGGGCTTTCACGATGATTTCAATGGCTCTGTTGACGAGTTGGTCTGATGGGTTGTCTCCGATTATTCGTTCCAGTAACTGTCTCGTCCAGACCTGAATCGGAATTTCTACGTGATGTCTTGATCGAATGGTTTCGTTGATCTTGTAGCCTTCGTGGTAGAGTTCGAACATTCTCTCGGGGGATACTTGTTTGGGCAGTATCGGGCTAATTTCGCGAAGAGCGTTCCTCGTCACCATGTTGTCTTCTATGTTCTGAGTGACGAGGGTCTCGCCTAGGTCGAAGAAGATAACCTTGGTCGGTCGAGACATTGGCCTACCGCGTTTTTGTCGCCTTGTTCATGGAATTAGGTTTGTTGCGGGCTCCAAGAATTGTAGTCTGCGACTCCTCAGAGGGTTTCCTGGAAGAACACTCTCGCGTCGCGAGAATAGAATTGCTACCCCCCTTTTTTTCTGAGGCCTCTCGCCAGTTGGAACTGTTCTGGGCGAGTCTCGCGTTTTGACGCGCAGAATTGAACGGTCGAATGTTTTTCCAGAGCGGAAATCGAGCCTATGGCGCTTCGTGAAAGTCTCGTGATCTGAAAACGCTTGCCTAGATTTGCAATCTAAGCTTATTCTGCGATTGTCCAGTTTCATACGTGACAGTCTGCGGATTTCTGTTCTACGAATTCACTGAGAAGATTACTCTCTGTCAATTCCCTTCCAGAGTCGGGTTTTGTGTCGCGGGGAGCAACTGCTTTTGAGATCTTTCGACGAGGGGTCTTCCCAGTTGAAACTGATGTGGGCGAGCTTTGCGTTTCAGGGCGCAGAGTGGAATCGTTGACCGTTTTTCTAGTCGTGGATTAAGCGTAGAGATCAGCGTGAAGATCCCGCGATCTCAAATCGCCTGCCGCGATTCCGGATCAGGGCTTGTTCCGGGCCACTTTCGGTGGCAGAGTCCTACCTATCAAACACTCGTGGGCTCCTGCTTTGAATTGTCTTGGAAAATTCCAGGATGGTAACTGGTCTGGTAACCGCGGATGGTAACAGTAGGGCTGGCGCCATCTGTCGGATGTCTAGTAAATGGCTAGGGTCGCTCGGTAACGGGCTTCGAGTCTAGTTTGCGCCGTATCGTAGTACTGCTGCGACTTTGCCGAAGGAGTCGCGGAGCATTCTTCCCTCTTCTGTCTCTTCTGAGATTACTTCGACCTTGCTCGCTGATTTTTCTGCGTATTCCAGGAAGCTGTCGATGATGTCCCCGTGGTCTGTGGATTCGAGCATTGGCTTGCCGCAGTTCTTGCAAGGTCTCGTCGATAGCTCGTTGATGACTGCGTGGGCTTCGTACCTGGTTCCCCTGAACTCTTCAATGTTTCCGCAGTTCTTGCACTTGAGCACTACGCGTTCTCCCTCCAGTTTCTCCGAGATCAGAAGCATGTCGACTATTCCCTTCTCAAGATACTCCTGAACTTTCTTTTCTCCGAACGCGGCCTTGCCGGTCTCGTGTCCCAACTCGTACAGGAATTTCTGGACCAGCTGTTTCTCCTCGCCGTATCTAACGCCTTTGAGGATCTCACCGCTTTTCTCGACGACCTCTTCGACTCCCGCCTCGCTGGTGTAGCTGGTGTCGATGAGCGAGAGGACTTTCTTCTTGAGCGTGTACTGGAGATACTCGCCCTCTTCAAAGACGTACTTTGTAGGTCCGGGTCCGCCGATTATGATTCCATTCAGGTCTGGAATTTCCAGCATCATCTCGTTGAAGTGGTTCCCGACGCGTTTGTAGTAGTCGTTGATGACTTGTTCTCTGATCCGCTCGAACCTTCGAGCAGACTGTCCTCCAGCCCTGCTCTTGCCAGGTGTTCCCGACGTGAAAGTCTTCAAAATCTCTACTCTGCGTCCCTTCAGAGTAGCCACAACTGCTTCCGTCCCATCAATCACGAGTATCCCGTAAGTGTCTTTGTCGGCGACAAGTGCGAGAAGGGGTTCGACGTGGAATCGGGCGTCACATCGGTAGAAGCCGACAATGATCGGTTCCGGCGGAATCAACGTGTATGTCTCCATCTTCTCGCTCCCCGCTCCGTTCTGTGGGATTGCGCCTGCGAAGATTACTAGTCCGGTTGGGGGTGGTTCTTTGAAGAGTTTGAGTCGTTGCATTGTCCGTTCGATCCCGTCTTGGACGTTGTTCCGGGTGGTTCGCGATTTGATGTTGACCGCGGTGCCTAGTTCTTCCCGTAGCTGTCCTAGAACTTCGTGTATCTTTCTGTCTGGTGGGACGTATAGGCTGATGAGTTCCGTGCCTCTCCCCTCCTTCTTTGCGAGTTGTTCGAGGGTTCGTTTGAACTTGAATCGTGCGACAGAGTCTGGGCCAGGCATCTAGCGTCCTCCTGCCTTTGAAAATTGCTCTTTAAGGGCTTGGCCAGAGTCGCCGCTATTCGTTCAGAGAGAAACGTTGCGCGTCGAACTGCATTCGACCGGAATCTTACTATTCACTTTGACCAGTCCTCGCTAGTAATAGTGGTCAGAATTGTATTAAATCCTTGTTTCAAAAGTCCCCTCGAAGACTGCACTAATGACTTTTGGGAGGTAGCGGTCTCCCTAGTCCCTCCAACTGCTTCTCCACTCTAATATACCGAATCAGTTCGTTTCTGTCTTCAGACTCGGATGAAGGCTGTTGTGAAGCTAGGGGGCGCGCTGTTCAAGCGGGACCCGGACGTTGACGCGTTACGGAGCATGGGAAAGGTCCTGTCAAGTTTCGCGGGTGAAGGAAATCAACTGGTGACTGTTGCTGGTGGTGGTCAGAACGCGCGAACCTACATTGAAGTTGCGCGGAAGCTGGGGGCGGATGAGTCAACCAGCGATCTGCTCGGGATAACGGTGACCAGAGCTAACGCGGAATTGTTCAGGCTCGCTCTCGGCAGTATTGCCGTCACGAAGATTCCTACGATGCTCTCGGAGCTGATTCACTATGTGAGTCCTGGGAAGGTAGTGGTCATGGGGGGTCTTCAGCCTGGACAGTCGACGAACGCTGTGGCAGCTCTAGCGGCTGAGATAACCCGTGCGGATTTCCTTGTTAATGCAACGGATGTCCAAGGAGTGTACACTGCGGATCCGAAGAAGGATCCGAAGGCGAAAATGTTGAGGTCGGTCAGCGTTGACAAGCTGCTGAGCTGGGCGATGGCGGGAGATGTCTATGCAGGCAAGTACGAACTGTTGGATCCTGTTGCGCTGAAGATAATGCAGAGGGCAAGGATTCCGACGAGGTTCGTCTCAATGGAGGACCCGTCGAACATAACGAGTGCTCTGCGCGGCCGGGACATAGGAACCCTAGTATCATATTCTTGAGAGGTCTTCTTGATGAAACTGCTAGACCTGTTTCAATCCAAAGCCCAAGTCAGACTAGTAGAACACTTGCTACAGAACAGGGACAAGGTCTTCAACCAAGCCGGTCTCGCACGAGTACTAGATGTCTCCCCGTCGACTGTTGCGCGGATCGTAGAACCACTAGTCAAATGTCGAGTATTGATGTTCGAGAGATATGAACAAGGAATGAAAATCTTTGCACTGAACAAGGAGGAACCTGCGGCCCGCAACTTGATGGACTTTTACGACAAGATTCGCCAACTGTGACGATCCACGGGTCGAATGATCTCATCGCTTGGACCCTCGTGGCTTCGCGCTTGCGAGTTTCTTCCTGACTGGTGCGCTAGTTAGTTCACGAAGAGCATCAGCCGCGACCCATTTCGCTGACCCGGAATCAATATCTCTGATCTTCGAGCATGTTTTGATCGCTACGGCGTTCAAAAGGGTATTTCTTTTTCCGATCTGTCTCAGCGCCCAGTTTACAGCTTTCTTGACGAAGTTACGTTCGTCAGACGCTTCTCTTATTATCAAGGGAAGAAAATCGAGAAACGTTTTATCCGAAGCTTTTTTGTTGTGAACAGCTAATTCAGCCATTAGGACAAAGCCTGCTCTCTTGACATACTCCTCTTGTCTCGAAGACCATTCGTGTGCTTTTCTTTCTGCGAACTCTGTCTTGTCGAAGAGGTTTCCACAGCAACCATCGACGACGTCCCATGAGTCGAAGTCTGCTGCCCATTCTTCCATCTGGTCCTCAGACACTTTCCTGGGATCATCGATCATGCTGGCGAGGATGCGGGCTTCATGAATGCGAGTCTTCCAGATTTCTTGTGCAAGGTCGTGATTGGTTCCGACTTTCCTCGCCATATCGCGAAGTTGTGGAATAGAAACCCCGAGAGCCATGCCAGTTCGTATTCCAAAGCGCGACATTCCAGCAACTCCTTTGGAGCTGCCTCTATGCCTAAGCTCGTCCGTTATAGATTCAACACTTACAGAAGACTGCCGTCGAGTCGCAAGGGTCGATTCTGATCTCTTCATCGAAGTTCCCAGGAGTTCCTTTGACCTCTCAGCCTTGTTCTTATCCAAGCGCTCTGCGACATCTTCGGCGTAGAGTTCTCATTTCCGCTATTTTCCAGAATTGGGTAAGAAGAGCGATGAAACGATACCTTCTGAGTTTCTAGGATATCTCAGGCTATCAAGAGGCGGTCAATGGTTAATTATCGGTATCCGTATTTTGACCGCAAGGCTCCCGTTTGCGTAGCTATAGATTATCCGTGACTCTCCTTCTCCTCTCGCTTGCTGTGAGCCTCGTTGCCGTGTCGGAAATTGCGCGACCGGCTAATGCAGTGACGAGCAATTCCAATCCACCGACGATAGCTAAGACTGGCGACAACGGCGTGTACCAGTCGTCCTACCAGAGTCCCGGATTCTATGCCCAAGGACGCTATTGGGTCTTCTACGTGGATCCGTCGGCTAGCTGTGAGCATCAGGCTGGATGTCTGTTCTATGTGTGGAGTGTGAATGGTGCGACCCTTTGGTCAACCCCTGTCAGTGTGGGAGTTCATGCTACGGATAACGATTGGTCGGTTGTTACAGACGGGACATTTGCCTACTATGCGCGATACAATGAGACTTCATTTGACTCTACGGCTAATCGGGCGTTGCTATTCGGAATGGGGCAGCTGGGCAACACTGGAGTGATCAATTGGCAATCCGAGCAGATAGTCTTGAGTCCAGGTTCTGCGGTAAAGTTTCCAAACGATGTGATAGGAGTTGACTCGAACGGGCAAATCTGGGTCGGCTATCAGCAGGATAACTCGGGAACAAGGACTCCGCACATCATTCACTCTAACAGTACCTTACCTCCTCAGCCGCTCAGCACTAGCTTCGTCGTAAACGCATCCAACCCTACAATTCTTCAGACTTTAAGGTTCAACGCGACGGCAACAGGTGGTAATTGGGGAGGCACATCGGGTTACGCGTTTAGTTGGAGCTTTGGTGACGGCGCAACTGCGAACGGCCAAAGTGTGACTCATCAATACAGCTCGCCCGGAAATTACACGGTAGCTCTCAATACCATTGATAATGGCAATCCACAGCAGACAGCCAGTTCAGCTCAGACGGTTCCAGTGGGGCTACTACTCCCTTCGACGAACACGCCTCCTACACTTCAGGTGCCAGCGTCGAGGAGCGTCAAGACCGGAACGCCCGTGTCCTTCACGGTCACGTCATCTGACAATGACGGAGACACAGTCACTCTCTCCTCAGGTTCGCTACCCGTCGGAGCCAGTTTCAATCCCTCAAATGGACTGTTTACATGGATCACAACTCCTGACCAAGCGAACCAGTTCTGGTCCATATCGTTCAACACAACAGACAACCGTGGTCTGTCAGTGATGAAACAAGTTCTGGTCTACGTCTCACCATCATGGTCAGGAGATTTTTCTCTCTCGACCTCCGTCTTCAGCAACTGGCATGTTGATATTGCAACACTGCTTGGCGGAGGACAAGTATACGCCTCCTACTGGGCCGACGGGCAGAAGATATTCGGCAGGTCGTATAACACCGGTTGGGGGCCAGAGGAACTCATCTCGGGAGTCAACTCGCAAGGGCAACCGCTCCAAACCTCGGTTGACGTAAACTCGTTCCTATTCGCATCTGGAGGCAGCGGCGGTGTCTCTGCCATCTACTACAACACCGTAAATGAGTCGCTGTACATCTCATCACGGGGTCCCCAAGGGGGATGGGGGCCGAATATCATTGCTCATGTTGGAGTAGCATCTGCAGGCGGCCTCGGCCGATATTCCCTTCCCTTCACGGCCGCCTTTGATCAAGGAGATGCCCGGTGGTACGTCTTCTGGTACTATCAGACAACCAACACCATCACCGAATGGTCGGGCGCCGACAGCTCATGGCTGCAGACCAATTCTACCTTTCCAGCGCAATCTTCTGTCGCTGGTTCCACCATAGGTAGCTTTCACTATTCCAGCTCTGTGAACGGTAAGAATGCCTTCGGTGTAATGTGGATAGACGGGACAACCTCGCCGTATGACTTGAACTTTGGACTTGAGGCGGTGGGACAAGCGCCGGGATCCTGTGGTCCAAATGCGACGTGCGACTCTTCTTGGAATCCGAGAGTTACCTGCACGGCGCAAATCGTGACTATTGAGCAAATCCTTGGCAGCCAGTCTAGCACATTTGGTGGGGCGACAGAGAGTGGTAGTATCTTTAACCCAGGGATCCGGGCTCCGGGCAAGGGCGATGCCAAGCGCTGGCTGACGCCAGGCCCGACCCCGCCGCAGTGGACGCCCAATGGGCCGCCGTGTACCATAACAAACGCGGATGGACAAACCGTTGGCGCGTTTGTCGAGATCCTAGGCGTTCAGAGAGGCTTTCTCCTCAACGAGGACTATTCAACTAATTTTGACCCAGTAAATGGAGCAAGCGCATTTCCCAGTCCGGGCAGCTTTGGCGACACGACTTTCAACATTTTCACGCCAGGTTACGGCATCTGCAAGTCCACGAACACGACGGGCTGCATGCATACGATGCATGCGGAAATCGATCGTGACTGGAAGGCGGCCGGGTATTGCGGGCCAAATACGGTGTGCGATGTCTACCCAATGGCGTCGGGTCCGGTTAGCAGCGCCGTTAACAAGACGAGAATTGATGTTCAAGGATTCATCTATTGGGATCCTGATCACGCAGACGAAGTTTCTCACAGTTTTTCAGGATGGGAGATACACCCCCTTACGGGCTGGAGAGTATCCTGCCCGCAGGCCGGTTATCTATGCTCTCCGAGCTTCTCCCTTAGCGCAACTCCACACAGTGTAACAATTTCGCCGGGCAAATCCGCGACTGCAAATATTACGATCAACAGTTCCAACCTTTTTTCGGGGCGGGTCAATTTCACTGCAACAATATCGCCGCCGGGCTCCTCAGCGCCGACCGTGGTGTTCAATCCGTCAAATTACAACGTCACAGCCTGTAACCTTTGCGGAGTCATAGCCTCCAAGCTAAACATCACTACTACGACAGCATCATCAGGTACCTACAATATTACAATCACCGCTCGTAGCAGCACTGTCACCCGTCAAGCTAGCATTCTCGCGGTGATGGTCGGCTTCAATATGACGTCTAGTCCCTCCACACTGAATATTCCCGCGAGTACGTCAGCACAGTCCACGGTAACACTGACAAGCCTTGGATACACTGGGACGGTAAGCCTGTCAGCCCAAGTAAGCGGGTGCGGCTGTCTTCTAAGCTCAATAAGTCCCTCACAGGTCACGCTAAGCGTCGGCGGTAAAGCGTCTGCCACTCTCAACGTTACAGCCTTCAGCCCTGGAAACGCGCTAGTCACAATAACTGGAGCCAGTTCCACCTCGCCTTCATTCACTGTCACGACGACAGTCTCTGTCAACGTAGTAGACTTCACAATCTCCGCAGGCCAGACAAGTCTCAGAATGTATCCGGG
>Ga0209802_1002904_pt1 | contig 11730 bp, 10 predicted proteins | sample GraSoiAngelo_129_FD_185886 | JGI IMG/M metagenome (GOLD analysis project Ga0209802, IMG submission 185886) | Grasslands soil microbial communities from the Angelo Coastal Reserve, California, USA - 14_0927_12_40cm (SPAdes) (version 2) | ecosystem: Environmental > Terrestrial > Soil > Grasslands ... | reverse complement strand
CGGTCAGGAAGAACCGGCAATCGTGCAGGCCCGCGATGTCCAACGAATCCTTGATGAACGGAAGCCACGCGCGCGTGTCGACGTACAAGGCGAGTTGCTCGAGGCCGACGAGGACGATGTCCGCGTGCCCATGCGACGACGCGTAGTTCGCAATCGCGCGTCGTCCTTCCGCATCGAGGGCCTTGGGCCGGACGCACGCGAAGCCCGCCTCCGGACGGTCCGTGACCCAGACGACATCGAACCGATCTCCGTAGCGGAGGCGCGCTTTCGAGGGGTGCTCCGTCGTCAGCAGGATCCCGCGACGCGCGCCGACGAGCGGCAAGGCCACCGGGGCGTCCTGGGCCGTGATCGTCATGAGGACGTGATCGGCCGCCCCCGTCGCCGCCGGGCTGGGCGCCTCCTCGATGTCGAGGACTCGGTCCACGGAGCCGCGGAGGATGGCGAGCTGCTCCGCCGTGAACGTCCCCTGGCCCGCTGCGACGATCACCGTCCCCCGCGAGGCGCTCGCCTGGTTCAGGACGCGTTTGAGGAATCGCGCAACCGCGTCGAAGCCCGCCACGGTCGCGAGGTAGTCGAGGTCGTCGAGGAGGACCGCCGTCCCCGGATTCTCGCGGAGGAACTTCACGACCGTGTGGACGAGCTCGAAGTCGAGCGCGTTCGGCCGCACGGTGCGCCCCTCGCTCGTCGCGGTGGTGATCCATAGAATCGGCGTACGCTCGAGTCCGAAACGGGCCGCAACATGGGACGGCGCGAGACCGGTGACGCACAAGCCCGGCGTCTTCGAGACGATCTCGCGGAAGGCGCCCATCGCGGCGCCGCGACCGTTCTCGAGGACGAGGTAGTTGAGGCCGCTCTCGAGACGGTGCCGCGGGGCGCGCATTGCGCGCGTCTCGATCACGGGCTCGATGACGAGGTACCGGTACCGGACGACCGCATACGCGATGAAGATCGACCACACGAGCGTGTAGAGCGAGCCGAGGCCCAGCCGCGTCGGGCTCTGCGTCAGGAGAGGCCAAGCGACTTCGGTGACCGCCGCGGGCAGGGTCCCTAGCAGGAGGCCCCCGAGGACTATCCCGAGCATCCGGCGGCTCGGGGTCCTGCGCGCCTGCCAGTACGAGCGCACGAAGAGGGCGACCGCGGAGAACATCCACGCGCTGAACACGAGTGCGAAGTAGCCGAAAGTGGGCGCGACGTGGGCGTCCGGCCCGAAGGGGTTCCTCGAGGGTCCGTCGATGATCCAATTCGTCCCGGCGACCAAGTAAGCCCATCCGACGAAGGGCGCATAGATCGCCGCGAGGAGCCACGGTCGACGGAACCTCGCGCTCCCGGCCGGATAGGTGATCGCGAGCTGGTAGAGCGTGGCGGGCACGAGGACGATCGCGACCCAGGTGAAACGGGCCCAGAAAAAGAGCGTCTCCGTCGACGTGCCCGGCGCGAACGATCGCTGGATCGCTTCTCCGGCATCCCACATGACAAACGCGAGCATCACGAGGAGCACGGAGCGGTTCGCGGGGCCTCGCGGGTTCAATCCGAAGACATACGCGCCGAGGAATGCGCTCACGGCGAGCGCCGCGAACGGCAAGACCGCGCCGAGGGAGAAGACGAACTCACCCGTGACGCCATCGCTCATTCCGACACGATCTCGAAGGTGCCGCGCTCCACCAGGAGCGGATAGTAGTCGAGGTCATGCTCGACCCCGCGCATCTTCACGACGCCGATGTACCGTCGGACGGACGTGCTCATCCCCACATCGACCTCGCGCATGCGCAGGTGGATGATCGTGTCCGCGAGGAACTCCTCCACGCCGAAGTGCGCGAACGCCGTCGCGTCCCGCGGCATCTCCGAGACGAGGAAAGTCGTCGCGTTCAGGTCCCGTAGTTCCTCGAAGAACTGGAAGATCTCGTTCCGCGGGCTCTCAAACGGAGCGAGCGCATAGAGGGCATCGAGGCTGTCGAGGGCGATCAGGTCGCACCCCATCTCCTCCTTGTACCGCGCGAGCTGGCGGCGGAGGCCGAGGAGCCATCGCGGCTGCTCGCGGACTTCCTCGATCTCGCGGCGGAGCGCCCGAACGTCAATGACGTGCACGCCTTTCGCGTAGCCCGGATCCATCCCGAGGGACGTCATCTGGGCGACGAGGGATGCGCGGCTCTGCTCCATCGAGAGGTACAGCCCGGAGGCTCCGTGTTCCTTCGCCTCGTAGAACAGGATGCGATACACGAACGACGACTTCAGGGATCCCGGAGGTCCCGCGACGAGCACGATGTGTCCGCGCGGGATGCCGCCGCTGAGACGGTCGTCCAGGCCGATCACGTACGTGGGAATCTTGTCCGTGGCCTGCGACAGCGCGGAACCCCCCTCCCGACCCGGAGCAGCGGCTGGCCAGAAAGGCCGCGAGCGAATAAAACGTTATCGCGCGAGGTCTACCGCCGCCCTACTGGCTCGCCGTCCCGCGGACGGGAAACGCCATCGGGAGTGTCCATCGTGGCGCCGGTACAGAACCATTAAACCCGAGGCGATGTTCCTGCGGCGATTCGGATGCCCGCGACGGTCGTTGTCGGTGCCCAGCTCGGGGACGAAGGCAAGGGGAAAATCGTCGATTTCCTCGCCGATCGCGCCGACGTCGTCGTGCGATTTCAGGGCGGCGCGAACGCGGGCCACACCGTCCAAGTGGGCGAGCAACTGTACGCGTTTCATCTGCTGCCTTCGGGCGTGCTGCGCAAGCGCGCGATGAATGTCATCGGAAACGGCGTGGTCATCGATCCGGCGCAGCTCCTGAAAGAGATCGACGAGACGCGCGCCCACGGCCATTCCGTGCAGAACTTGCGCATCAGCGACCGGGCCCACGTGGTCATGCCCTACCACAAGGTCATCGACGGACTCGAAGAGAAACTGAAAGGGAACCTGGGCGCCGGCACGACGCTTCGTGGGATCGGTCCATCGTTCGAAGACAAAGTGGGCCGGTTCGGAATCCGGATGTGCGATCTCGTGGACCCCGTCGCGCTTCGGGAGAAGCTCGAGACGATCGTGCCGATCAAACAGCGGCTCATCGAGGCCTACGGCGGGGCCGACGCCCTCGATGCAGAGGCACTCTACAGGGAGCAGGTCGAGTATGGGGCGCGTCTCGCGCCGTTCGTCGCGGACACCTCCGCATGGCTCGACGGCGCGATCCGCCGGCGGAAACGACTCCTGTTCGAGGGCGCCCAAGGCACGCTCCTCTGCATCGACCACGGGATCTATCCGTTCGGCACGTCGAGCGACTGCGTCGCCGGGGCGGCCTCCGTCGGCGCGGGTGTGGGACCGCAATTCTTGACGGACATCGTCGGCGTCGCGAAGGCCTTCACCTCGCGAGTCGGGACCGGACCGTTCCCCACCGAGGTGGAGGGGGCCACCGCCGACTACCTGCGCGAGCGAGGGGGAGGCGAATACGGCACGACGACGAGGCGCCCGCGGAGGGTCGGCTGGCTCGACCTCGTCATGCTCCGGATGGCGGTGCGCGTCAACGGGCTCACGAGTCTCGCCGTGACGAAGCTCGATGTGCTCGGCGGGCTCGACCGGATCCCGGTGTGCGTGAGCTATCGCCGCAACGGGGAGTCCATCCGAGAATTCCCCGCGAGCATGCGCGTCCTGTCCGCATGCCAACCGGTCTACCGCGAATTCAAGGGCTGGGCGGATCTCACCGAGTCCGACTGGATCGCCACCGCGAAGAAGGGGAAGCGAGCGCTCCCCGAGGCCGTGCGGAAGTATCTTGGATTCATCGAGGCGCAACTCAAGACTCCCGTCCGGATCATCTCCGTCGGACGGCCGCGGGCCGCAACGATCGGTCGCTGACGTCGGTCAGATCGTCGACTCAAGTGCCCGGGCCGTTTCGAGGCGAGTGATCCGATCGCGGAGCTCACACGCTTTGCACACCTCGTTCACGGTGGGCTCTCCGCATCGCGCGCAGGCGTTGAGAGGCGCCGGCGGATATCTCGCCTGGAGAAGGGGGCGCATCTGGTCGTACCCGCTCACGACCGCGTGTCGCGTCCCCGGGCTTTCCTCCTCGAGGCGATGCAGGATCTCGCGGAATCGGCCCCGCTGCGCCCGCTCCGCGTAAGGACACGTGGCGTCGTGGAACTCGATGCCGCGTAGGACGGCGTACAAGTAGACTTCCTTCTCCGGGATCATCCGGAGCGGCTGGATGCGCGGCACGAGACCGGGCTGGCGGGTCTCGTGGGGCCCGAGCCGAGCGAGCTTCTCGATGTCTCCCCGGGCGACGTTCATGAGGATCGACTGGGCCGTGTCGTCCAGGTTGAGTCCCGTGGCGACATAGTCCGCCTCGACGTCGCGCGCGGCGCGGTTCAACGCGTGCCGCCGGAACGGGCCACAGTAGCTGCACGGGATCGCTTCGCCGTCCAGGGACACGACCTCGTCCATCGTGTGCCCGACGGTCTGCTCGTAAGCGAGGACCCGATGCTCGATCCCGAGCTTCGCGCAAAGCCGGCGCGCGTACTCGATCCCCAGGGGCCGGTACGATGCGATGCCTTCGTCAATCGTGATGCCGATCAGCTCGACGTCGCGGCGGTTCTCGAAAAACCTCGCGAGGAGGGCGGCCGTGGTGCTCGAGTCCTTTCCGCCGCTCATCCCGATTGCGACGCGTTCTCCACTCCGCAGGTCGACTTGGGATCGGACTTCGCGCTTCACGCGCCGCTCGACGAAATCGAGAAAGTGCTCCCGGCAGAGATGGTCTCCGCTGTATCGAATCCATTCGACCGCGGGAGCGCCGCACCGGTCGCAGGCCACGTCCGCGCGAAACGTCGCGGGACCTTAAGAGCTCATGGGCCCCCGGGCGGAGGCGCTTGCGGCTGCGTCGGGGGAGCGGGGGCGAATCCCGGCGTCGGGCCGTAGCCAAGCCCGGGTGTATAGGGAGGCGGTGCACCGAAGAGCGACGTCGGCTGACGAACGATCAGGTCGTAGGCCACCGCGGCGACAATCACGAGCCACGCCCCGACGATTCCATTGGCGATCGCAGCGGCCACGATGCTCACGGCGGGTTGGTCGATCACGGACGCCGGGAACGAGATCGCCGCGCTGATGATCGCGGCCAAGATGATTGCGATGAGGATCGCTCCGAACAGCGACAAGCGATAGCCCTTCGTGATCGCCCAGCTCCGGGATAGGCCGCCGATGGCGCTCTCGTTCTCCATCATGATTGCGGGCGGGTAGAGGCTGCACGCGATGTACACGAAGATCGCCACGAATCCGCCGACGATCAGGCCGATTAACAGACCGCAGATCAAGGCGAGCGCCCCCGAAGGGTTTCCGGACGCTTCGGCGGCCGCCGCGGGAAGGATGAGGAGGAGCGGGGTGAGGACCAGCCCGAAAATGATGAGGGTCAGCAGGATGTTCGCCCCCAGGATGCTGAGAAACTTGTCGAGGCCGCGGCGGAGCGCTTGCTGCAGCGTCATCGACTCGCCACGGTGTCTTCGAACGGCGTACTCCGTCATCCCGGGAACGACGATGCTACTGATGATCGCGCCGATGACGACCACGGCGATTGCGTAGAGCAGCGAGGTGACGACATCGACGTTCGGGGCCCCGGCGGGTGGAGACCCGGGCACGATCCCGCTTCCGGGCTCGAACGTCCCGAAGACCGCGTACGACAAGAGGGCTCTGATCGTGCCGATGACGAGGGACAGCACCAGGAACACGACGAAGAAGTTCAGGAAATTCTTGGACCACACATCGAACATGCTTCCGAGGATGTTGCCCACCGTCGCCCGACGCGGCAACGGCGTGGGAGCGTACGGGTATGGGTAGGGGTACGCGGGCGGATAGCCGGGATACGGCATCGGCGCGGCGGCCGGGTAGCCCGGCGGGGGAGCCGCGGGAGGCGCGGCCGCGAGGGTCAAACGCGTCCCGCAGTTCACGCAGAACGTGTTCGTCGGGGCGTTGGCAAACCCGCAGGCGGGGCAGGGGTTCGATGCGGACACAGTGGCCCTCCTCGTTCGGGTCATCGAGCGGCGAGGTAGTTGAGGCTTCCGGCGGGATGCCGATGCCCCCTCGTTATTTGGTGTGAGAACCGCGCCGTTTCCTTTATCGTCAATCCCCGGAATTCGGTCCCCCTCTGGGAGGGAACCCGATGGACATCAACCAAGTCGGCCTCGTCCTCATGGGAGTCGTCCTCGGTTGGTTCCTCCTCTTCGCGGTCCGGCGTTACCGGGTCCAATGGGGCGCGTTCGCCGCGTTCATGGCGATCGTCTTCGGCGTGAGCATGATGTCCTTCCTGTGGACGCGCGATCTCTTAGCCTATTATGGGATCGGGATATTCCTGGGGTTCGTCGCGAACATGGTGGTCCGGGTCGCGGGGACGACGGCCGGCGGGAAGCTCGGAGAAGGCCTCCTCGAGATCAGTGCGTTCGAGCGGAAGGGGTGAGGCATGCCGGGGGACGGCGTGCGGTCCGTGAAGGCCGCGAACGAGGCCGCGATCTTCGCTCGCGCGAACGTGGTCGGCGTGGCGGTCGGGAACAAAGTGATCGGCGGCCGCGAGACGGAGGAGGCGTGCATCGTCGTCTTTGTCGAGGCGAAGCGGCCGGAGGCACAGCTGCGGCACCGCGACGTCGTCCCGAAGGCGCTCGGCGGAGTCCGGACGGACGTCGTCGAGACCGGGCGGTTCCACGCATTGCGGGCCGCGCAGACAACCAATATGGACCGCACGAAACGGGTCCGGCCCGCGCCGGGCGGCGTGAGCGTCGGACACTTCCAGGTTACCGCGGGCACCTTGGGCGTCCTCGCCCGCCGGGGTGGACGGCCCGTGATCCTCTCGAACAACCACGTCCTCGCGAACCAGAACGCCGCGCGCGTCGGAGATCCGATCCTGCAACCCGGCCCCGCGGACGGCGGGCGCCTCCAGGACACGATCGCACGGCTCGTCGACTTCGTGCCGATCCAGTTTCACGATCGACGGCTCGGGCCGCTGGGCCGGCTTCTCGCAGCGCTCTTTGCATGGGCCGGCCTGGGCGTCAAACGCCTCCCGACCGGCCAGGTGAACCTCGTCGATGCCGCGGTCGCGGAGCCGATCGACGCGGGATCCGTGTCTCGGGACATTCTCGGGATCGGCCGCGTCACCCGTACCCGGGACGCAGAGCTCGGGATACGCGTTCGGAAGAGCGGGCGCACGAGCGGGATCACGGAGGGCCGCGTCACCGCACTCGATGCGACCGTCGAGGTGGACTACGGCGGCCAGACGGCGGTGTTCCGCGAACAGGTCGTGAGCGACCTCGTCTCGAAGGGTGGAGACAGCGGGTCGCTCGTCGTCGACGAAAGCGGTCGCGCCGTGGGACTTCTCTTCGCCGGAGGTGCCACGACGACGCTGATCAATCCGATCGCGGCGATCGCCCACTTCCTCGAGGTCACGTTCGGATAGGTTCTTGGACCTCCACGCCAAAGGCTTATTACGCATCCGCCGGATTCGCCGCGCGTTGGGGCGGCGATGAAGGAAATCTGGGTCGAGAAGTATCGACCGAAGAGCCTCGACGACGTCGTCGGCCAGGAAGAAATCGTCGAGCGCCTCAAGGCGTACGCGAAGGAGGGGAACCTGCCCCACCTGCTCTTCGCGGGCCCGGCGGGCACCGGCAAGACGACGTGTGCTATCGCCCTCGCGCGAGATATGTTCGGAGAGAACTGGCGGCAGAACTATTACGAGCTGAACAGCAGCGACGAGCGCGGCATCGAAACAGTGCGGACGAAAGTCAAGGAGATCGCCCGGCTCGCGCCGTTCGGCGGGACGAGCTTCAAGATCATCTTCCTCGACGAGGCCGACAACCTCACGGCGGATGCACAGGCCGCGATGCGCCGGACCATGGAGACGTACTCGAAGACCTCGCGGTTCATCTTGTCCGCGAACTACTCCTCGCGGCTCATCGAGCCGATTCAGTCCCGCACCGCCGTGTTCCGGTTCCGGCCGCTCAAGCCGGAGGCGATTCAGGAATACATCGCTCGGATTGCGAAAGGCGAGAAGCTGAAGATTTCGGAGGACGGGATGGAGGCGCTCGTCTACGTCGCGGAAGGGGACATGCGACGCGCCGTGAACGCCTTGCAGGTCGCCGCATCCCTCGGCTCGACGATCGACGGGGACGCCTTGTACAAAGTGTCGAGCACGATTCGGCCCGAGGAAGTCAAGAAGCTAATCGAGAAGGCGCTCGAAGGGGAGTTCCTCCGGGCGCGGGAAGTCCTCGATCGCCTCCTGATCGAGTACGGACTCTCCGGGGAAGACGTCATACGCCAGCTGCACCGGACGGTCTTCGACCTCAACATCCCGGACGAGTCAAAGGTGCGACTGCTCGACCGAATCGGGGAGACCGATTTCCGGCTGACGGAGGGGAGCAGCGAGCGGATTCAGATCGAAGCGTTGCTCGCACACTTCGCCCTCATCGGACAGGAACTGAGCAAGAAGTGATCAGGGCGAGAAGAGCGGGGCCCACGACTCATACGCGGCTTGGTCTTTCGGCGACGCGGCGATCATCTTCGCGAGGGCCATCGGAACCGCGGGCGCCTTCAAGGCAAGGAATTCGGCCGTGCACGCGTCCGCGAGGAGCACGTTGAATCCGTCGTTCGCGCGAGCGGCATCGCGGCACGCATAGTTCGCAAGCACGTCGAGCATGCGCGAGGTCGAGTATCCGCGGGCGACGTAGGCCCGGACGCGGGCCGCCGCCTCCCGAGGCTTGCGCGCGTCGAATTCGCCCGCGAGGTGGCATAACTCCTCACCCTCGCTCGCCGCCGAAGCGGGCGGTGCCAACGGGGCCGAGGGTTCGGGAGAGCGGAGCCGGAGAGCGGCCTGGAAGAGCGCGTACAGTCGTTCGTTCGTCCGGCTGAAAGCGAGGACGAACCGGGACGCATGGGCGAACAGGAGCCGACGGGCGGCCTCGGCGTCGTACCCCGGTGAAGCGACGATGCGTCGCGCGGCATCGACCGCGAGGCCCTCAGCGATCGAGGTTGCGGCATAGCCCTCCCGGAGGAGGGCGAGGATCGCTTCGATGCAGGCGGATTCGCTCGCGACCGAGGTGACGGCGAGGACTTTCGCGCGGCCTTCGTCGTCGAGGGGGCGGCCACCGGAAGCAAGGGCATCGAGATCGACCCACTCTTTCCCCAGGACGCGGAGGATCGACTCATATGCGGTCCGGTCCCGCGGTCCGTTGACAAGATAGTCGACCGCCGGTCGCAAAATCGTGCGAGCCTCCTTGAACCCCAGGGACCGGGCGAGTTGCCACGACTTCACCGCGAGGAAGAGCTTGCGCCCGCCCTCGCCCATGTCCTCGAGTGCCGCGCGGAAGAGCAGGTCTCCGGCCATCTTGCGCTCCCACCCTTCGTCGACCATCCCGAGGAAGATCGATTCCGCCTCGACGACGTCGCCCGCCCGGACGGCAAAGAGAAACGACCGGCCGAGGTGCGTGACTTCGCCCGACACGACGAGAGGCGGTTTCGCCGGCGTCGAGGCCTTTTTCTCAGAAGCGACGTAGGAAACCACTTGAAGCACGGGGAGCGCATGGAAGCGCGGTTGCATTACGGAAATGAGATTCGCGGCGGCGCCGAGGATCGCGAGGCTTCGGGGCGCCGCTCGGGACGCGCGGTCGTAGTGGGTGGCCACACCCCGGGCGGCGGCACGGATGACCTCAAGGGGCGGCGCGTTGGCGCGGAACGCTTTGACGGAGGCATCGACGGCGTCCGGCCGGGAGGCGCCGACCGCGGCCTCGACCTCGGTCAGGAGCGACGAGAGGCCCGCGACCGCCATTGCGCGCGCGCATCACGAGTGGGACGGAAAAACCTTCGTCCCTTTCTCCGGTGAGTGGGACCCGCGCGCTGAATCCGAACGTCGAGCGCAACGGTAAAATCCACCAGCCCCTTAGGGTGCGTCCAACCATGGCGACCCGGTTCGCATTCTGGCGGAAGATCGAGGAGGACGCGCTCGCCGAGAAGCACGCGCAGCCCGGCCTCCTCTCCGACTTCATCCTCGGAAGTCAGGACGGGCTCGTGAACGTCCTCGGGGTGATCCTGGGGGTCGCCGTCGCGTCGAGGAACCTTTCGGACCCGCTTACGATTATTCTTGCGGGGGGGCTCGCCGCGACGTTCGCGGAGTCAATCTCAATGGGGGCGGTCGCGTATACGTCGACGCTCGCCCGGAGGGACCACTACCTCGCGGAGGTCGAACGGGAGCGGGGGGAGATGAATCAATTGCCGGACCTCGAACGGCAGGAGGTCCGTGAGATCCTCGAGCGCTGGGATTTCCACGGATCGGAGCTCGAGGAGATGGTGAGCAAGATCACCTCAAAGCCGAAAGCGTGGCTGGAGATCATGATGGCCCACGAGCTGAACCTCGCGCCCGTCGAGAAGGTCCAGGCCCGTAAGAGTGCGGTCCTGGTCGGGGTCGCGGCCATCCTCGGGTCTCTCGTGCCGCTAATCCCTTTCATCGTCATCGGAAGGGACATCATCCTCGGGGTTGTGGTGTCCCTCGTCGTGAGCACCATCACGCTCTTTCTCATCGGTTGGTGGAAGGCGAGGACGACGATCGGCCGGCCAAGTCGGAGCGGCGTGCAGATGGCGATCATCGGGATCGCGTCCGCGATCGCGGGCTTCGGAATTGCGTTCCTCGTGAGCGGAGGACGCGGGGCGTAGCAACCTTTTCAACCCCCCCTCGCCTTCGTCCCTTCGCGCGGTGCTAGTCTAGTCTGGTTAGGACATAGCCTTGCCAAGGCTATAAGGCGGGTTCAAATCCCGCGCACCGCACTCTTCTTGGCGCCGACGTGACCTTTTGGACGGACAAACCGTCCGAAACCACCCTCCCAACGTCCCGAGCGGGAGCCGCAAATGCCGCTCAATGCCCGTTTTCGGTGTGCAATCCTGAGAAAAGTACCGATGCTTTTAATGCTTGGAACAGTCCATCGGCCCCCGAAAACCGGGATGGGATCAGCCTTGTCAAACGCCCACAAAGCATTCATTCTGCTCGTGAGCTTCGCGTTCGCAATCGTCGCGCCTCTCGCTTTGTCGACTCCCGCGACCGCCGCGCCCGTGACCTACACCCTCTTTGCCGGTCGGGGTTCGACCGCCGGCACCGGATGGAGCTTCAACAACACGACGCTGTCAAGCCCCGGCCCCACGCTGACCGCAACGGTGGGCGACACGGTCACCCTCATCCTGAACAGGACCGACGCCCGGTTCCATAGTTGGTACATCGACTACAATAACAACAGCGCTTGGAATCCCGGGACTCCAAACAACGAGTCGGGGACGGACTTCCCGAACGCCACCACGTTCCAAGCGGTGACGTGGAGCTTTGTCCCGACGAAGAATGGGACATTCTACTACCGGTCGAGTCACGGCGGCGACGGCGCGCTGTGGGGCCTCATCACGGTCGCGCCCGCCGGCGCCGGGCAGGTCATTCCGGGCGTCGACAACACCGTCCTGATCGTCGTGGGTGTCGTGATCATCATCATCGCGGTCCTCGCGGTCGCGACGATGTACATGCGTCGGAGCAAAAAACCTCGGAAGGAACCTCCGCCGCCGCCGTGAACCGGGCGCGAGACGGTCTCGCGCCCACAGCCTTCTTAGGCCCACCCCGCATGCTGCCGGCCTGTGACCAAGCTCTCGGACATCGGGGAGCGCGGCGCGATCGACATCCTTGCGCGGATCTACGATCGCGGGCAGCCGATCGGCCTCGGCCATGATTGCGGCGTCGTCGACTGGGGGGACGACTACCTC
>Ga0209802_1002903_pt1 | contig 11730 bp, 10 predicted proteins | sample GraSoiAngelo_129_FD_185886 | JGI IMG/M metagenome (GOLD analysis project Ga0209802, IMG submission 185886) | Grasslands soil microbial communities from the Angelo Coastal Reserve, California, USA - 14_0927_12_40cm (SPAdes) (version 2) | ecosystem: Environmental > Terrestrial > Soil > Grasslands ... | reverse complement strand
CCAGGGCAAGTACTACACGCTGCCGCCCCAGGTGCCCTACCGGGGCTACGAGCTCTCCGAGATCACGCTGGTGCCGCGGCCGAAGACCTTGCCCGTCGAGTGCTGGCAGCCGGTGGTCAGCGCGAGCGCGCGGGCCCTCGACTTCATGGCCAAGCACGGCATCAAGGGCATCATCGGAGGCGGCGCGGCGCCGGGCGGCGCCAACGAGAAGGTCGTCCACGCGTTTCGCGAGGCGCGCGCCCGGGCCGGGCGCGAAACCAAGCTCGGCGGCGATCTCTGCATCGGGTTTTCGTTCCACATCGCCGACAGCGTCGAGCAGGGCATCAAGGAGGCGACGCCGTTCTTCGAGGAGAACATCAAGATGTTCGCGCCGCTCGGCTTCGTGCCGGGCCTGACGCCGGAGCAGATCGACGCGGTCGCCGATCCCAAGCGGGCGCGTCAGGCCGGGCTGCCGACCCTGCGCAACGCGATCAAGGCCGGTACCTGGCTGGTCGGCCCCCCGGAGCTGATCACCGAGCAGCTCATGGAGATCCAGCACAAGTACCCGGGCCTCGAGGTCGTCAACGTCGGCCAGCCCGTCGGCACGCCCGAGGCGGTGATCCTCGAGCAGCTCGAGCGCTTCTCGGCGCAGGTGATGCCGGCGTTTCGGTGACATGGGGGGCCACGAACGGCCCCCAAGCGCCCCCGTCGCTCGGAGACGCCCCGGCGGAGCCGGGGCGCCCCTCGGCCTTATGCGGGCAGCCTGAACCCCTGACGCGCCAGCAGCTTCCAGGCGCCGTCCTGCTTTTGCCACACTTGCAACGCGCCGATCCTGGTGGTCGTCGCCTTGCCCTCGAGCTCGGACTCGGCCAGGTAGATGTGGCGCGCGATGGCGGCATTGCCGACCACCGCTACCTTGAGCTCGGGGAACTCGAGCGACTTGACGCGCTGCTTGCGGGTCATCACGCCGTTGACGAATTGTTCCTTGGTCTCGACCCTGCCGTCGGAATGGCCGTAGCTGATCTGCGCGGATGCGACCTGCTCCAGCTTGGCCTTGTCGGCTTCGAGCAGCGCCTTTCGCAGGACCTCGACGTTCTCCTTGACGGCCGCCTCGTCGGCGGCCTGGGCGCTCGCCAGACCACCGAGCAAAAGGCCGGGAGCCGTGAGAGCCACTGCGCCTGCGACCGCCAGTTCACGTCGGGATACGTTCATGGGGTCCTCCTCCTCGAGGTTACGCCTGCAGCATTGCATGCGCCCGCGCCTCCACCTCCGGGAGCTTCCCGGCGATGAGCCCTTCGTCGAGGGCGGCCGCCACGGTCGGGTACCCGGCGCGCGTCAGCATGGCCGGAAGCTTCCCGGCCTTGAACTGATCGACCGCCCACTTGAAGGGGTCCGGCACCAGCGTCTTGTCGAGATAGATCCGCTCGTTCTTGTACCTGGGCCCGTAGTGGTAGTGCGGGTAGATGCGGAAGCAGTCGAAGGCGAGCAGCTCGGTCTCCTGGCCGGCGATGTCACCGAGTACGTGGATGGCGATTCCGCCGTCGCCCTGGCCGGCCACGCGCATCTCCAGGCCGAAGCGGATGTTGCCCGCCTCGATCACGTCGGTCCCTCGGTTGTGGCGAACCGTGCGGCGCTTGCTGATCGCCATCTCGCACGCCTTGGCCTCCACCTCGTCCAGCGCGGGCATCAGCTGCGAGGGATCGATCTGCAGCGCGATCTGCTCGTACCCGGCGCGGCCCAGCATCGCGGGCAGCCTCCGGCGCAGCTGCGTCATGGTCCACCGGAGCGGGTTGCCGGTGACGGTGGCATCGAGCATGACGCTGACATTCGTGTTCGCCGGATCGTAGTGATAGTGGGGATGATTGTCGAGGCACTCGAATCGGAGTAGCTCGCGCTCGGCGCCGTCTACCACGCCGACGACTTGCACGCACACGCCCTGATCGGCGTGGGTGCCGCCTCCGCTTCCCGCACCCGCGCTGTGGGGGGCGCCGCCGTCGATGTCACGATATTGCAGGGCGAAACAGATCGGGCCACAGGCGATCCTCTCCTTGCCGACGTCCATCGCTTTCCTCCTCACCGGGTTCTCTCGGATCACGTGACGGCCGTGACGGCCGTCGCGTCGCAGAACGCCGGCATCAGCTCCCGCGCGAACTGGCGGAGAGTCGGACGGCCACCGGCGCTGTTGAGCAGCACGTACTCCGCGCCGGCGCCCCGCAGGGCCTGCATCATGACGGCGACCTCGTCCGGCGTGCCGTAGAGAGCCGAGGCGCAGATCTCTTCGTCGGAGAGATGCGCCCGGTTCGCGCCGGGGCCGTCGGGACGCTCGGCCAGCCGGTCGATGCGCCGGCGGCCCGCGACGCGGTTCGCCCGCGCGCGCTCGAGATCCGCCGGGGTCGTGACGATGTTGATCGAGCGGGTGACTCCCACGCTCATCGGGTCGAAGACGCGTCCGCGCGCCTGCACCGCTTCCTTGAAGATCGCGATGCGCTCGCGGATCTGCGCGACGGAGGCGTACTGGTCGAGCACGACATTGTTCTCCACGAATTCACGGAAGCCCGCGCCGCTGTCGACGTCGGGCCCTCCCTGCCGGGCCTGGGCGCTACCGAACAGTCCGAAGCGCATGGTGATGTCGGAATCATAGTGGGCGCGACCCGGCAATTCAAGCGCACGACTGCAGCGTCTCGTCGAGGACGGACGCCAGATCGGTCACGATCGCCTCGAGCGAGAACACGTCGTCGATTCGCGCGGCCAGCGATGGGCGCGCGGCCAGGGCGACGTCCCTGAGATGTCGGCGCTCGTTGACCGCGACGGCCGACCAGTCGTCGACCAGCGCCTGCGCGCTGGCGCGGTCCATCTCGTGGGCGATCACGCGGGCGAGGCGCTCGGAGAACACGAGGCCTTGCAGCGATTCGAGGTTCGCCCGCATCCGCTCGGGATTCACGACGAGCCCGCGGGCGATGCGCTCGAGCGCGTCGAGCGCGCCGCCGGCGGCGTCGGCGAGCGCGGGGATGGTCACGAGCTCGGCCTGCCAGCCGCCGAGCGCGCGCTCGTGCTCGCCGAGCGCGCCGGCGAGCAAGGTCGCCATCAGGCCCGGCGCGCGGGCGGCGGCAACCAGGGCCTGAAGACAGGCGACGGGATTGCGCTTGTGGGGCATCGCGCTCGAGCCGCCCACGCCCTTCACGGGCGCCGACTCCAGCATCTCGCCGACCTCGGCCTGCGAGAGCAGCGAGACGTCGCGCGCGACCTTGCCGATCGTCTCGACGACGATCGCCAGCTCGGCCATCAGGCGTAACAGCTCGTCGCGCTGATCGTGCCAGGCGCGCGCCTCGTGCAGATGCAGGCGCATGGCCACGCCGTGACGCACGGCTGTGCGCTTGCCGCCGAGCGCGTCCAGGGTGCCCACGGCCCCACCGAGCTGAACGCAGAGCGCGCGTTCGCGCGCCTCGGCGAGACGCAGCCGGCAGCGATGCAGCGCGGCCGCCCAGCGCGCGATCTTCAGTCCGGCCGTGATCGGCGTGGCGGGCTGCATGAGCGTCCGGCCGAGCATCACCACGCCGGCGTGACGGCGCGCGTGCTCGGCCAGCCGGCTCACGGCCGTGGCCAGCACGCGGTCGGCGTCCGCGAGGCACGGCTTCAGGCACAGGACCAGCGCGGTGTCGAGGACGTCCTGGCTCGTCGAGCCGTAGTGCACGAACGCTGCGGCGCCCGTGTCCACGCGGGCGACGTGCTCGATGAGCGCCCGCACCAGCGGGACCGCGAGCGACCCCGACCGCTTGCCCTCGCTGGCCAGGGCCTCGGGCTGCAGGCTCAGGTCGGCGCAGGCCGTGGCGATGACCTGCGCGGCGTCGGACGGAATGACGCCGACGTCGCCCTGGGCGACGGCCAGCGCGCGCTCGAAGTCGAGCATCGCCCGCACGAACGCCTCGGCGGACAAGGCCTGGGTGAATGCGTTGCGCGCGAAGCTCTGGCCGACGAGGCTCACGGGCGCGCTCGCGCGCTAGAACTCGATGAACACCGCTTCGCCGGCGCCGCGCAGCCGGACGTCCCAGCGATACACCCTGGGGTTGCCGGGATCGCGGGTCGCGATCAGCGTCCGGAGCCGCGCGGGATCGCCGATCGCGCGGGCCAGGGGATCGCCTTTGATCTCGTCGAGGGGCGCGAGGAACACGCGCGTCTGGAGCGCCTTCAGGAGCCCGCGCGCGAAGATCGAGACGCTGATCTGCGGCGCGTACGTCTCGCCACCCGGGCCGGTGAACGCGCCGGGCATGACGGTCTCGATCGCATAGGCGCCCTCGGTGTTGGTCGAGACGCGGCCATAGCCGTACGGTCGGGCGCCCTCGCCGCCCGAAGAAACCTTGCCGGCCGCGTCGGCCTGCCAGGTCTCGAAGAGGGCGTCGAAGATGGGCGCGCCGGTGCCGTCGAATACGCGCCCGGTCAGCGTGATGCGCTCACCGTGCCCGGGGAACAACACGGTGCCGCCGTCCGGCCAGATCAGCTCGCGCGCGAAAAACGGGCCGACGGTCTGCGAGGGGGTGAGCTTCGGCATCGTCACACCCCCATCGGCGTCGCGCGCGCTCCGCGCAGCACCATGTCGAACCGATAGCCGAGCGCGACGCCCTCGACGCCGTGCTCGAGGTCGAGATCGGCGATCAGCAGCTTGCGCCCCGCCTCCGGCACGCTGTTGAAGATCGGATCGATCGCGAGCAGGGGATCGCCGGGGAAGAACATCTGCGTGATGAGCCGCTGCGCGTAGGCGTTGCCGAACAGGGAGAAATGAATGTGCGCCGGGCGCCAGCCGAAGGCGTGGTTCTGCCACGGATAGGCGCCGGGCTTGACCGTCACGACGCGGTAGCGGCCCTCGTCGTCGGTGAGCAGCTGGCCCTTGCCGAGAAAGTTGGGATCGAGCGGCGCCTCGTGATCGTCCACGGGGTGGGGATACTTCCCGGACGCGTTCGCCTGCCACACCTCGACGAGCGAGCGTCGCACCGGCCGGCCGCCCTCGTCGAGCACGCGGCCGACCAGCACCATCTTCTCGCCCAGCGGCGCGCTCTTGCCCCACGTCGTGAGGTCGGCCTCGCTGTTCTTCACGAAGTGCTTCGGGAACGCAGGTCCGGCCGCCTCGAGCGGACTCGGCGCCACGCGCACCAGCGGCTGCGCCGGCGCCCGCAGGCGCGTGCTCTTGTAGTCCGGGTACAGGTAGGGCGGATGGACGTCAACGGCTGATGTGTCGGCCATCGGCAGAGTTTACTCCTTTTGGGGCTCCGACAATCGCTTGGCTCCGGGTCGAAGCTGGACTACAGTTGCCACCAAAAGCAGCCACGAGCCGCGCAGCCGGCAGCCCCAGGAGAGGAGAGCACATGAGCGCTGGAACGCATCAGACGGCCGCACAGATCCGGTCTCGCCTGGACCATCCAGTCATCGACGGTGACGGCCACTGGGTCGAGTTCGATCCCGTCTTCAGTGAGCGCATGCGCAAGGTGGGCGGCGTCCTGGCCGCCGAGGGGTTCCTCGCCGCGCTGAAGACCACGCAGGACGCCCTGAGCATGTCGCTCGCCGAGCGGCGGCGCCGGCGCGTCGCCCAGCCGGGCTTCTGGACTCGCCAAGCGGGCAATACGCTCGATCGCGCGACCGCGATGATGCCGCGCTTACTCTACGAGCGCCTGGACGAGTTCGGCTCGGACTTCGCGATCATCTACCCGACTGCCGGCCTGCGCGTGCCGCGAATCAGCGACGATGCGACGAGGCGCGCAGTGGTTCGCGCGCACAACGTCGTCACCGCTGATTACTTCCGAAACCTGAGCGACCGGATGACGCCGGCCGCGATCATCCCGATGCACACGCCGGAAGAGGCCATCGAGGAGCTGGAGTTCGTCACCAAGCAGCTCGGCTCGAAGGTCGGCATGTTCGGCAGCGGGATGTCGCGGCGGGTGCCGTCGAGCCCGCAGAGCGATCCCGACGGGACGCGTATGGCCGTCTGGTACGACGTGCTGGCGATCGACAGCGACTACAACTACGATCCGGTCTGGGCGAAGTGCCGCGAGCTCGGCATCGCGCCGACCTTCCACAGCGCGGGCAGCAACCAGGGCCTGCGAAACTCGCCGTCGAACTTCGTCTACAACCACATCGGGCATTTCGCGGCCGCCGGCCACGCGGTCTCCAAGGCGATCTTCCTGGGCGGCGTGACGCGGCGGTTCCCGGAGCTTCGCTTCGCGTTCCTCGAGGGCGGGGTGGGCTGGGCGTGCCAGATGTTCGGCGACCTCATGGAGCACTGGGAGCGCCGCAGCCGCAAGGCGCTCGAGAACATGGACCCGCGCAAGCTCGATCGCGCCCTGCTGATGAGCCTGGCCGAGAAGTACGGCGATCCTGACGTGGCGGAGGCCCTGCGGGCGCGGGACGGCTGGCCGGACCACGACGCGGACCTGACCGGCGGTATCGAGGATCTGGACGATTTCTCCGCGTGCAAGATCACCAGGAAGCAAGACTGGATCGATCTGTACGCGAAGCCGTTCTTCTTCGGCTGCGAGGCCGACGACCGGGCCACCTCGTGGGCCTTCAGCAAGAACAATCCATTCAGCTCCAAGCTCAACGCGATCTACAGCTCGGATATCGGCCACTTCGACGTGATCGATATGCGCAACCCGCTGCCGGAGGCGTACGAGCTGGTCGAGGATGGGTGCATCACGCCGGACAACTTCCGCGACTTCGTCTTCGCCAACACCGTCCATCTCTGGGGCACGCAGAATCCGAAGTTCTTCGAGGGCACCCGGGTGGCCAAGGCGGCGGCGACTGAGCTAGCGCACGGGCAGCAGTTCGTAACCGTGAACTAAATTAAATTAGTAGGCAACGCGTTGCGGGCGGGCGCCCTGAGGCGTCAGTGCTTCAGGGCGCCTGCCGTGATTCCCTCCACGAACTGCTGCTGGAACACGAAGTAGAGCACGAGCACCGGCACCGAGAACAGCACGAGCGACGCCGCCAGGATCGGATAGTTCCCGTAGAACTCGCTCGACAGCAGCGCATAGATCCCCGTCGGGAGTGTGCGCATGCGCCCCTCGGTGATGAAGGTCAGCGCGAAGAGGAACTCGTTCCAGTTCTGCAGAAAGAGAAAGATCGCGACCGTCGCGAGCGCGGGGCGCGTGAGCGGCAGCATCACCCGCGCGAAGATCCGGAACTCGCCTGCGCCGTCGAGCCGCGCCGCTTCTTCGAGCTCGCGCGGCAGCCCCTCGAAGAATCCCTTCATGATGAAGGTTCCGAAGGCGAGCCCGAACCCCGTGTAGGGTCCGATCAGCGCGAGCCGCGTGTTGAGCAAGCCGAGCGTCCTGAGGTTCATGAAGAGCGGGATCAGCGCGATCTGGAGCGGGATCGTGAGCCCGATCAGCACGATCCCGTAGACCACGCCGCGGCCCGCGAAGCGAATGCGACCGAGGCCGTAGCCGGCCATGGCCGACAGCGCGACGGTCGCGACCATCGACGCGGTCGAGACGTAGATGCTGTTCCAGTAGAGCCGGCCAATGTTGCTGGCCACCCACGCGCGCGGATAGTTCTCGGGATGCGGCGGCCAGGGGACGAGCCGCCCCGCGAAGAGCTGGGGATTGTCCATGAACGAAAGACAGAGCATGTAGAGGCCGGGCGCGACAGACAGGAGCAGCGCGCCGAGCAGAACCACCCACATGCCGACCCGGCCAGCGCGCGCGCCGCGGCCCAGGCGTTGTTGCCGCCGGGCGACGGCCGCGCTCGCGACGACGGTGCTCACGCCTTGCCGCCTGCCCGCGATTCGTCGAGCACGAACGTCTGGACGCGCGCGATCGACAGCACCAGGGCCACGAGGATCACCGCGACCGCCGAGGCGATGCCCATGTGGTTCAGCTCGAAGGCCTCGCGATAGAGCATGGTCGCGAGCACCTCGGTCGAATACGTCGGCCCGCCCCGCGTCATGATGAAGACGAGGTCAAAGACCTTCAGCCCGCCGATGATCGACAGGAGCGCCGTGAGCGCGAGGATCGGGCGCATGAGCGGTGTGATCACGCGAAGGGTGAGCTGCCAGGCGTTCGCGCCGTCGACCCGGGCGGCTTCCACGACGTCCTGCGGCAGACTCTGAAGCCCCGCCAGCAGGATCACGAGGCTGAATCCCACGTTCTTCCACACGCTGACCGCGATGACGGCCGGCAGCGCGGTGGCCGGATCGCCGAGCCAGGGATGCGTGAAGGCGCCGAGGCCCACCGCGCGGAGAAACGTATTGAGGAGCCCGGTGTTCGGCTCGAAGACGCGCTGGAAGATGATCGTGACGACGATCAGCGACATGACGACCGGCACGAAGAAGAGCGTGCGCAGCAAGGACCGCGCGACCAGCCGGCGGTTCAGCAGCAGCGCGAGCAGGAAGCCGAGCCCCACCTCGAGCGGGGTGCGCACGGCGACGAAGACGACCGAGTTGAGCGTGGCGCGCCAGAAGACTTCGTCGCCCGCCAGCGCGCGATAGTTCTCGAGGCCGACGAACGGCCCCCAGCGTGGCGTGTAGCCGTCCCACTCGTGAAAGCTGAGCCACACCGAGTAACCGATCGGGTAGACGAGGAAGGCCGCAAGGACCACGAGGGCCGGCCCCACGAACGCGTATCCTGCCGCATGGCGCCGCCAACTGCGCCGGGCGGCGATCGACAACACTGGCCCGGGCCTCAGCCCGTCCGGAACTTGCGAGCGCCGACCTTCTGAGAGGCCGCTTCCACGGACTCCATCACGGTCTTCGGATTCTTCTGCCCGGTGATGAGCGCCTGCATGCCCTGCGTCACCGCTTCCTCGACCGCCGGCGTGAAGATGACGCGCGTCGTGCCGGTCGGCTGGAGCTTGAGGAACTCGGGGTACAAGGGATCCTTCAGCGATTGCATCTGGTAGGCGATCGCGTCGGCGCTGATCGGCCCGTTCGGCGACAGGCCGAGGTTCCTCGTGTACTCGATCTTCCCCCAGGCACCGGTGAGCGCCTTGATCATCTCGAACGCGAGATCCGGATACTTGCTCCGCGCGTTGACCGTGAGCGTGATCCCGACCGAGCTCAGCACGGGCTTGTGGCCGCCGGCCGCGACAGCCGGGAAGGGGAAGATGCCCAGATCGAAGCTCGGCGGCAGCGCCGCGCGGATCGAGCGGCGCATCCATTGCCCGCCCCAGAACATGGCCGATTTGCCGGTAGCGAAGATCTGGATCGCGTCCTGCTCCTTGATGCCGAGCGGTCCCTTGGCGTACAGACCCGACTTCGCCATCATCTCCACGAACTCCGCCCCGGCGACGAGCTCGGGGCTCGTCCATGGCTTGAGCCCCAGATCCGCCTCGCGCATCAGCTTGTCGGCTTTGATCCCGCCCAGGTACGTGTAGTACGGGAAGATCGGGAAGTTGCGATCCTGCCCGGCCGGATAGGCGATCGGCATGATCCCCTTGGCGTTCAGCGCGGCGCCAATCTTCTTGAGCTCCTCGAGCGTGTTCGGCACCTCGAGCCCGTGCTGCTGGAAGAGCCCACGGTTGTAGTAGACGATCACCGTGTTGGTGACCGCGGGCACCGAGACGACCGCGCCGTTGATCGTCAGGAGCTCGATCGCGTTCGGCCAGAATCCGCGCTTGTATTCGGGATCCTCCGCGAAGACCTTCGTGAAGTCGATCACGCTGCCGCTCGTGGAGACGTCGACCGCGTAGGCGCCCGGTTCGATCGCGATGATGTCCGGCGTGGGGCTCTGGGCCGCGAGCGCCGACTTCACGCCGACTCGCTGCTCGTTCAGCCCCGGAAAGGCGGTGATCTCGAGCGAAAGGTTCGGGTCGTGGCGCTTCTTGTATTCCTCAGCGATGAACTTCTGGGCGTCGACGTGGAACCCGACGTACTGCCAGAACGAGATGGTGGTCGGGCCGCTGGCCTTGACCTTGGGCGCCTTGAACTCGACGGGGTTCTTGAGCTCGCCGGTCGCCTTCGAGGCTTGCGGTTGCGCGCCGCCGGTCTGCGCCGTCGCGCGCGCCGCGCGCAGGAGGGGGGTTGCGGCAGTGGAGAGGAGGCCGAGCTGGAGCAGTTTTCGACGCGACATTCCGCGCGCATCCCCGTGGTACGTCCGACGCTTCGCCTTGCTCATGCCAAGCTCTCCCTTCGGCTGACCGAGTCGAATGTTCGCCCTCTCGTAACCGACGGCTCCGACCGTGTCAAGGCGCGGCGTGCTCACCCCGTGGGATCGCCCTTGCCGTCCCGGCGATAGACCTCCACGATGCGCTCCCATGGAATGACTCCGACCCGGTTCGCCCAGACGGCCCACGCCTCGCTGAGCTCGGCGACGACGTCGGGGCGACTCGCCGCCTGGTCCTGGAGCTCGGCGCGGTCGACGTCGATGTCGTAGAGCTCCCACGGCAGGGGATGCTCGCGGACGAGCTTCCAAGGTCCGCGTCGAATCGCCGCGTTGCCGAGGTGCTCCCAGTAGAGCGTGCGCGGCTCGACCGCGCCGCCCCTGAGCGCGGGGAGCATGCTGCGCCCCTCGAGCGGCAACGGGTCGCGTCCCGGATATCTCGCCGGGTACGCCACCTCAGCCGCTTCGAGGATGGTCGGAACGATGTCGGTGAGCTGGAACGGCGAATGGAGGATGCTCGGCTTGATCCCGCCGTCCGGCCAGTGAACGATCAGCGGCGTCGAGATGCCGCCCTCGTGCACCCATCGCTTGTAGAACCGGAACGGCGTGTTCGACAGATTCGCCCACGCCCGTCCGTAGCTGCAGTAGGTGTCGTCCGGACCGGGCTCGATGTCGGGCGAGTTGCCGATGCGCAGCGCCGCGCCGCTCCAGGTGGCTGGCGGTACGATGCTGCGGCGATGGCGGAAGGTCTCGGGGTCCGCGATCGGCAGGCCCTCGGCGCTCGCGCCGTTGTCCGACAGGAAGAACAGCAGCGTGTTCGGCAGGGCGCCGGTCTCGGTGAGCGCCGCGACAATGCGAGCGATGCCGCGATCCATCCGGTCGATCTGGGCGGCATACGTCTGCATGCGGACGAGCTGCCACGCACGGTCCGGCGCCTCGCGCCACGCCGGCTGAGTTGGGTCCCGGCCGCTCAAGGTCGTTCCGGCCGGCATGATCCCTTCGGCCACGAGGCGTTTGAGTCGCGCTTCGCGCAGCCCGTCCCAGCCGGCGTCGAACTTGCCGCGATACCGCGAAATGTCCTCGGCCGGCGCGTGCAGCGGCCAGTGTGGCGCAGTGTACGCCGTATAGAGGAAGAAGGGACGATTCGTGTCGCGGGCTGCGTGCGTCCGGACGAACTTCTCAGCTTCGTCGGTGATGGCGTCGGTGTAGAAGAACCCCGGCGCTGCCGCCTCGCTCTCGACGTGCTGCTCCCCGCGCGTGAGCGTCGTCGGACGGTAGTAGCTGCCGCAGCCCGAGAGCGTGCCGAAGAACCGATCGAAGCCTCGCCGCGTCGGCCAGGCGTCGGTCGGGTTCCACACGTCGGACGTGAGGTGCCACTTGCCGCTCAGGCAGGTGGCGTAGCCGGCGGTTTGGAGGATCTCCGCGATGGTCAGGCATCGCTCGTTGAGCGAACCTCGGTACCCATCCGGGCGATCGTCGCTCGTGAGGATGCCTATTCCGGCCTGGTGCGGGTGCAGGCCCGTGAGCATCGACGCGCGCGATGGGCTGCAGCGCGTCGTGTTGTAGAAGCGCGAGAGCCGCGCACCCGCCCGCCCGAGGCGATCCAGAGTCGGGGTCGCGATCTCCCCGCCGAAGCAGCCGAGGTCGGAGTAACCCATGTCGTCGGCAA
>Ga0209802_1002902_pt1 | contig 11732 bp, 9 predicted proteins | sample GraSoiAngelo_129_FD_185886 | JGI IMG/M metagenome (GOLD analysis project Ga0209802, IMG submission 185886) | Grasslands soil microbial communities from the Angelo Coastal Reserve, California, USA - 14_0927_12_40cm (SPAdes) (version 2) | ecosystem: Environmental > Terrestrial > Soil > Grasslands ... | reverse complement strand
CGGCTTCGATGGCGGCGCCGAGTGGGGCGGGCCGGCGGTCGATCCGGAGACCAGCATCATTTACATTAATTCTAACGACGTCGCGTGGACCGGAGCGCTCGCGCCCAACTCGGGCCCAAATAGCCCACGCTCTATCTATTTGAGCCAATGTGGCGTCTGCCATGGCGAAAAAATGACTGGCTCGCCGCCGGCGCTTCCTTCTTTGGTCGGAGTGGGCGACCGGCTAACCCCGGTGCAAATCATCAGCACGATCAAGAACGGAAAAGGCCGTATGCCCGGGTTTCCAAATCTGAGTCAAGATCAAATATCTGCCCTAGTTGACTACTTGATCGGCGGTGAGAGCAAGGAGCTAACAAGTTCGGAACCACCGCCAGCGGCCATGAGATATCGCTTCACCGGCTACCACAAATTCCTCGACCCGGAGGGTTATCCTGCTGTCGCTCCTCCCTGGGGCACTCTCAATGCCATCAACCTCAACACCGGCGAATACGTCTGGAAGATTCCTTTCGGCGAATATCCCGAACTCGCCGCGAAGGGCATGAAGAACACGGGCACAGAAAACTACGGTGGCCCTATCGTTACGGCAGGTGGTCTCCTGTTCATCGGCGCAACTAATTTCGACAAAGAGTTCCGCACCTACGACAAATCTACAGGTGAACTGCTTTGGCAAACAACACTTCCATTTTCAGCAAACGCCACACCTGCCACCTATGAAGTAAATGGCAGGCAGTTTGTGGTCATTGCCGCAGGCGGAGGCAAGGATCGCAAATCGCCTTCCGGTGGGGTCTATGTCGCTTTTGCCCTTCCCTCTGAATCCTCGAAACAAACTTCCAGCTCACCGCAGAGCCACTAAACTCCGAATTTTGCTCGAATTGGCGACTCCAGGCATCCGTCATTAAGTCTCTAAGTTATTGATTTTAAATGGTCTTACATAAATGTTGGCAACTCTTCGCCTCGCCAGGTGTTCTAACTAAAGATGCGGCCTGAAGTGGCGATCGGCCGCTCCCAGCCCCAGCAGCAAGCACCCAGCAAAACGCCAGAAAGGTGAGAATCATGCGTATCGCACGCTTTATCTGCTTGTCGTTTCTCGCAGTTGGTCTACTGGCGATACCGGTTCCATCCCAAGCACAAGTTGCTGTGGGCATCTCCGTTCGGATTGGTCCGCCTGTATTGCCAGTGTATGTCCAGCCGATCTGCCCGGGACCTGGCTTTATCTGGGTTCCAGGTTATTGGGCCTATGGCCCGGACGGCTATTTCTGGGTTCCAGGCACGTGGGCATTTCCGCCGGAAGCAGGTCTTCTCTGGACTCCAGGTTATTGGGACTGGGACGACGGCTTCTACATCTGGAACGAAGGCTACTGGGGACCCGTCGTAGGCTTCTATGGCGGAATTAACTACGGATTCGGCTACCCCGGTGTCGGCTTCTATGGCGGTTACTGGCGCGGCGGCACGTACTTCTACAACCGTTCCGTGACCAACGTGGACGTCACCGTCGTGCGCAACACCTACAACACGACTGTTGTGAACAACAACACCACAATTAACCGCGTCAGCTTCAACGGTGGTCCGGGTGGGACAACTGCTCGTCCGACAGCCGTCGAATTAGCAGCGGCTCGCCAGCCTCACACCGCAATGACGTCTGTGCAGATTGAGCACCAGCAAACTGCCCGCGGTGACCGCGCCCTACTCGCTTCCGTGAACCACGGGCGACCTGACGTCGCCGCTAGCCCGCGGCCGGGCGAGTTCCATGGTCATGGCCCGCTGATAAAGGAAAGACCAGACAATCCGAACCGCGGCCCAAAGAACCGGGACGAAATGAATCGTCCGAGGACGAATGCCCCCGATATTTCGTCCAGACCAATGAATCGCGAAGACCGACCGGGCCGGCAACCGGAAAACAACCGCCGCACGTTTGAGGATCGTCCGCCCTCTTTGCGTCCGTCGAACGCTCCCGTCAATCCGAAGCTGGACCAAAAGCAGCAGCGAGAACAAGATAAGCTGCGCCAGCAGCAGGAGGCGGAGCATCAAAAGATGCAGCGTCAGCACGATCAGGAGCAACGACAGTTGCAACAGCGCAACGCCAACCAGCAGCGGCAGGAACAGCTCCAGCGCCGCCACGAGCAGCAAACTCAGCAAATGGAGCGCAAGCACGATCAGCAATCACAAAAGCTGCAGGAACATCAGCAAAGGGAGCAGCAAAAACAAGAGAAAAAGCCACCTCAGGATCGCAAGCCTTCCGGTTTGCACTGAGGACGAAGAAACACTAACCGGGCGGGGCGCCCCGGCTATGCCGGGGCGCCCCGCATTTTTCGCTATATATCTTTGAGCGCCCTCTTCAGCACTTCCCGCGAAATATTCGCTCCGCTCACAATCAGCACGGGACAATCCCCGCAGCCATCACCCCATTTCAGCAGAGCCGCTGTGTTCGCGGCTCCGGCAGGTTCGGCCAGCACGTGCTCCTCAAGGAGTAACACTTCGATGGCTCGCAACATCTGCTCCTCACTCACTAGAACCACCTCATCCACAAGGGCTTGTACGTCCCGCACGTTTGCCGCTTCCGGCGTTCGCGTCGCTAGCCCGTCGGCAATCGTGTCGCACGTTTCTGTGCCCACGACTTTGCCTTCTTTCCACGACAGGTAGTAGGCGGGCGCGCGTTCGGCCTGCACCCCAATAATTTTGGTTTGCGGCGCAAACTTGTTTGCAGCCGCGCCAATTCCCCGAATCAGCGCCGTATCCCCGATCGGCACGAAAATCGCGCTGGTAGCCGGAAGCTGCTCCAGGATTTCGCACGCAATCGTCGCCGGTCCGGCAGGCAAATCGGGATCCGTCGCGTCGTTCAGGAAATACACATTCGGCCGCTTCGCGTACTCCGCTGCCAGTTCAAACGCCGACGCCAGGTCCCCGCCTCCGCTCTCCACAATCTCCGCTCCGAGCGCCGCAATCCTGTCGCGTTTCACCGGATTACACCTTGTGGGCAAGAAAATCTTAGCCGCGATGCCAAACTCTTTAGCGGCATACGCCGCTGCCGCCCCGTGATTTCCTGTGCTCGAAGCCACCATTTCCCGCACGGCGCCTTTCTTCATTCTTTGCGACAGTGCGTAAAACGCTCCGCGCACTTTGAACGATCCCGCCGGAAGCTCCGTCTCCAGCTTCAAATAAACGTTCTTCCCAACCTTCTTACTGAGAAACGGCGCAGGAATCAGACGCGTGGGCGCAAAATACTTCGCCAGAAATCTTTGCGCCTCTCGTATCGCCGAAATGCCCGGATGAATTTGCAGTTCCACTCTTCGTCAGAGCTCCTTCCAGTCCTTAATCAATTCGGAACGGATCACCCAATTCTGGGACTTGCTTCAATCAAACATCAACCTGCTTCACCGGGAGAAAACAACGGCCACGCTCGCGAAACGATTGAAGTAGAATCTTCCCCGCCTGACCCGACAATCGGCCAGGAACGCCGCCGAAAAACCAGGAGCACAATGCCCAGCTTAACCGGGAAAAATCGTCTTTGGCGATCGTCGGCTGCGATTGCGCTCGTGGCCTTGGCGTTGCGGCTCGTGGCCATGCATTTCTTCTATCACAGCACCTACAACAACTATGAAAACCATTTGTTGTTCGGCTTTGAAACCGGGCGCATCGCCCGCTCCATCGCGGAGGGGCACGGCTATGGCAATCCCCTGTTCGTCGAAACCGGTCCGACCGCTTGGATGACGCCCGTGTACCCCTACCTGCTCGCAGGAGTCTTCAAGTTCTTCGGCGTCTACAGCAAAACCTCCGCCCTTGTCATCCTGGGTTTGAACTCCTTATTTTCAGCGCTCATTTGCATTCCTATATTTTTCATCGCGCACCGCAGTTTTGGCCAAAGTGTAGCAGTCTGGGCGTGCTGGCTGTGGGCGCTCTCCCCTTACTCCATATTCATCTCCAGCAGTTTCGTCTGGGAGACCTGTCTCGCTGCGCTGCTTGCCGCCTTTCTTTTTCTTTGCAGCTTAAAGCTGAAGGAACAGCCCACCTCATGGAGTTGGTTCGGCTTTGGAATCCTCTGCGGTTTTTCTGCGGTAACGAATGCCTCGACTCTCACCCTTTGCCCCGTTCTCGCCGGCTGGGCTCTCTACCCTTTATGGCGAAGCCGGCCACACTGGCTCAAGTCCGCTTTTCTCGTGGCCCTGGGCCTTGGCACCGTCCTTCTACCCTGGGAAGTTCGCAACTGCCGCACCTTTCACACCCCCATCCCCCTTCGCGACAACTTTTGGCTCGAATTCTGGGTCGGCAACGATGGCAACACACAAAGCTGGCTCGATTCCGACGCTCACCCTACCATTAATCCCGAGCAAAGGGCCGAATTCGTGCGCCTTGGCGAGATTCCCTACATGCGCGAAAAGCGCGGCGAGGCGCTCGGCTTCCTCGCACATCATCCAGCCTTGTACTTTGTGTTGTGCCTGCGAAGATTTGTTTATCTTTGGACGGGATTTTGGAATCTAGATCCGTCGAATCTCCGGGACGAATTCCACGGCTTTGCCAATGTTTATCTGACTATATCCGTGACCCTGGCGATGCTTCTGGGTCTTTGGCGGGCTCTTCGGACCGACCCCCAGGCGGCCGTTCCCTACGTGCTGGTCCTGCTGTTTTATCCCTTGCTCTTCTACCTCACGCATCCCACGATTCGCTACCGGCACGTCATCGATCCGGAGATTTTCATCCTGGCAGCCTTGGGCGTGAAATTCCTGCTCTCCAAGCCTGTCTCTGCCGTGTTACCACGTCCGACTCAGGCCCTTTGATTTCCTTGCCGTAACCTTGAGGGCCTATCTCACTTGTTCTCCAGCAGCACGCCTAGCAGATTGGCAAGGCGCGACTCCTGTCGCAGAACTGTCTCCTGATGTGCCGCAGCGCCATCGCTTTCCGTCAATCGCGCGAGTTGCGCTGCCAGATTCTTCACCGCCACATCGTGCGGCACATAGTTTCGATCCTGTGGAGCGACCGCCTCCCAGCCGGATTCTGTGCGCCTCAACTCCCAGCGCACCTTCTCCTTCTGTCTCTTCAGATGAACCGACCCGCCCCCGAGAAATACCTTGGATTCCACCTCAAGACGTGCCCAGCCGTGGTCGCGCTTGACTTCCACGCGCTCCACTTTGAATTGCTCGACAATGACCACCGGCAGTTGAATACTCGATGGATCATCGCTGCGCAACACACTCCCAAACGCGTCGCTTACTTCCGATATGCCTTCGGCCACTTCCTCGGGCGTTGGCCGCTTATTTCCTGGGGCAATGATGATGCTTGACGGTACCTCAAAGGCGGCTGCTTCCTCCACACGTGTAGGAGGGGCCGCCAGGCGATCATTCACCTTGGTTCTTTCGGAGACCGCTTTCGGCGGCCGATTCGGATCGGCATTCTCTGCTGGAGTTCGCTGCTCGATGATCGGGGCCGCAGCATGCTGCCTCGACCTATTTGATAATTGCGCCGGCGCGGATGTCCGGGCCGCGCTCAGGACTTCACCGCTTCCTACTTTGTACCGGTAGAAGCGCGGTCTTCCCCGGGACCTCCAGTATAGTCCCTGGTAGTCCTGTGCTTCCCATCCTGTTCTCACCAAGCTGTAAAAGCTGTGCTGCAAAGGATCCACAATGATCCCGACGTGTCCGGGCCAGACCACCAAGTCCCCGGATTGTGGATTTCTCACACGCTCAAAACTCTCGTCTCCCGCATAAATCTCGAATGAACTTGCATAGGGATACTCAAACCCAGCATTTGCGTAAATTTGATGAACAAGGTGGGAGCAGTCCTGCGTTTTCCGGGCCGGCATATCCAGCTCCCACGCAGCATTCACCACCGCGCGCCCTTCAGCAGCAGTTAATAACCGCGCGACGGGCTCCGGTTCGTGTGCGGAAGCGGTCTCCTGGGCGTTTACCAGCGAGACCCCAATGACGCAAGCCCATGCGAAAGCGAGAGCAGCTGCCAAACCGCGCGCTGCTGCGTTCCATTCGGATCCAGCCTTCATTTCTCGCATCGACACGTGATCTCCAGTGTTTCTATGGAAATAGAACCCATTTCTCCAAGAAATCACTTAGGGCCTGCGTCTGCAATGGAACTTGCTCTGAGCGGTATTGGCCTTTAGGCCAGTCGCCGGCAAGTTTGAAATTTCCCTGGGTTTGGGTTGGTTTGGAAGAGGAGGGGTGGGTTTCCGAGGATGTCCTAGTTCACAGTAACTTGGACCGTTGTGGAGTGGGTGAGGTTGCCTGAACTACCGGTGACCGTGAGCGTGTACGTGCCCGCGGGAGTTCCGGCCGTGACTGCGGGCGTTACGGTGAGCATCGCCGTCTTGACTCCGCCGTAAGTGCCGTAAGAGGCGGTAATCGTCACAGTAGTCGAGGCAGTCACTGCGCTGGTGTTCACTGTAAAAGTCGCGCTGGTCGCTCCGGCAGGAACTGTCACGCTGGCCGGAACCGTTGCAGCGGACATGTTGCTCGAGAGGGCGATCATTGCCCCGCTACTCAGAGCCGCGCTGCTAAGAGTTACCGTGCCCGTGGAAGACGAACCGCCAGTGACGCTGGAGGGGCTGAGCGTCAACGAAGTTAACGTGGGCGATCCCGAGCCGCCCCCGCCTCCACCTCCGCCGCCGTAGCCGCCGCAGGCATAAGCGCACAGCGAAACAGCAAGGAGCCCGGCCGTCGCGGCAAAGCCGCGCTGCAGCCCAGAAGCGCGACCGAGCTTGCAAAGTAACAACAGCATGGCAAGCCACGCGAAGCATGCCATCCACATCACCCATAACCGTACGGGCGACGCAGTGGGCGGCAGGATCACCAGCGGCGGCGAGAAACCTCGCGCCGCCGTCGTCAGCGTTACCGTTGCTGTCGCCGGGTTCGTGCCGTCAAGCACCACCGTCGAGGGCGAAACCGTGCATGTAATCGAATTGGCCGGCGCTCCCGGGCAATTCCAAGTCACTGTGCCTATGAATCCTGAGACCGGGGTTGCAGAGATCGTGAAGCTTGTCTGCTGTCCCGCAGTAAGCGTCGCGCTCGTTGGGGAAGCGGACACGTTGTAATCCTGGGGTGAGCACGCGCTTCCAGAGGACAGCATTCCCAGCGCCTGGCAAAGATCCAAGCGGCCGTTGCCGAGCCCCTGGCCACTCAGCGGTTGCGCGCGCGCCACTGCGGGAGCCGCTTGGGATTCGCTCAGTGGACTGCGCACGTTTCGCAAAAGTGCGCCGCCGCCCGAAACGAAGGGCGCGCTGAACGACGTGCCCCAGCCCGCAGCGTAGGTATCGAACGGGTACGTGGAAACGATGTTTTCGCCGGGAGCCGCCACCCACACCAGCGAGTCGCCGTAGTTCGAGAAACTTGAGCGCGTGCTATCGGTAGAGGCCGTCGAGCCCACCGATGCAACTCCCATCACGTCGCTTTGCAGCGCCGCGGGATAAACTAAGAATGGCGGACCTTGGCCGTCATTGCCCGAGGAGGCCGCTGAGACGAGACCTTGCTGGTTGGCGTAATCCAGTGCTTTCTGCAACTCCGTTGAGCTGGACGTAAATTCGAAGCTCATGTTGATTACGTTGGCGTTGTTCTGCACACCGTAGTAGATGGCGCGCAGAACGTCGGAAAGGTAGCCGGTTCCGTCGGAATGAAATGCTTTCAGCGGCATCAATTGTGCCGTCGGCGCCACCAGATGAATGATGCCCATCACCATCGTGCCGTGGCCAAACGCCGCATAGGGGCTACCATCCAGCACTGCTGCTGTCGATTGATCCAGTACTGCCGCGGTGGACTGATTCACCTTCGCTGGCGGACAGCTTGAACATGGTTGGGGTGGCGTAAAGGTCGGGGATAGATCATTCAGTTCGGAACCACCCGATTGGTTTCGAGTAAAGTCGTAGCCTAGCAGCAAAACGGCCTTCAGTACCGGGTGGTTGGGATCCACGCCCGTGTCAATGTCCGCGACAATTCCGCTTCCCTGCACCTTAAAAGTATTCTGTGCGTCCTGAACGCGCACAATCGACGCTGCCGGCTGATTGGCGTAACCGTCCCACACCATGGTGCTGGAACCAGCGGGATAAGCGACCAGTGTTCGATCCTGCAGCGTTCCGCTAGGAAGGGGCGAGGGAAGGACGTTGAGTCCGCCAATCAAGCTCAACAACTGATCGACTTCGGCGTCCACAAGGCCCAGCGGATTGCCCGCAAGAGTCAGCAAGCCGTTTAGGTCAAGCGAGCTGGTAATCAGAAAAACTTGCCCGGCGGGATCCCCAATTGGCTCTAGGATAGTGCAGGACGGCAATAGAGGAGGGTTGCAAGCCGTCTGAAGAGCTTGGGCAGTAAGAGTCGTGCGGATAATGAACCGGTTTTGGGCTCTCGCGGGCGTGGGCCACAGCAGTGCCGCCAGCATACCGACTAACCAAACGTGGTACTTCCTCACGGAATACCCCCTGCCTACAAATAAGGGGAAAAACAGGAGGGAAAAATAGGCGGTAAACCCCGAATATTTTGCTAGGGTAAATACCTGAATCCGAAGCACTTACAGAATCGCAAAGGAAGCCAATTAGCAGTCCCACAGGGCTGTGACCAGCCTCCTTAGCTAATTCACGACCGCTTGCTTACCTCCTTCATTTCCGAGCTAGCCGCCAGCGATGGCCCCAATGATGAGCAACGGTTCTTTCCCCGAGACGACTGCATCAGGGAGCAGCGCATCCGGGGATTCATGAGAAAGATCCTCCTCGCACGCGAAGAAGCGTAAGAAGGGACGACGCTGTTGCGTGACGTGATCGCGGATCGTTCCGCGCAGCATCGGATAGCTAGCCTCAAGCGCGTCAAGCACCGCGCGCTGCGTGGGCTGGCCTTCGATCTCCAGCTTGACTTCCCCGCTAATCCGCGCCAGCCCCCGCAGATGTGGCGGCAACACGACGCGAATCATGGCAGCGTCTGCACCTCGACCGAAAGTACGGCCGGAAGATCACGGACAATCGGGGCCCAGTTGTCTCCCGCATCCGCCGAACAGTAGACCTGCCCGCCGGTAGTGCCAAAATAAATGCCGCACTTATCGAGCGCGTCCACGGCCATCGCATCGCGCAACACGTTCACGTAGCAGTCACGCTGCGGCAGACCTTTCGTGAGCGCCTCCCACTCGTTCCCGCCCGTCCGGCTGCGATACACCCTCAGCTTTCCTTCGAGCGGATAGTGCTCCCCGTCGCTCTTGATCGGCACCACGTAGACGGTCTCCGGCTCGTGCGCGTGAACGTCGATCACGAACCCAAAGTCCGTCGGCAAATTGCCGCTGACTTCCGTCCACGAGTCGCCGGAGTTGTCGCTGCGCATCACGTCCCAGTGTTTCTGCATGAAGAGCACACCGGGGCGTGAGCGGTGCATGGCAATGCGGTGTACGCAGTGGCCCACTTCCGCCTCCGGATTGGGAATGTATGGGGATTTCAGCCCGCGGTTGATCGGCCGCCAGGTCTTGCCGCCGTCATCCGTACGGAACGCTCCGGCAGCGGATATCGCGATGTAGATTTTCTTCGGATCGCTGGGGTCCAAGATAATCGTATGCAAGCACATTCCGCCGGCGCCGGGCTGCCACTTGGGACCGGTGCCATGGCCACGCAATCCGGCGAGTTCGTGCCACGACTTCCCGCCGTCCGCCGAGCGGAACAGCGCCGCGTCTTCGACCCCGGCATAGACGGTTTCCCGGTCGCTGAGCGATGGCTCAAGGTGCCATACGCGCTTGAACTCCCAGGGATGTTGGTTGCCGTCGTACCACTGGTGAGTAGTCAGCGGCTTCCCGGTTTCCGCGGAAGTGTCATAAACAAACTTGTTGCTCTCGCCCTTTGGCATTCCTCCGGGCGCGGTGGTCGGTTCGCCCGGCGGCGTCCCGGGCTGAATCCAGGTCTTGCCGCCATCATCGGTGCGCTGAATGATTTGGCCAAACCATCCGCTCGTCTGCGATGCGTAGATGCGGTTCGGGTCAACCGGCGATCCCTTCACGTGGTAAATCTCCCAGCCCGCAAAATGGGGACCGCTCACCTCCCACTTATCGCGCTTGCCGTCCGAGGTCAAAATGAATGCGCCTTTCCGTGTGCCGACCAGTACTCGTACCTTGCTCATCCTCACCCTCCCAAGAATCGCCGTGAATTTTGCGGGAAGCCAACAACGGCCAGCGGGATCCTCCGCACGTGCGAATCACGCGTGCGCCAGTTTGCCCATCTTACTTGCAAAATGCAAGTGAAAATCTGCTACCATAATCACATGCCCAAAAAGCGCAACCCCATGCGCCGCTCGGGGTGTCCGCTGAATGCTTCCGTAGAGATGCTCGGCGATCGCTGGTCGTTACTGATTATTCGCGACATGATGCTCCGGGGATTCCGGACCTACAAGGAATTCCTGGGCTCTTACGAAGGCATCGCGACGAACATCCTGACAGATCGCTTGCGCAAACTACAAGCCCACGGAATCATCGCGGCGAAACCCCATCCGTCCGATGGGCGAAAGCTACTTTATTCTCTCACTGCCAAAGGAATCGATCTTGCTCCCGTCCTCGCAGAAATGGTCCTTTGGGCCGCCGCCCACGAAAAAACCGAAAACCAAGCGCTGGTCAAGCTCATGGGCAAAAACAAACAGCAATTCCTGGCACAAATCCGCCACCGCTGGACCGCTTCCGCGCCGTCGAGGTTTACTGCATGACGTGTTGTTCTACCTCTTGCGCCGCAGCCGTCCACTTCGATCCTAAGAAGGGGGAGCGTGATCTGCGCCGCTACCAACGCCGCGGCCCCGACCGCATCACTCGGCTACTCCTCGCGGAACTCCGCCGCTCGCCGCTCGCGGGGCTTCATCTTCTCGACGTTGGCTCTGGCATTGGCGTCATCGCCGCGGAACTCGCCGGCGACGGCCTGACCGGTGTCACGCTCGCGGACGCCTCGCCCGCTTACCTGGATGTCGCTCGTCATCACGTCGGCCCGCGCTACTCTTCACGGCCCGTTCAATTCATCCTCGGCGACTTCACTGAGACGGGAGCAGGATTGCCCGACGCCGATATCGTCACGCTCGACCGCGTCGTCTGTTGTTACCCCGATGCAAAGGCGCTGCTTCGCCTGGCGGCCACGCGCTCGCGCCGCTTGCCTTCACTTATCCTCGCGATAAGTGGTTCGTCCGCGCCGGCTTTATCCTGGAGAACTTCTGTTTCGCCTCACCCGCAACCGCTTCCGCGCCTTCCTTCACTCCCCGCAGCGCTTGGCTTCCATCCTGGAGGCCGCCGGCTTCGTCCTAGCCGCGCATCGCGAAACCCTTCCCTGGGCCCTCGACCTCTACCGCCGCGCCTGTTAAAGGATTCGCCTGCTAGCTGGAGTGGCGGGTCTTTAGACCTGCCTTTCCCCCTGCCCGTCATTCCGAGCGAAGCGAGATCTCTTCGCCATTGCGCGCCCTATGCGCAATGAAATCTCTCTTCGCTTTCGTAGCGCCGGCTTCTACTTTTACCGGCCCAGCTTGTTCGCTTCCTCCGATTCCTTTATAGCGCGGCCCTTCTTAGGCCCTCATTCTTCGTAGGGGCACGACATGTCGTGCTCGTCTTTGCTCTGTTCTTTTCGACGCCGGGAATCGCGGTAGGTGCTGGCGGCAAAGCCAATTAGAGAATGTTATCCAGGTATCGCTGCTTTATGATAACTTCCTAATTAATAACGAACCGCGGGAAGGAGCCCCCAAGTGATCTCTAATCGCCCGCCCAACCCATTTTCGGCCGACAGACCGATACGGTCCAAGTCAGAGGAC
>Ga0209802_1002901_pt1 | contig 11734 bp, 15 predicted proteins | sample GraSoiAngelo_129_FD_185886 | JGI IMG/M metagenome (GOLD analysis project Ga0209802, IMG submission 185886) | Grasslands soil microbial communities from the Angelo Coastal Reserve, California, USA - 14_0927_12_40cm (SPAdes) (version 2) | ecosystem: Environmental > Terrestrial > Soil > Grasslands ... | reverse complement strand
CATTGATGCCGCGCATCCATCGGCGAGAGATCTCGTCGACTGCTTGAATGTCTTCCGTTCCTGCTCCGATGATCGCCTCGGCGTCCTTTCGGTCGACGAAATCGAAATACTGTCGGGTAGCCGCCTCCAGTGCACCGCCCATGTCAAACCTCCTTTCCATCGTTTGGCCGTCTACCGGGACGACTAACCGGGAGCTGGCATATCGGACACGGTTACTCTGGTCGCTGCCGAGGACATCCACAAGTCCTGAGTCCAAACATTCGGCGGGACCCGTGGAGGAGCGTGGTGCGAGTCCACGGCGGCCCATCCTTCCATACACAACTCGAAACCTGCCGTACTGGTCGAAACCTAGACTTCATCCGTGAGCACAGGCGGCAGGATCCAGGCAACGGTATCTGCCGACGGTGTGCGCATCGCCTACCTTCGGGTCGGTCGGGGTCGCACGCTCGTAATCGTCGGCGGGGCGCTCTATGACCATCGGCGCTGGCTCAAGGTAGCGGACCTGCTTTCGGGACAGGCCACTGTCTGCGTCATGGATCGCCGTGGTCGCGGCGGCAGCGGTGATGCAAATGGCTACACCCCCGAGCGTGAAATCGACGACATAGCTGCAGTCATCGATGCCACAGGCGGGACTGCCGATCTGCTTGGCCACTCGTCAGGCGCCCTTCTGTCAATCCAGGCCGCTTTGACTGGACTCCCGATTCGCCGGTTGGTGCTGTACGAGCCACCTTACTTTCCCGGCGTCGAAGAGCCCCGCGCTTCTGACTTGCCGGATCGATTGTTTGAGCTCATTCGGGCGGCCAAACTTGACGACGCGGTGGCCACATTCTTACTCGAGGGTCCCAGACTGCCACCCACTGCCGTGGAAGCAAGGCGCGGCACGCCGATGTGGCAGGAGGCGCTTCAATGTGCCCGATCACTCCCTTACGACAGCATCATCCAGATCAGTTTCAAGCTCGATCCAGGGCGCCTGGCCGACGTTCGGATCCCGACGCTTCTTCTGCTTGGCGGTGCCAGTTCACCTGCCATGCGGGTAGGTACGGAGGTGATCGCCGGAGCTTTGCCGAACGCTCAGATCGTCGTCATGCCAAGGCAGGAGCACGTTGCGATGGTCAGCGCCCCAGACCTTCTTGCCGATGTAGTAAAGGCGTTCCTTGCGGTCAATTAGTAATCGGACGCGGCGAGCGCCTGCATATCGCCCCTCAAGCCGAGGTGAGCTCTCTGAACTTGCAGGATTCGAGTTGGGTATGTCTGGGGCCACCACCAGCCCTTCAGCGTTTGGCTTCGAGCGCAGCACATAACTCGACGGCTTTCGCTCGCGGCTCCACTCTCGTTAGCACAGCGCCCAGCCGTGTCTAACTCGGAGGCAGGTGGTTCGAGTCCACCGCGGCCCACCATTGTTTCTGATCTCAAACAGACCGCATAACGCCGAAACTCGTTATGTAGACAGTCGCCACGCCACCGGGGCCGAGCGTGTGCCCCTCTGGGAAGGTGGGGCCAGGGTCGCGAAGCAAGTCGATAGAGTCCACAAGGATGCCCGCAGACCCCGACATCACGCTGCGTCCCAGTCCGGCCAGAGTGGCCGGAGCCACCGTGCTAGCCCTTGCCTTGGGCGGGATAGGATTCGTGATGTTTTATTTCGGAGGCATCCGATCCGGGGCCGTGGTACCGCTCGTCCTGGGACTTATGACGGTGCTGCTGGCCGCCTGGCTCGAGCCAGATGTTCGGCTTCGTCAGGCTCCGCGATGGCAACCTGTCGGCATTCTCGGTCGTCTTCGGACGTAAGGTCGTGCCGGTTTCTGAGATTGCGGTGGCGCGATACTAGGCGCCTGAAGGAATACAGGCACACGATTGGGAAGCGGGTCGGGAACGGGCTGCTTGCTCGCCTTGTGCGTGGCGGGATGGGACCAAAGGCCATTCGGCTGGTGACGGTTCGCACCCGGACGACTGGTAGGGAATACTCGACGCCGATCTGGCTCGTGGAACGGTCGGGTGACCGCTACTGGGTCGCAGTTTTCGGCGAAACGAACACCGTCAGGAACGCGCGTGTGGCTGGTCGGGTGACCCTGAGCCGGGGTGCCGTGCGCGAGGATGTCCGCCTGAGGGAAGTTCCCGTCTCCGAACGCGTACCGTTCCTCCGAGCGAGGATCGGTCTCGGTAGCGGCCGGATGTTGCGGCCTTACTTTGGCGCCACGCCGCAATCGTCAGACGCCGAGTTCGCCGCCATCGCACCACAGCACACTGTGTTCAAGCTCGAACCGGTCTGACCGCGGCAAACTGCTTCGAACTGTTTGGCGCCCGTAGCAACCATCGTCCAGGCGAAGCCCCTACCTTCGAATAGTTCGGCGGGGTTCGTATTGTGGGAACGTGGGACACCACTCACCTCGCCTCGGCATGCTCATACTTGAATGGGCAACGACTTCAAGCCGCGAAAGACTGGGACGGATTTCCACTCGAGCAGGTCAGTCCCCAGTTCTAATCCGGGGCACCTCACCAGCAGAGAGTGGATTGTGATCTGCGATTCGGCGCGGGCAAGCGCAGCTCCCAGACAAAAGTGAATACCCTGGCCGAACTCAAGATGCCGGTTTGGCGATCGCTCTATGTCGAGACGGTCCGGCTCTGCGAATTGTTCGGCGTCCCGGTTGGCCGCGCCTACCACCATGTAGACCGTCTGGCCGGAGGCAATCTCCTTACCGCCCATCCTGCGCTCCTGGGCTGACCGCACGCCCCGGAGCTGAACGGCTCCGTCGTACCGCATCACCTCTTCGGTCGCGCTCACTATGAGCTCAGGGTGAGCCTGTAGCTTCTTGAGCTGGTCGGGGTTTTGCAGCAACGCGAGCACGCCGTTCCCGATGGTGTCGGTCGTTGTCTCGTGCCCATTCATCAGCAGCAGGATGGCGTTCGCAAGCAACTCCTCCTCATCTAGCTGGCTGCCATCGATCTGCCCCTCGACGAGCGCGCTCATGATCGTGTTGTCCGGCTGGCGGCGCAGCCGGCCGACCATTTCGTTGAAGTACGCCAACAAGGCCGTGACACTGGTGCGCGCCCGCTCTTCCATGTCAATCGCTCCGGCCGAGTAGGCGATGACATCATCCGACCAGCGCTTGAACAGGCCGATATCGACGCGGGGCAAGCTGAGCATCTCGCTGATGACGATTACTGGCAACCGGTAAGCCAGGTCAGCAATTACATCGACGTCGCGCCGCCCGCCGATTCGCTCGAACAGCTCATCGACAATCGCTTGGATTCGCACGCGCATGCCTTCGACTCGCCGCGGCGTGAATGCTCGATTGGCCAGCGATCGGAGCCTGGTGTGCCTTGGCGGCTCCGAGAAGAGCATCATTCGCGATAGGACTCGACGGAGAGGATCGTCCGCCTCCATGGTCAGCTCTCCTGCGCCACGCACGAGTCCGGGGCTTACCAGTGCAGCCGCCACGTCTGTGTATCGGGTCAGCACCCAGAGTTGATGCTCTTCGTCCCAGTGCACCGGATCGTATCTGCGCAGCTCGCTGTAGACGGGATAGGGGTTTCGGTAGAAATCCGGCGTGAACAAGGGTGGGAGGCCTCGCTCAGCCATGGTCAGGTCCACCCTTCGATCGTGAGCGCGGCGACGTCGTCTGGCGAGGGCGTGGCAGTGACGGAGCCAAATTCATAGGTTGCCTGTTGCTAGCCCCACCATCGTCGGTGGGTTCGCGTTACGGAAGGTACGGCCCACCACTGGGTAATCAACGAGCGGAGTGCAGCGGGCAAGTCACCTGAAGAGCTGGACTCGTTTGATCTTCTCGTTGCTCACCTGGTAGACCTCGATCCACTGCATTTGCTGCCTGGAGCCGTCCTGCATCGCCCAGTTCGCCGCTATCGAATGAATCGCGACCCAGTTGCCGACGCTGAAAGCCGTTGGGACGTCTGCATGCAACTCCGGGTTGTTGGTGAAGACGCGCTCGTACACCGCTCTGATCCCGTCGCGACCCTCCGCAATGACAGCTCCGAAGCCGTCCAGAATGACCGCATCGTCAGCGTAGTACCGCATGACGCCGTCGATGTCCCGCGTGTTGTAAGCATCGACTTGATCTTTAACGATGGTGACCACGTCGGATGCATCCATGAGCTCCTCCTCGCAATCACAAGTAGGACCGCATCCGAATGCTAACTCGGTCGTGACCCCGTTACCGTGCAGAGCTCGTAACGCACTGCCGTGCCGCGCCCTGACTAGAGGCTTCCTACCCTGAGACCAATCACGCCTGATAACACCCCGATTCGACGCAGAGTGGCGGATCTGAGTGACCGCCTTCTGCATTCCGCTCAGGCCTGGAATAAAGCGGAGGTAGGTGGTTCGAGTCCGCGGCGGCCCACCACTAAATCTCGAAATCAGTTGCCGTTGACGGAACGCGCCTTGCGACTGCCGGCCGAAAACGGTGCTCCCTCAATTCCCCAGCTGACGATGCGGTGCGGCATGATGCGGATCCAAGCGGAGTCCCAGCCGGAGCCGAACTTCTGGCCACCGTCGGAATGCAATTCGGCTCGCCCTCGGATCTCAATGCCGCGCGGCGTCCACGGATTGACGCTCTCGAGATCGTCGACCACAAAAGCGATCCGCGGGTTAGCCTGCAGATCGTGCCATTTCTTCGAGGCACTCAGGCCATGACCGCCGACCTCGATCGCATGCCCGTCAGGGTCGAGGCGAAAGCCCACGGGCACGACGTGCGGCGAGCCATCGCTGCCGACCGTAGCAAGCCGCCCCAACCGTTGCCCACGCAAATACTCGGTCTCCTTCTCGGTGAAATAGCTCATGGTGACCTCCTTAGATGTCGGGCGGGCTACGCCACCTTTGCGTTACCGATACCGGGGCGTCAAGCCACATAACAGGCCGCCTCACGCTCGGCATTCCCCATCGTGTCGCACAACGCTCTCAATTGCGCTAGCGCGGCCGTAGGTGGTTCGAGTCCACCGCGGCCCACCACAAGTCGACCGCTTTCCATAACGCGAACCGATGGGCCCAACCACAGTCACTCGGAGGAAGGCTCGAGGCGTTATCTGGGCCGCGGTGCAATCCTCACCGGCCCGCAGCCCAGAGGGTGATCGTCAGGATATATGCGCCGCGCCTTTGGGTCGGCGGTCGTCGGCCAGTCTGCTCCTGACTTCTCGTATAGCCACGCACATGAGAGGCAAAGCGCGTACACGCCCCAAGACCAAGGATCCGCGAGGATCCGCGCGTCGCATATCACGCAGGACTTCCACCAGTGGCCGTCGAGATGTTGCAGTTCGGACAACTGACCAGGTGCATCCTTGGATGGTAGGTCGGCGGGCACGTGGTCCGGGCGGAGGCACACCACGCCACCAAGATTGCCCATACCGCGGTTGATGCACTCGGGGAACCACCCCTCGAGGCCTTGGTGGCTCACCCGCCCAACTGTAAGGTCTGCTTGGAGTGCCTCGGAGAATGGACCACTAGGCGCGGATGGCTCTGACATCCGGATTCAGGTCAAATCGATGCTCGGATCTTGTACTTCTGGGTTGGCGTTACGGAAACCACGACCCCACTGATCAAAATACTGTACAATTTGGCCGTGGCCAAAATCCTGCCTTTCACTGAGGCCCGCACCCACTTGACCGAACTCCTCGACGAGATCGAGCGCGTCCATGAGCATGTCGTAATCACGCGAAACGGCCGGCCCTCGGCGGTTGTGATGTCGCAAGCCGAGTACGAATCGCTGATTGAGACGCTGGAGATTCTCGGCGATGCCCAGCTTATGGCCGATCTGGCGGCAAGCGACGAAGATGTGGCAGCAGGTCGTGTGATTCCGTGGGGAAAGGTCAAGCGCGAGCTTGGGCTTGCCTGAGCTTGTATTCACGCGCGGCGCCCACGACGACATTCGGAAACTACCAGAACCCCTCAGAGTTGCGGTCGCCAACACACTTGAAGCGCTTGCCGTCGAGCCTCGCCGGGTCGGAGTGCCGTTACTAGGTCGGCTCCGAGGCCGCTGGTCTGCCCGCGTAGGCAACTACAGGATCGTTTACACGCTGGAGGGCTCGTCCGGGCATGAGCGCGTGGTCGTGAGAGCTGTGCGGCACAGGTCGATCGCGTATGGGCGGCGGCGGCGGCGCCCATGACGGAGTTCAGAACCCAATCGCGACGCACCGGCGCCCGAGCTCGCGGTGCATCACGGCGACTTTCACGCCCGCGACCTGACCGATGGATTTCTATACAGGTTGAACTGGTCGAGGGCCGTGGCGAGCGCTGCTGGCCGCGCCCCGGTCGCATCTTTGCGGCAGCCACTGTTCATTCATTCGCCCAACTGGCCACGGCGATTGACGACGCATTCGCGAGGTGGGACAGGTCACACCTGCATGAATTCACGCTGGGGGACGGGACTCGCGTCGGAACTATCGATCCCGAGTTAGACGACGACGATTCGATTGTCGACGAGCAAAACCTGAGCCTCGCGCGACTCAATCCCGGGGAGCAGTTCATCTATGTCTTCGACTTCGGTGACGACTGGGCCCATCTATGCACGGTCGGCGGTTCACCGATCGATCCAGTTGAAACTGTTGGCTTGGTTCCCGATAGACCGCTTGCATATTTCGGTTGGGGCGCAATCCCAGATCAGTACGGAAGGGCATGGAGCGCTGACGATGGCGACACTTCGCTCCCGCCGGACCCGGGGCTGAGAGACCTTCCAGCGCTCCGACCTGACTGGGGACCTGGGAGGCGGAGTTAGGAAGTCCGAAGTCGTCGCTGGTCGCAGAGTCAGAGCGTGATCGGCTCTCCGACAACCGCGAAGTCGCGGTTCGCGTTACGGAAACTACGGCCCACCACGTCTGACCCTATAAGTCCTTGGCCTTCGACATCCGGTCGTCGATCGGATGGTCCAAGGCAGGGATGCCAATTGTCGGGTGGCATTCAGTAACTCAACGACGGCGCTTTCCGGCGTCTGTTGGCGTCCTTGCCGGCTGAAGGCGTTCTCCATGGACACGCGGTCGGCTCTTGCTCAGTGTTCCGAAAACACCCTCGAGCTCCGGATGGTGCTTGGCCAGCGAGGCCGTCCTCATTCACCAATTTGTGCCGAGGGCCGGCCGTCAACTCTTCGTCTCGCGTACTGCCGGACGGACACCATATGAAACTGGCCTGAGATCAGGCGAGGATTGGGCGCAGCGCTCAAGCCCCCTTACCGCGAGGTAGGTGGTGCAAGTCCACCGCGGCCCACTGTTTTGGTAAACGCACACTCGGCGCAATCGGGAGCCGGAGGTTGCGCGATGCTGTCCAGGCTCTCAACCCTTCTCGAGAAATCTCTTGACTTCGATGCACACCGTGGATAGTGTACTAGTGTGCTGATACAGCGCTACAGGGAGACTGGCGCACAATGGCTATAAGGCTGATCCCGTTCCTCGTTTTCCTGGTTGCCATTGCCGCCGTGGGAATTGCAGCCGCCGACAGATTCCGGAGCAGGAAAACCAGTCCACCCGCAGCACCAGACCCAAGCCGCGGCCGACGCCGAATCGTGCGCTGGGGCTTCGGGTTGATTGGAATCATCCTGGCCGTAGCGTCTGCATTCAGTCTCGGTCAGCGGGCAATCTTCCTCATTGCGCCTCTGGCCATCAGTGGTTATGTCGCTGGCCTATTGCTGGGCGAGTTGATGATGCCCAGCACGCCGTCGGGGACGGTTCGTCGTGTATCGCTGGACCGGAGGAGCTTCGAACGCTACGTTCAAACTCGCTGGATCTGGGTGTGGAGAGCGGCTGCTGGAGCGGCAGCAGTTGCTGTCGTGGCCGCGGGCCTGGCAGGTGGAACGGATGGCAGGTCGCTGACGCTGGCGTGTACTGATGGGTCGATGGGCGGCGCCAGCCCGTGGCCAGGGTGGTCTTACGGAGGGCCCGCTCTCACCGCGCTAATACTCGGAGCTTTACTGGTCGAGCTCTCTATGCGACGGATTGTGGAGAGGGCGCGCCCCGATTCGGACCTGCTCAGTGCAACCGCCGATGAAGCTAGCCGGCGGGCCTCGATGCGACGCTTGCTCGCTGCCGGCGTAGCGATTGGTCTGGTGCCTCTTGCCGGCGTTTCCTTGTCGGCGGCGATCATATTTGGTTCCATCTGCTCGCCACCAGGCACCCTGGCCTGGACCGGGCCACTGGCAGTGACGCTTGCGATCCTTGGGTTCGCGGCTGGCCTTGGCGCCATCGCGAGTCTGGCTAGCCTGATCAGGATTGCCGAAACCGCCAGGTCATTCCCACCAGGCGGGCTACACGCCTAAGGCTCGAGACATGGAGCTCACCGTTGATATCGCCTCGCCCGTGCCCGTTTACGAGCAGATACGGGCCCAGGTGACCGAGCTGGTCGAAAGCGGAACGTTGCGGACCAACACCCCATTGCCCTCCGTGCGACAACTGGCTGCTGATATGCAGATTGCGCCAGGGACCGTCGCGCGCGCATATCGGGAGCTAGAGGCGAGTGGGATGGTCGTTTGCAGCCGATGGCTCGGCACGCGTGTAGCCGAGGTCGCATTCGTCCCTCGAACCGAGCGACGCCAGCGCTTGGACGAGGCGGTTGCTCGCATGGTGTCAGCGGCGCGGCGGCTCGGTGCTAAGGACGAAGAGATCGAAGCGTCGGTCAGCCGAATCCTGGCGAGGCAGAGTCAAACTCGGTAGGTGGTCATTAGACTCCTAAGGCGTCAGCCTGTCGCTCGCTCGTCGTGCTTTTTCTCCGGAGGGCGATAGGGCGGCCGGGCAATTGAGTGGCCTGGTTCGCGTTACGGAAACTACGGCCCGCCACATGTTTGACAGGGTCTCCGTACTTACGCATGTGTGCGGACGACAGCCATGCGGTGTTCAATGAGCGCCGTGCGAACCGGCCTGGTGCTTATGGCCTTGGTCATGCTTGCGGCGTGCTCTAGCTCATCGCCAACGACCGCTGCGCCAAGTGCCACACCCACGATCTGCCACGGCGGGACAACTCCTGAGCGGGGCGAAGGGCCCTACCACAAGTCTGGATCGCCAGAGCGCACATCGCTTCTCGAGCCAGGCGTTGTCGGCACCCCATTCAGCCTTACCGGGCATGTACTGACACGCTCATGCAAGCCGATCGCGGCAGCTGTCCTCGACTTCTGGCAGGCAGACGGCAACGGCGTTTACGACACGACCGGCTACCGTCTCCAGGGTCACCAGTCGACCGACGCGCGCGGCGCATACCGGCTGGAAACTGTGATCCCCGGGGAATATTGGCAGCACATCCACGTGATGGTCCGGGCTCCAAACGGCGCGATCTTGTTCACCCAGTTGTATCTATTTCCAAATTCGCCGCGCAACCAGCCCAACCCTCTTTTCGATAAGAGCTTGGAGATCAAGGTGAGCGGCTCAAAGGGTTACTTTGATTTCGTTCTCAATGAGGACTAGTGGGGTAGCCCCCCAAGGGGAGCCTGGGAACGCCCCAGGCTCCTCACTGAGAGTACCGCCTCGGGACACTTGATAATCGGCCACTCATACGACGTCGTATCGACTAGGTAGAGCGCCGAATCCAGATCGTTACGATCGACGCTCGTGCCGATGTCAATCGACGGGCCCGCCGAGCCTGACGGTCAAACCGACGATTTCGATTCGGTTCCCGTTACGGAAACTACGGCCCACCAATCCGATACCCAACTCGAACCGAGCTAACCGCAAATCCGGACCGTAATGCAGAGTGCGTCCCGAGATGCGGCCGAGGTCCTAGTCCGGAGGCGGTCCGACGATCTCGATTCCGTATTTGTGCGCCACCTCGGACAGACGTCGCTCATCGACCGGACCTGGCGGAGGTACGGTGAGCTTAGCGGCCTGTTCGCCCATCTCGGCCACGAAGTCCGCGAATGTTGACGGAAAAGCTAATGTCAGCGCTCGAGCTCCTTTGGTCCCAACCTTGAAGGTGTGGACGACGCCGCGGGGAGCGAATACCCAACTGCGCTCTGCCGCGTCGATAACCCGCTCGCCGCAGTAGAACGTCATCGAGCCATCGAGTACGTACCAGGCCTCGTCCTCGTTGAAGTGAATGTGACGCGGAACGGCATAGCCGGGCGGCATGGTCTGATCGAGCAACGCCAACCGCCCTTCTGTCTCTAACGTGCCCGCCTTATGCTGCAAGAGGGCGCCGACGAACCAGTAAGCGGGGCCCTCCCCGTCGGCCAATGAGTAGACGCGGTCTTTGGTCTTGGTGCCCATGGTCTACCTCTCTTTTTGCTCGACCAGGCTGAACGCGAGGTCGGCGATGATTGACGGCACTTGCCGGCGGGGCACGCCCGCATCGACGAGCGATTTCCAGAACGGGAAATCAATGAGCGTTTTTACTGCCGCCGCGCGCTCTCCAGTCACTCGCGGGCCCGCGGCGGCCGCAATCAGGACATCCAGCGCGCGATCCTGGGTCCGCACAGCCACCACAAGTGCGGGAACATTTCGCGCCTCACGTCTGCACGCGTTGAGCCATCCCTCGCCGCGCTCATAGCAGCGGCATGACTCCACGACCAACGTCTGAAGGCGTTCCTTGGTGGACGAGAGCCCGGCGAAAAGCTTCTCGATTTCCGTAGCGGTCGGCAGGCGGGCGCCGGCGGCGAACGTGACCTGCGCGCAGGCCGGAATCAGCGAGTCGAGGCTCGCGAAATGCCGGTACACGGTTGCGGTCGAAAGATGCGCGGCCGCTCCGATCGCCGCCCAGCTGGTTTCTGTGATCCCCTGCTTCGCCTGAATGGCGACTGCAGCGTGGATTATCTGATCCCGGGTCTTATCGACCCTCGCCGCGCGCTGCACCATCCTGTAACGGCGTGGCGTCCGCTGCCGCAATCGCCGTGAAACCATTTCGCGCGAATGTTACTCCCATCAAATGTGCCACGCAAGGCGGTCACGGAACCAGTTCGGCAAGCCTTCCAACAGGCGGGCCAGACAGATTTCTGCGGATATACCAGTGGAACGCCTTAGAAGCGTTCCACCCATCGGGCCCGCCACTCAGGAGCTTCCAGGGCGGCCGCGAAGTAGGCGACGTGGTGGAGGATCTTTCCTGCACGGAAGTGGAAAATGTCGACCGCGTGCCATACGCTCCCATCCGGGTAGGTGGCGACTGACTCCGTCGTGTAGTCGTCACCCGTACCAGTGATCTTGAGAATCGTAAAGCTGGGCGTCGTGACCCACTTGTCCGGGCTCCCGGTGATCCTATGAGTCTTAACGTTGGGCAGCCCTGGGTAGTTCTCATTCGTCGTTCGGTTGTTTGCTAGCCCACGAATGCGTTCGCCTGACTGCGGCATTTCCCACACGTATTCGGCATCAAGAAACCGTTCCATGCTTTCCCAGTCGTGAGCATTAAGCGCTTGGAAGAACTTCTCAACAATCTCACGGTTGCCTGTCTCGACCATGTGCGAATTGTATGGGGATTCCGCGAAATCGCGGGAGCTATCGGGGCATTGCACGTAGCCCTTACGGTGACAGCTTAGCTCTCCCCTTCCGAGAGTTTGGTGCGGACTAGCCTGAGGCAAGAGGTTGCAACGACGCGACGTCGCAAGCCGGTTCCCGACAAGTTGAGAATGCTGACCTCGTCAGCTCCTGCGGACAGTACCTGGGACTGAACTGGTGGTTGCGGCCGCGTCATCCGCCATCGTCATTTCAAACGCACCACATAACTCGCCGCCCTACGCTCGGCCTCCCGCTCTCATTAGCACAGCGCTCCGCCGGATCTAACGCGGAGGTAGGCTGGTCGAGTTGACGCGGCAGATGCTCCGCGGAC
>Ga0209802_1002898_pt1 | contig 11742 bp, 26 predicted proteins | sample GraSoiAngelo_129_FD_185886 | JGI IMG/M metagenome (GOLD analysis project Ga0209802, IMG submission 185886) | Grasslands soil microbial communities from the Angelo Coastal Reserve, California, USA - 14_0927_12_40cm (SPAdes) (version 2) | ecosystem: Environmental > Terrestrial > Soil > Grasslands ... | reverse complement strand
CCCGAGAGGAGTGCGGCTGATACCGGAGGACCATGTCACTGCGTGGACTCGAGGGATGCTGATCAGACCTGTCTGGGCTAGAAGCTCAGCACTCATCAATACCAGCAATAGGAAAACGGATTTTTTCCTCATCTAGACCGCCACGTAATCTTCAGGAAGTGATTTTCCCTAAGAAAAGGGGAATATTTGGGGGGTCGCCCCTTCTCGTGTCACTTTACTCTGAACGAGCCGGTTACCGATGCTGCCAGTGTGTATGTGCTGATGTTCATGTTGGATGTGTCTGTGGTGAATGTAAGTTTCACCTGGAAGACAAACGTCGCGCCCTGGTCCAGGGGACTGAACGTGTGGAAGACGCTGATGAAAATCGTCTGTCCCGCCGGTACTAGCACTGGGCCTGAATTGACGGTGAACGGGCAGATTGTGTCGCAGTTCCCGCTGACGTTCACGTTCACGAGCACCGGGTACGAGTTGGGGTTGGTGACTGGTACTGTGAAGTTCTGTGTTAGCTTGTTGTTCGCCACGAACAGGTTGTGCAGCCAGGTTACCGTTCCAATGAGCGGTGCGGGTATTACCGTGATAGTCTGCGAAGTCTGGCTTGAGGCACCGGACGAGTCCGTGACCGTTAGAGTCACAGTGAAAGTGCCTGGGGTAGTGTAGGTGAAAACCACCTTGGCGGTATTCAGTGTCTGAACTGGACTGCCGTCTCCGAAGTTCCATGACCACGTCGTGATTATGATGTTGCTGTTGGTGGTGAAGCTGTCGTGTCCGTCAAACCTCAGCGCTGCGCCGACCGCCGGGACCTCGCCCTTCGGGCTCTGTGCGGTGAACGAGAAGATTGCGAAGGGTGAATTGGTGCTTGTTCCTGGAGCGACTGAAACTGTGTGTCCATTGATGGTAACGACGACAGGCGACGTGTTGGTTGCTGGAGCCGTCAGAGTGAACGTTGCAGGTTGGAAGGTTATGCTGTTGCCTGCGCTGAGAGTCGTGGTGCCCGTGACACCGGCTTGGGGTCCGGATCCGACGAAGGTTATGCCGACAGTTCCCGATATCACTGTGATGGTGACGCTGCCGCACTTGACTGTCAACGAAGTGCTTGCTGGGACTGAGAGAATTGATGCGCCACCGCAGACACTGATGCTGGCCGGTGTAAGTCCGCCCGTAGAGCCTGAGGTGATAAGTATGCCGACGCTCGGCGATACTTCTGCGAAGGTTAGCTGGCAGGGTATCGATGGGCACTGGTCTCCTCTCGAGAGGATTGTTCCCGATGTCGTGCCTCCGAGTGGAATGTCGCTGAAGCAGTTGCTGAATCCTACGACTCCGCAGTCCATGTTGTCCGGAATGCCGTCGCCATCGGAGTCAGCGGTGATGCTGACGTTGAGTGTGAAGGTTGCCGTGCGAGTTACGCCTCCGCCGACTGCTTGTATTGTTATCACGGTCGAGGAGCTTGGAGCACTCGGGGAAGCGGTCAAGGTGACAGTAGCACTGCATGTTGGGCTGCAAGGACTGTTAGAGAACGCAGACGCAGTCACACCACTCGGGAGTGGTGTCACTATACTGAATGTCACAGCGCTCGCAACACCTGATGTTAGTGTAGCAGTTGCCGTCTCGACACCGCCTGGACTGCCGGTGGTGATGTTCAAGGTTGACGGCGAGGCTGCGAGGCTGAAATCGAATTGCGCCTGAGTGACTGTCAGCATGTAGTTGGCCGAGTGGCTTCCGACACCGCCAGTGCAACTAACACCTATTGTGTAGGTATTGCCAGGCGTGAAGACGGTTGTCGATATCGTGACCATTTGGCTCATGGTCGGGGTAAGGCTGAACGACAGCGGAGACGCGGATAGGCCCGTCACAGAGGGCACTGAGACAGTGCAGCTGATCGATTGTGTCTGACCTTGTGTAAGCGTGGCCACGACATTTGGTGTCGTGCTCGTGCCGGCGGCGATAGTGGTGCTGGTTGGACTCCACGCTAGCGTGTAGTCGAATGGTGCGCCGGTGAAGATGAGTGTGAAGTTAGCCGAGTGGCTTCCGACACCACCAGTGCAACTAACACCGATGATGTAGGTTCCGCTTGGAGTGAACGCGGTAGTGGTGAAGGTTTCAGGCTGTGAAGCACCAGGAGATGGTGCGGGCGTAAGGCTGAATGATGTTGGCGCAACGGACAGTCCCTCTACGACTGGAACTGAGACGGTGCACATGATCGTCTGGGTCTGACCACTGGACAGAGTAGCGACCACACCTGGCGTTACGGTGAAAGTGCCAGCACCAGTGGCAACGACGCTGTTTGGACTCCAAACCAGTGTGTAGTCAAATTGTATAACCGACACATTCAAAGTGAAAGTGGTCGTGCGAGTTACTGTTGGTGTTCCACCGCTTGCTTGGATTGTGATTATGGTCGAGGAGGCTGGTGCAGCAGCGGATGCGGTGAAGGTTACGGTTGCACTGCAAGTTGGACTGCATGGACTGTTCGTGAAAGCGGAAGCAGTGACGCCTGATGGAAGCGTTGTCAGAATGGTGAATGTGACAGAGGCAGTAGTCGCGCCTGTGGCCAGAGTTGCGGTCGTCGTTTCGACTCCGCCGGCAGCTCCAGCCGTGATCGGTAGTGTCGAAGGCGAGGCTGCTAGTGTGAAGTCGAAGAAGCCAGAGACGACCAAAGTGAATGTCGTAGTGTGAGTGACTGCGGGTGTACCACCGGTGGCCTGAATCGTGATGACCGTTGAGGATGCTGGGGCAGTAGGAGATGCCGTGAGAGTCACTGTTGCCGAGCAGGTTGGGCTACAAGGACTGTTGGAGAACGCGGAAGCGGTAACGCCAGTTGGCAGTGTTGTGAGTATCGTGAACGTTACCGGTGTTGTCGTTGCTCCTGTTGCTAGAGTCGCGGTAGCAGTCTCTACACCACCAGCAGCACCGTCCGTTATCGACAGTGTTGCCGGAGCTGCGGCTATTGTGAAGTTGAAGAAGCCTGAGACAGCCAAAGTGAAGGTGGTTGTGTGGGTGACTGTTGGCGTTCCGCCACTCGCTTGGATCGTGATCACCGTCGATGATGCCGGAGCATTAGCCGCAGCAGTCAAGGTTACGGTTGCACTACATGTCGGACTGCATGGGCTATTCGTGAACGCGGAAGCAGTCACTCCCGTCGGAAGGGTTGTGAGGATGCTGAAGGTGACTGGGGCGGTAGTTGCACCGGTAGCGAGAGTCGCGGTAGCAGCCTCTACACCACCAACGGCACCGTCGGTAATCGATAGTGTTGATGGGCTTGCTGCTAGTGTGAAGTCGAAGAACCCTGAGACAACCAACGTGAATGTTGTCGTGTGAGTAACCGTTGGTGTGCCGCCGCTGGCCTGGATTGTGATGACCGTTGAGGATGCTGGCGCGGTTGCTGAGGCAGTAAGGGTCACCGTTGCCGAGCAGGTTGGGCTACATGGACTGTTAGAGAACGAGGAAGCGGTTACACCGCTCGGAAGAGTCGTGAGTATCGTGAAGGTGACAGCGGATGTCGTACCTGCGGACAGTGTCGCTGTTGCAGTCTCGACGCCGCCTGGCGCACCGTCCGCAATAGACAAGCTCGAGGGTGACGCCGTCAGCGTGAAGTCGAATGTTGTTACTACAAGCGTGAACGTTGTCGTGCGAGTAACAGCAGGAGTTCCACCAGTCGCTTGGATTGTGATCACGGTCGAAGAGGCTGGTGCAGTAGCAGATGCGGTGAAGGTCACGGTCGCACTGCAAGTTGGACTGCACGGACTATTCGTGAAGGCGGAAGCGGATACGCCTGTCGGTAGAGTTGTCAGAATACTGAAGGTGACGGGTGTCGTAGTCGCCCCGGTCGCTAGCGTCGCGGTCGCCGTCTCGACTCCACTTGGGCCCGCAGCTGTGATCGACAGACTCGATGGGCTTGCGGCAAGTGTGAAGTCAAAGAAGCCGGACACGACAAGGATGAATGTTGTCGTGTGAGTAACAGCAGGAGTTCCACCAGTCGCTTGGATTGTGATCACGGTCGAAGAGGCTGGTGAATTTGCTGAGGCTGTCAGAGTGACCGTTGCACTGCACGTTGGGCTGCATGGACTGTTAGTAAACGCAGACGCGGTTACACCTGATGGGAGTGTAGTGAGAATACTAAAGGTAACAGGTGTAGTCGTTGCACCAGTAGCCAATGTAGCAGTCGCAGTCTCGACTCCACCGGCTGCACCAACAGTAATCGTCAAGGTTGAGGGCGAAGCTGCTAGCGTGAAGTCGAAGAATCCCGAGACAGCAAGAGTGAACGTCGTCGTGTGAGTGGCAGCTGGCGCACCACCGCTTGCTTGGATCGTGATGACCGTTGACGAAGCAGGAGCGGTTGCTGAAGCGGTCAGTGTAACAGTTGCTGAGCATGTTGGGCTGCACGGACTGTTAGTGAAAGCGGAAGCAGTTACACCTGATGGAAGAGTTGTTAGTATCGTGAAGGTGACAGGTGTCGTAGTAGCGCCTGTCGCGAGAGTTGCAGTCGCGGTCTCAACACCACCCGTGGCACCGTCAGTTATCGACAGAGTCGACGGGCTAGCGGCCAGCGTGAAGTCGAAGAACCCAGACACAACCAAAGTGAAGGTTGTGGTGTGAGTCACGACAGGCGAACCACCAGTTGCTTGGATAGTGATGACTGTGGAGGAAGCGGGCGCAGTAGCCGAAGCAGTCAGAGTGACTGCAGCGCTGCACGTTGGACTGCAAGGACTGTTAGAGAACACCGACGCGGCTACACCGGATGGAAGCGTTGTGAGAATACTGAAAGTAACAGGGGTTGTAGTTGCGCCTGTAGCCAAAGTTGCGGTTGCTGTTTCAACAGCACCAGCGGCACCGTCAGTTATCGACAGGGTCGATGGGCTCGCTGCCAGGGTGAAGTTGAAGAATCCTGAGACAACTAGCGTGAATGTCGTCGTCTGAGTCACGACGGGTGTGCCGCCTGTTGCCTGGATTGTAATCAGAGTGCTTGATGCCGGTGCCGTAGCTGAGGCGGTTAGAGTCACGGTTACGCTGCATGTTGGGCTGCAAGGACTGTTTGTGAACGCAGACGCAGTTACACCGGATGGGAGCGTTGTTAGGATACTGAAAGTGACGGGTGTAGTTGTACCAGAGCTCAATGTCGCCGTTGCTGTCTCGACTCCACCGGCTGCACCATCAGTAATCGGCAAGGTCGAGGGCGAAGCTGTGAGGGTGAAGTTGAAACCGGACTGGACCATCAGCGTGAAGGTCGCAGTGTGAGTCCTCGTCGGTGTACCGCCCGTCGCCTGGATCGTAATTACAGTCGTTGACGTAAGCGCGGAGGCCGCTGCAGTAAGGGTGACTGTAGCGCTGCACGTCGGACTGCAAGGACTATTCGCGATGACTGAGGTCACGCCTGTCGGGAGAGTTGTCAGGATGCTGAAAGTGACAGGTGAAGTCGTGGCAGATGCATTGAGAGTAGCCGTTGCTGTTTCCACTCCGCCAGATCCACCTGGCGTAATGGTCAGGGTTGACGGTGAAGCAGCTAGCGTGAAGTCGAAGAATCCAGAGACTGCTAGAGTGAACGTCGTCGTGTGAGTTACTGCTGGCGTCCCGCCGCTCGCCTGGATTGTGATGACAGTCGATGAAACCGGAGCGTTCGGTGCTGCCGTAAAGGTGACCGTTGCACTGCATGTTGGGCTGCACGGGCTGTTCGTGAACGCAGACGCAGTTACACCGGATGGAAGTGTTGTCAGGATGGTGAAAGTCACGGGTGTCGTTGTTGCACCAGTGGCCAGAGTTGCTGTCGCAGTCTCCACACCTCCTGTGGCACCGTCAGTTATAGACAGTGTCGAAGGTGAAGCGGCTAGCGTGAAGTCGAAGAAGCCGGAGACGGCCAGAGTGAACGTCGTGGTGTGAGTCACGGTTGGTGTTCCACCTGTGGCTTGTAGGGTAATCACCGTAGACGATGCCGGTGCCGTAGCTGAAGCGGTTAGAGTCACGGTTGCGCTGCATGTTGGACTGCACGGACTGTTAGTGAAAGCGGAAGCAGTAACACCAGTCGGGAGCGTCGTGAGAATGCTGAAGGTTACAGAGGCAGTAGTAGCGCCGGTTGCGAGTGTCGCAGTAGCAGTCTCAACACCACCAGCCGCGCCGTCAGTAATCGACAGTGTCGACGGACTTGCCGCTAGAGTGAAGTTGAAGAACCCTGAGACAGCCAACGTGAACGTTGCAGTGTGAGTTCTGACCGGTGTGCCTCCAGTTGCCTGTATAGTAATCACGGTTGTAGATGCCGGCGCGGTAGCCGAGGCAGTCAATGTCACGGTTGCGGAGCATGTTGGGCTACACGGACTGTTAGTGAACGCTGAAGCAGTGACACCGGTTGGAAGAGTTGTGAGGATACTGAACGTGACTGGCGTAGTTGTTGCACTAGCGTTCAGCGTGGCAGTGGCGGTTTCCACGGCACCAGCGGCACCGTCGGTAATCGATAGTGTTGATGGGCTTGCTACTAGTGTGAAATCGAAGAATCCTGAGACGACTAGAGTGAACGTTGCAGTGTGAGTAACAGCTGGTGTGCCGCCGCTTGCTTGGATGGTAATGAGAGTCGAGGACGCTGGGGCATTCTTGGCGGCAGTTAAAGTGACAGTCGCGCTGCATGTTGGACTGCACGGACTATTCGTAAACGCGGAAGTCGTTACTCCTGATGGGAGCGCTGTGAGAATCGTGAAAGTTACGGGTGTCGTTGTTGCACCAGTGGCTAGGGTTGCAGTGGCGGTCTCGACACCACCCGCAGCACCATCGGTGATGCTCAGAGTCGAAGGACTCGCTGCTAGTGTGAAGTCAAAGAATCCAGAGACGACCAGGGTGAATGTCGTCGTCTGAGTCACAACGGGTGAACCACCCGTAGCCTGGATCGTGATTAGAGTCGTTGAAGCAGGAGCGGTCGGTGAAGCGGTCAGAGTTACGGTCGCGGAGCACGTCGGACTGCAGGGACTGTTCGTGAAAGCGGAAGCAGTCACTCCAGCGGGCAATGTCGTCAGAATGCTGAAGGTGACCGGCGTAGTCACGCCTGAGGTTATGGTTGCGGTCGCCGTCTCGACTCCACCGGCTGCACCATCAGTAATCGGCAAGGTCGAGGGCGAAGCTGTGAGGGTGAAGTTGAAACCGGACTGGACCATCAGCGTGAAGGTCGCAGTGTGAGTCCTCGTCGGTGTACCGCCCGTCGCCTGGATCGTAATTACAGTCGTTGACGTAAGCGCGGAGGCCGCTGCAGTAAGGGTGACTGTAGCGCTGCACGTCGGACTGCAAGGACTATTCGTGAAAGCGGAAGCAGTAACACCAGTCGGAAGCGTCGTGAGAATACTGAAAGTGACTGGCGAGGTCGTCGCACTCGCATTCAACGTCGCAGTCGCAGTCTCGACACCACCAGCGGCACCGGGCGTAATGGTCAACGTTGAAGGCGACGCGGCCAAAGTGAAGTCGAAGAAGCCAGAGACGGACAGAGTGAATGTCGTAGTGTGAGTGACAGTCGGAGTGCCACCGCTGGCCTGGATTGTGATCACCGTCGAGGAAGCTGGAGCGTTGGCAGCGGCTGTGAAAGTGACTGTAGCGCTGCACGTCGGACTGCAAGGACTGTTAGTGAAAGCGGAAGCAGTAACGCCGGACGGAAGAGTTGTCAGTATCGTGAAGGTGACAGGTGTCGTAGTAGCGCCTGTCGCGAGAGTTGCAGTAGCAGTCTCTACACCACCAGCTGCACCGTCAGTGATCGACAATGTTGACGGACTTGCGGCCAGGGTGAAGTCGAAGAATCCAGAGACGACCAGAGTGAATGTTGTCGTGTGAATCACTGCGGGTGTACCACCGCTAGCCTGGATCGTGATGACGGTTGATGAGGCGGGAGCAGTTGCAGACGCGGTCAAGGTGACCATTGCACTGCACGTCAGACTGCAAGGACTGTTAGAGAACGCGGAAGCAGTAACACCAGTCGGGAGCGTTGTGAGAATACTGAAAGTGACCGGGGTGGTAGTTGCACCTGTTGCAAGAGTTGCAGTAGCAGTCTCGACTCCGCCAGCTGCTCCATCGGTTATCGGGAGTGTTGACGGGCTGGCGGTCAATGTGAAGTCGAAGAATCCGGAAACGAGCAGTGTGAACGTGGCCGTATGAGTTCTAACGGGTGTGCCTCCCGTCGCCTGGATGGTTATGACGGTCGTTGAAGCAGGCGCGGTAGCTGAAGCGGTTAGAGTCACGGTTGCGCTGCATGTTGGACTGCACGGACTGTTAGAGAACGCGGAAGCAGTAACACCAGTCGGGAGCGTTGTGAGAATACTGAAAGTTACCGGTGAGGTAGTTGCACTGGCGTTCAGTGTCGCAGTCGCTGTCTCGACGCTACCGACGGCACCGTCGGTAATGCTGAGGCTGGCTGGGCTCGCTGCTAGTGTGAAATCGAAGAATCCCGAAACGACTAGAGTGAATGTTGCCGTGTGAGTTCGGACCGGGGTTCCACCTGTAGCCTGGATCGTGATCAGTGTAGACGATGCTGGAGCGTTCTTCGCAGCTGTTAGGGTAACGGTAGCGGAGCAGGTTGGACTGCATGGGCTGTTTGTGAATGTGGACGCTGTGACACCGGTTGGGAGAGTTGTCAGTATGCTGAAAGTGATGGGCGCGGTTGTCGCGCTAGCATTCAGCGTTGCAGTTGCGGTCTCGACGCTTCCCGCTGCGCCGTCTGTGATCGTCAACGTGGCGGGGCTGGCTGCCAGGGTGAAGTCGAAGAACCCGGACACAACTAGTGTGAAGGTCGCGGTTTTAGTCACAACAGGCGAACCACCCGCAGCCTGGATCGTAATCAGCGTCGAGGAAGCGGGAGCATTCGAGGCAGCAGTGAATGTCACAGTCGCCATGCACGTTGGACTACAAGGACTGTTAGAGAACGCGGAAGCGGTCACACCAGCGGGCAATGTCGTGAGAATACTGAATGTGACGGGCGAAGGCGTGCCAGAGGTTAGAGTTGCAGTGGCAGTCTCAACTCCCCCTACGGCTCCATCAGTAATCGTCAAGGGCGATGGTGAGTCTGCCAGCGAGAAGTTGAAACCAGGCTGTACGACGAGGGTGAATGTTGCAGTGTGAGTCCTAACTGGAGTACCGCCCGTGGCCTGGATAGTGATTACCGTCGTGGATGCTAGAGCGGTTGAGGCCGCGGTTAGTGTAACAGTCGCGCTGCACGTTGGACTGCAAGGACTGTTAGAGAACGCGGAAGCAGTCACACCGGTCGGCAGAGCTGTAAGAATACTGAAGGTGACAGGTGAAGTAGTTGCACTGGCGTTCAGTGTCGCGGTCGCCGTTTCGACACCACCGGTCGCACCGGGTGTAATAGTCAGTGTCGAGGGCGAAGCCGCCAGAGTGAAGTCGAAGAAGCCGGATACAACTAGAGTGAATGTTGCAGTGTGAGTCCGTACTGGAGAACCTCCTGTAGCTTGGATGGTAATGACGGTTGACGAAGCTGGAGCGTTGACAGCTGCGGTGAACGTGACAGTCGCAGAGCACGTTGGGTTGCACGGGCTGTTCGTGAACGCAGACGCAGTGACTCCCGTTGGAAGCGCAGTGAGGATGCTGAATGTGACCGGTGATGTAGTAGCGCTAGCGTTCAGGGTTGCCGTAGCGGTTTCAACACTGCCAGCGGCCCCATCGGTAATCGAAAGACTGGCCGGACTCGCGGCTAGTGTGAAGTCGAAGAACCCGGAGACGACCAGTGTGAATGTCGCAGTGTGGGTCCTAACCGGACTGCCTCCAGTCGCCTGGACTGTAATTAGTGTTGATGAGGCAGGGGCATTTGCTGCCGCGGTGAAAGTCACAGTAGCGCTGCAAGTTGGGCTGCACGGGCTATTCGTGAACGCGGAAGCAGTCACACCGGTTGGCAGTGCTGTGAGAATGCTAAACGTAACGGGTGAAGTTGTGGCACTGGCGTTCAAAGTTGACGTCGCAGTTTCCACGCCACCTGCGGCACCGTCGGTAATGCTGAGGCTGGCCGGGCTTGCTGCTAGTGTGAAGTCGAAGAATCCTGAGACGACTAGAGTGAATGTTGCGGTGTGAGTCCTAACTGGAGAACCACCGGTGGCTTGGATAGTGATCAATGTCGACGAGGCAGGGGCGTTCTTCGCAGCCGTTAGGGTAACGGTAGCAGAGCAGGTTGGACTGCAAGGACTGTTCGTAAACGCGGAGGCGGTAACGCCACTTGGCAGCGCTGTGAGAATACTGAACGTTACAGATGCGGTAGTTGCACTGGCGTTCAGTGTCGCGGTCGCCGTTTCAACAGCACCTGCAGCACCATCAGTGATCGACAGACTAGCCGGACTAGCGGCCAGGGTGAAGTCGAAGAACCCAGAAACGACCAACGTGAATGTTGCGGCATGAGTTCGAACTGGAGAACCACCAGTGGCCTGGATAGTTATCACTGTGGATGATGCTGGAGCGTTCTTCGCAGCGGTAAACGTGACAGTAGCGCTGCACGTTGGACTGCAAGGACTGTTAGAGAATGCGGAAGCAGACACACCGCTGGGAAGAGCTGTAAGAATACTGAACGTTACAGGAGACGTAGTCGCACTTGCGTTCAATGTTGCAGTCGCGGTTTCGACGGCGCCCAGAGCACCGTCAGTAATCGACAATGATGCTGGACTTGCCGCCAGCGTGAAATCAAAGAACCCAGAAACGACCAAGGTGAAGGTCGCTGTCTGAGTCACAACAGGCGAACCACCAGATGCCTGGATCGTAATCAGCGTCGAGGAAGCGGGAGCATTCGAGGCAGCAGTGAATGTCACAGTCGCCATGCACGTTGGACTACAAGGACTGTTAGAGAACGCGGAAGCGGTCACACCAGCGGGCAATGTCGTGAGAATACTGAATGTGACGGGCGAAGGCGTGCCAGAGGTTAGAGTTGCAGTGGCAGTCTCAACTCCCCCTACGGCTCCATCAGTAATCGTCAAGGGCGATGGTGAGTCTGCCAGCGAGAAGTTGAAACCAGGCTGTACGACGAGGGTGAATGTTGCAGTGTGAGTCCTAACTGGAGTACCGCCCGTGGCCTGGATAGTGATTACCGTCGTGGATGCTAGAGCGGTTGAGGCCGCGGTTAGTGTAACAGTCGCGCTGCACGTTGGACTGCAAGGACTGTTAGAGAACGCGGAAGCAGTCACACCGGTCGGCAGGGTTGTGAGGATACTGAAGGTGACAGGCGATGTAGTCGCAGACGCATTGAGAGTTGCAGTCGCTGTCTCGACACCACCAGCAACACCCGGAGTAAGGGTCAGGGTCGAAGGACTGGCAGCCAGGGTGAAGTCGAAGAATCCTGAGACGACTAGAGTGAATGTTGCAGTGTGAGTTCGGACAGGCGAACCACCAGTTGCCTGAATAGTAATCACAGTAGAAGAAGCTGGAGCATTCTTTGCAGCGGTGAACGTGACCGTTGCACTGCATGTTGGACTGCACGGAGTGTTAGAGAACACGGAGGCGGTAACGCCACTCGGAAGAGCTGTAAGGATACTGAATGTAACCAGACTCGTGGTAGCACTAGCGTTGAGAGTCGCGGTAGCAGTCTCAACAGCACCAGCAGCACCATCGGTGATGGATAGACTAGCCGGACTTGCTGCTAGAGTGAAGTCGAAGAAGCCGGATACAACTAGTGTGAATGTTGCGGTGTGAGTCCTAACTGGACTGCCGCCGGTGGCTTGGATGGTAATGAGGGTTGACGAAGCTGGAGCGTTCGCTGCAGCAGTGAAAGTCACAGTCGCAGAGCAAGTTGGGCTA
>Ga0209802_1002897_pt1 | contig 11742 bp, 11 predicted proteins | sample GraSoiAngelo_129_FD_185886 | JGI IMG/M metagenome (GOLD analysis project Ga0209802, IMG submission 185886) | Grasslands soil microbial communities from the Angelo Coastal Reserve, California, USA - 14_0927_12_40cm (SPAdes) (version 2) | ecosystem: Environmental > Terrestrial > Soil > Grasslands ... | reverse complement strand
TGCTTCCGTCTTTGACCACACGGAGCTGTGCCTCGCGCTGCTTGAGCCGGCGATTCCTCTGCCATCGCTCACGCATCAGCGCGGCGCTCCACATGATCACGGAGACCACTGCCATGGCGGCCTGGATTCCCGCCACTGTGAAGAACGCAGCCTCGATCCCATAGCCCCGCGCTCTGAGCCCAAGGGCAAGGACGCCTCCGACAAGACCGATCACGGGCCGCACCGCCCACGAGCCCGGAAGCAGCCGCCGGTCCGCCAGCAGCAAACCGGCTACAAACCACGTCGGCCCGCTGTCGAGCTGAAACACCGGATCCCAATGAAACAGGTAGATCGGCACCAGTGCTCCAAACAAGAATGCCGCGAGCACGACCAGGCTCAGGCGACGCGCATAGGCTAACCACGCGATCGCGATCGCGATGGCGAGAAATGACGTCGCGAAAACGGGTCCAGGCACGTTGCCTACATAAAGGCGCACGGCGTCGATGGGGCCGGCTTGCGGCCCGAAGTAGTGGTACCAGATCCCGATCGGATCGGCAAAAGGGTGGCCTGTGACCGGGTTCACATAGGCGAATGGACCTCCGCGTGTCACCAGGGCCACGGCCGCATAGGCCAGCACGCCGACCTGAGCGCGTATGGCCGGGACATAGCGAGCACGGACGATTTCGAGGATCACGGCCAGCGCGGAGATGGCGATCGTGATCGCGATTGGGGCCCCAGCTCCTACGAGCGCAGTTCCGAACACAGCAGCGATGAGGGGGCTCGCCTGCGGTCGGGCGATCTGCCGGCGCCACAGCAGGTGCACGAGTACCTGCCCGCCGATGCCGAACGCGAGCGCGGCTCCCAGCATCTCGACGGCGGGGAGCTTGAAGATGATGAGACCGGCTGCAACCGGCGGTATCAGCGCGATCCCGACTGTGAGGTCATCCGGAAGCGAAGCCGGATTGAATGCGGCCCGGTCAAGCCAGGCCCCGGCGCGAGCCAGCACGCATGGATTGTAGGGATCTGGGGCTCCCCACTGATGCTGTGCGCGCTTCCCGGCGGCGCCCTCGCCGAGCGCGGCCGGGAACCCCCCATGAGGTGGGGAGGCCAGCCGTTTGGGTGATAATCGGCAGGCTCGTGTCGCTTTCCAGCCGACGTCTTGCCGCGACGCTGGTGGCGTTGATAGGGGCTTTCATCGTCAGCGCCGGCGCCATCGCCGAGACGCTCCCCGACTCGACGTGGGTGGGCCTGACCCAGCTGCCTCAGCAAGGCCGGTCACCGGTGTTCGCGCTTGCGGTCGATCCCGCTGACAATCACCTGGTCATCGCGGGAAGCTCGCAGGGCTCGTTGCTGCGCACAACGGACGGCGGCTCGACTTGGACCACCGTTCATACCGGTCGTGCGGCGCTGACGACCATCGTCTTCAGCCCGAATACGGCAGGGATGGTCCTGGCAGGCACGCGCGGAGGCGGAGCACTCATCAGCACCGACGCGGGAGCAAAGTGGAGTGCGGTCAGTGGTCTCGACGGGCGTGACGTGCGAGTCTTCGGATTCGCGTTGGCGCTCGTCGTCGCGGGCACCGACAACGGCGTCTACGTCAGCATCGAGGGGAGCTCGTGGAAACAATCTGGATTGCCGAACACGAGCATCGACGCCCTTGCGGTGGCGGCGATTCACGCTCCAGTGCGGCTGGTGGCCGGCAGCGACACTTCGACCAACGCTGCCGGTCCGCCCCTTTACGAGAGCACCGACGGAGGCGCCACCTGGAGCTCGATCCCTGCCCCCATCAGTGGGACGGTTATCTCGCGCCTCGCGGCCGGACCGCTGCCGTCTACCGGAAACGTGAGGCCGCTCGTCGCCGGCACGAACTCGGGCCTGTTTCTGTCCAGGGACAACGGAGCCACCTTCTCGCCGCTGAGTGGCGGCGATCTGCTTCCCTCCATCGACTACACGCAGATTGCTTTCGTCACCGATCACTCCGACCGTTTCTATGTCGCAAGTGACGGCGGTGGGTCGCGAACGGGCGGCCTGTGGCTGACACGTGACACAGGCAAGAACTTCACGTGGTTGGTGCCGCCGATCCCTTCGATCACGGCGCTGGCTGTCTCGAATGACGAAGCGCCGATCCTCTATGTAGCCACCTTCCGTGCATCGGATCACACCCCCGCCTTGTGGGCGTACCACGACACTGGCGGGTCCCCACGAGGCCCGGCCAACGCAACGCCTGCCACAAGCGGCGTTCGAATCGGCCGCAACGACCAGAACGGACTTTTCGATTTCCTGCGACCGCTGTCGTCGTCACAAACCCCATACATCGCGCTTGGCGTCGCGGCGCTGCTGATCCTCGCGCTCGCCGCGGTGTCGCATTTCCGGGGCAGCCGTAGGTAGACTCGCCAATCAGTGACATCGCCACATGCGCGACTTCGCGAGCTGGGCCTCGAGCTGCCCACCCCGCCGGCCCCGCTGGCGTCCTACATCCCGACGCGATTGGTGCCGATTGGAGAACGAAGGTCATTGCTGTACATCGCCGGACAGGTCTCGTCCCGCGATGGCAAGCGCCTGACCGGCCGCTGCCCGGACCAGGTGAGCACGGAGCAGGCGCAGGATGCGGCCCGTGCGTGCGCACTCAGCCTGTTGGCCCAGATGGAGTCTGCGGCGGGGCTGGATAAGGTCGAGGTGGTCGTGCAGCTGACGGGATTTGTGCTGTCGACTGACGACTTCGGCGATCAGCCGAAGGTGATCAACGCCGCATCGGACCTCCTCGCGGAGGTGCTTGGCGACGCCGGCAAGCACACTCGGGTCGCTCTCGGCACCAATGCGTTGCCGTTCTCGGTGACGGTCGAGATCGCAGCGGTCGCGGTTGTCCGCACCGGCTGAGGCGGAGCGGGTGCCGCCCCGCCGCCCGCGAATTATTTTGGTCGGCAGCGTCATCTACCTGGCGCTGATCTTCGGCGTGATGCTGTGGCGCGGCATATCGATCGAGCCGCAGTGGGTGGTGCTCGCGTTGCTCGTGATCGCCGTCGCTCTCGGGCGTGGCCGTTCATTCATCGTCGACTGGGCCCCCTTCCTGCTGCTGTTCTTCGCTTACGAAGCGATGCGCGGCTTCGCGGCGAAGACGGGGTTCGCACCCCACGATCTTTCGGGACTGGAGCGCGCTGTGTTTGCCGGGACGCTGCCAACGGTCACTCTGCAGAACGCGTTCTATCGGTCTGACACCGTAAGCCCGCAGGACCTCATCGCGATGTTCTTCTACTTCATGCACTTCCCACTGCCGATCATCGTGGGGTTCGTCTTCTGGGTTCGAAGCCGCGACCACTATCGGCGCTTCATCGCCGCACTTCTGTTGATGGCAATGCTGGCGTTCATCACCTACCTGTTCTGGCCGTCGGCGCCGCCGTGGTACCAATTTCGCGTGAGCAGCGGCGGGGGAGAGGAGGTGGTGCACAAGATCCTCAACGAGACCGTCGACAAGCTGTGGGGTCCGAACTACTGGGTGTCGCCGCTATACACGCACCTCAACCCCAACCAGTTCGCGGCCTTTCCATCATTGCATGCCGCGTTTCCCGCGCTGGCCGCCCTCTACGCATGGCGCAGATACCGACGGCTGTCGATCGCGCTGATCGGCTGGACCCTGGCCGTCGCGCTCAGCATCGTCTACCTGGGCGAGCACTACGTCGTCGACGCGCTGGACGGATTTCTCTATGTCGCCGCGGCAGCGATCATCGTCGAGGCCGTCAGTCGATGGCGAGCGCAGAAACCTGAGGAGCGGCCGTTCCCCTAGGCCTGCCAGATCTTGCGCATGATCGCGCGAGCCAGCTTGTCGGGGTCGTGGTGCGAGGGGATGCGCACGTTGACGACGTCGGCGGGGATGAATCGGACTTCTGGATTCTTGATCGCGTCATCGGATTTGAAGATGACCTGGGATTGACCGCCGGTCGGCGTGTGGGAGTGATTCGAGTTGACGAGCACGAAGTCGAAAAGGTTCGAACCCACGTGATCGCGAATGACCCGCAGATAGTCCTCGACGTTGTATCCCTCGGTCTCGCCCTTCTGTGATGCGAGGTTGCACACGAGCACCTTGAGCGCGGGTGATGCCTTGATCGCCTCCACCATGCCTTCCACAAGAAGATTCGGCAGGATCGATGTGTAGAGGGACCCGGGTCCGATGACGACCAGCTCGGCGTTGAGGATCGCTTGAGCCGCCTCGGGGTTCACCTGGGCCCCATCAGGCTTCAAGAACACCTGGCTGATCGGCGCGTTCTGCTTGGGGATGTTCGACTCGCCTTCGACAGAGTGTCCGTTGATGGACGCCACGAGCGTCACGTCCTGGAGCGTCGACGGCACGATCGTGCCTTTGACCGCGAGCACCTTGCCCGACTCGCGCAGGGCGTGCTCGAAGTTTCCGGTTACGTCAGCCATGGCCATGATGAAAAGGTTTCCAAACGAGTGGCCGTCGAGCGATCCTTCCTTGAAGCGATGGTCGAAGAGCTGCTTCATCAGGGGCTCGGCGTCCGCGAGGGCGATAAGGCACTGGCGAAAGTCGCCGGGCGGGAGGATTCGGTACTCGTCGCGCAAGCGTCCCGATGAACCGCCGTCGTCGGCCACAGTGACGATCACCGAAAGGTTTGATGTGTAAGTCTTGAGGCCGCGAAGTAGGGAGCTGAGCCCGGTACCGCCACCAATGGCGACGATGCGTGGCCCGCGTCCCTTCAAGCGAAATGCGTGGATCACATCGACGACGCTGGCGGTCGAGTTACCCGGAAGGAACGGCCCCAGGACCGACTGCGTCAGCTTCACATAGCTATAGATGAGGAGGCCGACCCCAAGAGTGCCGAAGATGATCGCGCGCAGCCAGTGTGGGAGGAACTGCAGCGTGATGTAGTAGAACTGGCCGGGGAGGGTAGCGGTCTCATAGAAGGCCTTGAGGATGTATGCAAGCCCGAGCACCAGGACGAGCTCGGCCAGCATCAACAGCAACAGCCACCGCTTGATCTCGAGACCCGGTGTGAGCCATCGCAGCCAGCGGGTCGTGGATTGGAGCCTTGTGGCCATCTACCCCGCCTGCCAGAACGGTGCTAAGACGTGAATGGTTATCGTTGGAATACTCTTCAATTCGAAGTATGCGTACTTTACGTGGGCTGCGCCGCTTGATCCGGGTTGTGGTCGTCGGACTGGTCGTGGCCGCGGTTGCGACCGAGCTGTCCAAACCCGAGGCAGAACGTACCTGGCACGGTCGCGTCTGGGGCGTGGTTCCTTATGACTTTCGGCCACCAACCTGGGAACGCATACGCTCGGCGTACTGGAACCCAGAATCCGACCGATTGTTGAGCGATCGGGTGTTCGGAGTCGGCTGGGCGGTCAACCTATATCAGGCAAAACGTCTGCTCGACTCGGCGTTCGATCGCCTGATGGGGACGCCGCCGCCCCTCTCGATCCGGATGAGCACGCGGGAGCCGGCTTCCGGGCCGCCCCGGGGCCGGAGCCGCGAGCGCGGCTAGCCGGTAGCCTACCCCGGCCCGGGCCGGTAGACGGCTAACCGCCGGTAGGCGACCACAGGTGTGGAAAGCATGTGTAAAACCAGTGATAAGGGGTCGGATTGGGCGCTGGCTAGAATAGGCGGCCGGCCCAGACCGCGAGTTTGGGGAGTGGCGCAACGGTAGCGCAGCTGACTCTGGATCAGAAGGTTGAAGGTTCGAATCCTTCCTCCCCAGCCAAATTAGAAGTCCTATTGCCACGCAATCCGTGTCGCGGCCCGGGTCCGATTGTGCTCGGACGGTGAGGACGCGGTACGCCGCGTCGGTCGGCAATGGCGGAGACACGACCGCCGACGTTAGGTTCCGGGACCGCAGTTCGGAGGGCATGGCAAGCCGTGCAGCGCGGTCCAGGTCGTCCACGGAATGGCGAGCGTCAGGAACAGAGCGACGCCTCGTGCCGTCCACAACGCCGATCGCCGTGTAGGCAAGTGGTTCGCATATACAAGCCAAACAACCAACGGGGCAAAACTCCCCACGGTGGCCGCGATGTCAAGACTTGCAGTCGCATGAAACTCTGAGGCGACACTCAACCCAGTGACCAGGTCGAACATCGCAAAGGCGGCGAGCAGGACCGCCCATGCGATCTCCCGCCGCGGCTGCTGAATGCCCCTTGCGAGTTCGCCCAACACCTTGTGCAGCTTCGAGCTCGGCCAGGTCGATTCCCAATACTCGAACGGTGCCGCTGATGAGGCCTCCTCCAGGCTGATCAGCTTTCCTGACAGCGGCGCGGCGTGCACCCAGTAGAGGGTCCCGGGCGCGATGGCGTCGTATATCTCCTGCTCCACCCTCAGTACATGGCCACCGTCGGTGCGGACCCGGTAGACCGTAGTCCCTCCGACGCTTTCCTTGGTGTAAGGATCAAGGCGGGTTCGCTCGCTGGCGACCCGTCCCCTCAGCGCGTCAACGCCTCCCTCGAAGGCTCTGGCCACGGCCCAGATCCCCCCGCCGATCAGGGCCAGCTCGAGCAGAATCCCTTTGCCGTTCGTCCCCGCAATGACGTCGACCATGACAAGAGCCAGCACGAGCGCTTCGCCGAACAAGACAACCGCGAGGATCAGCCAACCCAGGTCGGCCTGCAGAAGGCGAAGGCGCTGCGCTTTCGACATGCGTCCTGTTCGGTTCAGCTCGAGGTCAGCTGAAGCTAACCGCAGGAGTTCGGCCAGTCGTTCGTCAGGCGAGCCGGCCGACGCGGCAGGCAGCAGGACGCCGCTTCCGCCTGCGTTCCTCCGGGTCTCCCACCATGTCGCGACAAATGACGCGACTAACACGATCAGCGCAAGGGCGCCGATCGCAGTCAGGGCGGCCTGGTTACCGAACTGAGACCCGACGTAGACCAGTGGAAACAGGGCGAGAACGGCGCCGAACAGGGCGAAGGTCGCCAAAATCCACAGGAGGTTGCTAAGGAACTGCCGGACTCCGGTCCTGGGCCCGGTCGTTAGATGAACTCGTAGTCGATGCCGACCAGGTCTTTGCCTTTCATCGGCGCTCATCGGCGCAATTGTGAGCGGTCCAGACCCTGCTGTAAGTCTCAGCGGAGTCTCAATTGTGGTCTCGCAGGCTTGCGCCTCTACTTCGGTGTAGGTCCGAGCCTAAAAGTCCACGCTCTGCGCGCCCTTTCACCTCCGCAGCATGTGCGAATTTCGCACGACAGGTGAGGATGCGCGCAACGGAGGCCGGTCGAAAGTTCTCTGATATCCTCCGTCGGATCTCTCTTCCCAAACGCAGCGACTGATGCGACTGGAACCCTCTTTGACTCGTACACGCAGATTTCGCGCTGGTTTCATGCGCCGAGATCGGAAGCCAAGTAGTGGCACAATCGATGTATCACGTGCAGCAATCCAATGAGGCGAAACGACTGAGCGACGACCGCGAGGATCGTGCGGAAAAATGCCCGCGTGGCGCATTTGATGGAATCACTTCGTACACCGGCGTAAGGTCTTTCGCACCCGCGCTCGACGAGAAGCGTAGTCGCGGGAGGCCTTGAGCCCCTCGTCAGGCGACGTCCTACGAGAGATCTGCCTGCACCACTCGAATCGGCAGATGGCGGAACGCCTACACATCGCGGAGAAGACCGTTGGGCACCACGTACAGCACATCGACAACAAGATCAGCCGCTCCACTCGGGCCGGAGCCGCGCTCTTTGCGATTAAGAATGACATCATCCACTGAGGAAGCCCGTGCAGGACAACCGCATGGAACAGCTCGAGGTTGGCGGGCACCGCATCGCTTTTCGGCGCGCGGGCTCGGGGCCGGCCCTGGTCCTCCTGCATGGGTTCTTCGGGGACAGCCGTGTCTGGCGCAAGCAGCTTGAGGCGCTGTCCGACGAGTTCACGGTTGTTGCTTGGGACGGACCTGGCTGTGGCGAGTCTTCGGATCCGCCCGAAACGTACCGGATATCTGAGTACGCCGAGTGCCTTTCCTCATTCATCGGTGCCCTTGGCCTGGATCAACCGCATGTTCTCGGGCTGTCGTTTGGCTCCACCCTCGCACTAGAGCTGTACCGCCAGAATCGCGGATCTGTACGATCGCTCGTGCTGGCTTCCGCCTATGCCGGGTGGACGGGCTCACTTCCGGCCGAGGTAGTCGAACAGCGCCTCCGCCAAACCATTCCAGACCTCGACCTTCCCGCTGATCAGGTCGTGGCCCGATATAACAGTCCAGGGCTCCTGACTGAATCAGCCCCACCAGCGGTTCGCGATGAAAATGCCACGATCATGGCCGACTTCCATCCAGGTGGCATGAAGACGATGGTGCGTGCGCTAGCAGAAGCTGATCTTCGCGGTGCACTTCCAAGAATTCGAGTTCCAACGCTATTGCTCTATGGCGGCCGAGATGTGCGCTCTCCGCTAACTATCGGTGCCGATCTCCACGCGCAGATTCCTGCGTCGAAGCTGGTGATAATTCCTGGGGTCGGTCACCTGAGCAACGTCGAGGCGGCGGATAGGTTCAATTCGGAGGTGCGCAGCTTCCTTCACGAGATGTAAGACAGTCCCCGGTGGAGACTCCGGGAGTAGCTCTATGCGCAGGTCGGGACCCTCAACTCGGAGCTTGCTTTGATGTGCCACTCGCGGCTTTTTGCGCCAAATTTGCGTCGGGATCAGGCGCGGAGCCAGTACGCAATTCACTTATCAGACGCGTCAACGCAATTCGAAACCGCGATCGGCGATATTGCGGATTGCTCTGGATCAGAAGGTTGAAGGTTCGAATCCTTCCTCCCCAGCCACCACCGGCCAAATGCGCATGCCTTCGCCGCCCGTGTGATTGTTGTGCCGGCCGAGGTCGCAGGCGGAGCGACTCAGGTGGACACCCGGCTCAGAGAGATCGCTCGTGGCCGTCTCGAAGGACGTACTTGATGCCGCGTCGCGCCGCCATCGGCTATGGCCGACCGCAACAGCGCGCCCGCCGACCAGCGCATGAGTTGGACGGCCTCCTTGCGCGAGAGGCCGGCAATATCCGTCAACCAGACGAGCGCCTCGATCCCCGCGGCGCTTCTGATCGCGAGAGTGAGCCGCCTCAAGTCGCGCTCGGACATCACAGTTCGCAGGGGAGACAGGGCCTCCCCGATCCACCGGATCGCCCGACCCTTGCGCAGCGGGAGCTCGCCGCGATGGCTTGGGTCGGGATCGAGCGAGAGGCGCAGCATCGTTCGCTGTTGCGCTTCCGTGTCGACGATGATGTGCAGGAACGCCGCAACGACGGCATCCAGTCGAGCCGCAACATCAGTTGGGGGCTTCTCAGGCAGTAGGGAGTGCGCCTCGATCTCGGGGTGGGCGGCCACCAGCAACGACCGCTGGTTTGGAAAATAGCGGTATGCCGTCGTCCGGGAGACGGAAGCACTAGCGGCGGCCTCGTCGACAGTGGGCGTCTCGCCCCGTGCAACCAGCTCGCGGGCGGCTGTCACCAAAGCGATGCGCGTCCGCTGCTTTTGGCGGGTGCGGCCGCTCAGCTCGTATGGCGTTGACATGTGCATCAGGGTACGCTAGTCTCGTCATGGTACTGGCGTCCCATGAATGACCTGGAGGGTTGTGGTGGCAATGAACAAGCTCGTTTCGATCGTACGTGAAGAGGGTGAGGGCGAAAAGCTCTGGTTCTACGGTGGTGGTATTCACACCTGGCTGGCCACCAGCTCTGAGACTGGCGGCGCGTTCCTGCTCTTTGACGACGTCATGACCAGGGGCAAGACCACGCCATTGCATTCGCACCCCGAAGTCGACGAGACCCTGTATGTGCTAGAAGGCGAAATTCTCGTTCACGTCGACGGTCGCGAGCAGAGGCTCGGGAGAGGCAGCATGGCAATGGTCCCGCGCGGCGTTCCGCACGCCTTCTTGGTCACATCGGAGTCGGCGCGCTTGTTGACTCTGGAGACCCCCGGCTCAAGCGAGGCCTTCTACCGCGGCGCGAGCGCGCCGCTGACGCCGAGTCTCGAGGCGACCGCTCCGGTCGACTTCGACCGCGTGCGTGCATCGGCGGCTCGCAACGGGGGCATCGAGATTCTCGGTCCACCTCCTTTCGGCAGATAAACGCTGTCGGGCGGCCCTGAGGGTCCTTAGACGCGCTACGCGCCAGACGTCGTGGGCCGGTTCGAAAGGCCTTCGACCAGAGAACCGCCGAAGCGCAGGTTTCGCTTAGACACCGAGTGGTTGGCGGACCAGGACGATCGTCGTCCGGCCGGGCGTGTGGTCACCCTCGAGGATCAGCGTGCGATTCATCTTGGCGACGCCATGCGCGACATGTAGCCGATCTTCTTCATAAGGAATGACGTAGTCCTCGATGCGGCGAAACGCCGTGTCGAGGTCCGGCACCACCTTCTGGCTCCCGATGACCAGGATCAGCTTGCCCGCCCCCGACGCGATCGGCCCGATCTGGCTCCCGGTCGCCGACGTCATCACGATCTGCCCGGCCTGGGTCACCGCGTGAGCGCTGTTGACCATGATGTCCGGCGCGGCCCCCGCCTTCCGCATCTCGTCGCGCTGCGTGTTGCGGTCCATCTTCAGCGTGCGCCGGCGGATGAAGTCGTAATTCTCGTTGTCCATGAACTCGTCGAAGATCCCGGCGTCCTCGAGGGTCTTCGACTTGCCCGAGTGCACCTGCGAGCCTTCCGGCACGCGAGAAAGTACCTCGGCCTTGGCCGCCGCGCCATCGTCGACGATCACGACCTCGAAATTCCGCGTCCGCAGCCTCTCCGCCAGCGCCTCGAGCGATGCTTCAGACGCAGGTTCAGCAAACTCCACAGCGGCCATCGCCAATGATTCTTCTCCCTACAATATTTGCTAAAGCAACTATATAAGGAACAAGCTTGCGCCCTCAAGGTATTCCAACTAGCGTGAGCGACGTGAAAGTGAAATCGCCTGTGGCGAACCAGGACCAGGTCACGACCTGGATCAACCTGCACCAGACCGCCCGCATCGTCCAGGCCAAGATCGAGGAACGGCTGCGGGCAACCGCCGACCTCTCGTGGGCCGAATTCGAGCTGCTCATGCGCCTTCAGGTCGCGGCCACCCGCCCACTCCAAATGAGCGAGATCGCCGCCCAGCTGGTGGGCAGCCCCAGCGGCACTACCCGCATCGCAGACCGCCTCGAGAAAGACGGTCTCATCGTCCGCGAGACGCCGCGCGAGAACAGGCGCATCGTCCGCGTCCAGCTCACCGAAAAGGGCCGCAAGGTGCTGACCGCAGCGGACGGGATCTTCCGAGGCACGCTCCAGCAGGCCTTCGGCGACCATCTGACGGAAGGCGAGGTAACGAAGCTGCGCGGCCTGCTGCGCAAGCTGCTCGAGTGCAACGGCGCCTGGCAGGACGCCCGCTGCGCCCCGCTCTGATTGGCTAGACCTGACTCGGTAGCGCACGGCGCCGAACGCAACGCCGTGCAGATGAGCGCATGGTCCCGGATCCTATGGCAGCGGCTGTTCAAGAGCCTGCTCGCCTCCCTGACGGAAACGCGGTATGTTCGGGAGCACTGGGGGTGAAAGTGAAATGAGTCGACCTTTTCGCTTTGGCGTGGTGCTGGCGGGCGTGCTGCTGGCCATCCTCTCCACAACCGCGCTTGGAACTGTTTCCGTCACGCGCGTCCTGACGACTTCCCCGCCGAATGTCCCGGAAAGCATTGCCACCGATCACAGGGGCACGACGTATCTCAGCCTTCCGTTTGCGAGCAAGGTTGTGAAATTTGCGCCGGGAGGGGCCCTGGTTACGGTGGCCACGTTCCCGTCATTCCCGCTCGGGGTCCGGCT
>Ga0209802_1002890_pt1 | contig 11779 bp, 8 predicted proteins | sample GraSoiAngelo_129_FD_185886 | JGI IMG/M metagenome (GOLD analysis project Ga0209802, IMG submission 185886) | Grasslands soil microbial communities from the Angelo Coastal Reserve, California, USA - 14_0927_12_40cm (SPAdes) (version 2) | ecosystem: Environmental > Terrestrial > Soil > Grasslands ... | reverse complement strand
TGGTGGCACTAACTATACTGGGGTCACCTGCACGCCGCTCACGGCTACCGTTAATGGCGTACCAAATTCCGGCGTACCCTGCTCCACCAATAACGTTGACCCCAACTTCCGTGAACCTGGTGCGATCGAGTGGAATGTGGACGTCCAACGCGCCATCACCAATAATTTGACTGTGGCGGTGGCATATGTCGGCAACCGCGGCTTTAACGAACAATCAGAAATTGACGTTAACCAACCGCCGCTCGGCTCGGGTTGGAATAATCCGAGCCCACTGATCCCAGGGGGAATCAGCCCAGCGGCCTATTGCATCGCCAGTGCTCCCGCATACAACCACTGCGGCAAAAATGGAGCCGTCCAAAACGCCTTGCCGGCCAATGAAGCTGCAGCCTCGCCCTACGCCCAGAAATTCCCGTACCTGAACTACATAATTCAACTCGGGAACGGGGCAATTTCCAGATACAATGCCCTGCAAGTCACGGTGAACGAGCGGACCTCACACGGGCTCACATTCCTTGCTGGTTACACCTATGGCCATGCTCTCGACGACGCCTCCGCACGGAGCCCAAGCCAGTTCACCTTGCCACCCAACGAGATCGGCGATAGTCTGCTTTACGGTAACAGCAATAACGACATTCGGCATCGCTTCACTTTCTCGACGACCTACCAGATCCCTGGCATAAAGTCCCCGGGACAGATGCTCCAAGGCTGGGCGCTCAGTGGCATCTTGGTTGCCCAGAATGGCGTGCCCTGGTTCCCCAACACTGCTAAACAAAAAGACCTCGTCGGGACCGGCGAACACAATGCAAATCCTAATATCGGCGGCGCCCTTCAGTTGTGGAATTACACCGGGCCTCGCTCGGCCTTCACCTCCGGTCCACCCCAAGTCGTAAACGGCGCATCCCTGCGGGGCATTCCTAAATTCACGGGAGCCACGAGCCCCACCGCCACGGCAGTGTGCGGGGCCGCAGCGACGGCGCCCTACGGCGGCCCCACCACGTCAAACGGCCAACTGGCCCTTGCCGCACTCTCGGACCTTGGCTGCTACGCGCAAAATGGGGGCATCCTTACTCCTCCCGCGTATGGAACCGAAGGTGATGCGGGCCGCAACATCTTTCTCAGCCCGAACTATTACAACGTAGACTTTTCAGTCTCCAAGCTTTGGACTCTAAAGGAAAGGTATAGCGCCCAGTTCCGGGTGGAGTTCTTCAATCTGTTCAACCGTACGGATCTCACAGTTCCCGCCAACACGGACCCGACGAGGGGATCGTTTGGTTGTTCCTGTGCTACCCCGGACGTAACGAACCCTGTACTCGGGGCAGGCGGTCCGCGCCATATTCAATTCGGCTTGAAGTTGAACTTTTAATTGACCAGTTCGGAGAGGTAGTACGTAAAGGTTGGCAACCCGCGCCAACAATGAGCGTCGGCGCCGTTTCAAGGAAACACCCCCATTCAGTCCTGTAATTGATGGCCTTGCCAGCCTTCCTGGCTCCCATGTCAATCGCTTGACAAGGCCGGCAAACGAGCGTAGAAGTCTGATCAACTGTCCCAAGAAAGCAGTAGCGGAAGGGCCAGATTTTCTCCTAATTTCCTAGTGTCATCGCCAAGAGGGGTGAGCGATGAGCGTTAGCACCAGCCGGCTGATCTTTGACAAATCTACGCATTTAATACATCACGTCTTTTTACAAACTAGAGACCAGACCAGGCCGAGCCGGAGAGCACTATACGCGACCGACCGAGCGGGAACGTACGTAAGTGTACAAGGAGGAGCCAGGTGAAGAGCGCCAGGAGAAAATCATACGCAGTGCCGCGATTGATTGCGATTCTCGTCGCATTGATTGGATTGATCGTCTTGGGCAATTGCCCCGTTCTTGCCCAAGGTTTCGCGGGGACCATCACTGGGACGGTCAAAGACACATCGGGAGCTGCAGTGCCTGGCGCAGCGGTTACCGTCAAACACCTGGAGACGGGGTTGACGCGCGCGGTGCAGGCTGACGCCACTGGTAATTACAGTGTTCCGTCGCTGCCGGTCGGAGAGTACGAGCTGACTGCCGAAAAGATGGGATTCCAGCGCGAAGTGCGGCGCGGAATTAACCTGGTGGTAGCGCAGGAAGCTGTGGTGAACGTGACGTTACAAGTGGGAAGTATCGTGCAGCAGGTCACGGTGACCGAGGCTGCTCCCCTGGTGAACACCACGACCACCTCGACGTCGGGATTGATCACCGAGCAACAGATCAAGGAGCTGCCGCTGAACGGGCGCAGCTTCGACCAGCTTCTCACCATCACCCCCGGCACCGTCAATTACACTTCGAATGTGGGACTCCAAGGCAACTTCTTTTCGGTGGTGGGCCGGAGGCCGGAAGAAAATAAGTACACGATCAACGGGATAGAGTACCTCGGCGCGAATGCCGCGGGCCAGCCGAGCGGGCCCTACGGCGCGAGCGGCCAGGTGCTGGGAGTGGATGCGGTGCGGGAATTCAACCTGATCCAGCACAGCTATGGCGCCGAATACGGGAAGCGGGCCGGCGGCCAAGTCAGCATTGTGACCGACTCGGGGACGAACCAGTTGCATGGAAGCGTGTTCGAGTACCTGCGCAACAGCGGCCTGGACGCCCGCAATTACTTCGATCAAACCACGAGCGCGCCGCCCTTCAGGCGCAATCAATTTGGAGGATCGCTGGGAGGCCCGCTGAAGAAAGACAAGCTGTTCCTGTTCGGAAACTACGAAGGCTTCCGGCAGCGCTTGGCGGTGAGCAGCAACGCGGTGGTTCCCGATGCGCAGTTTCGCCTGGGCTTGCTGCCTTGCAACGTGATCAAGCCTGCCCCCAAAACCTGCCAAGCCTCCGGATATGCCCCCGTTCCTAGTTTGGCGACGGGTATGCTGCCATTCGCCAGCGCCTTTTGGCCGACTCCGAATGGGCCCGAGCTGCTTGTGAGCGGCCTGCCTACCGGGACCGCCCTTGCGATCGGGAATCCCGGCCAGGCCATTCGCGAGGATTTTGGCCTCGCCCGGTTTGACTATACTGTGTCCGCGAAGGATTCCCTTTCCGTCAGCTACCTGACGGACAACGGAGACAAGAACGACCCGCAACCGGACGCGGTTTTCGCCCAAGCGAGTGGCCCGCGCAGCCACGTGGTCTCGCTCCAGGAGACTCACGTTTTCTCGCCCACACTCCTGAATACGCTCAGCGGCGGTTTCACGCGCTCGAGTACCAGGGACGTAACTTTGCCCGTCACGCCATTCCCGGCGAACCTTTCGTTTGTTACCGGACGTGTTCCCGGCCAAATCACCATCGGGGGCGGAGTAAGCACCGCGGCCGCTTCGTCGATCGTGGTGGCCAACGGGAACGCTCCGACGGGCAATGCCGTGAATTTGGCCACCGGCAGCGACGATGTGCACTTCACCAGAGGCAAGCACTCCTTCAGCGTCGGCGTGTGGGCGCAGCGCGTACAAGAAAACCAGAGCGGGCCGGCTCAGAATGTCTCGGGTACGGTTGCCTATAAGACCTTGCAGGCGTTTCTCCAGGATTCCCCTACGGCGTTCAACACGAACGTGGTGGTGACGGAGATGGGATACCGGCAATGGGAAGGGGCCTGGTACGTCAAGGACGAAATCAAGCTCAAGCCCAACCTCACTTTGGAAGTGGGATTGAGAGATGAGATGACCGATGGCTGGCACGAGGTGACCAGCCGGTGTTCCAACCTTCAGTTTGATCAAAATGCGGTCGTCTTGACCGATCCATTCATTGGCAATTCTTGCTTCGCCAAGAACAATGCCAAAGCCTTGTGGGAACCGCGAGTAGGAGTGGCGTGGGACCCCACCGGCACCGCGACTTGGGCGGTGCGCGCAGGCTTCGGAATTTACAACGATCTCCAGGATAACCTGGCATTCCGGCTGGACTCGAATCCGCCGTTCAACCCCCGGCTCGTGTCGAGCGGCGCGCTGCTTTCTCAGATTCCGCTCGACCCGGCAATACCGCTTCCGCCCACCTGCAATGCACAGTTGGTGGCGGCGAAGGCGAACTGTTCGATTTACTCCGAGGGAGGAGTGGACTCCAGCATGCACACGCCCACCGTGGAGCAATGGAGCTTCACCGTGGAGCGCGCGTTCACCAGAGATCTCGCGCTGCAAGTTAGCTATGTGGGTTCAGAAGCCTACCACACCCTGGTCCCGGCCAATCTTAACTCGCCTTATCCGCAGGTGTGCATGAACCCGCAGGGCTGCGTGAGCGGCGGGGTCACCAGCACGCCCGTGGCCCAATTACCCACAGTGCCGCAAGGGACCACCTACAATGCGCCACTGGGAATGTGTCCCGGACCTTCGGGGAAACTCATAGCGTGTTACCCCAATCCATTCGTGAACAAGCTGAGTGAACAGTTGTTCGAGGGAACCAGCAGCTACAATGCCCTGCACGTCTCGCTCGTCAAACGCGCCACCCGTGGCTTGAGCTTCAAGGCCAACTACACCTACTCCAAGGCGCTCGATTACAATTCGGGAGGCTCCTCCAACGCCAGCCAGAATCAGACGAAGTCGCTCCTGGATGTTTACAATCTCAGACTCAGCAGGGGAATCGCGGCCTTCAGTCTCCAGCACCAGTTCAACGGCAATTTCGGTTATCAACTGCCGTTTGGAAATGGACGGCATTGGGCTGGCAACGCCCGCGGGTGGGTGGACCAGCTGATTGGCGGCTGGCAATGGAACGGCATCGTCACCGCTCAGAGCGGTTTCCCCTTGACACCGCAGGTTGGCTCGAATACTTCCGGGAGCGGCGATACGGATAACCCTGACGTGCCAAACTACAATGCGGCCTTCAGCGGACCGGTGATCTTAGGCGTGGATGGGTTCAAGCAATCGGGCAAGTATTTCAATCCCTTGGCCTACACCCAGCCCACTCTCGGGACTTTCGGGAACGTGCAGCGCGGGTCCCTCACCGGGCCGCGGCTGGTTGATTTCGACACTTCGCTCTTCAAAAAATTCACCATTAACGAGAGATGGAGCTTGCAGTTCCGGACGGAAGCCTTCAACATTTTCAATCACGTGAACTTCAGGGAGCCGAACGCGGTGATTTTCCAGGGCAGTGGCTATAGCTCCTCCGCAGGGGTCATCACCTCGACGGCGACGACTTCGCGGCAAATCCAGTTCGCGCTGAGGCTCCTGTTTTGATCCAATCCGAGCGATTATGCTCGAGAAGGGAGCCGGCCTCCCGGAAATGCTGGAAGGCGCTTCTCGAATGTGGCAGGACGTGACCTGCCGTGTCGGGCAAGAGCCCCTTAGTTTCGGCTAGCTCGCTATCATTTCTCGGAAGATGAATGTAATCGGCGAAGCTGTTTCGCTGCCCAAGGCAGGCTCTCGCTCACTCGTTTTTTCGCCCGGGGAAAGTCACAGTGGGCTCAATCTTGCGAAGGTGCCCGTACATCAGCTCTTCTATAAATGGTATACAGTTGTACTCCAGTAGCTGCACGTTCTTATCCAGCCGCCGGTAAAGCGGCATAATCATCTTCCATGGACGAGTAAAAACCTTTGGATCTTCGACAGTAACTTCATAGAGGAGCGAATCAGGACTCGTCGGAGTGTAACGTTCCACCAGATGCAGCGCGTCGCTATGAAAATTTCCCGCGCTGTCAAACCAGGTATCCTCGACCATCCCACTCACGTCGACAACCAGTGTATCCCCGTCCCACGAGCCGCGCGACCAACCCATCCACGAATCGACCGGGGCCTCACTCTTCATTCCAATATTTACAACGCGCGAAGCGAAAGCAAATTCATAGCTGAAGGACACGTACTCGGGAGATTGCACGATTTGAAACGGAAAGGGCATATAGGTCGCGCGCGGGATCCCCGGCAGGTAACATTTGACAACCGGATCGCGAGCGAGCCAATTTTCGGCGTTCTCTTTTTTCTTCGCCAGCGCCTCTGGTCGATACGGAAGCGGTCCGCCTTCCACGACACCAAGGCCAGCCGGAATTCCGCCCAGCGCGCCCATTGCAACGATCGGGCCTGGCTTCGCATCATGGGCTTCGATATCCCAATACGCGGTGCCTATCGCTTGCCAGATCCCGTTCAAATCCGGCTTCCCATCCGCTGTTCGCGGCGCCCTGTAGGTACGCGTCGTCTGCCCCCATGATGGACCTGCGCTGAACCACAATGCGGACACAATCACAACGATCAAACTCACTATGGCGCCGCCTTTCCCTGACTCTCGCACCAAAACCTCCCCTCCGATTCGTGAATTATTACTACTGTAGATGTGGATCGCGCGGGAACAAGCGAGCACGCTTCTCCCACAGCCTGTTGCACTTCTCAAGCTCCACACAGCCGTTCATGGCTTAGGGGCTGCAGATTCTGCGGTTGTAGTCCCTCTGCTCCAGCAAGCCCTCGAAAGATACAAAATCGATTCCACCTTGATTTTCGCAGGGAGAGACGCGGTCGCTGCTTCTAGGATCGGTCCGGTGATCTCCACTTCATGGCCAACGTGGAAATTCAACATGTCCTGATCACCTTGAAGTCGTAGCACCAAGGGCGGCGTCGCGGCAATCGGCGGGGCGTTAGCTACAGACGCTTGTTCGGCACCTCTCCAGTCCGTGATGCGGAATTCACCGTCGCCGGACTTCTTAACGCAACCGATGGAAAGGAAGTTGCTTCCCCGGTTCGTCGAGGTAGGGTAGAGCGAAGTCCCGTTAGGAATTCCAGGGATATGCACTCTTTGCGTGGGAGCGCCGGCCTGCCCTAGCGCCACGGCCGCCGAGCAAACCATCGCGGCCAACGAGCTGACTAAGGAGAACGTCTTTTTCATCACGACTTCCTCAAAAAATCGCCGTTAACGTTTCTCGCGCGCCACCCGGAAGCCCAAGTCCTCAAATTCGTAGCCCTCCGCAAACATGGTACGAAGGGAAACCCGCGTCAGCCAGGGGTAGACACGAAAGGACCCACCGCGCACCACATGCCCATCGCCAGTAGCAGGCCCCTTGGGATCGGCTGCGGGACTACTCGAGTAATAGTTACCGTCGTAAAAATCCTCTACCCATTCCGCTACATTTCCACGCATGTCATAGATGCCCCACGCGTTTGGGCTTTTGGTCGCTACAGGGTGAGCCTTGGGCACTAAAAGACCAACGGGGGAGTTTTCGTTTTGAAAGGCGCCGCTTCCCCTGGCGGCCGCTTGGCCGTCGTTATACCAAGCCATGTCGTGGAGCGACCCCGCATATTGGTCTGCCGTGCCGGCGCGCGCTGCATATTCCCATTCGGCTTCTGTTGGAAGCCGGTAAAGGAATCCGTCGTTGCGTGCGTTCAGTTTGTTTAGGAATTCCTTCACTTGCTGGAAGGTGACTTGCTCCACCGGATGGTCGTCGCCCTTGGAGGCGCTAGGATTTGACCCCATTACCGCCTGCCATTGCTTTTGTGTCACTTCCGTCTTTTCAATTTCGAAAGCTTTCGTGATTTGTACCCGATGTCGGGGCTTTTCATCTTTACTGCATTCGTTCGGTTTCGCACCCTCGGAGCACCCCATTTGAAACTCGCCGGGAGGAACCGTAACGAATTCCATGCCGAGCTCATTCGTGCGGTAGGTAACGGCGGAAGCATCTTGCGGGGACCGAGGTGCTGAAGCTGGCACCGCCACTCCGCACGCTCCGATCGCAAAGCCCAGTGCCCATACGCTCATCCATTTACGAGCGTCATTGTGATCAACCATGCTTCGCCTCTTTTGAGGCTTTCACACCGGAGCCTCTGCTTATTTCTTCTTCTCGCCAGGAGGATCTTTGGGCGGCGCACCCGGGCCTGATGAACCGGGGCCTGATCCCCCTACGAAGAGCAATCGCCCATCCGGCAATGTAATATCGCGTCCGTTAGCTCGCAAAGCCCCGTCTTTGGCACGGTAGCCGTTCACTTTGATGACCGTACCGGCCGCCAAAGAATCCCTCGTGAACCCAGCTCTGATCAGCGTACCCGGAGGTCCTGCCTCAACCGCCCAGTTCTCTACGGCTCCATCGGGCTTTTTGACATCAATGTAGATCCACGAATGAGGATTGATCCAAGCCATCTTGGTAACGCTTCCTGTTAAACTCACCGGCCTATCGGCGTCGTATTCGGCAGCAAACGAGTGATGCGCGGCCGACGGCGTAGCCAGGGGCAAAGTCGCCGCTACGACAAGCATGAACATAAAAAAAGCTCGAGTTCTCATCGGACTCAACCTCCACACAAGCTCTTCAAACGTCACCGGTGATCACCACTCTCGTTCTCTTGCTCTTTCTCCTTGGCCCGCGCCGCGGACAAGGTGAACTCCAGACCGACGTTGCCTTCATGGCAGGCGTACTCTACAAGTTGTTCCTGATCGGTCAGTCGCCACATTACGAATTCTATGCTCCACGGTTTCGTCCAAGTACCCGGGTCCTCGATGGTGAACCCGTAAAGAAGGTGGTCCTCATCCAGGCGCTTCCAGCGCTCAGTTAGATGTACCTTCTGGGTGGTGCCATAGGCAGCGAAAGCTTCTATTCCCCAATCCTTGAAATTCGTGTAATCAACTACGAGTGTATCGCCCTCCCAGTGCCCGCGCGCTACTCCCTTGTACAAACGAACGTTCTCAGCAGGACGCGCCCGTCCGTCTAGGTAAATCATCTGCGATTCATGGGCTTCCGGACGAACCACCACCACGTCACGGCTCTGCACAATCTGGAAGGTGCTCTCTTGACCTCCGGGACCTGAACCAGTAAACGGCGGACCGACCCCTACGGGCCGAACGCACCGGCTCGAAAGAGGCCGGTCTTCCGGACCCGTAGCTGGACGATTGAGCCTCTCGTAGGCTCCCTGCCCTCGTTCCCTGGCAGCAGGAGTTAGCGGAGGCACTCGCCCGTCTGGTGGGTCGACCACCTGAGATGTGTGCAGGCTTGTCATCGGCACTTTGTACCAATAACCATCTCTCCAGAACGAGTTGTAGGCGTCCGTCGTTTTTTCGCCCGGGGGAGTAGCCGTGGGTTCCACGCGAAGATCGATCGATGCTTGCTGCGCAATATCTTCGTCCTCCCTCGCTTCTGCTTCACTAATTTCCGTCTTGTGTTGGGCGCTCAGCCGCTGTAACGGCGTGAGAATACTGCGGCTCCATATACCCTGCAGGTCTGGCTTGCCATCACGTGTCCGTGGCACTTTCCCTGTTGGGTATTTCGCGAAGCTAGCCCTCCAGTCGTAGGGCTTCTCTGAAGCTTGGGGCGCAGTCTGGGTGGCGGGAGACGTCTGCGCATGAGCCTTAACGGAAATGAGTCCCAACAGGCTGGCGAGAACTACCGATGCGACCACAAATGAGAACTTTTTCTGACGCAACGTAGACCTTCCTCTGACTCCGATTGCTGTCCCTCTTTATGATGGAGGTTTCTTACATTTATTATGGTACACGCAGTATTGTCAAGAGTTTATCCCGCGTGTCTGCCCGGGAGCAGGGGCAAGCGGAGTTCCAACTCCTTGGCTTCGGACTCCGTTCCGCCCAGAGCGCAGTGTACTCGGAGGTCCTGCTTCCACCACCCAATTCTCAACGGTTCCGTCGAGTTTTTTGACATCAACCTCACCGGTGATCACCACTCTCGTTCTCTTGCTCTTTCTCCTTAGCCCGCGCCGCGGACAAGGTGAACTCCAGACCGACGTTGCCTTCATGGCAGGCATACTCTACCAGTTGCTCCTGATCGGTCAGTCGCCACATGACGAATTCTATGCTCCACGGTTTCGTCCAAGTACCCGGGTCCTCAATGGTGAACCCGTAAAGAAGGTGGTCCTCATCCAGGCGCTTCCAGCGCTCGGTTAGATGCACCCTCTCGGTGTTGCCATAGGCGAAAGTCCCGCCCATTCCCCAATCCTTGAAATTCGTATAATCAACCACAAGCGTATCGCCCTCCCAGTGCCCGCGCGCTGCTCCCTTGTACAGACGAACGTTCTCAGCAGGACGCGCCCGTCCGTCTAGGTAGATCATCTGCGATTCATGGGCTTCCGGACGAACCACCACCACGTCACGGCTCTGCACGATCTGGAAGGTGCTCTCTTGACTTCCGGGACCTGAACCAGTAAACGGCGGACCGACTCTTACGGGCCGCACGCACCGGCTCGAAAGAGGCCGGTCTTCCGGACCCGTAGCTGGACGATTGAGCCTCTCTTCAGCTTCCCGCCCTCGTTCCCTGGCAGCCGGAGTTAGCGGAGGCACTCGCCCGTTTGGTGGATCGACCACCTGAGATGTGTGCAGACTTGTTATCGGCACTTTGTACCAATAACCATCTCTCCAGAGCGAGTTGTAGGCGTCCGTCGTTTTTTCGCCCGGGGGAGTGACCGTGGGCTCCACGCGGAGATCGATCGCTGCCTGGTGCGCAACATCTTCGGCTTCCCTCGCTTCTGCTTCACTAATTTCCGTCTTGTGTTGGGCGGCCGGCCGCTCCAATGGCGTGAGGACGCTGTGGCTCCATATACCTTGCAGGTCTGGCTTGCCATCCCGTGTCCGTGGCACTTTCCCTGTTGGGTATTTCGCGAAGCTAGTCTTCCAGTCATAGGACTTCTCGGGAGTTTGCGGCGCACTCTGGGTGGTGGGTGCAGACGTCTGCGCATGGACCCTAACTGAAATTAGTACCAACTGGCTGGCGATAGCTGCCGATGCGACTACAAACGCCAAACTCTTCCGACGCATCGTAGACCTCCTCTGACTCTGATTGCTGTCCCTCTTTGTGCTTACATCTATTATGGTACACACGGTATTGTCAAGAGTTTCTCCTGGGTTGAGGTGCGCGGGAGAACGGCCGGGCGAGGTTCGTACGTCGGCGTCCACTACTGAGCTTGCGGCCGAAATCAGTAAGTTAAGTGCTCTCAACGTGCGGACGGGGTTCGAATCCCTCCCTCTCCGCCAAATTCGTCCACAACTGTGGCAGCGGGGATCCGACTCAAGTAGTCAACTATGCGGTATAGGAGAGTCCCCTGCGGGAATGGTCGCAACAGGGCTTGGGCCAACTCCGGCTCGCCGAGCGGAAAATCCTGCAAGCTCAACTTCAGAAACTCGCTGTTCGAGTTCCACGCCTGAGGGAAGTAGGCAATCATTTCATGCTCGCTTCGCGCGGCTGTCGCCGGCATCGCCGCGAAGGGTCGACCGGCAAGGCGCGCGTGTAGGGCCGCAATCATGTCGGGTCCCCCGCCCAATTGAATGTGACAAAGCGGGGTGCACCGTGGATTCATTTCGACAAGATAAGTTTGCCCGCTTCCCGTCTCAATCTTGAAGTCCAGACCGAAAAAGCCGGAGAGGTGGAGCTTGCTCGCAATCCGCTCTGCGGCCCTCACCATCTCAGCGTTATCGACCCGGCGCACTACATTGGCCGGACCGGTTGGCTCCGAGGTAGCGAGCACCTCAACGCCCATCTGGGCCAGCACTTCTCCTTCCCAACACGCCACGGCACAGTTGGCCGGCCGACCCGGAATAAAAGCTTGGGCGATGACTGCCCGGCTGCAAGCTTGCCACCAGTCGCGAAGATAGAACGAATCGCGATTGACCAGGGCACGTTTGAGCGCTCGCGTCAACCCGCACGGACTCTTCAGGATGTGGAACATCGTCTCTGCATCCTGCGGAGCCTCCACAACCCGCACGCCGCTTCCACCCCAGGTTCGGTCTGCTTTGAGCACCCATGGAAGGGGTTGTTTGGTCTGCCATTGCGACAGGTCTTCGGGAGTTTGCAGCAAACAGGTGGACGGAACCCGAATTCCCTCAGCCTTGGCAAGTTGAAGGAGCGGATATCGCGCCGACACGATGGGGTAGCTCGAAGCAGG
>Ga0209802_1002878_pt1 | contig 11800 bp, 13 predicted proteins | sample GraSoiAngelo_129_FD_185886 | JGI IMG/M metagenome (GOLD analysis project Ga0209802, IMG submission 185886) | Grasslands soil microbial communities from the Angelo Coastal Reserve, California, USA - 14_0927_12_40cm (SPAdes) (version 2) | ecosystem: Environmental > Terrestrial > Soil > Grasslands ... | reverse complement strand
CGCGGCCAGGAAATTGGACGGCCCCGCGCCTCTGTTTGCGGCCGAGGCGGCCACGACACCAGCGAATACCATTGCCGCCGCCACCGCGGAGGCGATCAAAAGCGTGCGTCCTTTGCTCATACCGGCCATGGTCGGATGGAAACCTCAAGGAAGCCTTGGAATCGGGTGTGAGTTTGAAGCTGTCACGCGGGCCAGTACTCTCTATTGCATGAAGGACGAAGGCTACTTCGGGCCTCACTCGATGGCGTGGCGGGTCCATTCGAACCCGGTGACGCTGGTCGGAGGCGTGAGAGCGCTTCTGATCCAGGCGCTGCACCCGCTCGCCATGGCCGGCATCCTCGAGCACAGCGTGGTCACCGGCGACATCTCCGGCCGGTACATGCGAACGCGAGACTTCGTCCTGGCGGCCATCTTCGGCGACCGCGCCACCGCAGACGAGGCGGGCGCCCGCGTCAGGGCCGCGCACCGCCCCGTCGCAGGCGTCGACAAGGTCACTGGGATGAGCTATCGAGCCACCGATCCAGAGCTCCTGCTATGGGTGCACTGCGCGCTCGTCGATTCGTTTCTCGCGGCACAGCAGCGGTTTGGCCGCCAACTCGATGGCCCGGAGGCCGACCTCTATATCGCCGAGATGATGCGCATGGGGCGCCTCGTCGGCCTTCGCGATGAAGACATGCCGGTCGGCCGCGAGGACCTACGCAACACGATGGCGAGCTATGACCCGATGCTCCGTCGGAGTGACGGCGCGGACGCGACGTGGAAGCTGCTCGAGCATCCGCCCATGCCGCTCGCGGGCCGGCCCGTGTGGGCGCTCGTGTTCGCGGCTTCCGTGTCGATCATGCCGCCCAAGCTGCTGCGCTTGTACAGGCGCAGCGCGCCTCGAATTCCCGCAAGCGCGCTCAGCGCGGGGGTGACGGCGGGAGCTCGTTTCGCACGCATGATCGGCCGGCCGTCGCCTGTATTTGCGGCCGCCCGCGAGCTCGCGCGCGTGGAGGGAGTCCGGCTCTAGCCCCGCGGCGAACGGAATCGCATTCCGCATTTTTGGCGACAGCCGGGCGATTGGCAACCCGGAATTACGCCCGTTTGCAACCAGCGGAGCGTAATTGCCGCCTACGCGGAGAATTCGAGGCAGCGCACGCCGGTGAGATCGAGCCAGTACTTCCCGCGCCCATGGACGATTCGCATCAGCACCGCATCACACGACGGACACCGGACCACCGCTCCAGGCGCATTCAGATAAACGACTACCTCGCCGACCATTCGGACCGCGCCGCAGCTGGCGCATGTGCCCACGGCTGTCGTCATCTCCATCGCGAAGATCTCGCGCAGCAGGCCACCGATCGCATTGCCGTCGAGCTTCAGATCGGATTGCTGAACTGTCACCGTCAACCTCCTGTGGCTCCGAAACGCTCGGTCTTGATGGTCGCGGGGTAGTAGGCCATGTCGACGAGCAGGCTCGCCGCGCCTTCGACCATAGGCGTGGGGCCGCAGATGTAGGTGATCGGCATCTGCTCTTTCGGCCACGTGACCTCGGCGAGCATGGCGCGGTCGATACGGCGCGCATAGCCAGTCCACCCGGGTGGCTGGTTCCGCGTCAGCGTGTGCGAGACGGCGAGCCCGTCCCCGGCCGATCCGAGCCGCTCGAGCTCGGCTCGATAGATCACGTCATCCAGGGAACGGGACGAGTACAGGAGCCTGGTCGGCGTGGCCGAATGCGCGGCCGCTCGGTGTCGGAGCATGGCCATGAGCGGGACGATGCCAGAGCCGCCGGCGACCAATAGCAGCGGTCGGTCGTCGGTCGCCCTCCACACGAAGTAGCCGCCGATAGGTCCCCGAAGCTCGACCTTGTCGCCTTTGCGCACCTCCCCCACGAGGTATGGGGAGACCTCACCGTCGTCGAGCCTTTCCACCGTGATGGCGAGCCTGGGATCTTCGGGCGCCGATGCGATCGAGTAGCTGCGCTGAGCCTGGTAGCCGTCATCGGCCGTGAGGCGGACGTCGACATGCTGGCCGGCGAGGTGACCCTGCCAGTCGGGCACGTCGAGAACCAAGCTCGCCACCCGCGGCGTCTCCTGCACGAGCTCGGCCACAGTGCCGAGCTGCCACTCTAGTAAGCGGGGTCCCCGCGAACTCACGGCTTTAGCCTCTGAGTTCGTGGGGATTTTCTAGTCTCCCCAGTACCGTTGCTCGCGCCACGGATCGCCGTACATGTTGTATCCGTTCGACTCCCAGAAGCCTGGCTGGTTCTCGTTTACGAGCCGCAGCCCGCGCACCCACTTGGCGCTTTTCCAGAAGTAGAGATGAGGCACGAGCAGGCGGGCAGGGCCGCCGTGCTCGGGATGCAGCGGCTGGCCGTCGAACTCGAAGGCGACCCAGGCTTTGCCGCCAGTGACGTCCTCTAGCGGAAGGTTGGTCGTGTAGCCGCCATAGGAGAAGGCGACGACATACTCGGCGGCCATCTCCACGCCCTCGAGGATGGTGTCCACGGAAACGCCGGCCCAGGCCGTGTCGAGCTTCGTCCACTTGGTCACGCAGTGGATGTCCTTCGTGACCTGCTCGGTGGGGAGCTTGCGAAATTCGTCCCACGTCCACTTCTTGGGCTCATCGATCTCGCCCTCCACGACGAAGTTCCATTCGGCCACCGGGATGCGCGGAGTCGGACCGGCGGAAAGGACGGGAAAGTCGTCGACCACGTACTGCCCGGGAGGTACGCGACCGGCGGCGGCAACGTCGCGCCGCTTGCCACGGAATCCGCGTGAGATGAATGACATCGACCCCTCCCCTCCTAACCCGCGGTCAGACGAACTCGAGCTCGGTGCTGATTGCGATGCAACCGCCGATGCTCTTGGCGACGGGGCAGCGGCTCGCATGGAACGCGTGGGAGCGCTCGGCGGCCTCGCGCTTGTCGTCCGGGCAGCCGGCCAGCCGATAACGGACGTGGACGCTCTTGATGACCAGGACTTTGTCCTCCACGATCACTATCCCCTCCGCCTCTGAGCTCAGCCTGCCCTCGCTCGCGTCGATCCCGCGCGCCTCCAGCGCGCCCCCAAGCGTGCCCGTGAGTCAACCGGCGGCCGCGGCCACGACGTAGTCGAGAGTCGTTGCGTGCTCGGGATACTGGCCGGGAGCAGTCCCGTAGTGCTCGCGCACCTCGTCATGGGTGCCGAACTGGATCGGGTCGGGAGTCGCCGGAAGGAAGGCCTGCCGGACGGGCCCGCGCTCCCGAACGATCCGAACCCTCGAGACGTATTTGGGCTCGTCCACTCGATCAGATTAGTGCGCGCACGGGCGTTGGCGTTACCGCCAATTTGACTGCTGCGGCGTTAGGCTATGGCCGCAATGGATCCGGTTCCGGCCTCTCAGGCTCCCGCGGGCCAGATCTCGGCGGACGGCCAGTTCCGGTGGGACGGCCAGCAGTGGGTCCCGCTCGAACGCAGCTATCGCGAACCGACGCCGTGGACCCGCCCCATGCAGCTCGCGGCCGCCGCGCTGTTCGGGATCTCGGTCATCAGCTCCATCATCACCACCCTCATCTTCGTCAACCACGACACCATGGTGAAGGCGCTCCGGGCCCAGCAAGTCTCGCTTCCATCTGGAACCAGCATCGATGACCTCGCCAACATATCCGTCGCCTTCACATACGGGATCGTCGTTTTCTTCGCCGTGCTGGAGATAGTCGCCGCCATCGGAAGCTACCTCGGCTGGCGCTGGATGTTCTGGGCCGCGCTGGTGCTCTTCGGGCTGAGTGGCATCTCTGCCTTCACGAACCTTGCCGCGCTCGGGAGCCCAGATCGTTCTGCGGTCCCCATCGGTGGGCTGATTGCCAGCGAGCTGTTCTCGCTGCTGAGCCTTGCCATGTTCATCTGGATGCTGATCGGCGCGATCAAGTACGGGCCGTGGGCGATGAAGAGGCCAGGCCGCTAGCGCCCCTTCTTCAGTCGTAGAGGAGGACGCCCCACTCCTCGCCGCTCAGATCGAGACCGAGACGCCGGAACGGCCCGATCCCGCGCACGGTGAGCCGGAAGCGTGAGGGGAGCCGCCGCGCGGCGCGCCGGTCGACCAGAAGCTTGGTGCCGTCTCCAAGGACTCCAGTGACGTAGTCGCGACCGCGGTCTTTCTCCGATGGTTGGCGGACGCTCACCAGGCACAGCTTCCCGCCCCCGCAGCAGTGCTTGACGTCGTACGCGATTACGCGCGGCTCTTTGGTGGCGTGCGCCCGCATCCATTCCTGAGCGCGTGGATCCGCCTCCACCCGAAGCGCCCCGATCACGCACCCATTATGCGTGCGCCGTGGGCCGGCGACGCCGCCTTGAGCACGTCATTTACGACGGCCGCAAGCGCGTCGATGAACTCCGGCCGGGCGTTGAACGACCGCGTTCGCCGCAGCTCGATCCCATGCTCTGCGGCAGCGGCCATCGCCTCGATGTCGATGTCGTAGAGGACCTCCAGGTGGTCGGCCACGAATCCGATCGGACATACGAGCGCCCGCCGAACCTTCGTCCGCGCCAGCGCCTCCAGCAGGTCGGGACCAAGCCAGGGCTCGCCGGTCTGGCTGGCGGACTGGAATGCGAACTCCCAGTCGGGTATGCGGATGCGCATCCCCGCGGTGACAAGGCGGCAGCTTTCCATAAGCCGGTCGCGGTAGCGATCGCCGGCGGCCTCGATCCGGGCCGGCAGGCTGTGGGCGGTGAAGAAGATCTTCTCAGGCTGGAAATCCTGTAGAGCATCGGCGAGCAGGATGCGAACAGCGGCAGTGAAAGCCACGTGGTCGTGGAAGCCCCGTACAAAGACGAGCTCGCCGTCCCATGCCGCGCGCAGCGCCGCGTGGTAGCCGCCCAGGCTCATCTCGGCGAAATGCGGCGCGAGCGGCAGCCCGACCAGGCGCTCGATGCCGGCGGCCCGCGCCTCGGCGGCGGCCTCAGCGATGAACGGCGGGGCGTGCTTCATGCCTGCGAACACGGGTATCCCCAGCCGCTCGGCCAGGGCTCGGGCTTGGGCCCGCGTGACCTCGGTAAGCGGCGAGCCGCCAGAGGCGCGGTATCGCCCGCGCAGCTCGTCGAGGGCTTCGGGCGATGGCGGCCGCCCTCCCCGGATGTGCGTGAAGTAGGGCTCGATCCCGTCTTCCCCTTCGGGGCTGCCGTAGGCCATGCACAGGACGGCAGTGATAGGCGCCTCACGCATGGGCGGGGACACCTTCGCGAACGGTATCGACCAGTACGAGGAGGTTGTCGATCGGGGTGCTCGGCAGGACGCCGTGGCCGAGATTGAAAACATGACCGGGACGGCCGGAAGCCTCGCGGAGTACGTGGCGGGCTCCCTCGACCACACCCGCGCGCGGACCCAGCAGCACCGCCGGGTCGAGGTTGCCCTGGACGCCGCGATCGTGGCCAACGCGACGCCACCCTTCGTCGAGGCCGATGCGCCAGTCCAGCGAGACGACGTCCGGGCCGGCCGAAGTGATGAGCTCGAGAAGCCCGGCGGTCGAGGTTCCGAAGTGGATTCGCGGCACCCCCAGCGTGCGTGTGGCTTCGAAAATGCGCCTCGTGAAGGGCAGCACCCGCGCCTCATAGTCCGCCGGAGATAGGGCCCCGATCCAGCTGTCGAACAGCTGCAGGGCCTGCGCGCCGGAAGCAACCTGCGCCTGCAGGTAGCCGATCGTGACCCGCGACAGCTTGTCGAGGAGCAGCGCGAACGCGTCGGGCTCGCGGTACATGAACTCTTTGGTGATCGCGAATGTCCGGCTTGGCCTGCCCTCGATCAGGTAGCTCGCCAGCGTGAACGGCCCGCCCGCGAAGCAGATGACCGGAACCGGCGACTGCTCGCAAACCAGGCCCACCGCCTCGACGACCTGTGGCGCCGCCTCTGGGCCAGGTGGGGTGCGGAGCGCTTCCACATCTGCAGCAGACCTGATTGGGTTTGCCATCACTGGCCCGATCGAATCGACGAGCTCGAAGTCGACGCCCATGCTCCGCAGCGGCAGCATGATGTCGGCGAACATCACGGCTGCGTCCACGCCGAGCCTTCGCACCGGCTGCAGCGTCACCTCGGCGCACAGCTCGGGCTGAGCGACGATCTGTTCCAGGCTCCAGCGCTCGCGCAATGCCCTGTATTCGGGCAGCGAGCGTCCCGCTTGACGCATGAGCCAAATCGGGGTCCGCTCCACGGGCTCGCGCCTGCATGCGCGCAAGAACAGCGTGCTCTTGGTCACGCGCCGAAGAGTTCCGCCAGCTCCGCGAGAGGGCGATGGATCCCGGCCAGAATCGGAGTGTCGCGCACCGTCGAGCGACGGCTCTCGGTGGAGCGAAGCGCACGCACGAGCTCGCCGAAAGCCGGCAGGTCGTCCGTCTCGTACGCGACCACGAAGTCCTGGTCGTCCAGCCCGAACGAGTAAGCCAGGAGCTGGCGCACCTGCGGGTAGCCGTGACCGACTTTCATGTGCTCGTTCATCACGCGCTGCCTCGTCTCTTTGTCGAGGAGATACCACTCGGCCGACTTCGTGAAGGGATAGACGATCAGGTAGCGGGATCGCTCGCCGCTGAACAGCGACTGCTCTTGGGGAGTCGGCTTCTTCACGTACTGCGACGGCTGGATCAGGCCGACGAAGCTCTCCTTAACGCTCATCCACGTACCCATCCCGCACCTCAGTGCGGCCGCCGCCGACGCTTCTAGCGCGTCGAACGACGGAGCCAGGCGCCACAGCAGCAGGTCGACGGCGGGCTGGAGCCCGACCATCGTGTAGGCGTGGGTCCGCACATCGTTCGCGCTCTCGATCGTAGCGAGGAAGTCGGCGCACGTGGACCGCCGCTGGGCATCCGGGAGGCGCCGCCAGCCGGAATCCAGGCCGAGCGCGAGCGCGTGGACGTATTGCTCTGTCACCTGGCGACGTCCTCCTCCAGCCAGCGCGCCGCGTCGGCGGCCATGTAGGTGATGACGATGCCGGCGCCTGCGCGCACGATTGCGGTCAGCACCTCGAGGCCCGCGGCCTTCCGGTCGAGCCATCCGCGCTCCGCGGCCGCCTCGAGCATCGCCACCTCGCCGCTGACGTGGTAGGCCGCCAGCGGCAGGTCGAACCGCTCGCCCGCCCGTACGAGCAGGTCGAGCGACGTCAGCGCCGGCTTCACCATCAGGATGTCGGCCCCCTCGCGCACGTCCAGCTCCATCTCCCGCATCCCTTCGCGCGCATTCGCATAATCCATCTGGTAGCCGCGCCGGTCGCCGAACGCCGGAGTCGAGCCGGCAGCTTCCCGGAACGGGCTGTAGAAAGACGACGCGGCCTTGGAGGCGTACGCCATGATCGACGTACCCGTGTGCCCGCGGCTATCCAGCGACTCGCGGATCGCTCCAACCTGCCCATCCATCATGCCGCTGGGGCCGATGATGTCGGCGCCGGCATCGGCGTACGCGACGGCGGCCTCCGCCAGCACGGGCAGCGTGGCGTCGTTGTCCACCTCTCCATCAACGATGAGGCCGCAGTGACCGTGGGTCGTGTACTCGCAGAGGCAGACGTCCGCAGCCAACACGAGGGGCAACCCGGCTTCACGCAGCGCGCGCAGGGTCGTGGGCACCGGACCTGCGGGGTCGGCGGCACCGCTGCCTTCATCGTCTTTGTGGTCGGGGATGCCGAACAGCAGCACGCCGCCAACCCCAAGCTGCGCCAGCTCGCGAGCTTTCGCGACCGCGCGGTCGGCGCTGAGCCGGGCGTGTCCAGGCAGCGAGCCGATCGGCTCGGAGCGATCGCGACCGCTGACGACGAACAGCGGCATCACGAACTGGCCTGCCGAGAGGCGCGTGCCTCTGACGAGCGAGCGCAGCGCCGCGGTGCGGCGGAGCCGGCGCGGGCGCTCGGATCCGGGCGCCCTTACGCGGGCTGCACGAGCTGCGATTCGACCCATCGCTCCACCTCCTCGTCGAACACGAGCCGCAGGGCGGTCCGCAATCCTTCCGGATCCTGGGTTCGAGCCTCGCGGGCGACCTCGAACCCGAGCTCGCGGGCGACGGCGCTCGTCTTGGGCCCGATGGTGACCGCGCGCATGGCCCGAGCGATGCCGGCTTTTGCGCCAGCCAGCTCGACGATGCCGCGCACGGCCGAGCCGGAGGCGAACATGATCGCTTCGGCGTCCGGATCCTTCATCGCTTCCATCAATATGCGGCGCGACGCCTCTGGCCCGCCGGTGGTGCGATAGGCGACGACGTCGTCGACCACAGCCCCCATCTCCACGAGCTTTTCTGGAAGCGCCTTGCTGGCGGCGTCGGCGCGCACGAGCAGCACGCGGCGCCCCCGCAGCGAACCAAGCTTGGCCATGGCTCCCGGGATGGCGTCGCCCCGAGACGATCCCGGCACGCAATCCACGCTCACGTCTCGCTCGCTCAACGCCTTGGCAGTGGCCGCGCCGACGGCCGCCCAGCGAACGGACTTCGGCGCCGCCGGCATTCCGTCGAACAGGGCCGCCACGCCCCGCTTGCTGGTGACCACGACCCAGTCGTACTCGCCGATGCGGACGCGGATCCGGTCCAGCTCGGAGCCTTTCTCCACGGGAGCGATCGCGATCGCGGGCACGTGCAGCACGCGGAATCCCTCGCGCTCGATCGCCGCCCGTTCGACGGCGTCGAGGTCGGGACGCGTGTCGATGACCGCCCGAGCTCGCAGGGGTACAAAGCCCTTGAGCTCATGCGCGGCGGCCGACACGGCTCGCGCAAGCGAGTCCGCCTCGTCGACTCCATGCGCGACGCGCAGCACATGCTTCGACCGGCCGTCTTGCGTGACCGCGCCCACGAGCAGGGCGAGCGAGCCGTCCACCGTGACCGCGACCGCGCCAACCGGCGCCCTGCACCCGCCGCCCATCGCCTTGAGCAAAGCGCGCTCGGCAACCACCGCCATGCGGATGGCCGGATCGTCGAGCGCGCCCACGGCCTGGAGGACCTCATGGTCATCACGCCGGGTCTGCACCGCGAGCGCGCCCTGCGCGGGCGCGGGCGGCATCGAGGCCGCGTCGAGACGAACCGCGATGCGACTGCCGAGACCAAGCCTGTCGAGCCCGGCCGCAGCCAGCACCAGCGCGTCCGCCTGCCCGGCATCGAGGCGCCGCAGCCTCGTGTCGACATTGCCGTGCAGCGGGATCACGTTGAGGTCGGGCCGCAGCGCACGAAGAAATCCGGCGCGTCGTGGGCTGTCCGTTCCCACCGTTGCACCGATGGCGAGATCGTCGACAGAGCGTGCTGCTCGGCGTGTGACCAGTGCATCACGCGCGTCCGCGCGCTCGGGGTAGGCGGCGATCACGAGCTGAGGATCCTCGTCGAGCGGGAGGTCCTTGGCGCTGTGCACAGCGAGGTCGATCTCGCCGGCGACAAGGGCGCGCTGGAGCGCGGTGACGAAGATGCCTTCGCCGATAGGGGTATCAGGCGCCCGCAGGTCGCCGTCCGAGACGATCGTCTTCAGCTCGACCTGGACGCCGCCGGCACGCAAGCGCGCGGCCACGAGCTCGCTCTGCACGAGCGCCAGGCGCGAGGCACGCGTCCCCAGCCGAAGGCGTTTAGCCGAACCCACCATCCACAAACGAGTTTGGCAGCACCGCCGTCGCGAGCGCCGAGGCCGCGACAACGTCGCCGACGACGAGGGTGGCCGGAGTGCCGATGGCCGCCTGGTCGGCGATGCGGGCGATCAGCTCGAGCGGTCCAGAAACCGATTGCTGGTTGGGAAGGCTCGCATTGGCGATGACCGCCGCCGGCCGAGAGCCACCCACGGCGCGGGACAGGACGGCGGCAACCTCCGCGAGGTTGCCCCTGGACATGAGCACCACGAGCGTGTCCGCGGCGAGGGCGAGCCTATACAGGCGTTCGAGCGAGCTGCCGCCCTGAGCGGTCGTGATCGCGAAAGACGAGGCCACCCCGCGCATGGTCACCGGGATTCCGGCCGCGGCCGGCGCGGCCAGCGCCGCAGTCACGCCGGGCACGACGACGACCTCGACGCCTGCTTCCACCAGGCCCGCCAGCTCCTCGCCGCCCCGGCCGAAGACGAACGGATCGCCGCCCTTCAGCCTCACCACAGCATGCCCCGCCTGCGCCAGCTCGATCAGGCGGGCGGTGATCGCCTCCTGCCGCGGGTTCGGCAGCCCAGCGCGCTTGCCCACGTCCTCGAGGCGTGTGACCGGGCCGCAAAGGGCCAGCGTTTCCGGGGTGATGAGGGCGTCATGCAGGACGTAATCGGCATCCGCAAGAAGCTCTCGCGCCTTGAATGTGAGCAGCTCGGGGTCGCCAGGACCGGCGCCCACAAGCGCCACGCGGCCGGGGCCGCTCGCGCCGGACTGTCCGATGGCCACCGCCAGGTGCGCGGCGTCGTCGGTGCCGCCTCGACGCAGCAGGTCTTTTGTCTCGGAGTTGAGGATCCGTCGGTAAACGCGCGTCTGCTCAGGAATCGACATGCCTCTCTCGCGCAGCTGCCTGCGCACGTTTCCAATCAGGGCGGTAAGTGGTCCCCACTCGCGGCCGAGCCAGCGCTCGATACGGGCGCGCAGCACGGACGCAAGGAATGGACTTTCGCCCGAGGTGGAGATGGCGACCAGCAGCGGATCACGGCGGACGATCGCAGGCGCGATGAAGCGACACTGCGCCGGTCGGTCGACGACGTTGATGAGGATGCCGGCCGCCTCGGCCTCGGCCCAGCTGCGACGGTTGACCTCCAAGTCCTCGCTGGCATCGACGACGAGGCGGGCGCCGGCGAGATCGCCCGTCCTGTATTCGCTCGACGGTATGACCTCAACATCGGCTCCCGCCTCACGGAGCGAGGCTGCCTTTTCGATCGCGAACTTGCCTTCGCCAAGGACCACGCAGCGCTGGCCCGCGAGGTCGAGGAACACCGGGTAGTACCTCACGCGGTGGCCTCCTCAGTCGCGGCGTCCCGCAGCACCTTCGCGACCTCTGGGCGCGTGAACTCAGGCGGCAGGTCCTTGCCTTCAGCCAGGAGCTTGCGGACCGCGGTGCCGCTGAGCGTCTTGTGCAGCTCGGGCGGATGTGGGCAGGTACGCGACGACGCCATCCCGCCGCAGGCGGCGCAATAGAAGGTGTGCTCGAAGCGCATTATCTCGATTCCGAGCTCGCCGGGCGCGTAATCGTCGAAGATGCGGTGGGCGGCGTAGGTGTCGTAGTAGCTGCCCACGCCGGCGTGGTCGCGGCCGACGATGAAATGCGTGCAGCCATAGTTGCGCCGCACGATGGCGTGGAAGACAGCCTCCTTCGGGCCGGCATAACGCATCCATGCCGGGTTCGTGGCGAGCAGCACGCGCTCGGGCGGGAAGTAGTTGCGCAGGAGCTCCTCGTAGCAGCTCATGCGCACCGAAGCCGGGATATCGTCGCTCTTCGTCTCACCGACAAGCGGATGGAGGAGCAGACCGTCCACCGACTCCAGGGCCACCTTCTGCAGGTATTCATGGGCGCGGTGGACCGGGTTGCGCGTCTGGAACCCGACCATGGTCTTCCACCCACGCGCGCTTTTGACGGCACGCACCTGCGCGGGCGTGAGGTCGTACTCCGGGAATCCCGACGCCGCATGAGCAAGCGCCACGACGCCGCCGGCGATCGCCCATGACCCGGACTCTTTGAGCACGCGCACTCCGGGATGCGCGTCGTCATCGGTGCTGTACACGGCGAGCGCCTCAGCATCGGGGTCGGTTCGATAGGCGGCGGCGACGTCGACGATCCCGATCGGCTGCTCGCCGGCGAACAGTGCGATGCGTTCTGCCTTAGGCGCAGATGCGACCCGCAGCGCGATGGGAATCGTGAAGGGCTGGCCCGCCGCCAGCCGGCC
>Ga0209802_1002862_pt1 | contig 11840 bp, 5 predicted proteins | sample GraSoiAngelo_129_FD_185886 | JGI IMG/M metagenome (GOLD analysis project Ga0209802, IMG submission 185886) | Grasslands soil microbial communities from the Angelo Coastal Reserve, California, USA - 14_0927_12_40cm (SPAdes) (version 2) | ecosystem: Environmental > Terrestrial > Soil > Grasslands ... | reverse complement strand
TCGACAAATCCTCTTCTGGAGAGGAAGGTTAATGGCCCTCGCTCCACTATTCCGTCTCTACGAATTTTTTCCATGTAAGCGAGCAAGTTTTCCACTCGCGGTAGCACTCGGAAGAAGGATACCTTCCCCTGCGGGCGCTGGAAAAGCCCGAAGCCCGAAACCTCAAAGAGCTCCGGAAAGCTCTTGATATCGAGCAAGGGGTTGAGGGCCCTCATCTCATATCCGTGAATGTATATGGTAAATTGACTATGCTTATCCTTCCTCTGAGTGTTGCTGAATCCGAGGGTGAACAGCAGGTAAGAGAGCTGGCTGGCGAGTTTTTCGCTCTTGGTGCTGTAGAGGGTTAGGGACTTTGACCTCTTTATGTGTCCATCTCCTGCAATCAGTCCCTTGACGAATTCCAGCTTGGACTCTCTCTCCAAACCCCAAACTAGCGGCGGGATCTCTTTCTGATCTGCAGAAGCTGCGACTAGCTGGAATCCTTTTTCGAAGAGCATCTGAAGCGCTCTTCGGGTCAAACTAACGGTGAGATCCTTGTGATTCCCGCGACTTTCAATGTAAATGCTTGGTTTGACGCCAAGCGCATTTCTGAGGCGTCTCACCAGTTCATCGGCCTTGGCCTTGTTTCGCACAGATTGCGAAAACCTCACGGCCTTTTTTGATGCGTAGTCGCCTTCCGCCACCCAGAACCCAAGAACCCAAGCTAGGTCTGGCGATAAGTTCACGTATCTCGGAACCCCTGTAGACGGCCTGTTTGCATAGAAGACTAAACCTTCTCTTTCACTTACTCGCATTGAAGACTGGGAGGCGTATTCAAAGAGGTCGAACGCAGGCGTCTGGAGGACCCCGGTGTCCGGTAGTCGGTGGGGTACGATGACGTAATCTCCGGCTTTGAGCCCGGAAGCTCGAATCGGAACTATCAACCCTTCTCGAAGGGTGAAAAGTGAATGGTCCTTGGTTACAGTGACCTTCCTGCCATCATGCAGCTCAACCTGGAGCATCGGCCCGGGGACTCTATGTCGGTAAACAGTGTCGATAGGATAAAACTGAAGCGATGAAGTGCTTGGGTTCATTGCGATGCACTCCCAGCCCTCCCCCCGCACAACCTTCCACTCTGGACCGTCGTCCGCCGGTCGGCCAAACAACTGATCTACGAATTCTTGGACTTTGAGATACTTTACTCCTCCCTTGCCTTTGATGAGAATCGGTTCGTCGCCCGCTACGCTGTCCGTTAGTATCCCCACAGGTAATTTCAATTCCTGATTTAAGCGCCTCAGTAGATACCTCGTCGACCTCGGCGGCTGACCTGCCGTGTTAATGAGCAGCGCCTTGAACCTCTCGTGGACTTTCTCTTCGATGAATCGAGTGAAGAGACCCCCCTTCTCAATCGCGAGGACCATCTTCGCCTTTGTGTTCACGAATTCCGCCGTCGTGAGCGCCGGCCCGATCATCACCCCGTCGGGGTGGGCCGAGAGGTCGAGCGTCTTCCCTTCGTAGCCCGGGACCGTGTACCCTATCGTCATGTTCCCGAAGATAGCGCTGCGCTCCTCGGGGTAGATGTTGAAGCCCTCCCTCGCCATCGTCATGAGGACCTCGAGGTCCGTGATCAGCTCGTCCGACTCGGCCTGGTCTTCGAATTCCACGTTGAAGGCCTGAGCAGAGTAGTACACATCCCTCAGGGTCGAGGTTCTCTTCTCGTCGACGAGCTTCTTCGAGAAGTCGGCGAGCCAGAGGAGCTGGGTGAACGGACGGATGTGTTTGATGTTGCTCGAGGACCTCTTGACCTTGGCGTCCCCGAGCACGAACTGCTGGAGCTTCTTGTCATACACGATGTTCCTGACGGACCTGCTCGAGAACGAGAAGCTCGGGAATGTGCCCTCATCGACGTCGGAGTACACCTTCTTCCCCATCTCCGTGAGGAGCTTCTGGGCGCTGCTCGTCCTTGCCTCCGCGGTGCTCTTCTTGCTCTCCGCGCTGCTCTTAGTCTGCGCTGTACTCTTCGATTTTCTTTTGCTCAATCTCCTTCTTCCCCTCCGCCGCTTGTGGCGCGGGTTCAGCCCCCATTGTCTCCGCCTCCGTCGCCTCTCCCTCCACCTCTCCCTCCACCTCCTTTGTCTTTCCCATAAGTTTCTTGTAGTCCGGGAGTTTCTTTACGCCCGCGAGGTCGGCTGAGAACCTCGCTATCAACGGGAGGTACTTCCCGTAGATGTTCATCTTGCGCTGGACCGCCTCCATGCTCCCCTTCCGCGAGAGGTAGATGCTGAGGCGCCGCAGGGCTTCCCTCGTTGCGTTGCGCAGCTCCTTCTCTATCTCGGGACGGTCGGCGATGTACTCCTTCCCGACAGTCTTGTAGGGGATCTTCGTCGACGCGATGTGAGTTATCACCCCGAGGGGGGCATCCTGGGGGACATGGTACCTCCTCCAGTCTATCTCCTCGTTCATCACTTTGAAGCTGACGTCACTTGACTCGTCGTAGAGGAGAGGGATTCGATTCGCGAATCGGAAGAGCTTCAGACCGGGCTGCAGGACCTTGCCGCCGTAGGCCATCCCGACCTCCACGAGGAATGGGAAACCCGAGTAGGAGGAGGGAGGACGCGCCACGACCGCGGAAAACTCAGGCTGGAGTTCTTTCGTGATGCCCGCCTGGAGAATCTCCTCCCCGACGGGAGAGAGGACGCTCGCGTCGGGCTGCAGAAACTCCTGGAAGTTCTGAAGCGCGCCGACCATCGCCACAATCTGCTGGTTCGAGAGCCTCTTCGGCGCGAGCCTGGGGCTGATGCCGGCAAACTCGAGGAACTTCTTCGCGATCTTCTCGCCCACGCGGTGGAAGTGCGTCTTCATGAACGAGAGCATCGTCGTCTCCTCCGTGAGCTTGATGATGCGCTTGAGCGCCTCGACGTCGATGCCGTGGGGGTGTGGTAGGGTCTCCTTCGGCGCCGGGGGCATCGAGGTTGTGGCGCGCTCGAAGAAAGTGAGTTGCCCCTGCGGGTCGACGAAGGCCAAGTTGGCGTAGCTGGCGACGAGGGCCGTCTGCCTGAGGTAGTCGATTATCTTCTGGGACGCGCGGAGGTAGTCCCCCTCCAAGGTGAGGTCCACCCTCGTTCCCGTCTTCCCTCCCGCATCGGTACTCTCCCTCTTCAGGACGACGGGCTTGTTCTCGGCTATGTCGATTATCATCTCGAAGCTGTGCCTCTTCTTCCCGTCAGCAGAGCTGGTTATCAAGACAGGCTTGTTCGTAGTGATCTGACCGTAGAGGATTGCCATCGTCCCTCCCAGCCCGAACATTCCCCTCGACTGTCTGAGGACGTACTTCGAGCCGTAGAAGACCTTGCCGAAGGCGCTCGGGATCTGCGAAGGCTCGACGCCGGGACCATTGTCCACGACGCTCAGCCGATACGGCTTTGGGTCGGGAGCATCGACGGCAGAGTTCTCCGAGATGAGTCTGACATATATTTCGGGCAGGACGCCGTAGAGCTCGGCCGCATCCATAGAATTCTCAAGAAGCTCTCTGCAGGCCATGTAGAGGGCTCTCGCGGGGTTCGTGAAGCCGGCTAGGTCCCTGTTACGGTAGAAAAATTCAGAGGGACTTATCTCCGTGAAGGTAGTGCTGCCGCTGCTACTCACAGATTCCGTTGCCAAAGCCGTGGACGCTTTATTATATCCATCGCCTTGGGCCTCTTCCGAGGCTTATGACGATTGTTTCCGCTCATCCATGCTTATTCTCAATGCAGGTGGGTGCAGTCGCAACTAATCGCGTTTGTCGCGGAGCGTGCGCGGCTGCTTTTTGTCCAATCAACGAGAGATGTTTTCCCTGTCAATGTCCGGGAGATGAGAACGGAGAGATGGTTGACTCGGTCCCCGACCAGGAGGCTCCAGCGAGCGGCGCGTCGTGGGAGCTTCCTGTCTACCAACTGGCTCCGCACTTGCACTTGTGAGCTTCTCCGTGCGTTGAGCGACCTCCGCACATGTGTTTCCCGCCGTACTTCGGACACGGAGGAGCCGCCATGGTTATGACATTACAGCCGCTCCTTCCTTTTCTTCTTCTCACAAAGATTGCGACCATTGCGGCGAGTGCGGCGATTAGCCCCAATGTCAGGCCGAGCGCCGTCAAAGTCCCAGCCGGCCCCGACGAACTCCCAGCCGGCCCCGTCAAACTCCCAGTCAGCCCCTTCAATCCTGCGACCACTCTGTTCGCCAAGTCTCCGAAGAAGCCGGGGGAATTGCTTACCCCACCTGAGCCGGTCTGGTCTCCGAACGCGAAGGAGTCGATTAGCGCGACTATCGTTTCGAGTATGTCGTGAGCCGTGCGAGCGGCGATTTCGCTGTAGGCATATGAGTCGGTAACAAGCACTTGGAAGGAGTTGAGTAAATTGTGTGAAAATGGCACCGTATCGCTGAACGGGAATGAGTCAGTCACTCTTCTGGCGAGACTGGCGAAGGCGAAAAACGCGGTGGCGAAGGAGAAGGTGTCCAAGACATTTCTCGTCGACTTCATCGCCTTCGAGACCGAGTCTGAGAAGAGCGACGTGTCTGCGACTATGATTACATGGGCCCTATCCGCCATGTCAGACAGGGTGGCCGAGATGTCCTCGGTCAGCGCCCTTGAACCACTGAAGATTCTTGAGAGTGAGTCGGAGATGGTGGGACTCTCTGTCAGTCCTCTGAGTCCAGTGAAGATTCTGCTTGCGACGTCCGAGAGAGGAGGAGCCTCCGAGAGGAACTTCCCCGCAGACTTGCTTATGCTGTCGGAGATTGATGAGGCGAGATCTTCAGATGTTGCTCTGAAGCCGGTGAAGACCCTGGCAACGGAATCAGAGACGGTAGGACTCTCTGTCAGCGCTCTGAATCCGGTGAAGACCCTACCTAGAGCGTCGGATACGGTGGGAGTCTCGGTCAGCGCTTTGAACCCTGTGAACAATCTGCCCGTCGCGTCCGAGAGAGGAGGAGCCTCCGAGAGGAACTTCCCCGCAGACTTGGTTATGCTGTCTGTCATGCCCGCGAGGCTCTCCGACAGGCTCCTGAATCCTGTGAAGACCCTCGCGACGACATCAGAGACCGTCGGAGTCTCTGAGAGGGCGCGGTAGGCGGTGAAGACCCTACCTAGAGCGTCGGATACGGTGGGAGACTCGGTGAGCGCTCTGAATCCAGTGAAGACCCTGGAGAGTGCATCGGATACAGTGGGAGACTCGACCAGCGATCTGAACCCAGTGAAGAGTCTGGCGACTGCATCGGATGCAGTGGGAGTCTCGGTCAGCGCTCGGAAGCCGGTGAAGAGTCTGGAGAGTGCGTCGGATATCGTGGGAGACTCAGTGAGCGCTCTGAAGCCAGTGAAGACCCTCGCGAGAGAGTCCGATATCGCGGGAGACTCGGCCAGGAATCTGAACCCGGTGAAAACCCTGGAGAGTGCATCGGATACGGTGGGAGTCTCAGTGAGCGCTCTGAAGCCGGTGAACAATCTATCCACGACGTCCGAGAGAGGAGGAGCCTCCGACAGGAACTTCCCCGCTGACTTGCTGATGCTGTCGGAGACTGACGAGACGAGATTCTCAGGCATTACTCTGAATCCAGTGAAGAGTCTCGAGACTGCATCAGATACGGTAGAGGTCTCGGTCAGCGCTCTGAACCCAGTGAAGAGTCTGGCTATTGAATCAGACACCGTGGGACTGTCAGTCAGGCCTCGGAATCCGGTGAAGATTCTGTCCACGACGTCCGAGAAAGGTGGAGCCTCTGACAGGAACTTACCTGCAGATTTGCTGATGCTGTCGGAGACTGACGAGGTGAGATCCTCAGGCATTACTCTGAAGCCAGTGAAGAGTCTGCCTAAGACATCGGAAGGTGAAAGAGTCTCAGCCGCAAACTTCCCGACTCCCTTACCTATCATGTCCGTAATCGCCGAGCCTAGGCTCTCGGAGGTGCCTCTAAAGCCGGTGAAGTTTCGGCTCGCGCTATCGAAAATTGTGGATGTCAGGTCCTCAGGGACACCATGCGCTCCCGTGAAAATCCTACTCAGAAGGTCCGAAAGTGAGATGGTTTCAGAGGCAAACTTCCCTGCGGCTTTGCCGACAGTGTCTGTTAGCGCCGCTACAAGGCTCTCTATAGAAAATTTCCCTGCGTCCTTGCTTATGCTGGCGGATATCGCACTTAGATCCTCCGAAATCCCTCTGAATCCAGTGAAGATTCTGATCACTGCGTCTGACAGCGCTGATGCGATATCCTCTGATAGAGCTCGTGAGCCAGCGAAGGCTTTGTTCGAGACACCCGAGAGAGAGGGATTTTCGCTTTCGCTTCTGAACCCCTGGAAGGAGCTCGCCGTTGTGCCTGAGAGGGGAGGAGTCTCTGACGGAAACTTGCCGACACCCTTGCTCATCGAGTCTGAAAGAGGAGGAGTCTCAGAAAGAGATGTGGTAAAAGCGTTGAGGGCAGCAACAAATCTAACATTGCAGGTGCAGGAATTTGATGTCCACAAGAACTGATAGTTGTTATTTCCCTTGCCTGATATTGTAAGCGATGCTGGTGCGAGGGATTCAGATGAAGCGAGTGTCTGTTCTGATCCCCAAGATGAACCCCCGTCATCCGAAACCTTGTACAGTATGCTCGTTGACGAGCCGCTTGTTCCATACGATGCCACTAGTTGTTGAGCGCCGTCAGATGATATTCCAGCGTTGTTGTTTGTAGTAACGCCTGATAAGGTCGTTTCTGTTGGGGCAGACGAACAAGAGTATGCGCAGCTCCAGTAGATAACTGTCCCATCAGATTTGACCCCTGCAAAGTGTGTCGTGTCTGATATTGCTAACGCGGTATATTCTGTTGGTTGATAATTACTTGTCGTCAGTACTTCTGCGTTCCAGGCGGAACCTGTGAATGTCTTGATTCCCGATTGTGCGGCCGACGTGGACTTTGCGTACACTAGCGACAGTTTCGTTGATGTCAAGGGACTGATTACTGGGTCTAATTGTTGAGTTGTTCCTGTGTTCGTATTGACTCGGAAATTTGTGCTGCTCGCCCAATTACTCGCCGTCCCGCAATTTGTTCCCGATATTGTGCAGACCCATACTTCAACATACCCGCCTGTACTCCCACCAGCAGTCTTAACGGAACCGAACGCGATGTATAGTTTACTGTCTGACGATTTTGTTATAGTCGGGTCTTGCGCGTTTGGTCTTGTCGATGTGACTGATACTTCTGCGTAATCCCAGGTAATTGTTCCGTCGGTATTAAGTGTCCCTGCTCGATGTTGGAATGTTGTCGCGACATTAGCGAATGCGTAGTAGAGCTTGGTGTTTGCGCAGTCAACCCACACACTAAAGTAATAACCGTTCGTTCCTGCCCTAACCGTTGTTGCGCTTGACCAACTTGTTCCATCGGTCGAAGTCCTCCATACTATGTTACCCCCATCCGAATAAAATGCCCAGTATCGTGTTTGACAGAAAAAGACCTTACTTTGAGCGTCGTCTCTTGTGGCAGAGGTAAGACTTGATGTTCCTATCGTAACTGGGTCTATCGTAAATGCCCCCAGAGGAAGTGTGAACTTCAGAACGAGTGTACTGGGGTCGAAGTAGACGGGCATCCCCTGGACATCGCACCATGAAAAGCCCACCGTTCCGAGCATCAGCGTGCAGGAATCTGGTTGGGTTACAGTGGCCCCGTTGACGTTCGTAAATGAAAGGGTGTAGTTTACCGCCGCGTTGCTGGTTCCCACGATCACGACCTTCATGTTTGAGGGGGTCCCCGCTTGCTTGATGAAGTAGGTGCTGGCGGTAACGATTGCTCCGGATATGATTCCGGTTGCGACGTATGCAAACACGGTGGCATTGAATTGGACGACCGCAGTCGCCAGCGGCGGTGTCATCGTGATATTACCACCGAGCGAGTTGAACCAGTTTACCACCCCGGTCGGGTGAAATTTGGAGGTGACGGTGACGTTCGGCCCCGCGCCCGCGCCATTGAAGAGCAGCCCACGAGTTTGAATTGAGTAGACCTGTGTCTGGCTGGATGAGACTAGACTCGCCGCATTCGCTACACCGATGGGTACAGCAGAAGGCAGCGAACCGAGGGCGAGAAGCAGAGTCACAAAAGGGAATCTGTGGCTCGATTTCAAGAATCCTCGAGGCTTCCCAGCGCTAGAATGATTCCCAAACTCTCACTGACTCAGAGGTTCTAGACTCTGTTTACTTCGAGCCCTCGAGACACGCTTAACGATTATGGATGGCTAATTCATGACCCAAATACGTATAGTACGTGAATTAGCAAAGGGTCCCCAATCTTAAGGATTCAGGTCACCAGTGTTACAGAGTTAGCGCAGGCCGCCCTTCGAGTGTCGCCTAAGATTATCTTGGAGGAGGTGAAGGTGTGCTCAAAAATCATGGCACCTCCTGAGGATGTAGTGAACCCACCCGAATTCTGGACTCTCGTGAATGATGCCGGGACGGCGAATGTGCTCTGAAGTGCGTAGATCGAGAAAACATCATGATCGAAGCCTCTACTCTCCCCAGCCCTAACGCTGTCCCTCTCTCCACGTTCTCACAGACCCTGATACGACTCTCTGCCCGTTATCGGACCGGAACGGGAGGATAATGATTTGTGGCATTGATGACCCAGGCATCAGCTTCTTTATCGCAGAGCTGTGTGGGCATGGTGAACCTAAGGGCGTTGGCCTGATCACCGATGTAGTACTCGGTCCTAACCCCTCGATTTCACCAGCGCTTCGGAGAGGTACTGAAACGTCTCCGAGTAGTACTCAAGGGGGATGAAAAACGAGGAATGGAAGTTCCCGCGGCCCGCTCCGCTGCCCACATGAAGGGCAACCGTTCCATCTTCGTCAAAAGCTCGCGGTGCTCTGACTCGGTGGAGTTCCTGACGAGAAACTCGAGCCCGAGGTGGGCGTGGTGCTGCTGCCAGCCCTTCATCTCCTCTTGGCTCCTTGGTCCGGTGGCAGGCCACATGATCCTGTAGAACAGAATCTGCTCCCTCTCTGTAATGTGGTCAAAGTGATCGAGACCTGCGGGTAGGGTATCTTCAGCTCCCGCGAGATTTTGCCGAGCAGCTGCGTGGCGTCCACCCGCAGCTCTTCAAGGATGAGGAGGTCTTCGTAGTCGTACTTGATGACGGCTCCGGAACGTCGCGCCTGATAAAGCTAGGGGCGCACCCCCAGGGCAGGCCCTGAGCTCTTGCTGCTTTCGCTAGGGGCAAAACACTTCGTCGCATGGCCTCGCAGGTCAGTTCGACTCTTAGACGATGCATTCGAGGCTTTTCATTATGTTCATGGTCAATATTAGTGGAAATACTTAACACAGAACTCGGCGGCGAAAGCACGCCGAAACATGAGCACAGAACAGAAGATCCGGCTGGCCTTGTTGGCATTCTCGGTGGCGTTGCCACTGCTTGCAGTGGTGGCGACTCACTTTGGAGTGTCGATATCGCCACTAGACGACATAGGCGGAAACACCCACCACTAGGCGGCGGGTGCTTCCGTTCTTATTTTTTCGAACTTTCTTCCGAAGAAATCGGACCTGAGCCGACTCAAGTCGAACTTCCACTTGCCTTCGAACATATGGTGGGAAATCGTGAAAAGCCAGGCGTCCCGCGGACTGACGTAACCCACTTGAACCTTTTCGCCTAAGTTGGGGACCTGGCTGTCAAGATAATCGAAAGTGGTAAAGTTTTCCTGCACAGGAATGCACAGCGTGGCTATGTAGGTTCCGTCCTTCAGAAGATCTTCTGCCCAGAGGAAGGGAATCTTGCTCATCGCAGCTTGCGTCTTCAGGAATTCGCTCGCCGAGAGGTCTTTGAATGTAACTCGCGTCACCACGACGGAATGGGACATACTTCTTTCGATATTTCGCATCCACCTAACCACATAAGCCGGAATCAGCTTCTGTTTCTGAACGTGCACTCGGTAGTGATATTCAAGCGTCTTCTGGTGAACCTTCAGCTTCCGAGCAATCCCTACGATGTGTTGAAGGGCGTCAATCTGGAGTTCTTTGATAAGCAGAAGATCGAAATAGTCTACTGTCGGCTCGGTTCTAGGCCTCTCCTTCTCAAGGGGGACTGGGCGTTCGCCCTCGACTTTGGACCAGTCTACTTCCCATTTTCCCGACTGGAAGTTAAAGTACTTCGGGTTCATCACATGGTGCTGGCTTGAGAGCACCTCGTCGAAGGATAGACTGGCAAGGATGCCAACATCCTTCATCTCGTTTAGGAAGGCGCGGTACTCTTCGGTAACCCCGGTCGGCAATGCGAAGAGAGCTACGTAATTTCCCTGCGGTACGACCTTCGCGTAGTATGACAAGTACCCTTTTTCGTTTAAGGTCTTGAAGATGCCTGCCGCCGAAGCCGCGTGCCTTGGAGTGAACTGGAAGGTGCCCCAATGCAAGGTTAGACCAAGTTTCGCATAATCGATGTCAGCATGAATCTTGAACCCGAGTCGCCCAAATTGCCTCTTCACCTTGTACCTGATTGTCTCCGCATGAGCACCGGTGAGCCTCGAGAGAAGCGAGATGTTCTTCGGTCCTACCTTCTGTATTGCCTTGATTATCTTTGCTTCGAGGTCGAGCGGCTCATCCCGGAAGGCCTGGACAGACTTGACTCTCGCCATCTTTCCACGCGTCGTCCCATGCACTGTTAATAAACTTCACATGAACTTCCCACCGATTATTCTCCTAATATGCTAAGAACCCTGAAGTTAGTACAGAAACATTTATTGGAGCATAGAGTTAAATACGGATATTAATCACACGCCAACCATGCCGACGAAGTACGCGGTCACGATTTCATACATGGGCACAAGCTCGGTCATTTCGATACCAAAGCCGATCATAGATGGCTTTGGATTGAAGAAAGGCGAAAAACTCGATATCTATGCATCCGATGATGGAATCTACATTCCCCTGAAGGCGAAAGCGTTGGGGATTGAGGACGCGCTGCACGCGTTAGCGCAAGCATGTTCTTCTCAGAAAGACGCGAGGGGGAAATAGAGAAAGGTGTCAATGGATGGTGGATTGTCACGGAGATTCAGGATGGGTTTGAATGACCCGCAATTAGTGAACGCCGTCTTCGAGGAGATACGACAAAGGATCGGTGAGAACAACTACAACAGCCAGAGGTGGTTGGCAGACCACGGACTACAACAGAGCGAACTCGGAGTCGCAATTAGCAGGACGTCCGGTGACGACCTCTCTGCCAGAAGGCGCTTACCGAGATACAACCACAGGGACTGTCAGTTCGCTACGCCGGTTGTCGGGTTTGCCTCCAGAGCAGGTGTAAGCGTGGATGGTCTGGGGATTGGGCCACTCCGGGTAGGCATGATGGTGGGCCTTATGGCAGGTCTCTATGTGGCTTATACCCAAAACTGCAAGTGGTAATACTCTAATCGAATGGGCCGGCCTCGCATCCCTGTTGATCGGAATAGCTGTGATGGTTGGTCGGAAGGGAGGTCTCTGGCTTCCCCTGGAGGCATACTGACCGGGTTTGGTCTGGGCGGACAGCTGGAATTTTCCTCTGGCCACCGACTGCCCCGGCCTTCAAGTGGGAAAGACAGTCGAAGAATGAAAGGCATTGCTCGCTGACCTTCTTAGTACTATATGTCGAAGGATCTTCCCAAAACAAACCTCAACAAGGTGCGTTACGCCCTCATCATGTCGTTCACAGCGGCACTACCTTATATCAACCACTGAGCTCCTTGAGTTTCTCTGCCATTTTTTCTGGGGAGGATTCCTCCCAGAGGAGCATCCGCTCCATCTTCCTCTTCGTCCTCGCCTTCTGAAGCATGTTGTAAACCGTTCGATGAGGGCTGCCCGAGGCGAGCATCTTCACCGCCTCCATCGCGAGCCTCATCTCAGTCG
>Ga0209802_1002848_pt1 | contig 11868 bp, 12 predicted proteins | sample GraSoiAngelo_129_FD_185886 | JGI IMG/M metagenome (GOLD analysis project Ga0209802, IMG submission 185886) | Grasslands soil microbial communities from the Angelo Coastal Reserve, California, USA - 14_0927_12_40cm (SPAdes) (version 2) | ecosystem: Environmental > Terrestrial > Soil > Grasslands ... | reverse complement strand
CTATCATGGCCGACAGATGGAGGATCTCGCCGGTTCTGGTTAGGTTCGCGACCTCAAATCCTGAGAACTCCTTGCGGGCCGAGCGTAGGCGGTAAGCATGCGGTCGACCATCTCGTTTCTCGGCCAGTCTTCAAGCGATCCTCCCGTGACGAGCGCACGCAAATAGAGCGGTGCAATCAGGGACTCGAGAAATTGCATCGGATCAGCGTGGCGGGGAAAGTCGCCTCGTGACACCGCCTTGTCGAATATGGTCCGTAGCGCACTAAACCGGCGCCGCCAGAACGCGTTTCGGGCTGCAACGACGTGGTGATGTTGCGACATGCTGAGCGCGAGCAATGCTCGGCCCGGCGGAGACACCAGAATGGCGACCAGACCTTCGAGCAGCACGACCAGATCCGATCGCAACGAGCCCGTGTCTGGGATCGAGAGCGCGCTCTCGGCGTGGTGAAGGCATGCGTCCCGGGCCAGCGCGTGTTTCGTGCCCCACCGCCGATAGATCGACGTTTCATGGACGCCGGCCCGAACCGCCACCTCGGCGATCGTAAACGCGTCGATCCCTTTCTCCACTAACAAGCGAAAGGCCGACTGCAGCACCGACTCGCGGACACGTGCACTGCGGCCGCCGAGCCGACGGCGGGGCTTTGCGGCCAGCTTCCCGCCCGTGACGGCACCGCGCTTTCGCGCCCGACGCCGGCGGCCTGTCACGCGAGCTCGATAACGCAAGGATACTTGCGTTTAATCAGGTGGCAATGTACGCTCCGCGTCGCATGTCCTTTAACGCAAATCTCCATGCGTTAGCTTGTAGCCCTTTCCCGTCCGGTGGTCCCGGGTGCCCGCGTGAGCATGGTACCGCGGCGGCTGAATCCTCGACTCGCCAAGGAGCTGCGCCATGACCAAGACGGTTCGGGCGGCGTTGATCGTGTCGATACTCTTCCTGGGATTCGCTGCCGGCGCCGGCGCCGAGGAAGCGGCGGGCCCACGAGATGCGACCGAGGCGACCAGAAAGGTCCACGCCGCGGTCTTGCGAGACCTGCCGTTTGCCGACCGAGAGGATTTCGAGCTTGCGCGGCGTGGCTTCATCGCGCCAGGACCGGCCACTATCGCCGGTCGGCGCCTGGGCGGGCCGCCCGCTTGGAACCTTGCCCCGTACGCGTTCATCGCCGCGGACTCTCCGGCCCCGGATACGGTGAATCCGAGTCTCTGGCGGCTCGCTCAGCTCCACATGCAGAGCGGCCTCTTCAAGGTCACCGACCGCGTCTATCAGGTACGCGGGCTGGACATTGCGAACGTCACCTTCATCGAGGGGGACACCGGGTGGATCGTTGTGGACCCTTTGGGCTCGATCGAGACGGCAAGGGCCGCGCTCGATCTCGTCCACCAGAATCTGGCGAACAAGCCCGTGGTTGCGCTGATTTATACGCACACCCACGCGGATCACTACGGCGGCGCGAAGGGCATCGTCTCGGACGCCGATGTCAGGGCCGGCAGGGTCAGAGTCGTCGCGCCTCAGGGCTTCATGGAGCACGCGGTTCAAGAGAATGTCTTCGCGGGCACGGCTATGGTTCGTCGCTCAGTCTATATGTTCGGTCCGCTCCTTCCCAAGACGCCGACGGGGCAGGTCGACGCCGGCAATGGCAAGGCGGTGTCTCTCGGCATCGCTGGCCTGCTTCCCCCGACCGAGAGCGTCAGCCGGACCGGACAGACGCTCACCATCGACGGGGTCGAGTTCGTCTTCCAATACACGCCGGACACCGAGGCGCCCGCGGAGATGAACTTCTACCTGCCACGGTGGAGGGCGCTGTGCATGGCGGAAAACGTCACGCACACCATGCACAATCTGTACACCCCACGTGGTGCGCAGGTACGCGATGCCAGGGCGTGGGCACGCCATCTCGACGAGGCGATCACGCTCTTCGGCGACAAGACCGACGTGATGTTCATCTCGCATCAATGGCCGGTCTGGGGACAGGACAAGACGGTCGAGTTCTTGAAAGGGCAGCGCGATCTCTACAAATACCTTCACGACCAGACGCTGCGGCTCGCGAATCACGGCTATACCGGTGCCGAGATCGCGGAGATGCTCTCCCTGCCGGATAGCCTGGCGAAGCGCTGGTACAACCGCGGAAACTACGGCACGGTAAGCCACAACGTCAAGGCAATCTATCAACGCTACCTCGGTTGGTTCGACGCCAACCCCGCTCACCTCGACCCGCTGCCGCCGGTCAAAGCGAGCGAGCGTTACGTGGAGTTCATGGGGGGCGCCAACGCCGTGCTCGCCAAGGCGCGGGAGTCGTACAAGACGGACGACTATCGATGGGTGGCGGAGGTAGTGAACCATGTCGTTTCTGCCGATCCGAACAACCAGGAGGCCCGCCGCCTCGAGGCCGACGCCCTCGAACAACTCGGATATCAGGCGGAAAGCACTGTCTGGCGAAACTTCTATCTCACTGGGGCTCTAGAGCTACGGCGGGGGGTCCCGAAGTTTCCGGCGCCGCGCTTGGTGTCGCCCGACGTCGTCGCGGGCATGACCACGGAGATGATCTTCGACGCGCTGGCGGTGCGGCTCAACGGCCCCAAGGCCCACGGAAAGGTCATCCGGTTGAACTACGTCTTGTCGGACACGAACGAGTCCATTCTCGTCGTCGTCGAGAATGGTGTGCTCAATCACTGGATGGGGAAGTCTTCGCCGCAGGCCGATGCCACCGTCAGACTGGCGCGCCTGGTGCTGAATCAGATCATCGGAGGCGCGGCGACCTTCGACGAAAAGGTTGCCGCCGGCGATGTCAAGGTGGAGGGTCGCTCCGGAGCAGTCGGCGAATTCCTGGCCCTCCTGGACGACTTCGCCTTCTGGTTCAACATCGTCACGCCTCGACCACCATCACCATGAACCGCTGATACTGCGCGAATAGTTTTGGAGAAGGCGGGGCATGACCTTCTCGGAACGAGATTTGGCGGTGTTTTGGCCGTGAACCGGACCCAGCGCGCCCCAACAGCGCCCAAAACGAGGGGCCGTGGCGCGAGGTTAAGTGACCGTTCCTATTGGGGATCGTTGGGTGACGTGGGGCCAAGTACTAGGCTCATAACCCAAAGGTCGTCGGTTCAAATCCGACCCCCCAACCACGGAAAACGAGGGGTTAGCGGACGCAGCAGCCGCTAACCCCTTACGTTTGCCCGACGCCGTGGCGCGCGCCGCAGCGGGCGACGCGGGAGGCGTTGAAGCAGGCGGAGACCGGCAGTGAAGTGCGGGAACGCCTCGCCATTACCTCGTACACTCTGGTCCTTCAAGGCGTAAACTAACGACTGCCTTCCATCGGGCTCCCGTGGGACGCGAACAGGCGTCCGGGCCTCCTGGCATCTGGCATGTCCCGACCCGCCGGATCCTGGAGGTTTACCATGCCCGACGAGTCCCTTCTGCGCGCGAACGCCCGGGGAGTAGTCCGTCGTGGAGACAACGTGATGGCTAGACCACGCCCCGAGAAGAAGCGCGAGCCGCAAGCAGCGGCCGGCACCAAGATCCTACCGATGGAGCTACAGGTCGGCGATCGTCTCGCGGACAAGACCGGCGACTGGGAAGTCATTGCCCTGCCGTACAGCACAGGCGGAAGGACACACGCGCGCGCCCAGAAGATCGACCAGCCCGCCAGTTGGGAGATACGAAACTGGGACGCCGTCAAGCACATCAGCGTGAAGCGCGCGACCGCTGAGGAGGACAAGCGATGATTCGCCGCTACAGGAGGTTGATGCTGGAGATCACCCTCGAGGTTCCTGACCCCAGCCGCGTACAGTAGATGAAACCTTCGTCTATGTGTTGCTCGGCGCCGTGGCGTGCGGACCATCAAGACGACTCATCGCAAGTCCACCACAACCGGAGCCTCCTTCGGGGGACGGCGCACGTTGTCCCGATCCAAGTTGGGGATCCAAGGGATCGACCTGGAAACCCGGAGCACCATTATGTCAGCCCCGACCGAAGCCCTCGCCCCAAGGCGGTGCTCGTCAGCGTGCAACTTTCAGGCGTCGCCGACGCGGAACTGCGGTCCTCACTGAAGGAGCTCAAGCGTCTGTGCGAGACGCTCGGCTTCGAGGTCGTCGGCGAGGTGACGCAGAAGCGCAAGAGTCTCGGTGCCGCCACGCTGCTCGGCGAGGGCAAGCTGGTGGAGCTAGCCGCCTGGACCGGCGGCACGGGTGTCGCCCCCAAGGGCCCTCCCGGCAAGAAGGAGGACGAGACCGAATCACTGGACCTCCCGGCGCCGCCCGCGCCCACCGGGGAGCCACGCGCCACCGTCATCGTTATCGACCACGAGTTGTCGCCTCGCCAGCTCCGCAACATCGAGGGCGCGACCTCGTCCGCGGAGGTCCTGGATCGCACGGGTGTGATCATCGAGATTTTCCATCGGCACGCGTCGAGCCGACCGGCGCGGCTGCAGGTCGAGATCGCGCGGCTCACCTATGTAGCTCCCCGGTTGCGCGCGACCGGCGGCGGCGGCGACCGCCAGCGCGGCGGCATCGGGCTGAGGGGCGCGGGGGAGTCCTCCCTGGAGCTCGATCGCCGCAAGATCCGCGACCGCATCTCCGGGCTCAAGGCGGAGCTGGCCGCCATCGAAGACGAGTCGAAGACGCGACGGGCGAGGCGTCAGGAGGCGCTGCGCGTCGCGCTTGTCGGGTACACCAACGCGGGCAAATCGTCGCTGATGCGCGCGCTCACCGGCTCGCACGTGCTCGTCGACGACAAGCTGTTCGCGACCCTCGACACCACCGTCCGTGCGCTGTGGCCGGAGAGCCGGCCGCGCATCTTGATTTCCGACACGGTTGGTTTCATCAAGAAGCTCCCGCACGACCTCGTCGCTAGCTTCCGCTCCACGCTCGACGAGGCGCTCGAAGCGTCACTGCTGTTGCAGATTGTCGATGCGGCCGACCCTGTCTTCCACGCCCAGATGCAGGTCACGCGCGAGGTGCTGGAAGGGATCGGCGCCGGCGACGTGCCGTGGATCCTCGTCCTCAACAAGATCGACAAGGTCGCCCAGACCGAGCGGGAGGAGCTGTTGAAGGAGTTCCCGGCCGCGCTGCTCATCTCGGCCAAAGACCCAGCAGACGTCCAGCGCGTGCGGGACGCGATCATCGGTGCCTTCGAGGCGAACATGACCGAGGTCGACCTCGTCGTCCCGTACGACACGGGGAGCGCGATCGGCGAGGTCCACAAGGTCCACGTGGTCTCGGAGTCCTACGAAGAGGACGGCGTGCACTACCGAGTCAGGGCGCCGGAGTCCGCGATCGAGCGGATACGGGCGATGCTGCGCTAGAGTGCGCGGCGGCCAGGGCGTGCTTCGCCCTGACCGCCGCCGGGGATTCTCGGACTAGGCCTTGCGAACGTTCGCGGCCTGGGGACCCTTGGGGCCGCGTGTCACCTCGAACTCCACCTGGTCACCTTCCGCCAGACTCTTGAAGCCCTGCGCGACGACCGCGCTGAAGTGGACGAAGACGTCCTCGCCGCTCTCCTGCGTGATGAAGCCGAAACCCTTCGCATCGTTGAACCACTTGACTCGACCTTGTACCATGACACGAACCTTTCCTTCGGGGCGAACCCCGGTTGTCTCGTATTCCGGTCACCGAAGGTGTTACCCCGCGAAACTCGAGGGCAAACAAAAACGCCGCGCGAACTGGATCCTCGCGCGGCGTGTGTCTCGCTCTTGTCTCTAAGGACGAGCTACCAAACCTTGAGCTAACCAGAACCAACGGTAGTGTCGCACACGCAGCACCTCGGGTCAATCGATCCGGCCCGCAGTGGTAAGCGAGACGCCGCTGGGCGAACGTCAACTGTTCTTGACGGTCCCCAGCGTAGAAAGATGCTGCCGGCGGTGAACCCCGCACCGAAGGCCGACAAGACGACGCGGTCGCCGTGCGCGAAGCGCCCGCGTTCGTTCGACTCCGAGAGCGCGATAGGAATCGTCGCGGCGACCGTATTGCCGTAGCGATCGAGATTGATGATGACGCGATCGAGATCGAGGCCCAGCCGCTTGGCCACCGCCTCGATGATGCGCCGGTTGGCTTGATGCGGGACCAACCAGGCGAGATCGCCGTCATGTCGTTGCGCTTCAGGATTTCCTCGGTCACTTCGGCCATGCCGATGACGGCGGCCTTGTACACAGCCGGTCCGTCCTGCACGACGTAGTGCCGTCTCGCCTGAACTGACGCGGCGCTGGCGGGCTCGACGCTCCCCCCGGCCGGGACGTAGAGGGAGGACTCCCCCTCACCGTTTCATGTGACAGACGTAGTCGAGAATCCCGACCGACTCGTCCTCGACCGGTTCGATCACGACCGTCCCGGCGCCGTCACCGAATAGTACGGCAGTGGCGCGATCCTCTGGATTGACGACACTGCTCATCCGATCCGCACCGCAGAGCTACACCCGACGCGCGGCACCCGACTCTATGAGCTTCGTCGCCACGATGAGCCCGTAGACGAAGCCAGCGCAGGCCGCGGCCAGGTCGAAGCCCCATGCGTGGATCGCCCCGAGCTTTCGCTGGACCACCGCAGCCGAGGCAGTGGCGGGCCGCCGGCGCGATCAGGTCTGACGTGCCGCCAGCCGACGCGAAGCGGCGCTCGGCGATGCCGGTGCGCGATTGGATCCACGCGTCGGTCGTGTCCAGCTGCCGTTCGAGGTACGCGTTGGGGTAGACGTCTGTCGGGCGCTCAGTGTCGTTCGCGATCTTCTCGAGGGCCGCTACGTGAGCGCGGTCAGTGGTACGACAAGTCCTTAGATCGTTGAGTTAAGAACTCCTGAGCCCGCACTTATCCCCGCGCGTCTTGACTGGCTCGTCGACCACGTGGGTGATGTAGGGGAACCCGTCTAAAATGGTAGTGAGAGTCCGCGAGGAATCCGCCGCCGCAGGCGCGACTACGAACGCACGCCTTCGAGAATGCTGAACGATGACGACGCCGGGTGGATTTTCACCAGGCTGAAGCCTGACGCATCAAAGAGCGTCCGGTACTGCGCTTCCGTCCGTTCCTGGCCTCCCCCAGACACGAGGTGGAGGATGTCGCTCACCTTGATGCGCGCCGGTGCATTCCCCGACGGGACGATTGCTTGGATCACCAAAAGGCGCCCACCACTTGTCATGGCCTCGCGACAGGTTCGCAACACTCGCGCGGCCTTGGCGTCGTCCATCCCGTGCACGATGCTCTTGAGGATGTAGACGTCCCCTCCGCTGGGCACAGACTCGAAGTAATCCCCCGCAACGAGCTCGCAACGCGCTGCAACGCCGGCGGCCTCGAGCACGGTTCGAGCATCATCGATGAGCGCGGGGAGCTCTACGAGGATGCCGCGGAGATGGGGAGATTGCGTCAGGATAGCCGCAATGAGCTCTCCGCGGCCCCCGCCGACATCGACGATTTGTTGATGCGCACTAAAGCCGTAGGCTGTCACGAGCGCGGGAATCACCCTTCGTGTGAGTTCCGCCATACCCTCACTGAATCGTTCGAACGCGTCGGGATTTTGCGCATACCACTCCCAGTTGGTCATGCCGTAGATATGCTCGACCGCCGATTTGCCCGTCTTCACGCTGTAGAGCAGCTCGCCCCAGGCCCGCCATCTGAGTTCCTCAGCCTGCATGACAGCCAATCCGCGAAGCGAGCCAGGTACGCCGGTCTGCAGTGGCGCGCCAAGCGGCGTCAGTTCGAAGGCGCCTTCCTCAGTCTCCGCGAAGATGCCATTGCTCGCGAGGGCGCGCAGCACGCGATAGAGGGCAGGAGGATGAACCCCTGTCCGCGAGGCTAGTTCGTCACAGCTTCTTGCCCCGCCCTTGAGGAGATCGGCTATTCCGAGACGAGCCGCTACATGAATCAGCTGGCTCAGCCTGTAAGCCATGATCATCTCGGTCAGGCTTTCGGCGGCCGATGCTTCGACTACATGATCGAAATGACTGGACGATGGCACGGCGTCCTCCTCACTCAGTCCATCTCGATACCTCAACCAGTAGATGCAGCTGTTCGCTTCACCGATTCCGCCGAAGCTGGATAGCGCCATGCGTCAAAGAGGACGTCGTCACCGGCGTTTGCGTTTCTTCCGGTCGGAACTGAAATTCGGGGCCGCCTCGCCGCCCATGCTGCACATTCGCAATGGTGACCGGGGCCGTGCTCGCGGCGCCCGCGCGGCCGATCCCGCATCCTCGAAACGCTTGCCGCGACCAACTCTGGATGGCGATGGGCAGGACCAACCTGCGCAGCAGATTGCCGAGGTTGTGGGCGATGAATTTGGCGCTCCCCGACGACGACAATCCACTTTGCGGGTGACACGCGATGGACAGAGGAGAATGGTGATCATCGATCGATCAGTTCTAGGCATCCGAACCTGGCGTGATCGACCTCTCGCTGCGAGGTGAATCGGTCAGGCGCCAGAAAGGGCCGCCGAGCCCGACGGATTCGAGGATCGCTTGACGTTCGAGAACTGTGCGGCGTCGCCAATTCGGATCGAGGCGATCGTCGTACCACGCCGAGGCGAGGCGCCACAGGCGTGCGAGATCGAAGGTCGCGCCCCGTGCAATCTGGCGGTGCTCGCACCACGCCTCGACGTCCTCTTCCGACCGGAAGAGCAGCATCGTGGCTCAGGTAAACCCGATGTCACGCCACCAGTCCCGTGCCGGAACCACGAAGTGAACGACACCCCGAGGGTTGACCAAAGCGCCATCGGCTACGGTGACGAGCAAGGGCTGGCCTGAGAACGGGCACGCGGTTGAGACTGTCCCATCGAGGCAGAGTAAAGCCAGGATGGCCAAGCCGTCCCAGATGCAGTTGCCCCACCACTGGCGGGCGCCGGAGCGCACCAGGAACGAGGTCGGAACCGCGGAGAACGGCTCAGCCATCCAGATGTAGGAGCTTCCCGGAATCCGCACAAGCGCATCTGCCTCCGTCTGGAGGCGGTGTAGGGCGTGTTCGACCTGAACCGGGGGAAGTCGGAAATTGGCTGCGATCTCGATCGGGCTAGGTGCGCCGCACGCGTCGACAAAGTATTGGTAGACCCAGAGCCGAATCTCGGAATCGAGGATCGGATTGCTCACCGCTCCCACTCGAAGATGAACCGTCGAGCGTCCACGCGCGGTTCGATAGTCACAGAGTTTTCCGCACTCGCGTCTAGACGTTCTTGCACTGATCGTCCTCACTCCGGCTGATGCCAGTGCAGAGACGAATCTTCACGCTCCTGTGCTGAGAGCCGCCAGCCAGGTCCGAGTGGCGGCGACGAGCTGAGCCGCTGACTCGGCGGGATCGAGGCGTTCATCCGCCGGCCAAGTCAGCTCAGCGATACTCTTCTCGCCGACCATAAGCGTACTCATCGTGCGAGTTCCCGGGATGCGGAAACCGTGGGCGCGCGCGCGTCGTGGCGTCGGAGCCGGCCGCCGACGTTTCGCTGCTGCAACTCGATGCTTATGCGCGTATCCGCCCGCTCGCCCGCGGCCTCGCGCGGTACCGCATATCAATCACGACGGCTGCCCGCTCTGTCGGCGCCTTCCGTCGCTTTCTCGTGCTCGCCGGCGGTGGGAAGCCGCCAACCGCGCCATAACGCGACGAGGCGGAGTCCGAAACAACACGCTGCTCCGGCCACCGCCGACAGCTCAGCCGGAGCGTGCAGGACGTGGCCCACCACGACGACAATCGCGCCGGCAAGCGCGGCGACTGCATAGAGATCGGAGTGCAGCACGGCGGGAATGTCAGAGACGAGCACGTCACGCATCATGCCGCCGCCGATGCCGGTCAGCATGCCGAGCAGCGCCGCCATCAGCGGGTCGAGGCCGTAGCCGAGCGCCTTTTGCGTGCCGGAGACGGCAAAGAGCGCCAGGCCTGCCGCATCGAAGGTCAGCACGAGATCGCGCAGCCGGCGCTGGCGCTCGGGACGGGGCGACCAGAAAAATACCACCAGCCCGGCGAGGACCGAGATTCCGAGGTAACGCCAGTCCCTGAGCGCGGCCGGAGGGACCGCGCCGATCAGGACGTCGCGCGTGATGCCGCCCGCGGTGGCCGTCGCGAACGAGACGACCAGCACGCCGAAGAGATCGAGCCGGTGTTTGACCCCGGCCGTCGCGCCGCTGAGGGCGAACACGAACGTGCCGACGAGCTCGAGCACGAGCAGCGTGCCTGTCGCATACTCCTTGAATCCGGCCAGCGTTAGCAGGACTTGTTCAGCGCCCAACGCCGGGATTGTCCCTGGGCACGGTCTGAGCAAAGAGCCAGAAGGTCACGGCGGCCAGGACCATGCCGACGATGAGGTAGTTGTTACCGCGAGACGATCCGTGGACCGTCGCCGGTATCACTGCGCCAGATATGCCAACGCGGCGACCACCAGGGCCTGGGTGCCCGTGGACAGCGTCGGCTCGATGACCGGCGCGAAGAACTCCGAGTGATTGACGGGGATGTCCTGCTCCACCCGCCCGGCCGCGCGCGCTCGCTCGTATTTGTTTGCCTCGATGCCGCCGATTCCCCAGAAGGTGTAGGGCGTGCCCAGGGCGTTCGGGATATCGCTGAAGTCCTCGCTGGCGGTCTGATGGCCAAGGTCGAAGACCGTGCCGGCTGTGAAATGGCTCCGAAACGCGGCCGTGATCCGTTTCGTAACCTCTGGGTCGTTGTCGGTGAGCGGGTACTGATCGTAGTAGTGGAACTCCGGCGGCTTCGGTGCGCCGGACGCCTCGCATTCGGCTTTGACCATACGCTCGATGCTTTCGATCATCCGCTTGCGCACCGACAAATCGTAGGTCCGCAGATTGGCCAGGAGGATCGCGTGGTCGGGGATGATGTTGCTCTTCGCGCCGGCCACGCTGCTGCCCACGGTCAGGACCGCAAACTCGCCAGGCTTCGTCTCTCGCGAGACGATCGTCTGCAGGCGGAGCACCGCCAGCGCCGCCAGGACGACGGGGTCCACGCTAGTGTGAGGCATTGAGCCGTGGGCCCCCTTGCCATGCAGGGTGATACGGATGCTGTCCCCTGCAGACAGCACCGGGCCGGCCTGGGTCCCGACGGTCCCGGCCGGGTAGGCCAGGACGTGCTGCGCGAACGCGACGTCCGGCTGGGGAATCCGATCGCGAAGACCATCCTTCACCATCGCCTTGGCGCCGCCAGCGACCTCTTCCGCGGGCTGGAACACTGCGACGAAAGTTCCGCTCCACGATCGCCTGGCCTTGGCGAGCAGTTCCGCCGCGCCCAGCAGGCAGGTCACGTGGACGTCGTGGCCGCAGGCATGCATGACGCCGACAGCGGTCCCGGCATCATCGGTCGCGGTCAGTGTCGATGCGTAGGGCAGGCCCGTGCGCTCCTTGACGGGAAGCGCGTCCATGTCGGCGCGCGCCAGCACGGTCTGGCCCGTGCCATTTCGCAGGGTGCCGATGACGCCGGTGCGGCCGATCTGCTCGAGGACTTCGTAGCCGAGCTCTTTGAGCTTCGTCGCCGTGAGCGCGGCGGTCCTGGTTTCGTGAAAACTGAGCTCGGGGTGTGCGTGGAGATCCTTATACACGCGCTCCTGCCAGGCAGATGCTGACGGGAGACCTTTCAGGACGTCAGTAACGCTCGACAATGGAGATCCTCCTCTTTTCTTCGGAGGTATCGCAGAGGCGTCAGGCGCAACCCGAAGCCTGCGGAGCATTCGGCTGCTGTGGGGAAACGGATCGCCGCCAAGAGCTCAACGACGTAGAAAGTACGCGGGATCAGGAAGACCGGATTATCGCGGTGACCATGCCGCCTATCCTACTACCTCGTTCGTGATCGTGGTGTCGCGGATGCGGTCGTCAACCGCGATGGACGCGAAGCATTTCAAATGTTTCTTGCTGCGAGCCCTGACGCGGGACACGGCAGTACGCGCTGGTGCAGGCTGCGGCTCAAGGATGCGCTTGG
>Ga0209802_1002846_pt1 | contig 11870 bp, 10 predicted proteins | sample GraSoiAngelo_129_FD_185886 | JGI IMG/M metagenome (GOLD analysis project Ga0209802, IMG submission 185886) | Grasslands soil microbial communities from the Angelo Coastal Reserve, California, USA - 14_0927_12_40cm (SPAdes) (version 2) | ecosystem: Environmental > Terrestrial > Soil > Grasslands ... | reverse complement strand
CGACGGATGGACTCGTCGAGTCCTTCCCCTCCGTCGGAAATTCGGCTTCCGGATCGACGGGGCATGGGTCGTTCCGGACGCCAACCGGTTCATCTGGATCCTCTCTTACGACGGACCGGACGGGTTCGAAGCGCGGGATGCCGCATACTACGATTCCCCGGATCGGAAGACGATGACACCGGATCCGGCGCCGTTGATCGAAAAGACGGAGAACTGGTTCGTGACCGCGGCGATCAAGGACACCCGCGGAGAATCGTCGGTCTACGGGTAGCCGACCACCTTCGTGAGGAAGTCGACCAGATCGGTGGTCTGGACGACCGATCCGCAATATTGGCAGTTCCGGAGCGTCGCAAGGGTTGTGTCGCCGGTGATGCGGATGTGGCCCCGGCACGCCGGACACGTGTAGTCCGTCGCGATGCCGGCCTTTCTCACCTGCTCCACGAGATCGTTTACGTTCACGTGGACCTGCGTCACGATCTGGCGTCGGCCGTTTCGGCGGATTTCGCCTGCTTCCTTCCACATCCCGAGCGACTGGTAGATCCCCGCCGCCGACTCGTGGTCTTCCGCCTCGATCAGGTGTCGCGCCTGTTCGAGGAGCTGGCCGCGTCGGCGGTCCTCGGCCATCGCGACGGCCCGTCCCGCGGTCCCGGGGTGAAGTCGGACTCCCCCGAGAACGTAGGTCTGGCCGAGCATGACGGGTGCGTGTCCGCGGGAGACGAACGTCCAGGCCCACCGATCGAAGCATTCCCAAGAGCACACGACGTGGTATGGAGGAATGGTCGAGTATAGCAAGCTCGAGTCCGAAGATCTCGGCGATGGGAGGTGAGATTGGGCGTAGCCGGCGACCATCTGACAGTTTTCGCACAGGACCACGCCGCAGACCATGCAACGAGAGCGGGTAAGCCGCCACCCATGATGTCCGCAGCGTTCGCATTTTCCCAATCCGTTCGGGCCTCCCCGTAGATTCTAGCGGGCTTTCCGAGTGTAGAAACTTTTCGGTGGAATCCCCAAGCATGACTTGGGCGGACGCTTCGAGGCTCGGACGAGCTAGTCTTCGCCGAGCACCTTGAGGGCCCGCAATGTGATCCATTTGCTCGGGGCACGCACCCGTTCGAGGACGAACGGACGCGTCCCCGGTTCACGGGAATAGTTCGAACCGCGCGCCAGATCCGGATGGACGGCGTCCGCGCTCCATGTTCCGTCCGGCCGCATCTCCCGCTTCAGGAGGGCGCGCGCGGGCTTCAGGCGCGCATCGTCCCGATAGCCGAGGTGCACGAGCGTCTCGAGGCCGACCAAGACGTCGTAATAGTAGTGGACCGGATTGTGCAGCCTCTCCCAGGCGGCGTATCGACGACGGCCTTCTCGGAGCAGCCTGCGCTCGAGGTAAAACTCGGCCCCTCGATCCACCGCGGCCTTCCATTTGCGGGTCCACCGACGCGACCCCATGGCGGCGTACGCCGCGAGCGCTTCCCAGCAATCGAGCGTGCCGTTCGGACGACCGAAGCAGTCCCAGCCGCCGTCTTCCCGCTGTTGGTCGGCGAGCCAGTCGAGCGAGCTCGTCACCCGCCGGTCGTCGCCCAGGCCGAAGAGGATCATCATCCGCGCGGTGTTGCCGACGAAGCAGAAGTGAGGCTCGCCACCGCGCCGACTGAACGGGCCGTCGGATCCGCCGTAGTCCTCGAGCATGAGGTCGACTCCACGTCGAACTCCCGGGGTACGGACGGTCAGGCCGAGGTCGGCGAGGACCAGCAGACGCCAGTTGGTCGCCACATATTTCGGCCGATACAGCGTCTTGCGGTGCACCCAGAAGCCGCGCGGGTCTTGTTTCCGGAGGATGTCCGCGGCCCAACCGCGGCGCGGGATCTGTCGGAGGGCGGTCCGGGCCGGCTCGGATTCGGGCGGGACGCCTTCGACCTCGACGAGGTACCGGTATCGGGCGGCCGGCTGTGCCGGATCGGCGAGCCACGCGCTCCGGTCGCGACGAGGCACGGCCTCGGAAAGCCGACCCACCATATAGACTGGGCTCAGGCCGGACTAGCCAGACGGCCAGATGCGAGTTTCCCCTCAGGAACTACCTGCATGATTGGACTCAGAATTCTGACGTTTCGTCTTCGAATTGATCCGGTGGGATGTACCTTCGGGGGCGGCTCGTGGGACGTGGGTTCGCTGAAGCCGACGTCACGCCCGACCGGTTGCGGCTCGGCCTCCCACTCCTTCGCGACGATGCCCGGTTTCGGCTTCTGGTCGAACGACGGGAGACCGCGAACGCGACGAGGAGCAGGCCCAGGGCGGCCCCGGGGCCCACCAGCAAGGGAACCCAATCGGAGGGCAGGGACGGAAGCGAAGGCAACGGGGCAGCCGGCTGAGTCGGACCCGGGCTCGTCGGGCCCGGGGTTCCGCTGCCCGTGCCAAAGTCCGGAGACCACGCGACGAGGGGAGCGCCACCGCCAGACCCCTGGGCCCCATTCGACGCAGACACGGTTTGCCACGCGGCATGGTCCCAGTTATCGACGACATTCAAGGCGCCGAAGAGGCGGTCCATGTCTCGCGCCCACGGCACCGTTTTCGTCGCGGCGTTGATCGGGAAACCCCACGCTGAGGTGAATTCGTCGTCGACCCGACCTTGTGGGCTGAACTCGGTTGCGATCGCGTAGACCGACCAGGCGGTGTCATCGACCGTGTACGCGCCGTAGTCCTGGAGCGCGCGCGCGAGGATCTTCGCCGGTTCCGTCTCGAGGCCGAGGCTGTCGACGTTGACCGACGCGGGGATCGCGAGGAGCGACCCCATTCGGAGCGCGGGCGTCGTGCCTCCGTAACACGAGGAGGCGCAGCCGTCCGCCTGACTCGCGGGCCACCGGTACCCCTGCGCCGTGCCGTCGTAGTAATAGTTGTTGAGGCCGTACAAGTTAATCTTCATCACATGCCGGATGACGCCCCCGGGCACGAGTTCCCCGAGCCGGATCGTCCCACCGAGGCTCGATAGGCCGGAGCCGCCGTGGCCCCCGTCGATTCCGGTCCCGTAGAGGTCGTTCGTCACGGACCACCACATCGTCGCGGGGCCGCCTGCGGTGCACCGCGCGAACGGCTGTCCCTGGGTCAGCGTGTGGCCGTCCGGCATCAGGATCGCCGTTGCATAGTTCGGCGTCGTCCCGTCCGGATTCGTGGATCCGGCGCCCGGGACCACGAAGCTGTCCGGGATCGGCGCGTTGAAGAGGACGTTCCCTTGCGGGCTGCATCGGCTACCTCCGGACCATCCGTCCGAGTTGTAGTAGACCGCGGTCATCGTGTCGTTCGGGTTCAGGATGATCACGTCCGGGTCGGTCGTCATCCCGCGTTGGGTGGGTTGTTGGATGCTCGCGGGGACATACACGGCCGAGGCTCCGATCGGGAGATTCCAGATGCTGTCCCGCGAAAAGGGCCAGAGGAGCGGGTCGCGGCCGCCGGGCGGGGCCCCTCCGGGCGGCGGCGGGTTCGAGCTGACCGTCGCCGAGATCGATGTCGTGTGGACGAGCGAGCCGCTGGTGCCCGTCACCGTGATCGTGTAGGATCCGGCAGTCGTGCCGGTCAACGTGCACGCGGAGGATTGGCTCCCGCTGAAGGACGAGGGCAAGCAGGAGCCGGTCACTCCCGCCGGGGCAGATGTCACGGTTAGCACCACGGTCCCCGCGAAGCCGCCCGTCGAGGTGAGCGTGATCGTCGAGGTCGCGGATTGGCTCGGGATGAACGAAACGCTTCCGGGGTTCGCCGCGATGGAGAAGTCCGGAACCGGCGGACCGCCCGCCCCGAAGAATTCGAGCGGAGACGCGGCGTTGACATCGCCTTGGCCGAGGCTCCCGCCACCCCAGACGTCCTCAATCAGTTTCAACAACGAGTAATGGGTGTACGACGTCGTGGACTTGTACGCCAGCTTTGCCGCCGGGCCGCTGAAGCCGGAGTAGACCAACGGCGGGCTCGCATACCCCTCGTCGTAGGTCAGGAAGAGCGCAGCGTGCTTTCCGGCCATCGCGCTCAGGAGCCCGGGCACCCAGCTTTGCAGCCACGAATCGCCCGACGACACGGAGTTGTCGTGCATGTTGTGGCCGTCGTTCGGCGTGAACCAGATGAAGTTCGTCCCCGCGTTGAGGGCCGCGGCGACGTCCGTCGGGCCGCCGGAGTGGAGGTTCGCACATCGCGCGGGACTTCCGGTAATCGTTGTATAGGACAGGAACGGGAAGTGGTCTTCGCCTCGATCCGGGTTGATGGAACAGCCCGAGCCGCTCCCTTCCGCGATCGCGTTCCAGGTGTGGCCCGAGTTCTCGATGATGTCGACGAGGGTTGGATAGTTCAGGTTCGGATGGTTGCCGTCACCGGAGACGCCGAAAGTGCTCCCGCCGATTAGCGCGATGTAATTCGGCTGGGATGGGTTCGTGATGCTCGCCCAGTGTTGCGCGAAGGCGTATTGATCGGCCAGCTGCGTCATGTACGGAGCCGGTCCGTAGATGTCGGATAGGTCATGGTTCTCCATGAGCACGATGACGAACTGATCGAAGTTGTTCGTCGGAGCGGCCGGGGCGATCGCGCTCCCGGCCGCCGCGAGCGGCGGGGTCCCGGGCGCGTTCGAGCCGACGACTGTGAGGCTCAGAAAGAGGAGAAGGGCGGAGGCCGTAAGGGCCGCAAACACGCGCTTCGTGGGATCCATTACGTGTTTTCCCGGAGGCCCGCACCATCAGAACCCCCGGTCATGTTACTATTCTCCCGACCGGCATGTTCCGATAATCGGTATGGATAACACGGATGATGGCATCGAACACGTCGAACCGGCGGGAATCGAGTCGATCGGATCGTGCGGTCGACAACGACGACTCGTCTCAATGCCTGCGGCGCCGGAGGTACCTCACGAGGAGGACGACACCGAGCGAGCCGAGCGCGCTCGCGCCAAACGCTTGGAGGTACGGAGCGTCCTGGACCGGGCCAACCGGGAGCTGCGCCGGCTGAGGAGGCGTCCGGACGTCGATCGACCACGCAAAACCCACGTGGGCGAATCCGTCGGAGACGAGGACCCGAACGACATGGCTCCCAACACTCGATCCGATGAACTCGTACGACGCCGATGAGGCGTTCACGGGAAGCCCGTCGACGGCCCATGCATAGGTCAGCGGGTCGCCGTCGGGATCCGACGCCACAACGACGAGCGTCTGCGTCTCGTCGAGCGGGAGGACGAAGCCGGCGTGAGGGCTCGCGGCGAGGATCGTCGGGGCCCGGTTTCCGATTTCGATTGAGACCGCTGTCGTGTCGAGCCCGCCGAGATCGTCCATCACGGTCAGGCGCACGGTGAACGTCCCGTTGTCCGCGTACGCGTGCGCAAACGAGATCCCCGCCGCCGTCTGGCCGTCGCCGAAGTCCCATGCGTACGACACGATGGTGCCGTCGGAATCCTTCGAGGCGAATGCGTCGAACTGGATCGGCACACCCGGCGGCGCCGTGGTTCGACTCACCGAAAGCGCGGCGATCGGAGGGAAGTCCACCGTGATATCCGAAGACACCGCGTTCGAGGTCTGGCGATTGTCGACGACGGTCAGGACGACCGAGAACCGTCCCGAGGCAACGAATGCGTGGCCGACGACGACCCCGCTACCGGCGAACCCATCACCGAAGTCCCAGGCGTAGGAGACAATCGTCCCATCGGGGTCCGTCGAAGAGCCGGCGTCGAACGTCACCGGGTTCCACGGGACGGTCCGGGATTGGCTCGCGGTGAATCGCGCCTGGGGCGGCAGATTCGGCGATGGGCCGGCGTCGCAGGTGACTTGGGGATTCGCCCAATCTGCGTGATCGTCACTCGTGGAGTCCACGGCCACGACCTGGAGCCGCACGCTCCGGACGCCGGGGATGCTCACATTGACGGTCGCTGTGGACGTCGCCCCGGTCATCACACCGCTGTCGTAGAGCTTCACGCCGTCGCCCCAAACCTGAAAGATCACGCTCCCGAGGTTCCCGACCTCGTCGTCGACCCCGATGTCCGACGCGAACCTTTGGCAGGAGGCGTCCGGGCGGAACTCGATCGCCGACGGGGCCTGCGTACCGAATCCCGCGGCGTAGTGGATACCATCCAGCCCGAGCGGATGCCCGCCGAAACTCGAATTCCGTTCGACCGGGGCTTGCTCGTTCGCCATGTACGTCCACGGTTGGCCGCTCAACGATCCGCTGGGAACCACCGGATCGACGCCGACCACCTCGAGGAGCGCCATCTCATGTGCGGGCACGATCGTGCTATAGTTATTCTGAAATGATCCGCGGTCGGCCCGAGTCCACAAATCCCGGACCGTCGCGGTCCCAGGGGTGAGGTTGATCGACTGCCACTCGACCTTGATCGTCGTCGCGGCATTGCCGCGGTTCAGGAGTCCGACCGCCCGCGCGCCGCTCGCCGCGAGGGGTTTCGACCAGACTTGCACGCCATTCGCAAGGTCTGCGGCGAGGGTCGTCTGGAATCCGAGCGCGTCCTGGTCGACCGCAATCACGTCGGGGTTCGAGAGGATCATACGCGTCACGTCGGACATGCTGCGCACGTCGTTGCCCGCGATGAGTGGGGCGGACATCAGGGCCCACATCCCCAGGTGCGTTCGATATTCGCCGTCCGTCATGCCGCCGTTGCCGACCTCGAGCATGTCGGGATCGTTGTACGTCCCCGGGGCCGTGGCCGCGGCGTGTGCGACGTTGCGGTCGACGATGGACAGCATCGTCCCCCAGTCGTCCGAGATGTCGCCCGACATGCGCCACTGATGCGCCGTCACAGGTCCCCATGCCCACGGCTCGTCCGTCGGCGTGTTGTCGCTCGCGCTCAGCACGATCGGGCGGCCCGAGGCGACGATCGCATCGCGCCATCGGGCGTAGATGTCTTTCATCACCAGGCCGTTCGCGTCGCACCGATCCGCCTTGATGTAGTCGACGCCCCAGGCCGCGAACTCTGCTACATCCTGGAATTCATGGTCCAGGCTGCCGGCGGTTCCTCCCGTACATGTGGCCGTGCCGATCGACGCATAGATTCCGTACTTCAGGCCGCGGCTATGAATGTAGTCGCCGAGGGCCTTCATCCCGCTCGGGAATTTCGCGGCGTCGTTCGTCAGGTTGCCCGAGGCATCGCGCGAGACCGCAGACCAGCAATCGTCGAGCGTCACGGTATTGTAGCCCGCGGCGAGGAGCCCGCTGCTGACCATCGCATCCGCCGTCTGGCGGACGAGCGTCTCAGTCAGGCCGCGACACCCGAACGCGTTCCAACTGTTCCAGCCCATCGTCGGCGAGGCGCCGTTTATCCCAAGGGATGGGCTCGTCACGACCTTGGGGCCCCCGGTCTCCGGGATCGATCCGATCTCGTTGCGCTCGATTCCTGGAGCCACGAAGGACGGAACCAGGGAAGCGAGCGCGGTCAGCGCGACGAGGATGAGAACGAGTCCAACGGAAAAGGAGGACGGCACCGCGGCTCCGCGTGGTCCCATGTGTGTCTGGCGTCGAAGAAGCTCAACCGTAATCAATCCTGGGGCCTCGCTATCACGACATCATGTGGATTCCCCACGACGAATTCAGGTCGGCAGCAAACCGAGACCGCGGGCGTTCAGGGGGTGCCGAATCTCTCCGCGGCTCTGGCGCGAGCCCGCGCGGCTTCCACTTCGCGATTGCGCGGCTCCGCATCGGTCACCAGAGAATCCAGCAATTTCCGGGCGGCTGCGGTCATTTCTCGCACGGCGCGCTGAAACGCCGCCTCGTTGGCCCGCGACGGCTTGCTGAAGCCGGAGAGCTTCCGCACGAACTGGACCGAGGCTTCTCCCACTTCGTCATCGGTGGCAGGAGGTTCAAAGTTGAAGAGCGTCTTGATGTTCCGACACATGCTGTTCTCCCCCGAATCGTACCGGACAAGCTGAACCGCGGAATCCCCGAAAATCTTTTGCGTGACGACGGTTCGCCCCCTTTGCATCGCTCTCGATGAAGTCGTCTAAACCTCGCCGGGTCATCACGAACCCATGCTGCGACTGATCGATGCCCTTGTCCCCTCTCACCCCAGTGCTCGTCCACCCGGACCTCGTGCAGGGGTGGGTTGGTTGTGCGATGTCTTCGGATTCGCGGAACGAGTCCGGACTCGACCGAGGGCCTCGGCGGTCACGTCTGGACGCTTTCCCCGTCCGTCGCCGATGTCGCCCCGGAGGAATGGGGCGGTACCGTCGTGACCGGCCGTCGGTAGGAGTGCGGGCTGGAGACGGGGCTCCGTTCACCTCGCGGTCTGTCGCCTGCCGGGGCGCGCGTCGAGGAACTTCACGAGTCGGTCGAGCGAGCTGTCCATCCCCATCGTCGACCGCTCCGTCCACAAATCGTCGTGCATCGCATCCTCGGTCACTACGAGTCGGACGCCTCCGGCAGTGGGCTGGATCTCGATTACCGCGACGACCTCGTACGGAGTGACGCCAGGGATGAAGTCGGCCAACGTCGTGTATACGAGCCGGCGACGCGGGGTCACCTCGCTGTACGCGCCGCCGGCGACGCTCGTGAGTTCCAGGCCGGCGGACTTCATCGCCTCGATCGCGGCCGGGCTGGTCGCAGTCATCGCGTACTCGAATTTGCCGCCCGGGCGCAAGTCGAGCTTCCGGACGGTGGTCGTGAAGCCTTCCGGTCCCCACCACGCTTCCAACCCCTTCTTGGTCGTCCAAGCCTCCCAGACATCCTCCACGGACGCACGCAAGGTGCGCTCGAGGTTGATCTTCGGTCTCAACACGTTCGCGGATGCGGTCGTCTTCGTTTGCTTGGTCATGTCGCTCACCTCGTCTTTGCCAGGAGCTCCTCCAGGCGATCCCACGTCTCTCGCGCTCCATCCTCCATTCCGGACTGGAGCATCCCATCGAGATCCTCGATGGTTTCGAAACGGGACGTGACCGTCAGCTTCGTCTTGCCGTCCCGCTCCTCGAACGTCGCGGTGTCTTCGATGATGTGGCCCGGCATTCCCTCGAACTCAAACGTGGAGACGATTCGCTCCGGCAGGCGTACCTCCCGATACTCGCCCCGGAACCCGTATTCGGTTCCGTCCGGATCGCGGCACACGTACCGCCACCGACCGCCCTTCCGGACTTCCATCGCCTCGACCGTGGTCGTCTGCCTCCGTCGTCCCCACCACCTCGGGATGAGTTCCGGATCCGTGTATGCCCGGAACACGACGTCCCGCGGGGCGTTGAACACCCGGGACATGACGACTTGCCGCTTCCTGCGGCTCGTAACCGCCCCGGTCTCGGACGGTCCCTCCGTGAGGGAGGCCGCAAGCCGTTCGAAGGACTCGGTCCAGCCTTGTTCCGCGCCTTCCTGGTCCGGCCCCGCGGGGAGCCCGTCATGGCGGAGCGTCAACTTCGTCTTCCCTGCGACGTCCTCCAAGGTTACGGTCAGGAGCATTTCCAATGGCGTCTCGGCGCTGAGCCCGTACGCGGTCGCGGAAACAACACGGCCCTTCGCGTCCGCGAAGCTGTCCGTGGCCACTAATTTCCTCGGTCGCACGATCTCGCGGTAGACGCCGGTGCCCCAGTAGTCTTTCCCCTCGGGCGAGCGCATGCAGTACAGGTACGTGCCGCCGACGCGGAGGTCGATCTTGCAGGAAGGGACGGTGAAGTCCTTCGGCCCCCACCATCGCTTGACCTCCGCTGGCTCCGTCCATGCCTTCCAAACGCGCTCGCGGGGTGCGTCGAACATGCGTGCGAGTACGAGCTCACGCCTCTTCCCTTTGTCCGCTGCTTTCGTTGCCTGTCCCTTTGGTTTCACGTCTTTCTTACTTGGCATGTTGCTTCCTCCCGATCTTTGATGACCTGGAGCGTTTCGCTCGCCCTTCCAGATGCTCCGCCAACCGGTCGAATCGATCCTCCCAGAGGACGCGATACCGCGTGAGCCAGCCGAACGCCGCGCTGAGCGGCACCGCATCGATCTGACATCGGCGGACGCGGCCTTCGGGTTCGACCTCGATGAGGCCCGCGTCCTCGAGGACCCGCAGGTGCCGCGAGATCGCGGGCAAGCTCACCCGGTGCGGCTCCGCCAGATCCCCGACGGTGGCGTCCCCTCCGGAGAGCTGCTCGAGGATCGCCCTCCGAATCGGATGAGCCAAGGCCGCGAAGATCGCGTCCAGGTCCGTTTTGACTCCCGGTCGATTAACCATCTTGTTAAGTGATAGCGTTTTCCATATTTAACGATTATGTTAAGTGATGAGGCAACGATGGCATGACCCGCGGGATCCGACGGTCACGCGCGAACGCGGCTCGGCGGGCGGGTCATTGCGGACGGAATTTGAGCGACGCGGAGTTGATGCAGTACCTCAGCCCGGTCGGCTTCGGCCCGTCATCGAACACGTGCCCCAAGTGGGCCCCGCAGTTGGCACACTCGACCTCCGTGCGGCGCATGAACAGGCTGCGATCCTGCTCCTCGCGAACATTTCCTTCCTGAACGGGCGCCCAGAAACTCGGCCAGCCGGTCCTCGAGTCGAACTTGGTCCCCGATGCGAAGAGTTCGGTCCCGCAGACGACGCACAGGTACACGCCGGCGTCGTGGTTGTCCCAGTACTCTCCGGTGAAGGGTCGCTCCGTCCCCTTGTTCACGACGACGTCGTACTGAAGCGGCGAGAGCTGTTGCTTCAGCTTCGCCTTGTCGAACTTCTCCATGGGCAGGGACGAACCCTTCGACGTCTTAAGGTTTCGGCTCGATCACGCCGGGCAAAGGAGCCGCTGGCGGGTCCGAAGTCTCCTGAACTACATCTGCGGAGTGTTCGGATTTTGCTGCCACAAGGCCAACCGGGTCCCCGAGGGATCCTCGAACACGGCGAACCAGCCCTGGCCCATGACTTCGGCCTTCGGCACGATGATCTTCCCGCCGGCTTTCTTGACCTTCTCCTGATACTCGTCGACCGAGGGGACGGATAGATAATTGATGACCCCCGACTGCCAGTTGCCCGGTTGGAGTCCCCCGACACCGCCGCCCGGACCGCTTGCCGCCTGGAACAGCGAGTAGTCCATTCCCGGCACTTCCTGGAATTTCCACCCGAACACGGCTCCATAGAATTTCTCGAGTTTCTTCGGTTCCTTGACGTGGAACTCGACGTGTACGACACTACCCGTTTTTGGCTGCTCTGCCATCGTCTTACCTCGTGAGCCGACCGAGGCCGCTCGGATATATAACGATATTCCGAGGGGGTCGTCGAAAGTACCCTTCGGGTCGATACTAAGGTCTTCGGAACGTCCCGAACGCAGCTTCATGAACGACCGATGGTTGGAGCGGCAGCACCGCAGACCGGGAGAACTTCGTTTTGACAGGGGATGAGGGACCTAGAGGCGTCAAAGACGGGTCGGAGACTGCGGATCCGTTGCGGACGACCGTGGGTTCTCACGCGCGGTTGATCCTCGCCGTGATCATCGCGGCGGCGTTCCTGGATGTCGTTGACTTCTCGGTGGTCCAAGTGGCGCTGCCCACGATCCAACGAGAGTTCCTCGCCCCGCTTGCGGAAAGCCAGTGGGTCACCGGCGTCTATGGACTCACGCTGGCGGGGTTCCTGATGGTGAGCGGCCGAGCCGGAGACGTCTATGGCCAGAAACGCCTGTTCATGTTCGGAATCGTGTTGTTCACCCTGTCCTCGCTATCCGCCGGCCTCGCTCCCTCGCTCCTCTCGCTCGTCGTCTCGCGGGCGATTCAAGGCGTCGCGGCTGCGATGACCACCGCGACCGCCTTGGCGATCCTCGCGGCGACCTTCCCCGAGGGGAAAGAGAGGAACCGAGCGTTCGGAGTCCTCGTCTCGATCCTGTCCGCGGGGTTCGCGGCCGGTTCGATTGCGGGCGGGATCCTCACCGCGGCGTTCGGATGGCGGTCGGTCATGTTCGTGAACGTGC
>Ga0209802_1002844_pt1 | contig 11878 bp, 9 predicted proteins | sample GraSoiAngelo_129_FD_185886 | JGI IMG/M metagenome (GOLD analysis project Ga0209802, IMG submission 185886) | Grasslands soil microbial communities from the Angelo Coastal Reserve, California, USA - 14_0927_12_40cm (SPAdes) (version 2) | ecosystem: Environmental > Terrestrial > Soil > Grasslands ... | reverse complement strand
GCGACCCTCGTCCGCGGCCGCACCCGCGATCTTGAACACCACGAGATCGCCTGCGATGCCTCTCCGCCGCTGAACCTCGTCGGCGGAGGCGCTGCTGATGTCATCGGTGACGACCACGGTGCGGCACGGAATCCCCTCGGCCTGGAGGCGCCCCTGAGCCTGGTCGAAGTTGAGGACGTCTCCGGTGTAGTTGCCATAGCTCAGGAGCACGCCGGCGCCGGTCTGCGCTGCGACAGCCACGCGATGCACCTGATCGGCCGATGGCGACGCGAAGACGTTACCGATGACAGCACCGTGGGCCAGTCCGCTCCCGACCAGCCCGCCGAACGCGGGATAGTGGCCGGAGCCTCCGCCGATGATCACGGCCACGGTCGGCTCGCTCGGCGGGTGACGGCGCACAACGCCGCCCGGGACGGAGCGCACCCAGCGGCCGTTGGCGGCGACGAACCCTTCAACCATCTCGTCAACGAAAGAGGCGGGATCGTTGAAAAGCAGGGTCACAGCATCCTCCCGGAGTGCAGGTTACTCGTGTAACGAAGCCTTTGCGGTCGGGGCTTGCGGGCTCTCGCGAGAGGAAACGCCAGCGGTTGGAATGGCCCTTGGCGCGCCGCCGACGTCGCGCAGCCTTTGGCCAATGAGTGACCGTTTGCCACCGGCGTTACCGTGCGACAACGACGATGATCGCGCCTGGTAGCCCCTGGGTGCGAGCAGCGCCTAGCCCTCTGTAACGTATCGATCAACAGGTCATGAAGCTCTACGACGAACTGGCCGACTGGTGGCCGATCATGGCGGGTCCGGCCGAGTTTCGGGAAGAAGCCTTGTTCTTTGATCGCCTGTTGAGCAAGTCATCCAATCCTCCGCCGCGAACCGTGCTCGACCTTGGGTCTGGCAGCGGAAACATCGCCTTCCATCTCAAAGCTCATTTCGCGATGACTCTCGTCGATATGTCACCTCAGATGCTGGCGGTCAATCGAGCGGTGAATCCCGAGTGCGAACACCTTCAAGGCGACATCCGAAATCTGCGGCTGGGCAGGACCTTTGACGCGGTCTTTGTTCACGACGCCGTATGCCACATGACCACCGAATCAGATTTGCGGGCGGTCATGGAGACGGCGTTTGCTCACTTACGGCCGGGAGGTGTTGCTCTGTTCGTACCAGATGAGATGCGCGAAACCTTTGTTCCAAGCACAGACCACGGCGGCAACGACAGAGAGGACCGCAGCCTGCGCTACGTCCAGTGGACCACAGATCCCGACCCGCGCGACACAGCGATCCTGGTTGACTTCGGAATCCTGCTCCGTGACGAACAAGGAGACGTGCGTGTCGTGCACGAACGCCAAACCCATGGCCTTTTCGCGCGCGCGGTATGGCTCCGGCTGCTGCGGAAGGCCGGATTCACGGCGTCGGTGGTTAGCGACGAACGCATCAGAGACCTGTTCTTATGTCGGCGCCCAAAGTAGGTAGGAACGATTCGCCACAAAGGCATGGTCGGATTGAGGGTATGAGCTCATACAGTGTTCGGCGGTCGCGTGTCCATGGCCGAGGACTGTTCGCCCGAACGCCATACATGCCGGGAGATTTGGTCGGTGAATATCGAGGCCGTGTGATTGACGTGGCGTTAGAGGGTGAAACGTCAAGCGCCTGGAATTCTGATCCCTCCTACACCCTGCTGTTCGCCCTCGATGATGACCTCACGATTGATGCAGGAGTCAAGGGGAACAGCATCCGGTTCATGAATCACTCCTGCGACCCCAACTGCGAGACATCCGTCGAGGGGGATAGGGTTTTCGTGCATGCGCGGCGACGCATTCAGCCGGGTGAAGAATTGACCTACGACTACAACCTGCGCCCGGGCGACCCGGCCGACAGCCCCGACGCGTACGCCTGCAAATGTGGATCGAAGATGTGTCGCGGAACAATGATCGACGGTGAGCTGCTCCGGTCGACAAGAACTGTTACTCGCACCAACAATCGCTGATCGACACGTGCGCCCACAAGGTGCCAGCGGGAATCATGTAGATCAAGCCAGTGGCGAAGAGTCCTGGATATGAGGGACTGCGCGAGACCATCAAACACGTCTAGGTTCTCCGATGTGCTCGATCAGCAAGCAGCCCGGCGCTACCGACGCCGAGAAGCATGATCGGGACCGCAGTCGAGAAGGTCGGCGCACAGCCGACCTTCTCATGTCCTCAAGGTGACGTCGCCGCCATGTTGGTTACGCAGCCACCTCGACCTCGACGCTGGGACCCGCGATTGCCGGTGATTGGCGGTGGCGGACGGCGACCAGGGCGGTCACGAAGCCGGCGAGCGCTATCAGGCCGGCGATCTCGAAGGCCGCGCTGAAGCCGGTGGTAAGGGCGCGGTTCACGGCTGCGTGCGTGAAGGGGCCGGTCGCGAGCTGATTCCTGGTCACCGTTGTGGCGATGTTGCCCATGATCGCGATTCCGAGCGAGCCCCCAAGCTGGCGGCCGACGCTCAGGAGGGCAGACGCCAACCCTGATTCATTCGGCTGGACTCCCGAGATGGCGGTGACACTCGTGGATACGAACGCCATGCCTAGGCCGATTGCCAGCACGACCAGGGGGCCGAGAACGTCGGCGAAGTAGTTGGCGTGAACTGTCACGGCGGACAGCCAGAACATGCCGGTGGCGGCAAGCAGCGCCCCGGTTGTCATCGGCACGCGCGGGCCGACGCAGCTTGTTGAGCCGACTCTGGACACCAACTTGACGTTGCTATCGGAGCTTTCATGATCGATCCAGTGATTCCGATTCAGGGCAGGTGTCCAGGCGCGGGTAGCGGGGGGTCTATTCCTTGGCGCCCCGCGAGCCATTCAAGCCACCGACGCTCTCCTCATGAGGCAACTGCGCGTCAGTATGTGATCTGACCAGTTCCCCTGAGCGTCGCCGATAAGACGTGACAGCTGCTATCGAAAAACGCGCCGTAATGAACAAGCGTCGCCGTGAAGGTACCAGTCCCCGTGATGCTTAGTCGGAATACCTGGGTGCATGTTCCAACTCCATTGACGGCATAGTCGGTCTCAATGCCCGGGCTGATGGAGCCGCCAGCGAAGCTTCCGTAAACCGTGACGTATCTCCAACCCGCGAAGCCGCTCACCCGAAAGCGGCCACCGATAATCGTGGCTGCGACGCCATGAGTCGAGAGTCCCGTGTGACAGACCGAGGCCGACCAAACCCCGCTGATCGTGCCGCTGGCGCCACCGCTGAAGGTGCTCAGGGAATCGCCTGAGCCGCTGGGACCGCAGGCGATGGGAAACCCGATCTCTACTCCAGATATAGATTCAGTCGCTGTTGATGCAGCAAACGCCGTTGTCGGTAGCAAAGCCATCAAGGCGAGGCCCACCGCAATCGCTAGCCGTTGTGTCCCGAACCTCAGCATTTCCGCATCCTCCGATCGATATCCGCCGGAACGCGGGCAGTATAGGGGTGGTTTCGGGCATTTTCACATCTCGATTGACTTCGTTCAGGGGCGCCCCTCGAGGGATTCGAATTCCCGATCCTCTACTGAGAAGTTGTTGCTTCGCATGCGCTGCAGATCCGAATGCAGCGGGCGGTTAGATTCTTGGTGGGCCGTACTTTCCGTAACGCGGACCGACGGGCAGTGACCGCGCGGCCGATCAGCCTCGGCGCGCCCGGCGGCATTAGTCAGCGCGGCGGGCCACAGCGGTGACGGTGATCGCGGTTAACAAATCGCTGACCGAACTGGCAATCTCACGGGCACGCCACCCTCCAGTGGCGCCGCAAGCCATCAGCTGAGGACTTGCGGATCTCCTCGATACAGGCCAGAGTAACCCCGTCCCCTATGGCAGACCCTGGTCAGTCGTCCCGATCGATAACCTGCCGGCGGGTAGGAGGTGTGACATGGGCGGTGCACTGGAGACAGCTACCCGACAGTATTTCGATTTCGTCGACCGAAAGGACGCCGAGGCGATCATCCGCGCAGGAACAGAAGACATTCAAGCGGTCGACGAGATCTCTCGTCGATGGATGCGCGGGATCGACGAGCTTGGCGCTTACATCCGACACGTAGTGAACATGGTCGAGGACGTTCACACGTCGATCAGCAACGTCAAGGAAACCTTGCTGGGAGACATCGGGATTTTGACGTGCTGGATCGAGCAAGACTACACGTTGGAGGGAAAAGCCCAACATGTCTCCGCGCCTACGACGGTGGTGTTTCGGCGAGAAGGGAACGCATGGAAGGTCCGCCTCTTCCACTCACTGCCGCTGCCGCCTGAGGAAAATTGACCGATGCTCGGTGGTCGGGACCGAGCGCAAGCTCTTCCCTCAAAGCTGTGGTGGGCCGCGGTGGACTCGAACCACCTACCTCCGCGCTAGTCCGCCCTAAGCGCTGTGCCTAGCAGGGTGGGAGGCTGAGCGTGAGGCCGGGTGTTATGTGGTGTGGCAGTGCCCAAACGCGCGGGCGCGACGTCGAGCGATGCACTCATTCCGCAACGGCCTTCTTAGTAAGGTCGCGGGACACGGCGGCTAGCAAGGTTCCGGCGAGAAAGTACAGCAGAGGCAACCACGCATCTGAAACGACCGCCACGAACGTCCCGCCGGTGCCGACCGCACACCGACCCATGGACGAGGAGCAACGCTCGGGGGTCTGGCCAGAAGGTGCCGGATCTCCGGCGCCATGCCAGCTCGCAGAATTCTCACCAAAAGCCTCGCTCGGCCTCCGAACCGTCGAACGGCTACCCTCTGATTGCAAGTGCAGACGATGACGCCGGGCTCGATTCTCGGGCATGCCGTACGCAGGCGCGAGGACCCGCGTCTCGTCACCGGCACAGGTCACTTCGTCGACGACATCCGGCCCGAGCGGTGCCTGCACGTCGCCTTTGTGAGGTCGACACTGGCGCACGCCAAGATTCGCTCGTTGGACTTGGTGGAGGCAGCACGTACACCCGGCGTGGTGGCCGTGCTGACCGGCGCCGACCTGCACCTTCCGGCACGCGTCGGCTTTCAGACGGTGGCCGAAACATTGGCGCGGCCGCCACTCGCAATTGAGCGCGTTCGTTTTGTGGGCGAGCCGGTGGCTCTCGTCGTGGCGGAGAGCTCGGGTGTCGCCGAGGATGCCGCCCAGCTGGTCGGTCTCGACCTCGAGCCGCTCGCTGTCGTCGTCGATCCGGAAGCCGCCCGCCGGCCTGATTCCACGCTGCTTTTCCCCGCGCATGGCTCCAACGTCGCCAATCGCTTCGACTCCGGTGGCCAGGATGACGTATTCGCCGGTGCGGAAGTGAAAATCGTGGGCCGCTTCGTCAACCAACGCCTGGCACCTGTGCCGATGGAACCGGAGGCCATCCTGGTCGTGCCGGAAGCAGGACGCCTTTTGGTATGGGCGACCAGCCAGACCCCATTCGGGTTGCGCGCCGAGCTGGCGTCCTCGCTCGGCATGTCTCCCGCTGCCATCCGCGTGGTCGTCGGCGACATGGGAGGCGGGTTCGGCGCGAAGGCCGGCGCTCGCCCCGAGCTTATCGTCGTCGCCGCCGCGGCGCGCAAGCTCGGCCGACCGGTGAAGTGGATCGAGACCCGCTCCGAGAACCTGGTCGCGATGACGCACGGACGTGGACAGGTGCAGGACGTCGAGCTCGGCGCCATGCACGATGGCCACCTGGTGGGCATGCGCGCGCGAGTCGTAGCCGATGTGGGCGCTTACCCGGGAATCGCGACGCTGCTGCCGATGCTCACGGGACAGATGGCGTCAGGTGTCTACTCCATCCCCGCCATCGATTACGAGGCGCAGTGCGTCGTCACGAACACCACACCGCTGGGCGCCTATCGAGGCGCCGGGCGGCCAGAAGCGACCGCGATGGTGGAGCGTGCGATGGACATGCTGGCGGCGGAGCTCGGAATGGACCCGGCGGATCTGCGACGCCGCAACCTGATCGCGCCCGATCGCTTCCCATACACCACGGCCGGCGGGGCCACCTATGACTCGGGTGACTACGCGAAAGCGCTCGACAACCTGCTAGAGGTGTCGGCCTATCGGACACTGCGCACCGAGCAGGCACGGCGGCGTGAGCGAGGTGACCGCCTGCAGCTCGGGATTGGCCTTTCGGTATACGTGGAGGTCACCGCGGTGGGGATCGGCCCCGAATGGGGAGCGGTTCGCATCGAGACCGACGGTACGGCGACCGTGCGCTGCGGCACCACCTCATTCGGTCAAGGCCACGAGACCTCACTCCCCCAGATCGCGGCGGAGCAGCTGGGCATGCCACTCGAGTCGGTGCGCCTCGTCCATTCCGACACCGACACCGTCGAGCGCGGCACGGGCACCGTCGGCTCGCGCTCCATGCAGCATGGCGGCTCGGCCGTGCACCAGGCTGCTCAGCAAGTGCGTCATAAAGCGCGCGACCTGGCATCGCACCTGCTCGAAGCCGATCCCGAAGACATCGTCTTTGTCGGCGGAATGGTAGGCGTGGCGGGGGTCCCAGGGCGATCGCTCTCATGGACTTCGTTGGCTGCGGCCGCCACCGACGGCAAGAGGCTGCCGGAGGGGATGAAGCCAGGCCTCGCCGCGGAAGCCGACTTCGCTGGTGATGGGAGCTACCCATTCGGGGCGCATTGCGCCGTGGTCGAGGTCGACGTGGAGACGGGCGATGCCCGCCTGGTCCGCTTCTTCGCGGTCGACGACTGCGGCCGCATCATCAATCCGTTGCTCGCGGAAGGGCAGGTCCACGGGGGCATCGCCCAGGGCATCGGGCAGGCGCTGCTCGAGGAGGTCGTGTTCGACGACCAAGGCACCCCGCGCAGCGGCACGTTGGTCGACTACCAGATTCCCAGCATCGGCGAGGTTCCCGAAGTCGTGACCGCGACCACCGAGACCCTCAGCCCCAACAACCCCCTCGGCGCGAAGGGCATCGGGGAGTCCGGAACGATCGGATCGACCCCCGCGATCCAGAACGCCGTAGTCGACGCGCTGTCACACCTGGGCGTTAGGCACATCGATATGCCGCTCACGCCGCAGCGAGTGTGGGCCGCACTCGCAGCAATTGGGCCTGACGAGGGAAAAGGCCAGACTTAGGCAGTCCCTCGTTGGGAAATTGTCACAACAGGCGATGGATTCGGATTCTCACCCGACCAGATCGCCGGCTTCGCACAGGCCATCACGCACCGCCTCGAAGCTGAGATCCCGGCCTACGGCCGGGTGGCCGGGGCGGCGATCGAGCGTGACCTCATCGATAGCTTGGTCAGTTGTAGTAGGCGAGTATGTGTTGGGTGAACGTTCCATCAGGGTTCGCGACAATGATTGCCTTAAACCTCGTGGCCGTTACGCCGTCGAAATCCGAAAACCAAGGGACTTCTCCAAACGGCGGGACGTTAGCAGTCGGGTGACCGACATAAGTGCCTGCGACGAGACCGGTCGTATCACCCGTAACTGTGCATATCTCGCTGTCTTTGATACTGACGCGATTGACTATATGCACTCCCGAACAGGTCCACTGGGAGAAACCGCCGTCAGGCATCGGAGCAGAGAAGCTGGCCTTGTACTGAGTGGCAGCTCCTTCGCTGGCCATCGCGGCGGTTGATGTAGCAAACATGGCCACCATGAGAGTGATCACGACCACTAGACCTTTCACACTTCTACCTCCCACGTGAGCCGATCTTGTGGCGTCCACATGCGGTGGATCACGAAAACGTCCTCGATCCCTCAACCCGAGTCGTCCCACCTGGACAGCGCTGGGCAGCGAGGGGGACCCGATGCGCCCGATTTGGGTGATCCTGTTCCTTCAATGGATGACCTCATGCTGCCTCTAATACAGCGCGACCATCGCGGAAAAGTAAGCGGGCCGCTCGGCATTTTCCGCCAATTCAGCTCAAAGATGTAACGGGCTGGGGAGCGGTCCGCTGTTGCCACCATACACCTCGTTCCTCAGCGTGCTCAAAAAACTTTTGAGAGCTCTCTACCGCGGCCTTGCCGCGTCGCCCAGGCCATCGGGCGGCGATGCCTTTAGCAGCCCCAAAGTTGTCGCTGTTCCGCGTAGCGGCGTCCGACGGAACAGTCATCGTTCTCTTCCTCGAGCACGGCGCCGAGCAAACGGTAATGGATGAGCGCGCGATGACGCGCCGAGCATGCCTAGCGCCCAGCCCCTTTGCCCACGACCGCGCAGACGAAGTAGTGATGGATGTCGACCTCAACCGCCACTGGGGCGCCGTCAGGCAGGCGCTCGGCCAACAGAGCATCAACCGCGGTCTCGGACGTGGCCGGCAACACAGCGGCGAAGGCGTTGCTGACGTCCAGGTTGGAGTGAGTCGTCGACGAGCCAGTGATGAAGTCATACGCCGGGATAACCAAAAATACCTTCCACAGCGGCGAGAACTCACCATGCCCGGGCGAGCTCGGCATCGAGTCCAGAACATGGTCATGAAAGTCGATGAAATCGATCCCCTGGCCGTCGTGATCGCAAGGCTGACACTGCGGGTTCAGACCGCGCGCCGCCCAGTCGATTGGATAGACGACCTGATAGAAGTCCGCAAGAGCCCTCTCGTTCGCCACCTGCGGGACTTCGATCGCATTGATCGTGACTGTCTGGCCCAGTACAAATGCCTGTTCATAGGCTGGCGGTCCGCCCGCCTGCACAGCGTCAGCACCGAAAAGAAACGCAAGCAAAGCCACCGTCGGCAAAGCGAATCGGATCAACGACATGCGTCGCATTCTCGACACCTCCCCGTGATTAGCGACACGCGCATCGCGGCCAACCGCGTCGACGGCGCGCCATTCTAATTGGAGTCGAAAGACGCCCCAACCGAGCCGTCACCAGTTCCTATGACGACCGCACGTCGGGTGAGTCCGAGAACCTGAGTCATCAAACAGATCGTCAGGACGTGACTCGAGGTGTCATGTCTCCATCTTGGGACGCAGCGCGTGTCGGCCCGCTCCGTCGGTTGAGTCGTATTAGCAGGTCACCCACGAGCCCCGTCCAGCCCGTTTGGTGGGCGGCGCCGATGCCCGCGCCCGTCTCCCCGTTGAAGTATTCATGGAATGGGATGAGGTCGTGCCATGACGGATCCATCTGAAAGCGCTTGTACGTGCCGAAGACCGGACGCGACCCGTCGGTGTCGACGAAGATCGCAATCAACCGGCGCGAGATCTCGTCCGCCACCTCATCGAGGTTCAACGCGCGTCCTGATCCGGTCGGGCATTCGACCGTGAACTCGGGACCGAGGTAGCGGTGGTAAACCCTGAGCACCTCGACGAGTAGGTAGTTGACCGGCATCCAGATCGGTCCACGCCAGTTGGAGTTGCCGCCGAAAAGGCCCGTGCTCGACTCGGCGGGCTCATACACCAGCCGTGCGGTGTAGCCGCCGACGTCGACCTCCAATGGATGGTCGCGATGCCATCTCGAGAGCGCACGGACTCCATATGGCGAAAGGAACCTGTCCGGATCCAAGACGCGCACCAGGATTCGCCGCAGCCGCTCGGGAGAGACGATGGACAGCATGCGCCAGCCGGCGTGGCTCTCATTACGCATGTGCTCGATCACACCCATTGCTTCCGAGCGGTGTGTGGTGAACCAGTCCGCTCGTCGCGCGAACTCGGGCAGCCGCGCCATGGTTTCTGGGCCGAGCGTAGTCACTGCAAAAAGCGGTACGAGCCCGACCATCGAGAGCGCCCGCAGCGGCTGCATGGATCCATCGGCGAGATGTAGGACGTCGTAGTAAAACCCATCCTCTTCGTTCCACAGGCCCTGGCTGTTGAGTGCCGACGCGATCAGCGCGAAATGCTCGAAGAATTTGACCGCCAGGTCTTCGTATGTGCGGTCGTGCTGGGCGAGCAGCAGCGATAGCTCGAGCATGTTCTGGCAGTACATCGCCATCCACGCTGTCCCGTCCGACTGCTCGAGGTGGCCGGAGACGGGGAGCGATGAGCGATCGAAGAGACCGATGTTATCGAGGCCCAGAAATCCGCCCTGAAAGACGTTGTTGCCTTTGCTGTCCTTGCGATTCACCCACCACGTGAAGTTGAGCAGTAGCTTGTGGAAGACGCGCCCCAAGAACTCGTAATCGCGTGACCCGTCGATCTCGAAGACACGCAGCGCGGCCCAGGCATGGACAGGTGGATTGACGTCGCCGAACGCCCACTCATAAGCCGGAAGCTGTCCGTTGGGATGCATGTACCACTCTCGGCACAGGAGAAGGAGCTGGGACTTTGCAAATTCTGGATCGACCCGGGCGAGTGCGACGCAATGAAACGCGAGGTCCCACGCGGCGTACCACGGGTACTCCCACTTGTCGGGCATCGAGATTACGTCGCGGTTGTCGACGTGCTGCCAGGCGGAATTGCGTCCGGATAGTCGTTCGGGAGGAGGCTTCGGGCCGGCGGGATCGCCTTGAAGCCACCGCTGAACGCTGAAGTTGTAGAACTGCTTCGACCAGAGCATCCCCGCCATCGCCTGCCTCAGCACGAGCGCCTCGTCGGATGGTGTGCCTGGTGGGGTCAAGTCCGCATAGAACTCGTCGGCTTCCCCGCGGCGCTGATCGAGCATGGCGTCAAAGTCGCTGCCGACGCGCGATCCCAATGCGCTTAGCCGGAGCCTGATCGTCGTTTGGGCGCCGGCGTCCACTGCGACGTGACTGTGGAATGCCGCCTTGGTCCCTTGTCGCTCCGGATTGACAGTCGAAGCACCTGATACGACGTGGTCGTTGATGCCGTCCTTCGGGAAGCGGCTGCGTCCGGGGATTCCCCACAAGCGCTCGGTGTTGGTCTCGTTGTGGCAGAAAAGCATTTCTGGCGTACCGTCCGACACGAGGCTCATCGGTCCCAGGTCCCAGTGTTCGGCGAGGAGGCCGGTGTCCGCAGCTCGAATGAGTGGGGCGCGGTCGTCGTCGCCCCATGCCCAGGTGTTGCGGAACCAAAGCGTCGGCAGGACATCGAGCTCCGCGCGGTCGGGGCCGGCGTTGCGCGCCGTGATCCGGATCAGGATGTCGTCCGCGGCCGCCTTCGCGTAGTCGGCGGTGATCTCCCAGTACCTGCCGCTTTCAAAGATGCCCGTGTCGAGCAGCTCAAACTCGGGATCCTTGCGGCTGCGGCGTCGATTCTCCGATACCAACTCGGCATACGGAAAGGCGTCTTGGGCGTACAGATAACGCCAGCGCATCCAGGAGTGAGTCGGGGTGGAGTCGAGGTAAAACCAATACTCCTTAGCATCCTCGCCATGGTTGCCTTCATTGCCGGTCAACCCGAAGATGCGCTCTTTCAGGATCGGGTCGCGGCCGTTCCACAAGGCAAGGGCAAAGCAGAGAACCTGCCTGTCATCGCACAATCCTCCGAGGCCGTCCTCGTTCCAGCGATAAACACGCGAACGCGCGTGCTCATGAGGAAAGAATTCCCAGGCTTGGCCGAAGGGGCTGTAATCCTCGCGCACCGTAGCCCAGGCGCGCTCGCTCAGATAGGGACCCCACCTGCGCCAGGGCATGGCCCCACTCGCAGCTTGCCGCAAGCGCTGTCTCTCCGCTGAAGCCATCTCAGTCAAACCGTCCAATTCCCAAGCAAGTGTCCCTAACGCCCTGCAAACATAGACATTGATGTCCAGGACCGTCGACCTAATGCGGCACGCAGATGCCGATGGCGATGTGCTCACCCCGGCTGGGGTGCAAATGGCCCTGGACATCGGCAGGCGACTGGAAGGCAGGTACGAGGTGATGGTCTCGTCCGGCGCGCAACGCGCAACCCAGACACTGGCGTGCTTACTGGCAGGGATGAGTCGCGGGGTGGCGGGAGGGGTGGTCGTGAACAGCGGCTTCCGTTCAAGCGTCGAGGAGCGTTGGTTCGCCGTCGCGCGCCAGGCCAAGGGCAAAGACCTGGAAGCGTTTCGTGCCGTCGATCCAGAGTTGGTGGAAAAGGAGTCCGCGCTGCT
>Ga0209802_1002841_pt1 | contig 11882 bp, 10 predicted proteins | sample GraSoiAngelo_129_FD_185886 | JGI IMG/M metagenome (GOLD analysis project Ga0209802, IMG submission 185886) | Grasslands soil microbial communities from the Angelo Coastal Reserve, California, USA - 14_0927_12_40cm (SPAdes) (version 2) | ecosystem: Environmental > Terrestrial > Soil > Grasslands ... | reverse complement strand
TGACGTGCGCTGGCCGTGCCGGATTACGAATCGAGAGCTCTACCACTGAGCTACGGTGGCGCGGTCCCTAACTTAGCCGGGTGCGGCTCGCCGCGGTACTCCACGGCAATGGGAAGGCACTCCTCGGCTCGAAGAAAAGGAGCCACCATCTACCCGCCATTTCGCGGCGGCGGTTCCGAGCCGAGGCCCACGACGTCTCGGACCGCTCGCAGCAACTCAGCGGATGAGAACGGTTTCCTGCGGCTAGTAGCCGCGCCCAACAGTTCGGCGTCCTTGCGAAGGTCCAGCCGGCCAGTTGAGTCCCCTCCCGACACGACGATCACCTTCACCCCCGGGGACTCCTTCCGAATCCGACGCACCGTGACGATCCCGTCCTGCCCCGGCATGAAGATGTCGGTGATCAGGGCGAGTCGTGCCGTCCTGCGAACGGCCTCTTCGTCATCGATCAGGATGATACGAGCCATCGTCGAGGCCTCAGCGGGTCAGCTGCTCTATCGATGCCGGAAGTTATCCTGGCGGAGCCCCGCGGAGGAGTCACCAATCTCCCCCCCCTTGCCCCAAGAAAACCACAGGTCTTGGCGGCACAAGATTTCATATTAGAGTGGGCTCAGGCCACTAGACCACCGTCAAGGAGGGGCCTGTGGGGAAGGATCGCCGCAAGCCGCGTTCGCTCGCCCGCCCTCACGGCCACGCCAAGGAGGCGCTGCGGGCGAGTGAGGAGCGCTACGGCTCGGTCGTTGCCGCGCTGGCCGAGGGCATCGTGTTCATGGATGCCGACGGCCGGCTGCAGGCGTCGAACGCCAGCGCCGAGCGGATCCTGGGGCTGACGGCGGAACAGATCGGCGGGCGGACCACCTTCGATCCCCGGTGGCGAGCCGTTCACGAGGACGGCTCGCCGTTCCCGGGTGACACCCACCCGATCACGGTATCCCTGCGCACGGGCCAGCCGTGCTCCAACATGATCATGGGCGTCCATAAGCCGAGCGGCGAGTTGACGTGGATCTCCATCAACTCACAACCGCTGTTTCGGCGCGGCGAGCGCAAGCCCTACGCGGCTGTGGCGTCTTTCTTCGACATCACGGACCGGAAGCGCGCGGAGGACGCCCTGCGTGCGACGCAGGCGCGCCTGCGGGACGTCCTTGCCTCAAGTACGGCCGTGGTCTACGCCACGAAGCTCACCGCAGAGGGCTACGCGCCGAGCTGGGTGAGCGAAAATGTGACGCGAGTCTTGGGCTACGACGTGGGGGAGGCGCTTCACGCGCAATGGTGGGTGCATCACCTGCACCCGGCCGACCGGTCGCGGGTGCTCGCCGAGATCTCCACGCTGTTGAGGAAAGGCGAACTCACCCTCGAATACCAATTCCAAGCGAAGAACGGGGCCTACCGGTGGGTGCATGATGAAGCGAGGCTGCTGCGCGATCCGACCGGACTGCCGGTGGAGGTCTTCGGCGCGTGGCTCGACATCACGGAGCGGAAGCAACTCGAACAGCAGTTCCAGCAGGCTCAGAAGATGGAGGCGGTCGGCCGGCTGGCGGGGGGAGTCGCCCACGACTTCAACAACCTGCTCACCGCCATCCTCGGCTCCGCCGACCTCGTGCTGGACGATCTCAAGCCGAACGCTCCCGAGCGCGAAGAAATCCAGGAGATTCGCAGGGCCGCGCTGCGGGCGGCCGACCTCACTCGCCAACTCCTGGCGTTCAGCCGTCAGCAGGTGATCTCGCCGACGGTGCTGAATCCGAACGCAGTGGTCGCCAACATGGACAAACTGCTGCGACGGTTGTTGGGGGAGGATGTGGACCTTCGCACCGTGTTGACGCCGGAACCGGGGGCCATAAAAGCCGATCCGAGCCAACTGGAACAGGTCGTCGTGAACCTCGCCGTCAATGCGCGCGACGCCATGCCCGGGGGCGGCAAGCTAACCATTGAGACGCAGAACGTGGAGCTCGATGAGGAGTATGCGGGGGGACACGTCTCGGCGCAGCCTGGCTCCTACGTCATGCTCGCGGTGAGCGACACCGGCAGCGGCATGGACGCAGTGACGCAGGCTCGCATCTTCGAGCCCTTTTTCACGACGAAAGAGAAGGGCAAGGGCACCGGATTGGGCTTGGCCACGGTGTACGGAATCGTCAAGCAGAGCGGCGGTTGGATCTGGGTCTACAGCGAGCCGGGTCACGGCACGACCTTCAAGATCTACCTGCCGCGAGTTACGGAGGCCGCCGCGCCGGCCGCCCCGAGCCCGGTGCTGCCGATATCAGTACGCGGCTCTGAAACCGTCCTCCTCGTGGAAGACGATGAAATGATTCGAGCGCTCGTTCAGAAAGTACTGAAGGCCAACGGCTATACGACGCTCGTCGCTGAAAGCGGTCCTGCCGCCCTACGCCTCGCTGGACAGCACGACGGTCGAATCCATCTGCTCATGACCGATGTCGTCATGCCAGGGATGAACGGGCGAGAGGTTGCCGAACGCCTGGCCCCGGCGCACGCAGGGATAGAGGTGCTCTATCTCTCCGGCTACACGGACGACGCCATCGTGCACCACGGGGTGCTTGAGCCGGGGATCGCGTTCCTCCAGAAACCTTTCACGCCGGCCGTGCTCGTGCGCAAAGTGCGCGAGGTGCTCGACGCGGCGCACGGTCACGGGCCAGGCTCAGCAACCCCCTGATGCATGTACAGGGGGTCATGGTCAGTCATCGCCTCGTTCATGCTTCTTCCCCGCGTTTCGTCCAAAGCGCTGCGTCAGTCGAACCCTCTAGGCCTCGGCGGCGCCACAGGTAGTAGATGACTGGGATTACGATCAACGTCAGGATTGTGGACGTCACCATTCCTCCCACCATCGGCGCCGCAATGCGCTTCATGACGCTCGCCCCAGCGCCGTGACTCCACAGCGCCGGCACGAGCCCGAGCATGATCGCGAGCACCGTCATGAGCTTGGGCCGCACCCGGTTCACGGCCCCGTGCTCGATCGCCGCCACGAGCTCCCCGAGGGTCGGTCGCGGTCGGGCCTTCGCGGCATCCTGCCAAGCGTGATCGAGGTAGATGAGCATCACGACGCCGGTTTCCGCAGCCACGCCAGCGAGCGCGATAAATCCCACGGCGACCGCGATCGACAGGTTGTATTCGAGCAGCCACATGATCCACACCCCGCCGACCAGGGCGAACGGCAATGACAGCATCACGATCGCCGTCTCGGCAACGGTACCGAAGGTGAGATACAGGAGCAGCGCGATGATCCCGAGCGTGAGCGGGACGACGACTTGGAGCCGCGCCTTCACCCGCTGAATCGCCTCGTACTGACCGCTCCAACGTAGCCAGTAGCCGGTAGGGAGTTTCACCTGGCGCGCCACGACGGCCTGAGCGTCGCGCACATAGCTCCCCACGTCCCGCCCCCGCCCCCCCACGTCGATCGACACCTGGTCGTAGAGGTAACCGCCCTCGCTCCGGATCATCGGTGGGCCGGGGCTGAACTGAATGTCCGCCACCTGCCCGAGTGGCACCTGCGGGCCGTCACTGCCGCCGACCAGGAGCCGGCTGATCGTGGTGGGGTCATCCCGGAAGTCACGGGCATAGCGCACCTGCACGGGATAGCGCTCCCGGCCCTCCACCGTGGTCGTGATCTCCTCCCCGCCGAGCGCCAAGCTGATCACCTCCTGCGCGTCGCCGGTGGTGAGCCCGTAGCGGGCGAGGGCATCCGCATCCGGCCTGATATCCAAGTAGCGCCCCCCGAACGACCGCTCGGCGTAGACGCTCGCCGTGCCCGGGAGCGGCGCGAGCGCGCGCTCGATGTCCTGGCCAATCCGCTGGATCGTCTGGAGGTCGGGGCCGAAGATCTTGACCGCGAGGGTCGTCCGCACGCCGGTCGAGAGCATGTCCGTGCGGTTCTTGATCGGCATCGTCCACGTGTTGACGGCGCCCGTGAGACGCAGCCGTTGGTCCATTTCGGCGACCAGGCGATCCTGGGTCATCCCCGGCCGCCACTCCGACTCGGGCTTCAGGTTCACCACCGTCTCGACCATCGACATCGGCGCCCAGTCGGTGGCCGTATTCGCCCGGCCCGCCTTGCCCCACACAGACGCGACCTCAGGAAACGTCATGAGGATGCTGTCCTCCACGTGGAGTAGTCGCCGCTGCGTGGTGAGGGATACCGCGGGCAGTGTGTTGGGCATGTACATCAGCGAGCCCTCGTTCAACGGCGGCATGAACTCGCTGCCCAGACCCGCCAAGGGAAGAAGCGTCAGTAGCAGCACACCCGCGGCACCGCCCAGCACCAGCCAGCGGGCGCGCAGCGCCCATTGCAGCACGGGCCGATAGAGCTGGATCGCCCAGCGGTTGAGCGGGTTCTCCGCCTCCGCGCGGATCTTCCCCTTGACGAACCATCCCATCAGTGCGGGCACGAGCGTCACCGAGAGCAGCGCCGCGGCCGCCATCGCGAAGGTCTTGGTGAGCGCGAGCGGCCGGAACAGCCGGCCTTCCTGGTCCTCGAGTGTGAACACCGGCAGGAAGGAGAGCGTGATGATGAGTAGCGACATGAAGAGCGCGGGCCCCACCTCACGGGCCGCAGTGAACACGCGCTCCCAGTGCGGCCGGTCGGGCTCGTGCTCCACGTGCTTATGCAAGTTCTCGAGCATCACGATCGCGGCGTCGATCATGGCGCCGATCGCGATGACGATCCCGCCGAGACTCATGATATTGCCGTTGATGCCAAGCCAGCGGGTGACCGCGAGCGACACCAGAATGCCGAGCGGCAGCGTGGCGATCGCGACGAGCGCGCTGCGCGCGTGCAGCAGGAACACCGCGCAGACGAGCGCGACAATGACCGACTCCTCGAGCAGCGTGCGCCACAGTGTCTTGATGGACCCGCGGATCAAGTCCGAGCGGTCGTAGGTCGGCACGATCCGGACGCCGGCCGGCAGCGCCGGCGCGATCTCGGCAATCCGCTGCTTGACGCCGTCGATCACGCGCAACGCGTTCTCGCCATAGCGCATGACCACAACAGCGCCGACCCGCACGGGGCGCCCGTCCTTCCCGACGCCGACCGCGACCTTCTCGATGTCCCCGACCCCACGGAAGTAGCCGAGCCCGCGGATCGCGTAGTCGGAGCCCGCCACCTCAACGGTCCGCGCCCCGACGTCCTGGTTCGCACCACGAACGGCATTGATCACCTGCCGCGCCGTGGCTCCGTACGCCAGCAGTCGCGCGGGGTCGAGCAGCACCTGGTACTGGCGGACGAAGCCGCCCAGACTCGCGACCTCAGCGACGCCCGGCACGGACTGCAGGGCGTAGCGCACCTGGAAGTCCTGAATCGTGCGGAGCCGGTCGGGCGAGTAGCCGGGACCCTCGAGGGCGTACTGATAGACCCAGCCCACGCCGGTGGCGTCGGGCCCCAGTCGGGTCTTGGCACCGGCGGGGAGCCGGCTCTGAATCGCGTTCAGGTACTCGAGCACGCGTGAGCGCGCCCAGTAGAGATCGGTCCCGTCCTGGAAGATCACGTAGACAAAGGACGAGCTGAACATCGACTGGCCGCGCACGACTTTCACCTTGGGGACCGCGAGGAACGTGGTGAGCAACGGATAGGTCACCTGGTCCTCGACGACTTGGGGTGCCTGGCCCGGGTAGTCGGTGTAGACGATCACTTGAGTATCCGAGAGATCCGGGATCGCATCCACCGGCATCGTGCGGAGCAAGTACACGCCGGCCACGAGCACGAAGATCGCGCCGAGCGCGACGAGCTCGCGGCGCTTGATGGACCAGGCGATGAGTTTCTCGATCATGGCCGGCGCGCCCCTTCCTTGGCGGGCATCTGCATCCCGCCCATGTTCAGGCCCATCCCCATCTGGAGCATGAGTCCCTGAATCGCCGCGGCGAGGTTCGACTCCGAGTCGAGCAGGAACGTCGCTGAGGCCACGACTTCGTCGCCCGGCCGCAGTCCTTCAACGATCTCGATGAGAGAGTCCCCCCGGAGCCCCACCCGAACCTCCCGGGGCACGAACCGGCCGTCGCCGCGGTTCACGAAGACGAGGTCCTTTGTCCCGGTGGGCAGCACCGCCTCGAGCGGCACGCTCACGCCCCCCCTCCCCCGGCCCGCCGTTGCGAGCGCGGCCGTCGCGTACATTCCCGGGCGCAAGCCGCCGTCGCCGTTCTCCACCGCCACGCGGGCCGTCAGCGTGCGAGTCTTGTCGTCGAGCTGCGGGTAGATGAACGTCACGCGTCCGCGAAACGTCCGTCCGGGGAGCGCGTCCACAGTGATCGTGGCCTGAGTGCCGACGCGGACGGCTGCCGCGTCCTGCTCGAAGATTGCGACGTCCACCCATAGCACTCGGGCGTCGGCGATCTGGAACAGGTTGTCCCCAGCCTTCACCGCTTGGCCTTCGATGACCATCTTCTCCGTGACTTCGCCGCTCCGCGGGGCGCGCAGCAACAGCGTGCGGGTCACACTTCCTCTCGTCTCGAGGCTGTCGATTTGATCGGACGGGATGTCCCACAGGGCGAGCCGGCGCCGAGCGCCGGCCGCGAGCGTGTCGTCCTTCAGTCGCCGCGCCAGGAGGTATTCTTCCTGAGCACTCACCAGATCGGGAGAATAGAGTGCCAGCAGCGGGTCGCCCTGCTCGACACGCTTGCCGACGTAATCCGCGTACAGGCGCTCCACCCACCCGCCGACCCGCGCGTTGACGTAGACGAGGTTCGGCTCGGCGTACTTGAGGACGCCCACCGCCCGGACGGAGGACCGAACCGGCCGCTCGGTCGCCCGCGCGAACGTGATGCCGAGTCGCTGGGCTTCGGTGCGATTCACCGGCACGCCCGACGTGTCGGCGCCAGCGGCCGGCATTCCAGGCATCCCCGGCATCCCCTGCATGGCCGGAGCGGGAGCCTTCTTGCATCCCGTCAGCGTCATGGCTGCGACGAGCAGCCCGGTAGAGATCTGTTTCACGGCTGCGTCTCCCCTGCGGTCAACTGCCGCAGCATGACGAGTTGAGCCTGGTAGTCCGCCGCGACCGCGACCGCTTCCAGCTCGGCCCGATATCGCGCGTCTTCGACCGACAGCAGCGTCAGGAATTCCGCGCGACCGACCTGATAGCTGCGCAGCACGGACTCGACCGTCCCCCGCGCGTTGGGCAGGACGCCGTCCACGAGGAGCGCGAGACGCTGCTGTGACGCGTGGACTCGGGCAGCGGCTTCAGTGACCTCGCGACTGAGCTCGAGCTCGGCGTCGCGCAGCCCGGCCGCGGCCCCCGTCGAATCCGCGCGCGCGGCATCGGCGAGCCGGTTCTGTTTGCGCCACGCCCAGATCGGCAGACGCACGCCCAGGAAGGCGGAGAAGAAGTCCGGAAAGTTGAAGTTGAACGCCCGCGGTCGGTAACCGTAGCGCAGCGTCAGGGTGAAGTCAGGCCGGGCGCCGAGACGCTCGACCTGAATCGTGCGCGTAGCCGCGTCGACTGCCGCCCGGCGAGCGGCGAGCCGGGGATGGGTTGCGAGGGCCAGGGCCACGAGCGAGTCGGCGGGAGGCTGCGACCTTGCCCCGGCACGCAGCGCAGCCGGGTCGCTCGAGGTGACCGGCACCGAGTCTCCGGGTGCCCGGTTCCGCAGCGCGTTCACCGCGGCGAGCGCGGCCATTCGCTCGCTCTCCAATGAGAACTCCTCGGACCGCAGGCGATCGCGGGCCAGCTTTGCCTGGAGGGGATCGCTTTGCGGCGCGGCGCCTGTGGCGTAGCGCGTCGTGCTGAGCTGGACGGCGGCTTCGAGAAGCTCGCGCTGGTGCCGCAGCGTCTCCAGCGCCGTCACCGCGTAGCCGAGGCGGTAGTAGGCGACCGCCATGGCGGTCGTAAGCTCCCGGCGGACGGCGCCCTCTTCGGCGCGAGCGCCCGCCGCGGCTGCCCGCACAACCCCCGCACGCGCGCCGAGGCTACCGGGCCACGGAATCTCCTGGCTCAGCTCCACGTCCACCTCGGTGAAGTCGCTTTGGTTGAACTCGAAGTGCGGCAGCAGCAGGTCCATCACGCCGACCGTCAGCATCGGGTCGGGCAGCGAACCAGCGGGCCGGATGCGGAGTGTCGCGGCTCGGACGGCCGCTTGCCGCTGCGCGACCGTGGGGTTCCGGGCGAGCGCTTCAACGACCAGCGATTGTAAACCCGAGTCGCCGGCGACGGGCGCTGAGTCTTGCGCGTACGCAGGACCGGCGCTCGATATCACGAACGCGCTCGCGGTCAGAATCAGTTTTCGGACTTGCATACCTCTCCTCGCCAATCAGTTTCCGACGGAACGCGCCGGAGCCCGCGCCGGTGTGAGCGGCGCGTCAGGGCACACTACGCTTGGGAGAGGCTAGCCTTGGGGCGGCGGAGGGAGCGGCGGTTGCGGATCGGCCGGAACGAACGTGGAAAGACCGAAACAGACGATGTGACACTCTCTAGTAGAGACGGAGATCGGTGCCTTCAACGAGAGCACCGCGTTCCCCGTGATCGCGCAGAACGCTGGGTTAGCACACGCGGTAGCGTGGGTCGTGGCTTCCACGGCCGCCCCAGACGGGACGGACGCCATCCGTTGCTCACAGGTCGCCGACGTTCCTCGCTGGACTTGGTCACACAACAGCGGCAGGCCAACCGGCAGCATCTGGCCGCTCAGCAGCAGCGTGGCGATTACTCTGATGACCGAGACTTTCATTGCCGCTTCCAATATACAAGTTGGGCCATCGGCGTAGCGATATCCCCGTTGAGACAGCTCTGACGCCCGCTTGACCATGTACCTAGGTACATAGTGTAACATAAACACTGCCTCGGAGGGTGAAGGATATGCCATTGACCATCGGCCAGGTCGCCACGGCGGCCGACGTGAACATCCAGACGATCCGTTACTACGAGCGGCGAGGCCTGTTCCCGACCCCGCGGCGCACGCCGGCCGGCTACCGCCAGTACGCGGGCGACGCAGTCGCGCGCCTCCGCTTCATCAAGCACGCGCAGGAGCTCGGCTTCTCGCTGAAGGAAATCCAGGAGCTGCTCGGCCTGCGCGTCCGGCACGGCGCTGCGTGCGACGCGGTCGAGCGGAAAACCAGAGAGAAGATCGAGCTCGTCCAAGAGAGGATCCGCGATCTCCACCGCATGAAGCGCACGCTGGAGCGGCTGGCCGCTGCATGCGCGGCCCGACAGCCGACCGACGACTGCCCGATTCTGGAGGCACTGGAAGACCATGGCGACGTCGACCACTAAGACTGTCGTCGCAGCCACGGGCGGTATTGCCGCCGCCGTGGCGTCGGCGCTCTGCTGCGCCGGGCCGCTCATCGCCGTCGCCCTCGGCCTGAGCGGCGCCGGCCTCGCCACGACATTCGAGCCGTTGCGGCCGTACTTCGTGGTTGCTACGGGGCTCGCCCTCGGCTTCGGTTTTGTCGTGCTGAACCGTGAGGAGCGAAAGGCGTGCGAGCCTGGCACGATGTGCGCTTCGCCGGTCGCTCGCCGCCGGATGAAGTCGGCACTGTGGATCGCGACCATCATCGCGATCCTGCTGGTCACGTTTCCGTGGTGGTCAAAGTTTGTGCTTGGCTAGGAGCTGCGAAGGGTAGGTTCACCGGATTGTCCGAAGGAGGTTGAACATGTTGCCATCAGTGAAGGCTGGGTTGTTGCTCGCCGCTGGACTGAGCGGCACGGCGTTCCTCTGCCCGTTGTGCGGCGGGGGAATCCAGACGGCCGGCGCCCAGAACGCGCCGGTCGCCGCCCAAGCTCCGGACACCGCCACCGTGCGGCTGCACATCTCACGCATGACGTGTGGGAGCTGCCCCACGACGGCGCGCCTTGCCCTGAAGAAGCTGCCGGGGGTCTACGGTGCCACGGTCACGCTGGACGACAGCCTCGGCGTCGTACGCTACGACCCGCGCCAGGTCACCCCCGACCAGATCGCCGCCCATCTGACCCGGCTCACGGGCTTCGGGGCGACGGTCCAAGGGAAGTGAGCGTGCAACACGGCGAGTTCGACATCGCGATCGTGGGTGGCGGTTCGGCGGGATTCGCCGCCGCGATCAAGGGGGCCGAGCTTGGCGCTCGGGTCGCCCTGATCGAGGGCGGTACGCTCGGCGGGACTTGTGTGAACGTCGGCTGCGTGCCGTCGAAGACCCTCATCCGCGCGGCCGAAGCGCAGCACCGCCGGGTCCATCACGGATTTCGGGGAGTCCCCGCGACCGATGGACAGCCCGACTGGCCCACGGTGCGTGCCGAGAAGGATGCGCTCGTCACCGAGCTGCGGCAGAGCAAGTACTGGAACGTGCTGCGTGCCTACCCGTCGATCACGCTGCTCCAAGAGCGCGCCACGCTCGTCTCGGCTCGCGAGGTTCGACTCGCCAGTGGTCGTACACTGACTGCGGGCAAGATCGTGGTGACCACGGGCTCCTCTCCCTGGGCACCGCCGATCCCAGGTCTCGCCCAGGCTGGCTACGTGGACAACGCGTCGGCGATGGCGCTGGGCCGGCTACCGCAATCACTCATCGTGATCGGCGCGAGCGCCGTGGGTCTCGAGCTGGCGCAAATGTTCGCCCGCCTCGGAACGCCGGTCACGATCCTCGAAGCGCTACCCCGCGTCGTCCCCGCGGAGGACGCCGACATAGGAAACGCCCTGGCGGACTACCTCCGGTCGGAGGGGCTCGACGTCTACACCGACGTCAGGGTTGATCGAGTAGACAGGGGCAGCGATGGGTACGAGGTCCAGTACCACGCGGGTTCCGCCGCGCGCACTGCACGCGCCGAGCAGCTGCTGGTCGCCGCAGGTCGCCGAGCCAGCACGGCGGGTTTCGGGCTCGACACGATCGGCGTCACCCTCGGCACGAAGGGAGAAATCGTCGTCGACGAGTTTCTGCAGACGACCAACCCGAACGTGTATGCCGCAGGCGACGTGATCGGCGACCCAATGTTCGTGTATGTGGCGGCGCATGCCGGTGCCCTGGCGTCTGAGAACTCCTTGACCGGGAACGAGCGCCGTTACGATCTCTCGGCACTGCCCAAGGTGACCTTCACCGATCCCGCCGTCTCCTCCGTCGGTCTTACTGAGAACGAGGCACGCGCCCAGGGGATCGAGCCGCTCGTGTCCAAGCTGCCGCTCGAGTACGTGTCGAGGGCGCTGGCGGCTCGGGACACGCGGGGATTCGTGAAGCTCGTGGCGGACGCCGGCACCAAGAAGATCATCGGCGCGCACATCCTCGCCGCCGAGGCGGGTGAGATGATCACCGAGCCAACGCTCGCGATCAGGCTCGGGCTGACGATCGAGGACCTCACATCGACGTTCCACCCGTACCTGACGTTGTCGGAGGGGATCAAACTTGCCGCTCAGGCGTTCACCAAGGACGTGGCGAAGCTCTCCTGCTGCGCGGCCTAGCGACTTCGGACGGCCGCTACGAGCGCTCGACGTCGCAGGCTTTCGGTTGCGCGACGCGGTCTACGATCCAGCGCAGGAGATTCCACTGCAGCCGCACCCGTGGGCGAGCCTCTGCCTCGCCGTCGAGGGCGGGTACGTGGAAGACTGGGGTCGGATCCGCGTGCGCTGCGGACCTGCGTCCCTCGTCTTTCACCCGCCCCACGAAGTGTACGGCGACCGGATCTCAGACGCGGGGAGTCGGTGCTTCACCGTCGCGATCGCCCCGACCGTCTTCATGACCGCGGCCGAGGCCGTCCCCGCCCTGACCCGCCTCCAGGCGCTGCGGAGCGGTGCGCCCAGTTGGCTCGCCTTCCAGCTCCGCGCGGAGCTCGAGCTGGGAGACGACCTGTCACAGGCCTCCATCGAGAGCGCCGTGCTCGCCTTGCTCGCGGACCTCGGCGACCGACCCGCCCTGGAAGCGAGGGGCGCGCCGCCACGCTGGCTCGAGCGCGTCAGAGAGCAGATCCACGATGAGTTCACGCGGGCCCTCACGCTAGCCG
>Ga0209802_1002838_pt1 | contig 11890 bp, 9 predicted proteins | sample GraSoiAngelo_129_FD_185886 | JGI IMG/M metagenome (GOLD analysis project Ga0209802, IMG submission 185886) | Grasslands soil microbial communities from the Angelo Coastal Reserve, California, USA - 14_0927_12_40cm (SPAdes) (version 2) | ecosystem: Environmental > Terrestrial > Soil > Grasslands ... | reverse complement strand
GATACGCCCGCTGTTGTAGAGCCCGATAGCGAAATTCCGCCAATACATGGCCGTATTCATGGGGTCCAGTTCGATGGCCTTCTGGTAAGCCGACAGGGCATCGTCGATTTTTCCGGTCCTGGCCAGGGAATTTCCCAGGTTGTTGTAATAGCTTGGGTCCGGCTTCAGCGCGACCGCCTTTGCATAGGCGCCCGCGGCATCGGAATACTTGTTACCGATCTCGTAAGCCTCGCCTAGCCTGGCCAGAACGATATTGCGGTTCGGATCGTTCTCCGCTGTTTGTTCGAGCGCGGCATTGAACTCGGTGACTGCGGTGCCGGTCGTTTGGTCGACCTGGCCCTGCGCGGACGCCTGTTGATCCTTGGGCATCTTGTCGACTTGGGCCCGCGTCTGCTTGGCTTGTTCCAAGGCCGCGTTACCCGCGTCGAAATGCTGCTTCATGGCCACAAACTTGGCTTTGGCCTCTTCATTCTTTTTGGCCGCCTCTTCCGCCTTTACCGACTCCTGGGTCTGCAGCTCCTTGAAATTGAAATCCTGCTGGGTATCCTGTCCGGCCGCAAGTTGCACGATCTGCGAATAAGCCGCCTTGCCTTGCACTTTGACGTCGATCGAGTAAGTGCCTGCGGCTAAGTTGCCGCTGCGATAGCGGCCCTGGGAATCCGCAGTGAAGTCCGTGCTTTGGCCGGTGGTGCTATTTCGCACCGACACGACCACGCCGCCAAAGGGATTTCCCGATATATCCAGGACCTGACCGTGAATTCTGGCCGGTTTGTCTTTCTCTTGTGCCGCCGCGCTGATGGCAAATCCCGCCGCGAGGGATAGCGCGCACACGAGGACCATTACGATCTTGGTTCTCTTTAGCTGCTTCATAGATCGACTTCCTCCTCCCACCGGCGGGTGCGCCGGATACATGCAAATAATGTTCTTCTATTATCGCCTAACTATGTCATCTTGCAACCGGTACCCGGTACGGTATCGCATCGGGAACCCCGGCTTCGGCAAAAGCCTGCAATCTCAGACGGCAACTGTCGCAGACGCCGCAGGCAGCGTCTTCATACTGATAGCACGACCAGGTGAGTTCGAGCGGCGCGCCGAGTTCAAGTCCCTTCCGGACAATGGCACTTTTTCTCATTGCGATAACCGGGGTGACAATCGCGATTTGCGTTTCCGGCCGCGTCCCAACATTCGCCAGTTGCTCAAACACGCGGTAGTACTCGGGACGGCAATCCGGATAACCGGAACTGTCTTCCGCCACTGCACCGACAAAAATGGTATTCGCGCCAATGACTTCCGCCCAGCTCACGGCCACGGAAAGAAAGTGGGCGTTGCGAAAGGGAACGTACGTCACCGGAATCGAATTTCCGGCCACTGGCGCGTGCGGCTTACCTTCCGGTACGCTTATCTGCTCATCCGTAAGGGCCGAGCCTCCGATTTCCTTCAAGTGCTTTAGATGCACGATCAGCCGCTCGCGAACCCCAAAAAAATCAGCAATCGCCTGGAATGCCGCTCGTTCTCTGCGCTCGGTACGCTGTCCGTAGCCGGCATGTAAGAAGGCCAACTGGTGTGACGTCCTCGCGATGGCTGCGGTTACGCACGAATCCATACCGCCGCTTACGAGGACCACCGCTTTCGACTTTTCCGCCATCTTATCCGACGTCCTCGACTTCACACGCCGCGCGTGGAGGGATGCCAAATGAATTTGTGCAACTGCAAACCTAGACGCACGGGCAAGCGATCCGCCAGGATCCATTCGGCAAGGAGTCGCGCATCAAGTCCTCTCCACGATCCATTGGGGTCAGGGAAAACCGGTGAGAACAATACTTGCCGGACGCGGCCTGCCAACTCGTGCCGGGCGGAAAAATCCCTGGCGAACTCATAGTCATGGCGGCTGCCGATGACAAACTTAATCTCGTCCTTACTGTCGATCACCTTCAGATTATCGAGCAGAAATGTACCGCCTTCGCCCGAGTCAGGGCACTTCACATCCACGATTTTCACGACCTCTCGCGGCAGGATACCCACGAAGCGCTCGCCGCTGGTTTCCACGAGAACCGTGTACTTCTCGGCGGTCAGCCGTTGCGCGAGCCCGATCGCATCCGGCTGGAGCAGAGGCTCACCCCCGGTCAGCTCCACAAGCAAAATCTCGCCCCTCCGTAACTGCGGCGTAGGTCCATCGGAAGCACACGAAGCACCGCCAGAGAGCTGGTGGATGCGTTCGAGCACGTCGTCAATGCTCATTCTGATTCCGCCGTAAAACGCGTACGCCGTGTCGCACCAGGCGCAGCGCAGGTTGCATCCGGTAAGACGCACGAAAATACACGGAAGGCCGGCATAGGTGCTTTCGCCTTGAATGGAGCGGAAGATTTCCGTGATCTGCATCATGAATTGCCGCGCCGCCGGGATTTGCGCCTCTGATACTGCCGCACGATCAATATTGCGGCAACGAATGCACCCGCCGTGCCCAGAAAAGGACCGCCATGAATTGGCATGCCCAGATGGCGAAGAAGAATCACATAGCCTACGCCAACCAAAACCGCGGGAATCACGATTAGAAAATAGGCTCGACGCACGTCACGATCCTCTCAGGGTATATAGGTTGCCGACGTCTCGTCGGTTTCCCAGACGGTGATGCTTTGGATTCGAGGCGCATTCGGCATTTGGCGCATCTGTATGGAAGCCTCATCGTAAAGAAACTTGGCGATGTTTTCGGCAGAAGGGTTGATGGCATCGAAGGGAGCCTGGTCATTCAGGAACTTATGGTCGACATCACCGATGAGATCCCGCAGGATTCGTTTGAGGTGGACGAAATCAAAGAGCAAGCCGATCGAATCGAGTTGTTCGCCCTGGACGTTGACGCGCACGCGGTAGTTGTGGCCGTGCGGATTCTCGCACTTGCCTTTGTACCCGCGTAGTGCGTGCCCGGCAGAAAATGTTTCTTCCACGCTGACTTCAAACATTGTCTTTTAGCTGATCGGCCGGTCCGGCAGGGATACTCGCCCTAGCTCGGCGCCTTCATGAAGCGTTGAACTTCAGCGATGTTCCGGGTGAGGCGGTACTCCGGCAGCGATTCGATAAAAATTTTACCATATTGCATACGCTGGATGCGGTTATCGAGGATGGCTAGCACGCCGCGATCCGTTCGCGTGCGAACCAGCCTGCCGAAGCCCTGTTTTAAGGCCAGCACCGCTTCCGGAATTTGATATTCGGCAAAGGCGTTGCGGCCTTCTTCGGTAAGCATGCGCACGCGTGCCGCCACAACGGGATCGGTTGGAACGGCAAAGGGCAGCCGGTCGATGATCACGCAGGAGAGCTGCTCGCCGGGCACGTCCACTCCCTGCCAGAAACTCGAGGTTGCAAAAAGCACCGCCCCTGGAGTCGTCCGGAATCGTTCCAGCAGCGCCATGCGAGGCGCCGTTCCTTGCAGGAGCAGAGGGAACTCCACTCGAGGGCGCACCAGTTCGAAAATCTGATTCATCTGCGCATAGCTCGTAAACAGACAAAAGGCCCGCCCCTGTGTGAATCTCAGCAGCCGGGAGATTTCTTCCGCCGCCTTTGGGACGAACGCCGGATCGCGCACATCCGGGAGCCCCGCGGGAATGTACAGCAGGGCCTGCCTGGCATAGTCGAATTCGTGCGACAGCACCATTTCTCGAGCAACCTGCAGTCCCAGCCGCTGCTTCAGAAAATCAAAGCGGCCGCTCACGGCCAGCGTCGCGGAGGTCATCACGACGGTGTCGAAGGCGTCGAAGAGATGCTCGCGCAAGATGGAGCTGACGTCGATCGGCGTAGCGACCACAAATACCCCCTTGCCTCGCCGGTCGAGCCAATACACATAATTTTTTTCATTTGACTCGAACAGGAATGCCGTGTCGCCGCGCAGTTCGGCCGCTCTGCGCGCGATGACCAGCAATTCCTCCGGTTTGGAGGGCAAAGCCGCTATCTCGCTCTCCAGCGCCTTTAGAGCCGCGATGAGGCCGTCGTAAGATGCTCTGTGTTCCTCCAGAAAAGCCTCGCGCGCGCCGGGTTCAAACGCGAAGCGCCCCTCTTGGGGAGGCAAAAAATCAAAAAACTCATGCACCTTCTCGCGCAAACGCATCACGCGGCGCAGCAACGGAGGCTTGCCCTGCTGGGTGATCCGCATGGCCTGCTCGGCGTCGCGAGCCAGTTCCTCAAGACGGTAATTCGATACTTGTCGCCCGAAGTAATCGCTGGCCACATCTTCGATCTCGTGCGCTTCGTCAAATATGACCGCCGAATACTCCGGCAATACGCTGCCAAAATCATCTTGACGCAGCGCCAAATCGGCAAAGAAGAGATGATGGTTAACGATAATTAAATCCGCGTCTGCCGCACGACGATGCATGGCAGTAATAAAACACCGCTCGAACTGTACGCATTTCTGCCCCGTGCAAGTCTCGCGCCTGGCATCCAGCTTGGACCAAAGCTCAGCCTCATCCGGCAGAAAAGTGAGTTCCGTTCGGTCCCCGGTTTCGGTCAAGCGCTCCCAATCGCGGATCTGAGTGAACCAATCCATTTCTTGCATGCCCTTCAGGATTGGTTGCCCCTCCATCTGCTGAACTTTTTGACGGCAGAGAAAGTTCGAGCGGCCTTTCATCACCGCCACCTTCAGTTCAGGCGCAAAATGCTTTTGAACAAAGGGTATATCCTTCGTGTAAAGCTGTTCCTGGAGCGATTTCGTAGCCGTCGAGATCACCACGCGACGTCCGCTGCGAATGGCAGGAATCAGATAGGCCAGCGTCTTTCCTGTGCCCGTTCCGGCTTCCACCAGCAGATGACGCTTCTTTTGAAAAGCTTCCTCCACCAGCTCCGCCATGCACAGCTGTGAATGGCGATGTTCGTAGCCAGCTGGCATGCATCGCTCGATCATTCCGCCGGGACCAAACACATCAGCCATGCTCGGTGAGGGCGTCGATGATACAGAGGCTTTAACGGAAGGAGTCATTGCGCAAAGCGAAGGTTTTCCTAGCCTGCTACCTTAACACAACGTTCGCGCGAACACCCCCCATGGGTGTAAACAGGACCCGAGTGTAATCTCTCGATCGAATTAGGGCCTCGCAATCGCTCTGCTATACTCCTGCGGTGAGCCCCAAATCCCCGAAAAAGCTCTTCCTGGTAGACGCCATGGGCTTCATTTTTCGTGCGTTCTATGTGCCCATAGGAACAAGCTTTCAGCATAACGGCGTTCCCACTAAGGTCCCCTACCTCTTCTCCAACATGCTCCGGCGTGTTACCAAGGAATTGCAGCCCGATTATGTAGCCGTGGTCTTTGACCCACCCGGCCCGACCTTTCGCGACAAGCTTTTTACCGAATACAAAGCTCAGCGCCAGCCCATGCCCAACGAGCTTTTTATACAGATTCCACTCGTTCGCCGCCTGTGCGAAGCCATGCGCTTGCCCATTATCGAAGTTTCCGGATACGAGGCCGATGACGTGATCGGCGCGCTCGCCCGCCAGTCGGCGCGCCGAGACGTCGACGTTTACATCGTCACCAGCGACAAAGACATGATGCAGCTCGTCGGCGGCAGGGTTCGCGTCCTGCGGCCCGGCCAGGGACCTGGCAAACCCGACGTGATCGTTGACGCGGCCAAAGTTGAGGAGGCGATGGGGGTTCCCCCAGAACAAGTGGCCGACGTCATGGCCTTGATGGGCGACTCCATTGATAACATTCCGGGTGCGAAAGGCATCGGCGATAAAGGCGCCCGCGAATTGATCCGCCGCTTCGGATCGGTCGAGGCAGCCCTTGAGCGCGCCTCCGAGGTCGAAAACAAGCGTTATCGCGAGGCGCTCATCAATTGCCGCGAACAGGTGCTTCTCTCGAAGCAGCTTGCGCGCATCTCAGGTGACGTTCCAGTGGAGCTGGACTGGAATGCGCTCGCACGTCGCGAAGCGGATTGGGCGGCCCTGCGGAATCTCTACGCGGAGCTGGGTTTCACTTCGCTATTGAAGGAATTGCCCGCCGCGACTACGACCTCGGCCATCATCACCGATTATGCCGTGCTCGGTTCTGCTGCGGAGGTTCAAAAGTTTCTCGACGCGCAGCCGCAGGATCGTCCCATTGCCGTATGGTTTACCCTCGATTCGGGAACGCGCGAGATTGATGGCTATGGCGCCCGCGTCGCTGGTTTCGAATTGTCTCCCGGACCCGGTGTGGGGCGCTCCGCCTGGTGCGACTCCCAAGGTGAAATGATCGCGCCGCTGCGTGCATTTCTGTCTGATCCCAAGCGGCCAAAAATTGTGCATGACCCCAAGCTGATCGAACTGCTGGACGGGCCTCTCCAGGGCACAAGCCACGCCGTCATGCTCTATTCCTATCTGCTGCGGCCCACCACGGCACAGCATAACCTCGCCGAGATCGTACTCCGCCACCTGAATCTGACCCTCTCCGGCGCTGCCGGCGAGCACGCCGACTTCCTGCAGCGGTTAGTTCCGCTGCTCCGTCAAGAGGTTGAAGCCCAAGACCTGGTCACGGTTTTCGATCAGATCGATCTGCCGCTCGCATCTGTATTGGCCGCCATGGAACGACACGGAATCCGCGTCGACCCGGCCGCACTGGCATCCATGTCGGCATCGATGGAAAACGAGATTCGGGCGCTCGAAAGGCGCATCTGGGAGCTGGCCGGCAGCGAGTTCAATATCAATTCGCCCCCGCAGTTGGCGGAAATCCTGTTTGACAAGCTCAACCTGGCGCCTTCCAGCAAGCGTGGGCGAACCCGTTCGCGCTCCACCGCTGCCGACGTCCTCACCGAACTGGCCCTGCTACACGAGCTACCCCGAAAAGTATTGGAATACCGCGAGCTCGCGAAGCTCAAGTCCACTTACGCCGATGCCTTGCCGCCTCTGATCGAACCGGGGACGGGGCGCCTGCATACCCGCTTCAGCCAGACCGGCGCCGCTACGGGCCGGCTCAGCTCTTCCGAGCCGAATCTGCAGAATATCCCCGTGCGCACTGAACTGAGCCGGCAGATTCGCGCTGCCTTTATCGCCGAGCCGGGCTGGAACCTGCTCTCCGCCGATTATTCCCAAATCGAGCTACGCATCCTGGCGCACTTCTCGGGAGATCCAGTGCTTGTCGAAGCTTTCCAGACCGGTCAGGATATTCACTCGCGCACCGCCCAAGAAGTTTTTGGCGTCGGGCCCATGGCGCAGAGCGCCGAGCATCGCCGCGCCGCCAAAGTGATCAACTTCGGGATCATCTATGGACTTTCTCCCTTTGGATTGGCGCAAAACCTGCAAATCGATCAAAAAGAAGCGGCGAAGTTTATCGCCGCGTATTTCGACCGCTACCGCGGTGTAAAGGAATATCTGGACCGCTCGCTCGGGGAAGTCCGCCGCTCCGGTTTTACCCGGACACTTTTGGGGCGCCGCCGGCCGATGCCGGAGATTTCCTCGCCACAGTTCAACCTGCGCAGTCTTGCCGAGCGCACCGCGCTCAATACGCCGCTGCAGGGCACCGCCGCTGATCTCATCAAGCTGGCCATGATCAAGATTCAGCATGACTTGGAAGCGCGACGGCTGCGCTCCCGGATGATTTTGCAGGTACACGACGAACTGCTGTTTGAAACGCCCCCTGAAGAACTCGCTCAGTTGCGTGCCACCGTGCAACCGGCTATGGAGGAGGTTTATCCGCTTCGCGTCCCTCTTGTGGTGGATATAAAGTCGGGTGCAAACTGGAGAGACATGAAGTAGCGGACCAGCGCCGGCTCTGCGCTTCCTATTACCCGCGGAAAGGTCAACTCCATGAGACACTCTCCCGGCTTCTTAAGATTAGTCGACGATGCCAAGTCGCGAGTCCGAGAAGCCGATTTTCGCGAGATCAAACGGCGTCTGGATGCCCGTGAAAAGCTGACGCTCATCGACGTGCGAGAAGACAATGAGTGGGCGCGCGGCCATCTGCCCGGAGCAGTGCACCTTGGCAAGGGCATCATTGAACGCGATATCGAGCAAGCTTTTCCCGATAAGCAGGCGCAGCTCGTCCTCTACTGCGGGGGTGGATTCCGCTCAGCCTTAGTCGCCGATAATTTACAGAAAATGGGCTACACCAGCGTAATTTCCATGGATGGCGGCTGGCGCGGCTGGACCGCGGCCGGTTATCCCGTGGAGAAGCCCGGCGAAACCGCCACCGAATGAGTGGCTGGGGCGGAAGGATTCGAACCTTCACCATCCGCATTAACAGTGCGGTGTCCTACCGGTTGGACCACGCCCCAGCAGTAAGGAAAGGCGGCAGTTAGGATTTTGGGGCGGAACGGCGGTGTGCCCTTCCATCATCCTTTGTAGCGCCGCCGCACGCCCGCCTCGGCGACGCTGAATCTTAGCATACTGCTCTATGTTAATCAGGCGCCGCCGTGTATAAGCGGCGGACTTTTCCAGCGATCCGGCCTTATCGCCGATTTTGGCGGGTCGAATCAGCGGCCGAATGAAAGCAACGAAAAGGCTGATTGATTTGATAACAAGTTTTATCACAAGAAGCGACGCACCTTTGCCCGGGAGGCCGGACCCGCCGTGCCCTCTGTGCCTTGACAAGCTAGACGCCAGTGTTAGCATAGGCTTCCCTTTTTGCAGCAGGAGGCGTGCGTGATCAAGCTCGACATCGTGAACGCAGTGGTCAGTCGTACGAATGTAACGCGCACGAAGGCCGAACAGGCTGTGGAAACGGTCTTTGAAGCCATGAAAAGCGCCATGGGCCGCGGCCGTCGGATCGAACTCCGCCGCTTCGGCGTCTTCAACGTCAAGCCGCGCAAAACAGGCATCGGCCGCAACCCCCGCACGGGTCAGGAAGTTAACATCCCTCCGGGTAAGGCGGTACGTTTCAAGCCGGGCAAAGAATTGCAATCGATAGACGTTGATCAATCCCCCAAGCACGCTTCCGGCAAAGCCTGACCGCGAGGGCTCGGCCACCTCGTTTCGCGGTCCAGCCGCATCCAACTCATATTCATATGCATGACGAACCAGAACCGATACCCATAGAACTGGTCGGACCTGAACCCGCACCATGGCTACCGGCCCGCCAGTTTGCTTGGCCGCCGGAGCCACGCTCCATTCGTTCTCTCGTCGTAGCGATCGGCCTCTTCACGATCACCGCGTTCTCTACGCTCGCGGCGGGTGCGCAGTTTGCCGCTGCTTACGCTGCCAATCAGTCGCCGGGATTCGATCGGTTTTTTTCCGACTATTTCCGGCCGTTCCTGGAGCCGCGGCTGTTTATCTCGGGTTTTCCGTTTGCGGTGACGCTCCTGGGCATTCTCCTGGCCCATGAACTGGGCCATTTTTTCGCCTGCCGCCACTACCACATCAACGCGACCTACCCTTACTTCATTCCCGCGCCCACCTTAATCGGCACTCTCGGCGCCTTCATTCGAATCCGGTCGCCAATTTTTAACCGCCGGGCTTTATTCGACATGGCTCTGGCGGGTCCGCTGGTAGGCTTTGTGATTGCGGTGCCCGCGCTTGCCACTGCGATTCTCTTCTCGAAGGTGATTCCGGCCAGTGACGCATCGTCCGCCCTGGTGTTCGGGCAGTCGCTCATCGAGCGCTTGCTGGAATTTTGGCTTCGGCCGGGCGTCTCGCACGCGCACCTCCTGTTACATCCGGTGGGACGCGCTGCCTGGGTGGGACTTTTTGCGACAGCACTGAACTTGCTTCCCGCCGGACAATTGGACGGCGGACATATTCTCTACGCAGTCGCGAGCGAGCGGCATCGCCGAGTCTCTTTCGCTGTGGCGTTGCTGCTCGTGCCTTTGGCGGTGAAGTTTTGGGCTGGCTGGCTGGTTTGGGCGGTTCTGCTCGTGGCCATTGGCTTCCGCCACCCGCCACTGGTCGATCGCTGGAAGCCGCTCGATCGGACACGGCGTATCTTGGCTGGCGTGGCGCTGGCGATATTCATTCTGAGCTTCATGCCGGCGCCCTTTATCGTCTGAAGGCCTGCTTCACAACAGATTCACCGGATCCACATCGATCAAAATCGCGCGATCCGGGATTTCCTTCTCCCCACAATAGGCCAGGCACTTGTTCAAAATCTGGTTGAGGGCCGCTCTCCGGATGGATTTCAGCAAGAAATGGAAGCGGTATGCGCCCTTCAATCGCGCGAGTGGGGCGGCCGCCGGCCCCAATACCTTGATTTCCGGCATTTTTTGGGATGCAAAGAAGCCTTCGATTTGCCGGGACCAGTGAATGGCCTTTTCCAGCTTCTCGCCCCGCACCAGCACGCTCGCCAGCGCGACAAAGGGCGGGTAATGCATCAAACGGCGAAAGTGCAGCTCCTTTTCAAAGAACGAAACATAATCCTGGGACGCAGCCATCTGAATGGCATAGTGTTCGGGGTGATAGCTCTCCACGATCACTTTTCCCGGCAATCTACCGCGTCCCGCACGCCCCGCCACCTGGGTCAGGAGCTGAAATGTTCTCTCCGCCGCGCGAAAATCCGGAAAACCCAGTTGCGCATCGGCGGAGGCAACTCCAACCAGAGTGACACCATGAAAGTCGTGTCCTTTGGCAACCATTTGCGTCCCCACCAAAATGTCAATGTTCCCGGCTCCGAATGCGCTGAGTACCTGGCCAAAGGCCCGTTTATGGCGCACGGCATCGCGGTCGAGGCGGGCGATGCGAGCCTGCGGGAAAAGCGTGCGCAGGTGCTCCTCCACTTGTTCAGCGCCTGCGCCGACAAAATAGATATGTTCGGAATTGCACTTCGGACAGACGCGCGGTACCCGGCGCGAGAAGCCACAGTAGTGGCAGGCCAAGCGCTCACGCTTCTTGTGATAAGTGAGCGCGATGCTGCAATTCTCACACAGAACAGTGGCGCCGCAGCCCCGGCAGAGCACGAGCCAGGAATAGCCACGGCGATTGATCAGCACAATGGATTGCCTTCCCCCCGCGAGTTCCTGCGCAATTGCTGCACGCAAATCCTGAGAAATCGGGGCGGTCCGATGAGTACGCCGGAAATCCTCGCGCAGGTCGGCGATCTGTACTGCGGCCATGGGCCGATTTTCCACGCGCGATCGAAGGCAAAGCAGCTCGTACTTTCCTTGGCGCGCTCTCTGATAGCTCTCCAGGGAAGGGGTGGCAGAGCCGAGCAAAGCCACCGCCCCTTCCAGTTTGGCCCGCATGAGGGCCACGTCGCGTCCGTGGTAACGTGGCGCTTCTTCCTGCTTGTAGCTCGATTCCTGCTCCTCGTCGACGACGATCAATCCGATGGTCTCTAAGGGGGCGAAGACCGCGGAGCGCGTCCCGACCACGATGCGCGCTTCCTGGCGGCGCACTCGCCACCATTCCCGGGCGCGTTCCTGGTCGGAAAGACCGCTGTGCAGCACGGCTACGGCGCCGCCGAAACGCGCACGGCAGATCTCGCTGATCCACAGGGTCAGGGCAATTTCCGGAACCAGGATGATCGCCGCGCGGCCGAGGGCGAGGGTGGCCTCGACGGCGCGGACGTACACCTCTGTCTTTCCGCTCCCCGTTACGCCATACAATAGTGCGGGATGAAACGCACGCGCCTGCAACCGGCCCTCGATCGCCTTCAGAACATGGACTTGTTCGGCATTCAGTAGGTTGCTAGGCGGAAGCAGATCGGCCGCGAAAGGCGCCTGTTCCGGAGCCAAAGGTTCTTCCGTCACCAGCAATTTGCCTTGCTTCGCCAGACGTTGAACCACCCCTCGCGATACATCGGCCATTTTCAAGAGCGATGCCAGCGCCAGAGGCCTGGCGCTTTCGGCGAGGACGCGATGGATCCTCTGCTCCGCAGCGCCGAACTGGGCAGGAACGGCCGGATCCTTCCATGCGATAATCTTCTGCATTCGCGCCATCCGATGCCTGCCTGCTCCCCGGACTAACAGTTCGCTCCTTTGCAACAGGCGGGCCGCTGTTGCCGAGCCGCCCT
>Ga0209802_1002837_pt1 | contig 11892 bp, 14 predicted proteins | sample GraSoiAngelo_129_FD_185886 | JGI IMG/M metagenome (GOLD analysis project Ga0209802, IMG submission 185886) | Grasslands soil microbial communities from the Angelo Coastal Reserve, California, USA - 14_0927_12_40cm (SPAdes) (version 2) | ecosystem: Environmental > Terrestrial > Soil > Grasslands ... | reverse complement strand
GGAGAGAGTAACCTCCGGGTTCAATGGGTCGGGCTTGTGATAGAACCCCTTCGCCTTCTTCGGATACCGCGTCACAAAGAAGGGTCGATCGAAATGCGTCGTCAGAATCTTCTCCTGCTCATAGCCCAGATCATCACCCCACTTGATCCCCGACTTCTCCCCACCGATCATCTTGAAAGCATCATCGTAGGTAATCCTAGGAAACGGCGGCTTGACCTTCTCTAGATCCTCTGGCCTCCTCTCGAACAGAGCCAATTGCGAGCTTGCTCGCTCCAGCAAATCTTCAACGACATGACTCAACAACTGCTCCTCGACCTCCATAATACCATCCAAGCCAACATACGGCGCCTCCGCCTCAAGATGCCAGTACTCGGTGAGATGCCTACGGGTCCGAGACTTCTCCGCCCTAAACGACGGAGCAATCGTATAGATCTTTCCAACGCTAGCGATCAGCGCCTCCGCATACAGCTGCCAGCTTTGTGTAAGGTACGCTTTCCCATCGAAATATTTCACTTCAAAGAGCGTCGCGCCACCCTCTACAGCCGCTGATGTTAGGGTCGGGACTTGCACTTCCAAATAGTCGTGCGAGTCCAGCCACGAGCGCGCAGCCGATAGTACGACCGCCCGGACCTTGAGAACTGCTCGCATCTTGTCGCTCCTGACAAACAAATGCCTCTTGTCCAGCAGGAAGTCAGGCCCCTGAAACTGCTTCGCAATCGGAAACTCCTCCAAGGCCGCGGAGTCTACCTTGCCTGAGTGAACCACGATCTCCCTTCCACCTGGAGCACGCGGGTCAGGCTTGACCTCTCCCTCAACCTGTACACTAGACTCTATGCGAGTTGAGAGAAAGAGATCGAAGACCTTAGAGTCAACCTCTCCCTTCCGGACGGTACTCTGTACAACACCTGAACCGTCCCGGATGAACAAGAAGACGATTCCTCCACTGGACCGTTTGTTCTGAAGCCACCCTCGCACCAGAACCTCTTTGCCATCCAAGCTACCCGTGAGAACATCCTGGACCCGGACAGCTTCCTCCAACCAACACACCAGATGAACGGGCAAAAGTGCAGGAATGGATTATTTAAGAATCCCAGAAACCAGTTCAACAGCGGAACGATTGTCAGACACTCAAGAGAAGACCACCAAACGCCTAGCCGAGCTCAAGTCCTACCTTGAAAAAAAAGTTGCAGAACACCAGACTGAGATCCATAACCTACAATCGTTTCTCGAGACAGTAGACAGCATTCTTGCAGAGAAGAGCTATCGACGAGTCCAGCTTCCGAAGTCTACTCCAGACTCGCCGATAGGGATCGATTCGAATCCTCCCCAAACGATCAGAACGATCAGCGGGGTCTTGCTGGCTGACATTTTCGTCGAGGGCCAGGATCTTCGGATTGTTCCCTCAAAGGAGATCAAGTTCGACGCAAACGCTCCACCTCTCCGATCATTCCTCGTAGGCAAGGTGCTCGAACCATTGCATGTGAAGGATGAGGAATCGACTCGAAAACAGGAGCTCTCGCCTGACCACGTTCTCTCTTACGAGATAGACCGAGAAGCAAATGCTCTGAAACAGATACACGTTAAGAACTACGGCGATGAGCGTAGGCTCAACGAGCTAAAAAACGCGCTACGCTGGACATTCAGAAGAATGTACGAGAAAACGATTGGGACACAGCAGTAAATCGTATATTATTAGTCCGTGCTGGCATAATGTCAGCGGATGGCTGGCGGCCTACCGTCTATGCCTGATGAGTTTGAGCGCTCCGCTTGTCTGCATGATACTTGACGTAGACGAAAAGCACGGCGTACTCAATGGCCATGTAGAAGCAAACATCCAGCGTAAAGAGGAACCAGTTGTACGAGGGGGGTATTGGGGGACATGTCAGACATGTCAGGCGACCTAAAATCGGATAGTATTTCCAAGGCAGGGGAAAACCATAGCCGTAGACGTCGCCTATGAAAATGAAGGATAGAGCTGACACCGAGGGCACGTCAACCGTAGCCAATGTTATACCCACTGCCAGCACCGGCACAACACCGATAATCAGAATCCGAAGAAGTAGTCTCATCGATTGCCTTCCACTCGTTGACGAGCGCGTATGAGTGCTGGACAAAGCCTCAATAAAACCATCATGTGCCGGTGACTAAAAAAGGGGCAGAGTGTCTAGCCTGACTTAGTTCCTATGTCCGAATAGCTTCGCAACATCTACCTCTCTAACATACTCGTCCTCTGCTTCAAGTCACGAAAAAAAAGGCCAGGCCTAGTCTCCCGATTATATCCTTGGATAGAATCTGACAACTATTCTGGTATAATCCGGTCTGTTCGAAAAGACGATTGGGACACAGTAGCCTTTTCAGGATCCGCCGACAGAGCGATTCTGTAGCTCACTCATGGCTACCCCGGCGTAATCAACTCCGTAGGTTCGTTGCAGGTAATCCCTCAAAGCCATGGCGGACCTCGCCTCTGAGATGAAACCCTCCTTTGGAAACTGAAAGGACTGGGTTGAGCCGCAAGAGCGGCACTTGGCTACTACACTGTCGTAGATCATCCCGCCGCTTCGACCAAAATCATGATCCACCGGCTCCAACGGACCACCACAGTGGCACTGGGTTTTCAAGACTGTCGCGTAGGTGGCCTGTATCTCGCGGAAATGCCCGTCGGCATCCTGTAAGAGCTGGCCTTTCAGCTCAGCATATTTTTGATCGTTAGCTAGCTCAGGCCTATCCCTCTCGATCTTGCGAAGACCAAACTCGAGCAGGTAGGCCATCGGGTTCTCTGGAGTAGCCATGAGAAGAAACCGTTGGACCATTTCAAAAGAGGAGATTGGTACCTTTACCTCGGTGGACGGGTTCTAAGAATCCCCGCTTGGCGCCCTAAACCTCTCGAAAACCCGAAACCGGGCTTTGCGGGGCGCAAGCTCCAAATCCTAGACCGTTGACCCGAGGGTTCTGTCAAGTCTTCGGTTTGTTCGAGGACTAGACTCGCTCTCATCGAATCCGGGGATTACCCTAGTCGTCGGGTTCCCCTTCACTGCTTCACCTGAGAGCCCTTGCGCCTCAGAGACGAGTAGTCTCTTCTTGGCAGGGAACGGTCGAACCTCAACCGCCCACTCGCGCATGTAGAGTGGTAGATTGGCCTGTTGCCAAGCAGGGATTTTACGGTGGCCAACCAATCTCTTATCCCGGTTCATACCTGCCGCGTGGTCGGAGTCACTCCCCTCATTCCATGGTGACAGGCTCCATTACGATGGCTTCCCATGTGATAATCAGTCAGTCCCTGAACATTACAGCTAGAGGTGGCCGAAGCTACCACCACAAACCAACCAAAGAGTTGACACTGCCGACCCGAGTAAACCTTAAGAAAAGCCTTTTTCCCCTCTGATCGTGGATTCCAAATTCATCAAAGAGGTTTGAATGAAATGTCAGCACAAACAACCGGGGGAGTTCCCGTACTAATCCTCAAAGAAGGAACGGGACGATCTACTGGGAAGGAAGCCCAGAGAAACAATATTACTGCCGCTAAAATCATCGCCGAAACAGTCAGGACGACTCTTGGTCCCAGAGGGATGGACAAGATGCTCGTTAGCACCATAGGCGATGTGACGATCACGAACGATGGCGCAACGATAATGAAAGAACTAGACGTTCAGCACCCAGCGGCAAAGATGCTGGTTGAAGTCTCCAAAACCCAAGACAATGAGGTTGGAGACGGAACAACTACGGCCGTCTTATTGTCAGGGGAGTTGCTGGAACGAGCTGAGAAGCTCCTCGACAAGGACGTCCATCCTACCGTTATCGTTGATGGTTACAAGAAAGCGGCCGAGAAGGCAATAGAGATTCTCGACAAACTCTCAATGCCTGTTGCAGAGAAAGATGATGCTACGCTCCGTCACGTCGCCATGACGTCAATGTACAGCAAAGGAATAGTCGTAGCGAAAGAGCATTTCGCTGACATCGCGGTAAAGGCTGTCAAACAGGTTTCAGAGAAAGTCGACGGAAAAATAAAGGCTGACATTGATCTGGTCAAGATCGTAAAGAAACATGGCAAGGGTCTCGAAGAGACAGAACTCGTAAGAGGCATCGTCATCGATAAGGAGATCTCTCACGCTCAGATGCCGAAGAGAATAGAGGCTGCAAAGATAGCTCTGCTCAACGCTAAACTAGAAAACGAAAAAACAGAATTCGACGCAAAGATCAACATCAACAACCCTGACCAGATGCACCTCTTCATCGAAGAGGAGGAAAAGATGCTGAAGGATATGGTCTCACAGATCGAAAAGACAGGCGCGAACGTCATATTCTCAGAGAAGGGAATAGACGATGTCGCCCTACACTTCCTATCGAAGAGCGGAATCGCAGCCATCAAAAATGTAAGCAGTGGAGACCTTGAGAAACTGTCCAAGGCTACCGGAGGAAGAATAGTTGCTAGCGTCAAAGAACTCACCAAAGACGCTCTTGGAGAGGCAAAGCTGATCGAAGAGGTCAAGATTGGAGATGACAAACTTGTCTACGTACGCGACTCCAAGAATCCTAAAGCAGTCACAATCGTAATACGAGGAGGCACTGAACACGTCGTCGATGAAGCTGACAGGTCTCTCCACGACGCGCTATCCGTTGTACGAAATGCACTCGAGGATGGCAAGATCCTTGCGGGTGGAGGCGCTCCAGAAGCCGAACTCGCTAAGCGCCTAAGGGAATACGCAGTGAAGGTTGGAGGACGCGAGCAGCTCGCAATTGAGGCGTTTGCCGAGGCTATGGAGGCAGTCCCGACAACTCTTGCTGAAAACGCGGGACTAGACCCGATCGATATACTGGTTGAACTAAGATCAAAGCACGAACGCGCAGTTAACCCGTGGTTCGGCGTCGATGTCTATTCGGGTGAAATCAAGGACATGAAGAAGCTGAACGTCCTCGAACCCCTAAGAGTCAAGCAACAAGTCGTAAAGTCGGCGTCCGAAGCCGCGTCTATGATTCTGAGAATAGATGATGTAATCGCGTCCAAGGGAGTCGATAAGGGCGGCCCGGGTGGTGGAAAGGATTCGCCGATGCCTGGCGGGGACGACGAGTACTAAACCACTCGACACGTCACGCCTGACGTTAAGGCTCGGCTTCTGAGTTCGCTAGGCCTCAAGTAGCCTCTTTCGAATGTTATGTAGAATGTTGGGCGGAGTCCACACCGAGAAAACTCGGACGTATCTTGGAGAAGCAGCTTTTCTTAGAACTTTTGAAGACCCCTTTTCCAAGTACCCGCCAATAAATGCTTCAACATACCCTAACAGTGCATTGTTGAAAGGTAACCAATAGTGGCCTGAGTAGAACAAGAATTCAGCGACGTCCCAACCATAATCGCCCTCGTACCGCGCCTGTTCCAAATCGACGAGAGTGACCTTGCCATCGCGATCGACTATGAAGTTCTCAGGCTTGGTATCCCCCAGGGCAGCTTCTAGCTCGTGGGCGCTGGCCATCAGCAATCCTGCTGTTCGAGCTGCTTCCTTCTCTCGCTGGCCGGTCTGACTTGACTGAGCCAGTTTTATCAGAAGAGTCGATAGTCCGTCGCCTGGAATGTATGAGAACAGAATCGATCTTGACTTCGTGTCCGCGCCGAGAATCTCTGGGACCCTTAGTCCCCGTCGCGACAGAAGATAGTTGAAGGCGTACTCCGCCTCCATTCGCCGACGGCCCGAGATTGAGAACCGTACGCTGCCAAGACCGTAGAGGTTGAGAGTCACCCATTTTAGTGAAATCCAATTCGTGTACCGTTTGGCGACGAGTTTTTCACTGTCAACGTTTACGAGAAAGACATCGTTAACGAAGCTTCCGATTCTTCTTATCGAAATACGACCATTAGGTCTGCAGGTTCGGACAAGCTCCAGAATCTGGTCTGTCTCTTCAGGAAAGGCTCGTCACCTCCTAACTGGTACTCCACTGATGTGGGACCGGTTCTCCTAAATATGGTAGATTGAACCGGACCTTGCTTAGAGCGAATTGGGATCGAAACCTTCTGACTCCCACAATCGCAGAAATCTTCTCATCTGCTTCGTGGCATCATTCCTACTATTCTTTATTGGCTCAGTACACTTTCTATCGTACCTAGTGACTTATCCGGTCCGTCCGGGAAATACGCAATTAGGTATCACCGCTCTAGAACTTGGCCTAACCAGTACGATCGTGACTTCGCTTGTTGCGATCCCCCTCGGCTTCGCCTACATGTATTTCTTTGGAGGATTTGTCTCAACCAAGGCTATCAAGCTCTATCTCTTGATCACTCGAGGAAGACACATTGTAGTGTCGAAGATGTCGGAGTTAGAAGCGATGAGAGATGGAAGAGGAGCCAGGCTGACTATCCACCGGCAGTTGACCTACTTCCTGATCATACTTGCCGTCGTCATCTCTTTTGCGATCTATTTGTCCAAACATCACCTCCCAGTAGTTTCATCATTGACGAAAACATCCGACCTGTTCTCCTTGATCGGAGACTACATGACGCTAACGATGGTGGGGTCACTAATGGTTCCTGTGGTTGCTCTTGCCCTACCCTACCTCGGCGGCCTGAGATTGCGAACGATAGATGTTGGACCCTTCCATACAACGGTTCTCACATTTGTGGTGGGGGCGTCAGGGGGTTTCACACTGCTCTATTCTATAGAGACGCAGCCTGTCATCACTCTCCTGATGCACTGGGTTTTGCTGTTTATGGGGGTCTGTTGGTGCTTCGCAATGGGCTCCAGCTTGGCTTCTGATCCGGCGAACAGGCAGATTGTTAGGAACGTATTGTCGGAGAAGATCTCGTCCAACCTGATATCCTCTAAGATATGGCTTCAAACTCCTCAAGGGCAGTTTAGAGAAGTTTAGACAGTCTTCCGAGATACTGTTTTTATACATTCAAGGGATGGAATGCTCTCGGCATTCTTCTTGGACAGAGTTCCCACCGGCATCAAGGGCTTAGACGAGTTGCTAGGAGGAGGATTCCCCGACGGAAGATGCATTCTAATCGTCGGGAGCCCTGGTTCCGGAAAGACTACCTTTGCTCTCCAATATCTGTACCACGGAGCAATGCTTGGCGAAACGGGGCTCTACGTTACACTTGATGAACATCCTGATCATGTGAAGAGAAACCTTCAGTCTTACGATTGGGACATCGATGGGATGGAGAAGAAGGGAAAGCTGTTGTTTATTGATGCAAGCGGCTTGAGAAGAACCGGAGGCGAAAGCAACCGTTTATCGCCGTACGGCGGGTCCGCGACTGACGTTTCAGACTTTACAGAGCTCCTGAAGACTATCAACAAGGTTGTAGAGGGAGAGAACGTTCGCCGGATTGCATTGGACCCGGTTACCTCTCTAATGCTTCGCTACGTAGAGGAGTTGAAGAAGAGGAGAGCGACGGTCGCGTTTTTTGACGCCCTAGCAGATTCCGGCTGCACCTCACTGATAACGAGCGAGTTGAAGACGTCATTGATGGATAGACGATTCCAGTTGGAGGAATTCTTGTCCCATGGAGTCGTCCTCCTTCATACTCTTTTCCATGAGGGCAATGTGGTGAGGGCGGTCCAGATTGAGAAGATGCGAGGAATATCTCACGATACACAGATACGGCCATACCAGTTTGGGGTCACGGGGATAGAAGTCTTCCCGCGAGACAAGGTGTTCTAGCGCTTCAGGATCTGGATTTCCTAGAGTAGAAAATTATTCCCTTATTGTCTTCCACAGTAAACGTGACCCAGCCCTCGTGAAAACGTCTATTCCTGAACTTGACAATGCGCATCCTCCGCTTTCTCAGACCACCTTCTTCAAAGGCTTCCATCTGAATTATGCAGTCCGAGGCTTCCTCGAGCTGTCGCAAAATTAGCTCGTCGAGGCTCGATCCAACCGTAAAGAAGATCTTGCCTCCGCTTCCCCTAGCTTTCGCTCCTATGGTCTGAGCAAAAGAAACGATGCTTTCGGACTTGGATCGTGGAGCAAGAGGAGTGAGAGAGTCGAAGTACACGCTTACACTTTCCCCGGGACTGGATATTGCAGACGAGATCTTGACGCCAAGAGACGTAAGGTCTCCACTAGAAGAGACGTAGAATTTTTCTTGGGATGGTTGACCGGCTTCCACAGAGTAGGAATCAACAAACCTAAGGGTCTCCTTACTCTCATAGGACTCTGTCTCTAATCCCAGAGACCGCATTCCGCTTCGAATCTTTTCGGGAAAGTCGGCGGTTGAGACGAAAACGCAGGGTCGTCCAGCCTTCAGGTCGTCGTACATGAGCTGTTCTGTTAACAGAGTCTTGCCAGCCCCTGTGTTACCTTCCACCGTAACCATGGTGCCTTGAGGGAAGGTGCCTGCCGTCAAAGTGTAGAAGTGGTCGAACGGCGCCAGATACTCTTTCCTTCTGCGTCTCTTTACGTAGAACGCACCCGCGGTGATTCCACCAGCTGCACCTACAACGTAAGGTATCAGATCGATGGCATGAAGGCCGGGTTTGAATAGCCCGAAGCCGAAGGGTCCGTGGAGATTGTAGGCCACGTTGCCCTGTATATCGACAATGTCGATCCAAACTTGGTAGTTTCCTTCTGATAGGTTTGAGGGATATGTCCACTCCGCAACGAAGGGATAGGTCTGTTGCGGTTGAGAGATGGGAGGGATCTGCGAAAATGGAATATTGGCTGCGTTGGAAACGGGTCGTCCAGAAGAATCTACAATCGTGAGATTTACGCTACGAACGTCCTCTTTGCCGAACGCTGATGTCACTGGTGCTTCCACTAGGACAATATTTTGTCCTTTGGTTGCGTTGAGATTGAAACTCGCCGCAGCGTTGCCCGCCCAATCTAGAATCTGGACTTGGCCTATCGAAGAATAACCTGACAATGGAAGCAGCAGGAACGAAGGAGTCGAAGGTTCGCCCCAGTACATCGTTACGAACATCTTTGCCGGAATTGTGGCGTTAATACCAACGCGAATCTGAGTGCCGAACGTGAGGGAGAGTGCGAACGGCTGGACGTAGTTTAGTGTGCACCCAGCTGGTGAACGACCGATGGGGCACGGGACTGGGAGAGTGGTGGAATTGGACCATGGGCCGTTTAGGGGCCTCCAACTGAAGACGCCTTGAACCTGGACTGATGTGGGAGTTGAAGAGTTTCCAGATAGCCATATTGTGAAGGTCGGTAGACCTGACACGCTGAGTGAGGAGAGCAGGAATGATGGGAGGATGAAGAATGTAGGAGCGCGAGAGAGATTATCGCTGATTGTGGGTCCGGTGAGGGGAGTGTTGCTGAGAGTCCCAGGGAGTGTGGAGTTGGGACGCGATGTGCCGGAGAAGTAGAAAGATCTGTTTACTGTTGGAGTGAGAGCAGTGGCCTGGGCCTCTTTTGGCAGTGAAGCGGCGATTGTGAAAAGCAGGATGAGTAGTATGACAATGATTGACTGTTGCGGGGCCAATCTATTTGGGAAAAAGTCGGGTTCGAAGTTAAAAGGTTCTGTTGCTAAGAGAGGCTAAATTGGGGGTGTGAGAGGAGTAGGGCTCGGGGTCTAGGCTAGGCTTTCCCTATGCGGAAGACTGAGGTTCCGCAGTTGGGGCAGACGCCCTTGACGGCTGGTTTGCCGTTCTTGAGCGTCACGTTCTGTGGGTCCTTGATCTCAATGCTTGTCTTACATTTTACGCAGTATGCTTGTGGCATTTCGTTCTCAACTGAGCGTGGCTGAGCGTGGTAGAGGTATAAAACACTCACGCAGAAAGGCGATGACGCCACGAGGGAGGATGCTCAAAAGGCTGGCGTTCCAGGCTCATAGGTGTGACTTGAGTGTGAAATGCGGACATCATTGCGAATACGGGTGATTCCACAGTCCTATGCTCAATGTTACTCATAATCTGAGTGAAATGGTTGTCGACAAAAAGGGTCTCTATTCGACGACTGTTCTTCACGAGGGCAGGTCCGAGTCGAGAGGCTCTTCAGGAATCTCTCTTTGAACGACGGACGAGAGCGTCGTATGCATCTTTGATTTGTCTCTGAATTGCATAGTTGCGGAGCTTCTGAGACCAGGTCTGTTCGAAGAGTTCTTTCAAGCTCAGGTTCCGTAGACGGTCCAGATCGGCTCTCTTCCCATTCTCCATTAGCTCATTCACGAGGGCCGAGAACTCTTCGAAGCTCGGAGGCTCTTGATGCATTCCCTTCTCTCGTGCCTCTTTCTGACGCTCATTCACCAGCCTCGAAGCGGCCCTCACCGACTTTTGAAGAAGAAGGTCAATTCTCTCGCCAAAGTTATGCTGCACGCTAGGCTTCCCTTCGACCAGTAGTGATTGTGCGTGCTCGTGGTTTGAGAGTCGCGAGTTGCCTCACGTGGGAGCCGCACAAGGGAGGAGTACATCCTCTTGATTGGAACTTTTAGAGCCTTTTGGTGAAGACGAGAGTGGGTCAGGGAAGGATGATTGTCTTGATTGCGGTTTTCGATGTTCTGGCTGACTCCATGGCTTTCTCGGCGTCTTTGAGCTTGAATCGGTCGGAGGTGAGACTCTTCAAGTCTAGTCTCTTCTCTGAGACGAGTCTTATGGCTTCCTCCATCTCAGCCTCGACGCAGGAATAGCTGGAGAGCAGTGTGATTTGGCGCGAGAAGAGCTCGCTTACGTTCAGCTGGTACGAGGCTCCCTGAGAGGGTGCTCCGAACAGGAGTATTCTGCCTCCCTTCTTTACTGAGCTGAAAGCTTGGCTGAGCGCTTTCTCGTTGCCGGTGGAGACGATTGCGAGGTCGACTCCGTCCATAGTGATTTTCCTAACGTGGGCAGGTACGTCTTCCGTAAGGGCGTTGACTGTCTCATCGGTGCCGAGCCTCTTGCCGAGTTTGAGCCTTGCTTCGATTATGTCACTGCCGATTATTTTTCCGGTCGTTGTGTTGCGTAGTAGTTGGATCTGGGTTAGTCCTGTTGGTCCGAGCCCGACGACGAGGACGTTGTCTGATTTCTTGACATTGGCTCGTCGTATTGCTCGGATGCAACATGCTGTGGGTTCGATCATCGCGCCTTCTTCGAACGAGAGTTCTGGCGGCAAAGGGATCACTCCTCCTCTCGTCACGTTGTATTGTGGGACTCTGAAGTATTCTGCGAAGCCGCATGGGTCGATGTTGGTCTTCTTGAATTCATTGCAGAGTGTGAAGTTGCCCGCCGAACAATCGGAACACTCGTAGCACGGGACATGGTGGTGTGCTACTACTCGATCGCCGGGCTTTTGGTCAGTTATGTCGTCTGCGACTTTTTCGATTGTGCCGCTGACTTCGTGTCCTAGAATGCCTCCTGGGCCGAGCTGACCCTCGATCTTCTCGAGATCGGTTCCGCAGATGCCGCTGGCTTCCATCCGGACGAGAATATCGCCTGCTCCTAGTTTTGGGATAGGGACGTCTTTGACTACGACTTTCTTTGGGACTTCTAGGAAGCATGCTAGCATGGTTGTGGCGATTGTTGGTTGGTGATTTAATGGATTGCCGGGATTGTACGTTATTCTATAGGAAGAGTAGGTGAGCCATGTATAGCGGGAGCGTGTTGGGATGGTTTCGGGCGTTGATCGCAGGTGCGCGACGGTAAAGAGTCAGTGAAATTTATGCAGGTTCTTGATCGCGGAATATTCCTGAAACTGAAAGCTCTGGCGAAGAGCCGCGGTGTTACTGTCCAGGAGTTGATTCGTGTTCTTGTGATTCCTGACTGGATGCGCAAGTCCCAGGAAGAGATTCGTAGGACTGAGGATAGGAGACGGCATCGGCGATTGGCGGGTCCGGCTCGCGGCACGGTTCACGCTGTCGCAACAGTTCGGCCCGAGCGTCGAAAGCGGTAGGCCTAAAGAATCCTCGGCGCGCGAAAAGCACTCTCGTGTCACGAGAAAAAAATTCCTGCCCCCCTTTTTTCTGGAGGGCTCTCGCCAGCT
>Ga0209802_1002834_pt1 | contig 11896 bp, 10 predicted proteins | sample GraSoiAngelo_129_FD_185886 | JGI IMG/M metagenome (GOLD analysis project Ga0209802, IMG submission 185886) | Grasslands soil microbial communities from the Angelo Coastal Reserve, California, USA - 14_0927_12_40cm (SPAdes) (version 2) | ecosystem: Environmental > Terrestrial > Soil > Grasslands ... | reverse complement strand
GTCAGCACCGGATTGGCGCCCGCTTTGGCTGTCGCTCCACTGCGCTGCGGCTCGCTACGCTCGCCTTCGCTCCGTTCCGCGACAGCCAAACCCCCAGAGGAAAGAACACCAAGAGAATTCCCGTTCAGCTCTTCCTTTTTCTTCCTCGCCCTGCTCATTAATTAAGGGTACTAGACTTGTCTCAGAGATGTTGGCACGGAGGGCCGGGAAGTGAACTCACCAGGCACCAACACTCAGTAGTTGCGAATAGTGCTATCCTTATCGTGCCTCTCGAAGACTTAGATTGAGTTTCAGATGTCACTCAGAACGAGCGTTTGTGCTTTGGTTCTGGTCGTTGCAGTAGCCTTCATGGCGGCTGTCTTGTCGTACGGCCAGACGCCTCTTACGACAAAGCGAGACAAGGCGCTCGAAAGAATAAAAGCCTGCCTACGCCGTAATGAGGTCTCAAGCCGTGAATGTAAGCACCTGAACCAAGACGTGGGGAATCTCGTTGAGGTGTACAGAAGCGGGGACAAATCAGTCTTACCGACGTTGTTCCGATTCACCTACCTCACCGACTTCTACGACGAAGCTCTATTGTCCGACCAGGAAGGTTTCTTGACGGCAATGACGCATTTGCCGCTGAAGGAGCAGCAGGAAGTTGCGGCTGGTATCGCCGGGGGATTGACTTTCGAACTCCGCGACGTTGACCGGTTCAAGGCGATTAGAGCGTTGTTAGCGAACGTTCCAGAGACTTCGCCGACAAAGCCAGTGGCAGAAGTTTCTTTGAGGGTCGTAGAAACGAAGAATGCGTCGCTTTTTGTGAACTATTTTCCGCCGGGCACATTCACAAGTCGTGCGGCCAACTTCCAAGTTGCTTGGTACTCTAGCGACATGTATCAGTTGGGAGAAATGCCACTCTGGCCTCCGTCCTCTGTGAATGAGAAGACTTTCCGGTTTACCTACTTGGGCGCATTTACCGGGCCAAAGGCAGTTACCCTGACTGTCCTCCCGGATGGTAGTGGCAAAGTGAAAATGACCTTGCTCCACGAGTCGCGTGAGCAAGTGAAGAGCGAGGAACTGTCAACGGTACCTGAGGACCGAGTGTCGGATTTCTCAGAGAATTTGAATCGAGCACACTTTTGGGAGATGCCAACCGAGTCACAGCACCGGGGTTTGGATGGAGCAGAATGGATAATGGAAGGGGTGCAAGACGGTAGGTATCACATTGCTGTTCGTTGGTGTCCCAATCTCTACGAACACTCCCCAGAAGACGCGGCTTTTGCCGACGCAGCGCGCTTTTTGTTCCAACTCGCCGGACACAAGCATAGCGGAAGCTGCTGAACCTGTAGCAAGATTAACGGAGTAATCGCAAACTGACCCATTAGCTTATTTCGATGTGACGGTGGACCAGTCGGTGAAGGGCACGGCGCGGCCGCCACGGACCACGGTGGGAATCACGTGGTCAAAACCCTTGTGGTCCTTTGCGGAATAATCCAGTTTGAGTTGCGAGCCGAGACCGGTATCGAACTCGTGAATCGATTCAATGCCGCGAATTAATCCCTCGCGAGTCAATTCCTTCCCCGCGCGCTTGAGTCCTTCCACGAGCGTCATCGCGTCGACGAATCCTTCCAGGCTGACGAAGTTGGGCTGCGCCGAGGGATAGTATTTCGCCAGCATGCGACGATAGAGGGCGACGGTTTTGTGCTCGGTCAGGTAGTAGGGTGGCACCACCTGGGTGACCACAATGCCCTCCGCATCGGGGCCCGCTTCCTGGATTAAGTCATCCGTGCCGACGAATGACACGGCCAGGAAGAGCGGCTTCCAACCTTTGGCGTGAGATTGCTTGAGGATGGGCGCAACGGTGTTCGCAGGCCCGACAAGCACGACCGCTTCCGGTTTCGCGGCTTTGACCGTGTCGATAGCCCCTCCCACCTGGGCGGTCTGCCGCTGATTCTCGGCCATCGGCAGATACTTCACGGCAGTGGGAGTTCCAACGAAAAATGCGAGCGCGAAAACTTTCTGTTCCATTAGCCGATTGAAACAGGCCTCGGTTTTTGCGGGATCATAACTGTCATCGTAGGAGATGAGTCTGAGCTTGCGGCCGTCAACGCCGCCCGCGTCGTTGATCATGTCCAGGTAAGCTTTGGCACCAGTGACGGTTTCCGTGCCGAGGAAATGCGAGGGTCCTTCCAACGCGGAGCACGACCCGATCAAAATTTCTCTTTCAGTAACGCCGGGCACGGCTTGCCCCTGAACGGACTTCGAAGCGACTAGCAGGCCCACTAGAAACACACTCAGCCCAAAACCGTATTTCAAACACGTCATTTTCTTCCTTCTCTCCGTCTTGCGAAAACGCCCCAGTGGATGGATCTACCTTGACTCTTGTTTATTCTCGTGCGGAGAGCATGTCAATGAGATCGCGACAGGAGGAAGCGAAGCGGTAAGCAAGAAGAAGCCGGGAAAAGGCGGGACCGGAATGAATGCGGATGACACCAAGCAGCAAAGCTACTACTTGATGCGCGGACCGAGCAGCACCAGCCCGATGCCTGAGACCAGAAGCACGATGGAAACTGCAGCAGGCACTTGGGCGGTCTTCTCCTCATCGACGGTCGCTTTAATCGGTCCGATCTTCGCAACCTCTTCCTGCTTGTGGTAGCTAAAACTGGGATGGACGAGACCCACAATTCCCAAAACAAGAAGTATGACGCCGACAATGATGACGAAACGCTTCACGCGTTCCAAGCTATCACAATTGCCGGACTTTGTGGGAACGATGGCTGCAAAGCACACCCGTGCGCCGGAGTGGCCTGGGGTACAGAAAACTCACGAACGGGTAGCAGCGGCTGCGGCTTTCTTGGCTGCCTTAGCGGCTTTGGCGGCGGTGGAGGCCTTGCGGCGGCGCTTGGTCTTCGGCGGGGTGGCGGGAGCTTCGCCGATGAGTTCGGCCGTCATGATACTGGTAACGAACAGCTTTGGGCCATGGTCGTCAAAATCCACACTGGTACGCTCAGCGTCGGAAGCGGTCACGATCCCCAATCCATACACTCCATGTTTGATGGTCTGACCTTCCTGCATTACTTGCACAACGTCCTCCTTGACCACTCTTCTTCTAAGATCTCGATTCGAATCTCTTGGAGGAGGAGCCCCGGTGGTCGCCGGGACTCCCCAGTCACAGGCTTAGAGGCTTGTAACGTTCTCAGCCTGAAGGCCCTTCGGGCCTTTCTTCACTTCAAACTCCACCGACTGACCCTCATTCAGGGACTTGTAGCCGTCCATCTGAATGGCGGAGAAATGCACGAAAACATCTTCACCGGTCTGACGCTGGATGAACCCGTAGCCCTTCGAAGCATTGAACCACTTCACTGTTCCCTGTTCCTTCACTGACACTACCTCGATATTAGAATTGCTTTGCCTCTCTTGGTCCGTTTCTTGGTACTCGCGAAGCGATTCACGCCCCACCTCCCAAGCGCCGTGACAGCCTCCAGCCCGCAAAAAAAGGCCACAAGGTTGTCCTTGCAGCCCCTCGAACGAGTCAAAAGGTAATACAAGAGCAACAAACGCTATTGATACACTACCATAAAATGGAGGTTTTGTCCACGCAGAACCACAGAAGAGGGCTCCCTTGGCGTACCTTCTAACCTTGTACAAACAAATTGGTTAGATAGGATACGCAGGTTCAAGGTTGAGGTAATCCGACTTTTTCGGTCTTATTCGAGGGATTCCGGCTCCAGGTTAACGACTCCGTGGCCCGAAGCCTTGTTCTCCCAATACTTACGTACCCAGGCTTCCCAGCTTTTCCCAGCGGCGGTATCCCTGCCTGTAAAGGCAAGTGCCGCTATATCGGCGTACGCGATCTTCACCTTTTGGCTCGAATCCTGGGGCAAAACTCGGACGTAACTCGTAGAAAGAGAAGGGCCGGTGATGCGATCAAAGATATAGCCCTCGATTTTTGAATGGTCTTTGAGAGTGAGAGTCACATCGCCGCGATAATCGAAGGCTTTCTCGAGGGCGATTCGCAATTCTTCCTCGCTGGCCAGTTGCGGCACCCATCCTTGCACGCTCTCATGCAGAGTTCCCGGGGCAACTTCGAGGGCATCGGGGTCGAGGGGAGATCCCTCCGTGTGGCTGGGGCGGTCAGCATGGCGCGGACCGCTCACGCGTGTGTCTCCTCAAATTGTCCCTTGTCGGTGTCGATTTGGACCAGGGGATTGTAGGAATGCACGGGCTTCACCGGCTCGTTCAACATCTCCAGTGCGTCCCGGTCCGCATAACTTGTGGACAGGCTGGCTTTCATCGTGGCCCAAAGGCCGCGCAGGCCGCTGAACGTATGATCCACAGCGCTGGCTTCGTACCCGCTGTGTACCATGCAGTTTCCACACTTGGGATTGCCAGACTCTGTGCCGTAATTCTCCCATTCGGTCGAGTCCAGCAGTTCCTGAAACGTATCGGCATAGCCATCCTGTAGCAGATAGCAGGGCTTCTGCCATCCGAAAACGTTGTAGGTGGGCATGCCCCAGGGCGTGCAGGCATAAGTCCGCTTGCCCATCAGGAACTCGAGAAATAGCGGCGATTGGTTGAATTTCCAGCTCTTTTTGCGGTTCGCCAGAATCGCTCGGAAGAGCCGGCGCGTGCGGGCTCGCCCCAGGAAGTGCTTTTGATCCGGGGCTTTGTCGTAGGAGTAGCCGGGGGAAAGCATCATGCCTTCCACCCCGATGTCCATCATTTCGTCAAAGAAGGCGCGAACGCTCTTGGGATCGGCGCCGTCGAACAACGTGGTGTTGGTCGTCACCCGGAAGCCGCGTTTCAGCGCTTCTTTGATCCCCTCGAGGGCCAAGTCGTAACCGCCTTCGCGGCACACCGAGAAATCGTGATGTTCTTTCTGCCCATCCACGTGAACCGAAAATGTCAGGTACTTGCTGGGCTTGAACAGATGCAGTTTTTCTTTGAGCAGCAGGGCGTTGGTGCAGAGATAGATGTACTTCTTGCGCGCCACCAGCCCTTCGACAATTTTCTCAATCTGGGAGTGCATCAAGGGCTCGCCGCCGGGGATGGAAACCATCGGAGTGCCGCACTCGTCCACGGCGCGCAAGCACTCTTCGGGCGACAATTCCGTTTTCAGGATGTGCGCGGGATACTGAATCTTTCCGCAGCCCGCACAGGCCAGATTGCACCGAAACAGCGGCTCAAGCATCAGCACAAACGGGTAGCGCTTGCGTCCCCGCATCTTTTGCTGGAGGACGTACGTTGCAACCGTCCACATCTGTGATACTGGTACCGGCATCTTCCCTGCTTAACTCCAAATGGAATCGGGCGAAACCACAAGCCCCAGAGTTTGTCTCATTGGCTGATACTACAAGCCTTAATTGTACCTGAGAACCTCCGAATCCGACTCGGTTCCTTTTCGTTACTTGCACAATCCTCTGCCCTGGCACAGGAAATGCACTTCTCAGCTCCATGCCCCCGCTTGTTGAAGAGAAGTGCCTAACACCACTGCGCGTCGTTGCCCGACCTTCAGGGGTAGAATCGACACAGACCCAAGGCAAAGAAACGACAGCGCTTATGCCTCGAAAGAATCTGCTGAGTCTCTTCGACGACTTCTCTCGTTTCGGCGGAGACGTCGCTGTCGTGCAAAGGCGCGGCTACCGCAGGGAAAAGCTGACGTATAGGGAGCTGCGCGGCTATGCCCAATTCTGGAGTCATCAGCTTGCTAAACACGGAGTTGGCTCCGGTGATCGCGTTCTGCTTTGGGGCCCCAATTCAGCCGAGTGGGTGGCTGGCTTCTGGGGGATTTTGCTGCGCGGCGCGGTCGTTGTTCCCATGGATTCCGCCGCATCTCCCGATTTCGTTCAACGCGCGGTCCACGACGCAGGAGTGAAGCTCATCCTGCGCGATCGCCAGCAGATCGAGTTTCCTGGCGCGCCGCCTTCCCTGATTATCAACGATCTCAAAGACGTCTCTAGCGCGCCGCCGCCCGCACAAAATGCGGAAGTGGATCCAGGCGACGCCTCTACACGAACCAGCATCGCTGAAATTCTTTACACTTCCGGAACGACCGCCGAGCCGCGCGGCGTCGTTCTGACGCATGGAAATTTCCTGGCGAACCTGGAGCCACTCGAACGCGGGATCGACGAGTATCGAAACTACGAGCGCTGGTTTCACCCGCTGCGCTTCGTGACACTGGTGCCGCTGAGCCACGTCTTCGGGCAATTCATGGCCCTGTTTGTTCCGCCACTTCTCGGAGCGGCCGTCGTTTTCGAACCCGCAACGAATCCAGCGGAAATCATTCGAACCGTGAAACGCGAGCGTGCCACGGCGCTCATCGCTGTGCCGCGCATGCTCGATGTTTTGCGCGCCCGAATAGAAAGGGAGTTCGAAGCGCGCGGCAAGTCTCAGTGGTTGAAACACAAGCTCGAAAGAGCAGCAGGTAAGAAATTTCTTCGGCGGGCCTGGATGTTTCGCCGCATCCACCGCCGCTTTGGCTGGAAGTTTTGGGCCTTGATCTCTGGTGGCGCGGCGCTCGGGAACGAAACCGAGGATTTTTTCAAGCGTATGGGCTATGCCGTGGTTCAAGGCTATGGCATGACGGAGACGGCTTCGCTGGTCAGCTTGAATCATCCCTTTCGCGCGACGGAAGGCTCCGTCGGCAAAATTCTTCCCGGCCGGGAATTCAAGCTTGCCGAAGACGGCGAGATTCTTGTGCGCGGGGAAAACGTCGCTGCGGGCTACTGGCAGGCGGGCGCACTCCGGCCTTGCGGGGAAGAAGGCTGGCTCCAAACGGGGGATTTGGGAGAGATGGATGCCGAGGGCAATCTGCGTTTTCGGGGGCGCAAGAAAAATGTAATTGTCACGTCAGCGGGATTGAATGTTTATCCTGAGGATTTGGAAACAGCTTTGCGCAAGCAGCCGGGCGTGCGCGATTGTGTCGTCATTCCGTTCGAACGCGATGGCAACGCCGAGCCTTGCGCCGTGCTGCTGCTAAACGTGGGGGATGACTCCTTCGCGCGGGCAGCCATCGAGACGGCCAATTCGTCGCTGGCGGAGTACCAGCGCATGCGCGCCTGGGTCATATGGGACGATGTAGATTTTCCGCGCACCTCCACCGGCAAGCCGCGCCTCGGTGAAATCTCCGCGCGCACAGCCCAGATTCTTGGTGGACAACAGCGAGAAGGTACCGCCACCGCGAAAGCAGGCGCGTTGGGCAGCTTGCTTTCTCGATTCGCTCCCTTCAGCGCGGAGAAGGATCATCTGGAGAAGGAGCTGAATCTCTCTTCGCTCGATCGCGTCGAGCTGATGAGCGCCCTTGAAGAAAAGTTCCACGTGGAACTAAATGAAACTGCGTTTGGCGAAGCCAAGACCGTCGGCGACGTCGAGCGCCTCCTTCAAGAACCAGCCGCCCGCCGCGCCGAATACGTTTATCCACATTGGACCCAGCGCGAGCCGGTTCGCTGGCTGCGCCTCGCGGTTTACTATGCGCTGGCATGGCCGGCCACGCAGATTCTCGGCCATCCCAAAATCGTGGGCCGCCAACATTTGCGCGGCCTGCGCGGTCCCGTGCTCGTCGTTTCCAATCACATCACGCGCCGCGCGGATATCGGGTTGATTCTCGCGGCGCTGCCGCTTCGTTTTCGGCATCGTCTCGCCGCGGCGATGGGCGGCGAAAGTTTGCAAAATATGCGCCGGCCGCCTCGCGACTGGTTCTTTGCCAAGCGCTGGGCCTACCAACTCGGCTACTGGCTCGTCACCGCGCTCTTTAACGTTTTCCCGCTTCCGCAATTCTCTGGCTTCCGGGAAAGCTTCCGCTTCGCCGGCGAATCCGTCGACCGCGGTTACAGCCTGCTCATTTTTCCAGAAGGCGTGGTGAACAACTCCGAAGACGGCCGCATGGCGCCGTTTCAATCCGGCATCGGACTGCTCGCGGAAAATCTGCGTCTTCCGATTGTGCCCATGCGCCTTGACGGCGTCTGGCAAATGAAGCGCCAGCACCGCCGCCTCGCTCACTTTGGTGAAATCACTGTCTGCATCGGCGCCTCCATCTCATTTCCGCCGGGGATTTCGCCGCAGGTTATCGCTCAAGAACTGGAGAACGTGGTCCGTAATTTGTAGTCCTCCCCCTCGGGTGGCTGTTGGTCTACGGCGTTCCGACCTGGTGGAGTCGCGCGACAGCGCCGCTCGAATACCGCGCCACGTACAGTTCACCATTTGCATCCTGGCCAAAACTGGCGAGGTCCCCGGCGCCGGCATTCATCAGGAAGGTTCGCACCCACTGGCCCTGACCGTTTTGCGCCAGGGACCAGATGCGCCCGCTGATGAAATCCCCGAAAATGTAATTGCCAGCGAGCGCCGGGATGTTCGCTCCGTGATAAACGTAGCCTCCGATGACGGTGTCGTCGCCCTGCGAATGGTCATAGTCGAAGATCGGATCGAGCAAGGTCGCCGTCTGGCAATTGGAAGTAAAATTGAAATTGTGCGTGCCCTCTTTGCATCGCCAGCCAAGGTTTGCGCCTCCCTGCTGCGGCGTGAGTCGGTCCACTTCTTCGAACGAATTCTGGCCCACGTCGCCAATCCACAGATTTCCGCTTGCGTGGTCGATGGAGAATCGAAAAGGATTGCGCAGCCCGTATAACCAAATCTCTTTGGCGGCAGTTGCCTGCGCGACGAATGGATTATCCGCCGGGATACTGTACGTCCCGTTGCAGTCCACTCGAATGCGCAGAATTTTGCCCAGCCGCGTCGTAGTGTCCTGCCCATTTCCAATCGTGCCGTGCTGGTCGCCAGCGCCTCCGCCGTCGCCCAGACCGATGTACAGGAAGCCGTCGTTGCCAAACGCCAGCCCGCCTCCATTGTGATTGGATTCCGGCTGATTCACCGTGAAAAGAATGTTCTCGCTGGTGGTGTTCACCGTGTTCGCGCCTGGTGTGGCCGCGCGAAATTCTGAAATTGCGGTCTGGAGCGTGCCGCTCAGGCGAGTTGTCGTGTAATTGACATAAAAGCAGCCGTTCGAGCTGTAATTCGGATGAAAAGCGAGCCCCAGCAGTCCCTCTTCTCCTCCGGACACTATCAGTGCTGAAACATCGAGGTACGGCGTGCCGAGAACGCTGCCATTCTGAATGATCTTGATCCGCCCGCCCTGTTCGACGACAAAGAGACGTCCGGAGCCGTCACCAGCCTGTTGGATATCGAGCGGGCTCGAAAAACTGCTCGCCACGGGAACCAGCTCGACCTGCAACGTCGGCGGCGGAGGCGGCGGAGGGGGCATCGAACCCCCGCTGCAGCCCAAGCAGACGAGCGTCGGGCACAAGCTCAGAATAGTGCTGCATCGTAGCCTGGTACAACGCTTCTCTGGCATCACCCCTCCCCCTGCTGGTCTATCCATTCTGCCGAAACAAACGGCTACGCGTCGAATGTTTCTCTTCCGTAGGAAGGGCGGGAATCCTCGTCGGCCGGTCCGGCCCAGCGTTCTGTGGCAAAATGCAGGTTGGCTGGCTCAAGGACATGGCACACCGTCCGGCGTTGGCAGAAGATCAGCCGGCAAACTACAGTGCACGAGGCTCCTCCCAGAAAACACCGCCCGTCCCCCGGGTGATAGTCTTGCTCCTGAAACGAACACCTTGTCTCAAGAAGACCGCGCGTGAGGGCCGCTTGACTAGCACTCAGAATGAATCCTTGAATGGCCGGGTCCTGGTGATCTTCATCGCCATCGCCATGAGCATGCTCAGAATTGGCGTGTGGGTCGCCAGTCAGATCGTCCTGTTCCAGGTGTACGGCCGCGAAAGAGTCTCTCGCGAACATTTGCAGATAGTCAAAATCAAGCCGCGGCTTGTAGTCTCCAACGGCGATGTGCTTTGGAGCAGAGGTTTCGAACACTTTCTGATTGTAGGAGCCATTTGGATGACCTTGACCGTTCTTCTTTTCTCTCTGGCCTGGAAGCTTCTGCCGAAGCCTTATCATGACGCGATGCAACAAGGAACCTATGCCGGCTGGAGCATTCTGACATTGATCTTTCTCTTTTTTGCCCTAGGTCTGCTCCCGCTCAAAATGACGCTCATTATTGCGGTCGTCACTCTGGTGGTTGTTCTTTCGACGGCTCGGGCGTCCTTGCCGATAGACGGACAAACTTAGCCAGGACTTGTCGTTCGCATTGCGCCTTTCGGCCGGCGCAACCGCCTCTCCTCTCGCTCGACGCACCTTCGTTCTCAGGGTTAATTCGGGAATTCCCTCCTCACGGCGCGCCTCCCCCCCTCTTATGGCAAAATAGAGTTTTCGAAACCGATACCCATGGCTAACCGTACCGCGCTCATTCCCGAACGACCAGCGAAACCCGCGAAGAAATCCCCTTCGCCTGGTGCCGCCGGGCGTGAACTTATTTTCGATGCCTTCCGCCGCTGGGGCTATCTGGAAGCGAATCTGGACCCGCTCGGTCTGTTCAAACCGCTAAAGCATCCTGATCTCGAAGGGTTGACTGGCGAAGCCGCGGAAGAAGTCCGCCGCATCTATTGCTGTACGGTCGGCGCTGACTTCATGCATTTGCAGGAGCCGGAGCGCCGGAGCTGGATTATCGAACGCTTTGAGGCGCCAGCCAGAGAGGTGGACCAGCGCAAAATTCTCGAGCGGCTGATTCGCGCTGACCTTTTTGAGCAAGTGTTGCAGGCTCGCTACGTGGGCACCAAACGATTTTCTCTCGAGGGCGTCACCGCGCTCATTCCCCTGCTCGACTCCATTCTGGACACCGCGGGCGAGCTAGGCGCAGAGTCTTCCATCATCGCTATGAGCCACCGCGGGCGCTTGAACGTCATGGTGCACGCCGCGTGCAAGACGCCACACGAGGTCGTGGCGGGATTCGAGGATGTGGATCCGCGCAGCGTCCTGGGCGCTGGCGACGTGAAGTATCACGTTGGTGCCACCGGCACGTACGTCACGACCAGCGGCAAAGAAATCAGCATCCATCTGGTTTCGAATCCGAGCCATCTCGAGGCGGTCGATCCGGTTGCCATCGGCCGGTCTCGCGCAAAGCAGACGCGTCACGGCCTGCGTGGTGGGTACATCGACCGTTCCCCTGAAACACTGAACAAGATCCTGCCCATCGTGATGCATGGCGATGCCGCGTTCGCCGGGCAAGGCATCTGGGCGGAAACGCTCAATTTCGCGGACCTACGCGCCTACACCGTCGGCGGCACAATTCACATCATCGTGAACAATCTCATTGCCTTCACGACGCGACCGGATCAGGAACATTCCGCGCGCTTTGCTTCGGACCTGGCAAAACGTCAATCCGTCCCGATTTTCCACGTGAACGGCGAAGATCCTGACGCCGTCGTACGTATCGGAAAACTCGCCACGGAGTATCGCGCCACGTTTGGCAGCGACGTCGTTGTCGACATTATTGGCTACCGCCGTCACGGCCACAGCGAAGTTGATGACCCCACGATTACCCAGCCGAAACTCTACGAGCGCATCAAAAACCATGCGCCGCTTTGGAAGATTTACTCGAAGACCGTCGGCATTGACTCGACGCAGATAGCCGAGAAAATCCGCAACGAATACGAAGAAGAACAGATCAAAGCGCGCGCCCTCAGAAAGATTCCCCAGCTTCGCAAGCTGCCCGAATATTGGGCGCCTTACTTCCACGGATGTTACAAGCCGGAGTATGAAGTGGACACCGGCCTGACGAAGGAAAAACTCGCGGAGATCACTGACGGCCTGGTCCGCGTCCCGGAAGGCTTCCACACTCATTCGAAGATTGTGAAATTGCTCGAGCAGCGGGCGGAAATGGGCCACGGAAAGCGCGCGGTCGACCACGGCTTTGCGGAAGCGCTGGCTTTCGGCTCCTTGCTGCTCGAAGGCACGCCCGTCCGCCTCACAGGCCAGGACTCGGAACGCGGCACATTCAATCAGCGCCACGCTGTCCTGGTTGATA
>Ga0209802_1002833_pt1 | contig 11900 bp, 9 predicted proteins | sample GraSoiAngelo_129_FD_185886 | JGI IMG/M metagenome (GOLD analysis project Ga0209802, IMG submission 185886) | Grasslands soil microbial communities from the Angelo Coastal Reserve, California, USA - 14_0927_12_40cm (SPAdes) (version 2) | ecosystem: Environmental > Terrestrial > Soil > Grasslands ... | reverse complement strand
CCGCCTCTTGCAACGACAGCATCAGCCGATCCGTGCCGATCGCGAAACCAATCCCCTTCGTCGTCGCGGGACCGCCCAGCAGTTCGACGAGGCCGTCGTATCGCCCGCCGCCGCACACCGCGTTCTGCGAACCCAGCCCCGGCGCTGTAATCTCAAAGGTTGTGCGCATGTAGTAGTCGAGCCCGCGCACCAGTCGCCAATTCTCTTCGTAGTCAATTTTACGCAAAGCTAGCTGCCGCTTCAGCTCCGCGTAATGCTCGCGGCACGCATCGCAGAGACATTCCGCGATGCGCGGCAGCTTATCGATAATCGGCTGCTCTTCCGGCAACTTCGAATCCAGCACGCGCAGCGGATTCGTCTCGATACGTCGCTGGCTGTCCGCGCCCAGTTTATCGCGTACTTTTTGCAATTCGCCGCGCAGCCGCTCCACATACGCCGGCCGGCAGTTCTTATCGCCGATGGAATTGATGTAGAGCTTCGCGTCTTTCAGATTCACGCGAGCAAAAAATGCCAGCAGCATCTCGATCACTTCCGCATCGAGCGCCGCATGATCGGAAGGCCCCAGCAGCTCCGCGCCGATCTGGTAGAACTGCCGGTAGCGCCCCTTCTGCGGCCGTTCGCGCCGGAACATCGGCCCGATGTAGTAGAGCTTCACGTTTCCCGGCCGCGTGTGCATGCCATGCTCGATATACGCGCGAACTACTGACGCCGTCGCCTCCGGCCGCAAGGCTAAGGAGTCACCTAGCCTCAGGGCTAAAGCAGCGCGGCGAATCTGGTCTACATACAAATCGAGGTCACTCTGTGTTCCTTCATATTTGGGCAATTGAAATTTCGCCGCGGACTCGTCGTACAAGCCCTTTAGCTCCCGCGCAAGTCCCTCGTTCTCAGGCGTCCTGGGAACTTGCCCGGTGATTAACGATTGCTGCAGCCAAGATATGACCGCCTCTGCAACAGTAAAAAAGGTATACACGCTGGAGGGGTTTTCGATTTGCGGATGCCGAAGCGCCAGCGACCTCCGTTCCGCGTCCAAATCCACCAATTCGTAATCTTCAAAGCGGTACATCTCCTTTGATACCACGTCGGTCTCTTGCCCGATTGATCGGGCAAACAATTCAACCTGCTCGAACATGGGCAGGCGAATTTCGCCGTAGCCGTAACTGTGAAAAACATCGCGCGCGGACTGCTCCACGCGGCTCCACAGGGCAGATTCCGGCGGAAGGATGTCGCGGACACCCTTGATGGCCTGGAACTTCATTTGGGCAACGAGCGAAAGATCAAGTTGGTGTCATTCTGAGGAGCGCAGCGCCGAAGAATCCCTCTTCCTGCTCCCTTCCCGGAGAGATTCTTCGCTTCGCTCAGAATGACACCGCAAGTCGCTTTTTTGCCAACCTGTTTAACTGCTGGAGGATTAGTTCGGGCATTCCAATGCCTATTCGCGCTCACTTCACAACCTCGGCGCGGGAAGCAGAGCCTTCCTCACGATAAGTCTGCGCGTACTCCACGTAGCGCGCGGCGTAGGCGTCGATACCCTCGAGTTCCTCCGGCGTGAGCGTGCGCCGCAATTTCCCCGGATGTCCCATGAACAGGCTGCCCGGCGCGATCTTGGTTCCTTCCGCCAGGAGCGTGCCCGCGGCGATGATCGATCCCGTGCCCACGCGCACATTGTTGAGCAGAATCGATCCCATGCCCACCAGCACCCGCGATTCAATCGTGCAGCCGTGCAGAATGACTCCGTGGCCCACGGTCACATCCTCTTCGATGATGAGCGGATATAAGTCCTTCATTACGTGCAAGACCGAACCATCCTGAATATTGCTGCGCGCGCCGATGCGAATCCAATGCACGTCGCCGCGAATCACGGCGCCGGGCCAGACGCTGGCATGCTCGCCAATCGTCACGTCGCCAATAATTACGGCGGCGGGATCGACGTAAGCCGATGCGGCGATTTGCGGCCAGCGGCCGCGATAGCTGCGGATCACTCCCTCACCATTTCCGAGCCGCGCGCATATAAACACGCCAACCTAGCACACGCCGAATGGGCTGACAAGAAAGGCCCTACAGAAGTCATTCTGAGCGAGACGCAACGAGCGCAGCGCGTTTTTCGCGCCCCGGCGATTTCGCGGGGAATCTCTCAGATTAGTCCGAGGCGGACTTCGAGGGGCGGCTAAACAATTTCCACGCGAGGGCCGGTGCCCGCCGCGCTGACTTCAGCGACTCGCGCGGCCACGGCTCGCGCCATGGCATACAAGGCGCGCGCCTGTGGCGCGTCTTCGCCCAGTGCGGCGACGGGCTTGCCCGTATCGCCGCCGGCGCGAATTTCAGGATCGATCTCGATTTCGCCCAGCAGCGGCACGCCATACTCTTCCGCGATTCGCCGCCCCTCGCCGTGCCCGAAGACGTCCACGCGATTATGGCAATGCGGGCAGGCGAAATAGCTCATGTTCTCGACGATCCCGAGCACTTCTACGTTCACCTGCCGGAACATCTCGATGGCCTTGCGTACATCCGCCAAGGCCACCGCCGAAGGCGTCGTCACTAGCACCGCGCCCGTCAGCGGCACGTTTTGGATCAGGCTGAGCTGCACGTCCCCGGTGCCCGGCGGAAGGTCCACGATCAGGTGATCCAGTTCGCCCCATTGCACGCTGCGCAAGAACTGCTGCACCACGCTATGCAGCATGGGCCCGCGCCAGATCATGGGCTTGTCCGCCGGCGCCAGCAGTCCCATGGAGATCATCTTCAGGCCATACGCCTCCACCGGCAGAATTTGCCGTTCGCTGAGGGCGCGAGGCTGCTCCTCGGTGCCGAGCATCAGCGGAACGTTTGGCCCGTAGACGTCGGCATCCATCAATCCGACCGCCGCTCCCGCGCGCGCCAGCGCGATCGCCAGATTCACGGCGACGGTCGTCTTGCCCACGCCGCCCTTGCCGCTGGCAACGGCGATCAAGGTCTTCACGCCCGGAATGGGCATTTTCTCCGGCTGTCCCATCGGTCTTGCCGGTGCTGGAGGTGCTGGAGGCATCGCAGTTCCATCATAGGCTGTCGCTCATGCGAGAGCAAGCAACCGCCACCGCGCCGCGAAAATCAGATTCAGGGCAGAATTTGCAGCGCCACTCTTTAGGGCGGCCGATGGAATCAACGATGGTCGCCTCAAGCTCGCCGCCACATCAGGAAACTGCCGGGGTTACGTCTCTTTGCGCCGCGCGAAACCCACAGCTATAATCATTTCTTCATGATGCCTGCGCGCATCTAAAGCCGGCGCCCGCTGAAGCGCCGCTCCCTTTCGGAGCATCCAAACAGAAACAGATGCGAATCGACGACATGGTACACCGGGTCGTTTCCCGGTTTATTGGCACCAAACATGAACGCGACATCAAACGACTCGCCCCCAAGATTGCCGCAATCAACGAACTCGCGGGCGAATGCGAACGTCTGAGCGATTCCGAAATCCACGAAAAATCCGCCCAGCTCAAGGCCCAGGTAACCGAGCGCCTCGGCAACGCCGATCCCTCTGAACCCGACTATAAGCAGCGCCTGGCCGACGCGCTCGAGCCGGCCATCCCTCCCGCTTTCGCCCTGGCCCGCGAAGCCGGCCGCCGCACCATCGCCATGCGCCATTTCGACGTGCAGTTGATCGGCGGCCTGGTGCTGCACGACGGCAAGATCGCAGAGATGAAAACCGGCGAAGGCAAGACGCTGGTGGCCACGCTTCCCGCTTACCTGAATTCACTCACCGGGCGCGGCGTGCACATCGTCACCGTAAACGATTACCTGGCTCGCCGCGACGCCGAATGGATGGGGCCCATTTACCGCGCCCTGGGCCTCACCGTGGGCGTGATCGTTCACGACCTCGATGATGCCGAGCGCCGCGCAGCCTATGGCGCCGACATCACCTACGGCACCAACAACGAATTTGGCTTCGATTATCTGCGCGACAACATGAAATACGATCTCGCCGATTGCGTGCAGCGCGGCCATCATTTCGCCATCGTCGATGAAGTCGACTCCATCCTCATCGACGAAGCCCGCACGCCGCTGATTATTTCCGGCCCCGCGGAAGAATCCACCGACAAGTACTATCGCATCGATAAAATCATTCCCAGGCTCATCCAGGAAATCGACTACAGCATCGACGAAAAACACCGCACCGCCACGCTAACCGAAGAGGGCGTCTCCAAAGTGGAGCGGCTCCTGGGCCTCGGCAATCTCTATGATCCCAGCCATATGGAGATGATTCACCACGTCTATCAAGGCCTGCGGGCCCACACGCTCTATAAGCGCGATGTCGATTACGTGGTGAAAAACGGCGAAGTCATCATCGTCGATGAGTTCACCGGCCGCGAGATGCCCGGCCGGCGCTGGTCCGACGGCTTACACCAGGCCGTGGAAGCGAAAGAAGCGGTGAAGATCGAGCGCGAAAATCAAACCCTGGCCACGGTCACCTTCCAGAATTATTTTCGCATGTACCAGAAGCTCTCCGGCATGACGGCACCGCCGAGACGGAAGCGGCCGAGTTCAACAAAATTTACAATCTCGACGTGGTGGCCATACCGACCAACCGTCCGCTCCGCCGCCATGAATTTTCCGACGTGGTTTACCGCACCACCGGCGAAAAATACGAAGCCGTGGTCACCGGCATGATCCTGGAAGATGGATCGCACGCCAACGGCATTCGGCAGCTTCACGAAAACGGCCAGCCCGTGCTGGTCGGCACCATCTCCATCGAAAAATCCGAGCTCCTCTCCGAGCTACTGAAGAAGGCCGGCATCCCGCACCAGGTCCTCAACGCCAAGCAGCACGAGCGCGAAGCCCACATCATCGCCCAGGCTGGCCGCAAGGGAACCGTTACTGTCTCCACCAACATGGCCGGCCGCGGAACAGACATCCTGCTGGGCGGCAATCCCGAAGCCATGACCCGCGATTATTGTCTGAAGAATCGGCTGGCCATGCCCTACGCCGCCGCTTCCGCCGTTATCGGCGGCGACGGCGCGGGCACCAGTGCTCCGGCGCAAAACATGGTTCTCTTCCAAATCGAGGGCAAAATCTTTCAAGTTCCTCGCGAGCAGTGGCTGCCTATCTACAACCAATTCGTCGAACAATGCCGCTCCGAGCGGGACGAAGTCATCGCCCTCGGCGGCTTGCACATTCTCGGCACCGAACGCCACGAAGCTCGCCGCATTGATAACCAGCTTCGCGGACGCGCCGGCCGCCAGGGCGATCCCGGTTCCTCGCGCTTTTTCCTTTCTCTCGAAGACGATCTCCTCCGCGTCTTTGGCGGCGAACGCGTAAAGGCGCTGATGTACCGCCTGGGCATGACGGAAGGCGTGCCCATCGAATCGAAGCTCATCTCTCGCCGCATCGAGAACGCCCAAAAGGCCGTGGAAGCCCAGAACTTCGAGGCCCGCAAGCATCTGCTCGAATACGACGATGTAATGAATAAGCAGCGCGAGACGATTTACGCCATCCGCCGCTCAGCGCTCGAAGGCAAGGAGCAAAAAGACTACGCCTTGGGAATTGCCGAAGATCTTGCTCGCGGATTGGTGGACACCTTCTGCCCGCGCGAAGAACATCCGCAGAAGTGGAACCTCGCGCAATTTTCCGGCGAAGTTCTAGGCCAATTCGGCATCGACCTCAAAGCCGTCGGCCTCGATCCTTCCAGCTTCACTCACGATCAGTTAGCCGATGCGCTGGTCGAGAAAGTCCGGCAGCGCTACGAAGAAAAAGAGGCGCTCTTCGGCCCCCCGATGATGCGCTGGCTGGAGCGCCGCATCATTCTGGATATCGTCGATACACAATGGAAGGACCATCTCCTCAGCCTCGATCACCTCAAAGAGGGCATTGGGCTGCGCGGTTACGGCCAAAAAGATCCTCTCGTCGAATTCAAAAAGGAAGCCTTCACTCTGTTCGAGGAGATGATGGGCCGCATTGATAGCGAAACCATTCGCTATCTATTCCTGATTCAGCCGGCGCGCCCCGAAGAAGAAGCTCGCGAAATCGAACGCCGCCAGCGCCGCCAGCAGCAGCAATTGCAATATCAAGCCGGGCCCGCCCAGGCCGAAGCTCCAAAGCCGGTGAGGACCGGAGCGAAAGTCGGGCGCAACGATCCCTGCCCCTGCGGCAGCGGCAAAAAATATAAAAAGTGCTGCGGCAAAGCGGCCTGACCCGCGCAGCCAGGATACCGCGACAGCTTTTAGCCCCTTCCGGCACCCGGAATTTCGCTTGTGAGTCCCGCCAGGAAGGAAGCACCTTAGCCCATTGCGGCACCGATGGTCCTCAACACGCGCCGCCCGGGCGCGGAGCGCCACGCGAGAAAAAAGGCCGCGTGTTGAGGTGGTGGCAGTCTGGGTATTCATGTCCCAGGGAAAAGCCACGTTAGGGACGAGACGCGCCTTTCCCGTAACGGATAGTTTCTATCCCTTCGCCGAGGCACCCTTCCCATTTTCGACCTCTGGCATCTCCAATCTCCCTTAATTTCATACATATCCGACCAAACTGAGTGGTTACGGGCGTGCTTATCCACAAGACTGCTGCTCCCGCTGGGTGAAGGGGGACGTGTGGTCGTAACCACTCAGGTTCGTGTTTGCCGTATGGGCGCCTGTTCCACACGCATTCCGCCCATACTCACCCGCCAGGGTGTATGCCTCGCGCATTACTTGGATGAGGTCTTCACGCGTATTTCCGCGGTGCAGGAACGGTTTCGTCACGGAGAATTGCCGGATGGCCGCACGCTCAATTGGCTCAGCCAGCAAGGTGATTTCGCCGTGACGCTGCTTTCTGGCGACGGGCCGGACTTCTGTGAGGACCGCGCTCGTTTGCTCGAGTTGCTGTTCTGCCTTGCCAATCTCCACGAGTCCTTGCGGAGGCCACAATCACAATGACACCACGAACCTTGCAGCAGCCTCCACGACCGGGGGCCCAAGAGAAAATCGCTCCGGAGATGCCCCGCATTCCGGAAATCAAGCACGCGCCGCCGCGTGCGCGCGGCCGACTCAAGCCGCTCGTCACCGTAACTCTAGCTGCTCTTGTTTGCGCCACCGGATTGGCCGTTTGGCTGTCGCACCGGCGCTCCGCAGAACTAAGAGCATCGGCGCCCAGCGGAGCCACGTCCGGCGGGCCGAGTTCCGACGCGTCATCGGCAAGAGCCGCGAGGAACCCAAACGCCGTCGCCACCCTTTATGAACTTGCCGAGCCCTGGTCTTCGAAGGCGTTCCACTTCGTCGACCCCAATACTCACCAGAGCGTTTCGGCCATGATCATTCATCTGCCAAGCCCTCCCGCCGAGCCATCCTTCTGGGCATTTTCGTTGACCACTCCGTTTTCCCGCTGTCAATTGCAATACGTGACGGATTTGAGCGCACTATCGCGGCGCTTTGTCTATTCGGCCGACCATCCCATGGTCGTGAGTGACTGCGACGGCATCCTTTACGATCCCCTCAAAATGGATACGTTGCCTGACGGCTCGTGGGTCCGCGGCGAGATCGTACGGGGCGGCGGAATTCGGCCTCCCATCGCCATTCAGATCGAAGTTCAGGGCCGCGATATCGTCGCCGACCGCACGGAATGACCGCAGGTCATTCCATCCCGCGCAAAAGTGACCATCCGACCAGGATGGTCATCCCGAGCGAATCCACCTCGGGAGGATGAGCGAGGCGCGTTTTCCGTGCCCCGGACGGTTTTGCGGGGATCTCTCAGAGCTTTCACCGCCCAAGTAGTCGCCTGTGCCCCTTCGCCTCCGTGCGCTAGCCGTTAACTCGCCCACACAGCCTTTTCTTCCCTCTTCCGCATCAAAAGAGCATCGAGACGGAATCTCCGGGCGGTGCCGCTGGGCCAGCCTCACTTGTAGCGATTTCCGCTACAATAAGGCGCCGGGTGCCCGCGAATTTCATTTGGTACCTGAGCGCGGCGAAGGGGCGGGAGGAACGATGCGCAAGCTTGTGATCGCAGTGTTGGCAGCGGGCCTGGCGTTGATCTTCGGCTGCTCGAAAGCTCGCAACGATGAAACCATCATGACCGGCATCAAAGCCGGCCTGTTTTCCGATACCCAGACAAAGTCGGCCAATATCGACGTCGTCGTCAAGAATGGCACAGCCACGCTCGTCGGCGAAGTCCCCGACGAGAACACCCGCTATGAAGCTTTCAAGATCGCACAGGAAACACCAGGTGTCGTGAACGTTCAGGATCAAATGTCTCTTCCGCAGGCGCCGGTAAGTACCGCTAGCCGAACGGCTGCAGACACCGCGCCCGCCGCCAACAAAGGCGGCTCTGGTTCAAAACGCGCCCGCGAATCGCTGCCCGTGCGCCCGCTTGCTTCGGCAGCCAACTCGAACGATTCGAGCGCGAAATCTCAAGACTATTCTCAGCAGCAATCTGCGCAGTCACAACCCGCGCAAGCGGCGAGCGAGGCTCCCGCTTCGGCTCCAGCCGCAGCTCCGGAGTCCGCTGCGGCCCCGGCAGCTCCCGCACCGCCTCCGGTTCGGCAAGTCAGCATTCCCGCGGGCACACCGGTGCATATTCAAATGATTGATAGCGTGGATTCCGCCACCAATCACACCGGCGATCTCTTCCACGCTTCTCTTGCCTTTCCCATCGTGGTCAATGGCGAAGCGATCGTACCAACCGGCGCCGACGTTTACGTCAAGCTTACCAATTCGAGCTCCGCGGGCCGCATGGCCGGCCGCAGCGAGCTGACCCTGCAGCTCGCGCGCCTCGATTTCCAGGGCAAGTCTTACGCTCTCGCGAGTGACGACTATCAAGACGTCGGCAAGTCGCGCGGCAAGCGCACCGCCGAGACCGTCGGCGTTGGCGCCGCGGTCGGCGCCGTCCTCGGCGGCATTTTTGGCGGCGGCAAAGGCGCGGCCATCGGCGCTGGCGTCGGAGGAGGCGGAGGCGCCGCGGCCGAAGCGGCCACCAAAGGCCAGCAGGTGCATATCGCGCCCGAGACCAAACTCGACTTCAATCTGCAGCAGCCAGTCGACATCACTTATTCGCCCGGCAAAAATACCTCCACCCGTTAATCGCGACCATCCGACCAGGATGGCTGTCCCGAGTCCGCCTGCGGCGGATGTCCGAAAAAGTCGTCGTCATTGAAAGCGCCGCTCAAAGAAGGCTAACGTCGACACCGATCCGATCACTCCGCCCGACCTGTAAACCCTCGGGCCGGCTACGACCGCCGCGGCCAAACGCCGGCGCTATCCTTGACCAATGTTGGCGCGGCCCATACAATCGGGCTTTATTCCTGGCGGCGGGAAATCGGATTCATGACGGCGGAAAATCGAAACGAGGTTTCCTCAGCCCAGTGGGTAGCCGCTGGGCTGTGAAGTTTTTGGCCTCTTTTCGCGTTCTTTTCCCGGGGCCTCTTAGGAAGTGCTAGGAGAGACATGGAAGGCGCCATCATAGAAGGCCTGACGTTCGACGACGTTCTGCTGCTGCCGGGAAAATCTTCGGTGCTTCCGGCCGAGGCGGACACACGCACCTGCCTGACTCGCGGCATCGCCTTGGATATTCCCATGGTCTCCGCGGCGATGGATACGGTTACGGAGGCGCACCTGGCGATCGCCATGGCCCGCCAGGGAGGGCTCGGCTTCGTCCACCGCAACATGAGCATCGAGCGCCAGACCGAAGAAGTGGACCGCGTCAAGCGCTCGGAGAGCGGAATGATCGTCGATCCGGTGACCATTTCGCCGGAAAATTCCGTGCATCATGCCCTGGATCTGATGAATAAGTATCACGTCTCGGGACTCCCGGTGACCCGCGGCACGAAGCTGGTGGGCATTCTCACCAATCGCGATCTGCGCTTTGAGAAAAATCTGGAGCAGTCCGTCAGCAGCGTGATGACCAAAGAGAATCTGGTCACCGTACCGGTGGGAACCACGCTCGAAGAAGCCGAGCGCCTGCTGCAGCATCATCGCATCGAAAAGCTGCTGGTGGTGGATCAGCACTTCAATCTAAAAGGACTGATCACGGTCAAGGACATTCAGAAGAAATTGGAATATCCGCGGGCCACGAAAGATGAGCAGGGCCGCTTGCGCGTGGGCGCCGCGATTGGCGCGACGGGCGATTTCCTGGAACGCTCGGTGGAATTGGCGCGCGCCAATGTCGACGTCCTGGCACTGGACACGGCGCACGGCCATTCCACGCGCGTGATGGAAGCGATTCGCGAGGTGAAGCAGCGCCTGCCGACTATGCAACTGGTGGCGGGAAATGTCGGCACCTACGAAGGCGCGCGCGACCTCATCGCTCTCGGGATTGATGGCCTCAAAGTCGGCATCGGTCCGGGGTCCATCTGCACGACGCGCGTCGTCACCGGCGCCGGAGTGCCGCAGGTGACCGCCATCGTGGAAGCGGCGCGGGCGGCGAAAGGCACGGGTGTTCCCTTGATCGCCGATGGCGGCGTGAAATATTCGGGAGATATCACCAAGGCCATTGCCGCCGGCGCCTCCGTGGTCATGATCGGGGGCCTCTTTGCCGGCACCGAAGAGGCGCCCGGCGAAACCATTCTCTATCAGGGGCGCACGTTCAAGTCCTACCGGGGCATGGGTTCGCTCGGCGCCATGGAAGCGGGGTCGGCGGACCGTTACGCGCAAGAGACAGCGGACCGCGGAAAATCGGTGCCCGAGGGCGTGGAGGGGCGCGTGCCGTACAAAGGGCCGCTCAGCGGCCTCGTCGATCAGCTCACCGGCGGCTTGCGCAGCGGAATGGGATATTGCGGCGCCGCCAATCTTCGCGAGCTGCAGGAGCACAGCCGGTTTGTGCGCATCACTTCCGCCGGGCTGCGCGAAAGCCACGTTCACGACGTCATCATCACCCGCGAGGCGCCCAACTATCAGGTGGAATAAGCTCGGATCCTCACGTTTTCGCGCGTGGCTCCTCGTGGCCGTGTGGGCGGCCGTCATTTTTACTTTTTCGACGGACACTTTCTCGAGCGAGCACACGCAGGGCATCTTGGTTGGCATCCTGCACACGCTGCTTCCGTTTCTCTCCCAGGAAACACTCTTCGCGCTGCACAATTTCATCCGCAAATGCGCTCATGTGGGCGAATATTTTGTCTTGGGTGTGTTGCTCTTTCGCGCCGTGCGAACGCCGAGGGAAAGCTGGCAATGGCGTTGGGCCTTTCTGGCCATCCTCATCGCTGCGTTTTACGCCTCATCCGACGAAATGCACCAGATTGTTGTGCCCAGCCGCGGCGCTTCCATCTGGGACGCGCTTCTGGATACGGGCGGCGCAAGTGTCGCGCAATTCGTGGTCTGGATGGTAAACCGGCGCGCGCAGACTTTCAGGAACCAGAAATTCGGTTCGTGGCTTTCTTGAGGAAGACCACTTCTTGAGGAAAGCGTTTCGAGTGCTAAGTGGGCTTTCTGCGTTGCGCTGAGTGTCTCTCCTTACGAGCCCAGCGGGAAAGCAAAAGGCCCGCTGGGAAAACGGGCCTTTCGCATTAACGAGAAGCTTTGACTACGCCTTGGACTCGGCCTTTTCGGCAGCTTCCTCGCCCTCGGCTTTGGCCTTCTGCTTCTCTTTCTTTTCTTTTTTCTTCAACTTGGACCCCAGCAATTCGAGAATCGCAAGCTGCGCGCCGTCTCCGATGCGGAAGCCGGCATGAATGATGCGCGTGTATCCGCCTGCGCGGTCCGCAAATCGCGGAGCAATATCGTCAAATAATTTCTGGGTGGCGACGGGCGTAAGCAGATAGGCGGCTGCCTGCCGGCGGGTATGCAGGGAATCGCCTTTGCCCAGTGTGATCATTCGTTCCACCATTGGCCGCGCAGCCTTGGCCCGGCGAATGGTTGTGGTGATGCGCTCTTTCTCGATGACGTTGGTCACCAGATTGCGCAAGGTGGCGCGGCGATGCGCGGGATTGCGGCCCAGCTTCGCTCCTGAATTAAGGTGTCGCATGTCGAGTGGCAGCG
>Ga0209802_1002826_pt1 | contig 11921 bp, 13 predicted proteins | sample GraSoiAngelo_129_FD_185886 | JGI IMG/M metagenome (GOLD analysis project Ga0209802, IMG submission 185886) | Grasslands soil microbial communities from the Angelo Coastal Reserve, California, USA - 14_0927_12_40cm (SPAdes) (version 2) | ecosystem: Environmental > Terrestrial > Soil > Grasslands ... | reverse complement strand
GCCGCGGCCATCGCCGACCTGCACACACGCGGCGTGGTCGGAGGGCCGGCAGCGTGAAGTACGAGGCCATCCGTTACGAGGCCGCCGACGGCATCGCGACCATCACGCTCGACCGCCCCGACGTCCACAACGCGATGAACGAGACGATGCGCCGGGAGCTGACGGAATGCTTCACGACGCTCGCCACCGACGACGGCGTGCGTGTCGTGGTCGTCACCGGCGCAGGCCAGCGCGCGTTCTCGGCCGGCGCCGACATCCGCGAATTCGTCGCGCCCCAGGTGCCGACCGTCTTCCGCGAGTCCCGCAAGCGCGTGGACTTCCGTCAGGCGATGGACCGGTGTCCGCAGCCGATCATCGCGGCCATCCGCGGCTTCGCACTGGGCGGTGGCCTGGAGCTGGCGCTCGCCTGCGACATTCGCCTGGCCAGCGACGACGCTCAGCTCGGACTCACCGAGGTCAACCTCGCCATCATCCCGGGCGGCGGCGGCACCCAGCGCCTGCCCCGGCTCGTGGGCCGTGGCAAAGCGCTCGAGATGATCCTCACCGGCACCCGAATCGGCGCGAGCGAAGCGCTGGCCATCGGGCTGGTGGAGCGCGTGGTGCCGGCGGCCGAGGTGCTGGCTCAGGCCCAGACGCTGGCGCGCACGCTGGCCGACAAGGCGCCGGTGGCGCTGCGCTACGCCAAGGAAGCGGTGGTCAAGGGCCTGGAGCTCCCGCTCAGCGACGGGATCCGGCTCGAGAACGATCTGGCCACGCTGCTCCGCACGACGGACGACCGGGTCGAAGGCGCGCGCGCGTTCCTCGAAAAACGCAAGCCGCGCTTCACCGGTCGCTGATGCCGTTTTCCTACTACGCACGACTCTCTCGTGCGCAGCAGGCGATCTACCGCAAGAGCGACGAGATCATCGAGGTCCGGCTGCCACGGCCGGAGGATCTCCATCCGCTCGTCGAGGACCTGGCCACCGCGCTGACCTCCGAAGATCGCGCGCTCACGCAGGAGACGACCGCGCGCCTGATCCTCGGACTCTGCAAGGTCCTCGGCCTGCCGCCGGTTCGGGTGGAGGTCCTGGCCGCGCGGCCTCACGCGCGCTGGGGCGAGCTGCACGGGCTCTACACGGCCGAGCGTGGCCGCACGCCCAAGATCCAGCTCTGGATGCGCACGGCCAAGCAACGGCGGGTCGTGGCCTTCCGGACGTATCTCCGAACGCTCTTGCACGAGGTCGGTCACCACGTCGACTACACGCTGCTGCGCCTGCGCGACTCGATGCACACTGAGGGGTTCTACAAGCGGGAGTCGAGCCTGTTCCACCAGCTCGTGCCCGAGGAAAGGACGTCCGCCATGCCCACGATCGAGGAGTACGCCAAACAGCCCATCGCCCAGCGGCTCGAACGGCTGGAGCGAACCGCCGGTGAGCTCGTCGCCGCGGTGAAGGGTCACAACCCCGGCGTTCTAGGCCGGCGTCCCGATGGCAAGAACTGGGCAGGTGTGGAAGTGCTGTGCCACCTGCGCGACACCGAAGAATTCTTCCAGCTCCGCTTCGAGGCGATCACCACGATGGACGATCCGAAGTTCTCGCCGGCCACTCCGGACCGCTGGGCGGAGGAGCGTCAGTACCTGCGTAACGAAGCGGGCGAGGCGCTGGCCGCGTTCCGGCGGCGCCGCGAGGAGAACCTGACGGCGCTCAAGAAGATGACGGCGGAGCAGTGGAAGCGGGCCGGCATTCATCCCGCCCGCGGCCGCATGAGCGCCGACGACGTGCTGGCACTCATGGCCTGGCACGACGACAACCATCTCGACCAGCTCAAGCGCGCCCTCGACGGACGTCCCTGATCGGCGGCGGCGCTCCTAGTCAACCCGCCTCATGGGAAAGACTGGGCGGTGCCGCCTTGAAATCTGGTCTCCGCCAGCAGCCCGGGCAGGCCGTTCACCCAGGCGTCGATGATGAGCCGTTGTCGCCTCCTCGTTCCAGCCATCGGCCTCGGCGCCGGGGCCGCGACGAGCTTTCTCGGTATCGGCGGCGGCGCCATCATCGTGCCCCTGCTCATGATCGCCGTCGGCCTGCCCTTCAAGGAGGCCGTCGGGACGTCGCTGGCGGCGGTGCTGGTCATCTCTACGGTCGGCGTCATCTCCACCCTTGCCGTCGATGCGAGCAACGTCGCGTGGATGGTCGCCGCGGTGCTGACGGCCGGCACGCTCACCGGCTCGTTGATCGGTGGCCGCGTGCTGGCGCGCGTTGGCGATCGCCCGCTCCGTCTCGGCTTCGCCGCCCTGCTGGTCCTCACCGGCCGGCGCCTCGTGGCCACTCCAGCAGCCGGCGCCAGCGGCGCACTGACGCTCGGCCTCACTCCCACGCCGATCCATGCGGTCGTCTTCGTGATCGGAGTCGCCGCAGGCGTGACGTCCGTGCTCTTCGGCCTGGGCGGAGGCGTCGTCATCGTTCCCGCGCTGCTCATGGCGTTTCCCGAAGCGCCCTTCCGGATGGTCGCGGCCACGTCGCTCCTCACCGTCATTCCGACGTCGGTCCTGAGCATCGTGCCGCACGCCCGACTGGGGACCATCGACCGTCGCCTGGTGAGCGTTCTGGCGCCGGTTGGGATCGTGAGCGCCATCGGCGGCGCTTGCGCCGTGAACGTCGTGCCGGCATGGCCCTGCCGTATCGCGTTCGCGCTCTTCCTCGTGTTCGTCGTGTCCCGACTGGTTGTCGATCGCGGCGCTTCGGCGGCAGGCAAGGCGCAGGGCGAGGGACTCCCGAATCTCGCCGCCGTGGCGGCGCGGCTCCACGCGCTCCCCGGCGACGCGCTCTGTCAGATCCACCGCCTGGCCGCCGTCAGCATCGCCCGGCTGCCCACCTCGTAGACCTCAGCGGAACGCGGAGGCGACCTCGCTCATGAAGCGATCGAGGAGCGGACGCGGATCCTTGGGGAAGAACATGGACGGCGCGAAGACCATGCCGACGCCGGCGTCCTGGAGCCGGCCGAGCTTGTCGCGCACCTCGCCGACCGAACCCGCCAGCAGCAGATCGCGCACCATCACCTCGGGATAGCCCATCCGGCGCGACACCGCGGTGGCGAGCGCATCGACCTCGTCGCGTCGGTCGGTGATGAGGATCGGCATGTTGGCCGAATGCACGATCGATTTGGGGTCGCGGCCGATCTCCGCGCACTTTTCGTCGAGGATGCGGCCCTTGCGCCTGAGCGCATCGGGGCCGCCCCACACGTTCCAGTGGTCGGCGTGGCGGGCCACGATGCCGAGCGTGACCTTCTCGCCGCCACCGCCGATCATCAATTCGGGGTGCGGGCGCTGCACGGGCTTGGGCTCGAGCGGCGCGTCGCTCAGCGAGTAGAACTTCCCGTCGAGCGTCGCCTTGGACTGGGTCCACAGCGCCTTGATGACCCGGCACGCCTCGTCGAGCCGCGCCAGCCGCTCGCCCACCGTGTAGAACGGGATGCCGTACGCGGCGTGCTCGTTCTCCTGCCAGGCCGCGCCGAGGCCGAGGATGAGCCGCCCGCCCGAGATGACGTCCACGGTCGCCGCCATCTTCGCCACCACGGCCGGATGACGGTACGTGTTGCCGACGACGATCGTGCCGATCCGCATGCGGGGCACGACGGGCGCGAGCGCCGCCAGCGTCGCCCAGCACTCGAGGACGTTGCCGACACGCTCCTTCGTGTTCGGCATGAAGTGATCGGTGACGCAGGCGGCGTCCCAGCCGGTCGCCTCGGTGTGCCGCCACAGCTGCAGCACGTCGTCCCAGGTCGTATTGGTGAGGCTCGTGAAGATTCCGAACCGCATCGCTCAGCCCTCCCTCACGATGGCCTGGGCGGCCGCGAGCTGCTGCGGGTCGGCGCAGGCGATGAGCACGTCACCGGCCGCCAGCCGGCGGTCGGGTGGCGGATTGAACTCCGTGCTGCCGTCGTACCCCCGGATCGCGAATACGATGACGCCGGCACGCTCCTGGAGCCGGAGCTTGCTCAGCGCCTGTCCGCCAACCGTGCCGTCCACGGGGATCTCTTGCACGCGCACGGCATCGTCGGCGCGAAGCATGGTGTCGAGCACGCCGACCACGCGCGGCCGCACCATTTCGGAGGCCAGGCGCAGGGCGCCGATGGCCTTGTTGCTCACCACGGCGTCCGCCCCGGCTTTGAGGAGCTTGGCGCGGGAATCCTCGCCCATGATGCGGGACACGATGCGCAGGTTGGGATTGAGCTCACGCGCGGTCAGGATCGTGAACAGGTTATCCTTGTCCGAGGGCATCGCGCCGATGAGGCCCCGCGCCCGCTCCACGCCGGCCTGGCGCAGCACCTCACCGTCGGTGGCATCGCCGATCAGGTAGGTGACGGTGGGGCCGAGCTTGCGCAGGGCAACCTCCTGGTCGCGCTCGACCTCGATGAGGACGAACGACTCACCGGTGCGTAAGAACTCGATCGCGATGTGCCGGCCGGTCTCGCCGGCCCCACAGACGATGATGTGATCGCGCAGAGCCGCCAGGCGTCGTTCCATCTTCCGCTTCTCCCACATGTGGGACAGGTCGCCTTCCACCCAGAAGGCGGTGATGGCGCTCAGGCCGTACAACACGGTGCCGAGGCCGGCCACGATCAGCACGAGGGTGAACGCCCGGCCCGTCTTCGACAGCGGATGCACCTCGCCGTAGCCGACCGAGGACACGGTGGTGACGGTCATGTACAGCGCGTCGAACGCGCTCCAGCCCTCGATCACAACGTAGCCCACGGTGCCGCCACCGATGACGGCGACCAGCAGGAGCACGATGTGAAGCAGGCGGGCCGAGACCACGCGGCGTCGACTCCGTGCCCGCGGTTACATCCGCGGTTTCTGCTGACCGGGACGGTACGGCTCCTCGACGGCCCTCTTCGTGGCCGGCGGCGTCACCGCCACCCACCCGCGGCTCTTCATGCAGTCCTCGTCGACGGTGCCGCTCTTGGTGCACGAGGCGAGATCGCGCCGGAACTCGGCGGTCGTGTACGACTGCTCGAGCTTCATCCACTGCCGGTCCGTCTCGGTCCCGCAGGCGGCAAGGACGAAGATGCTGAAGATCAGGGGAGACAGTCTGTGAAGTCGCATTTGACGGGCATTCTACCGGGTGTATGGTCTACTCGGGAACCCCTCCCATGGACACTCGCTCGGGTCAGGACCTCAGATCTGCGCTGACGGAGGTCGGCGACCGGCTGATTGCGATTCTTCCCGCCATCCTCCTCATGCTGGCCCTCGTCACCGTGGGGCTCGTGGTGGCCGCCGTGGCGCGAGCCCTGGTGCGCCGCATCGCCCGCGCCATCGGGTTCGACCGCGCCATGGAACGGTGGGGCGTCGCTGGTAGTCTGCGCCGTGGGGGGGTGTTGCGCTCGCCGTCGGACGTCCTTGGCATGGTCTGCTTCTGGACGATCTTCGTCGTCTTCGCCAGCCTCGGGATCGACGCCCTCGGCACGCAGGGCGCCACCGTGTTCCTGCTCTCGTTCGTGTCGCCGCTCTTCGCGGCGTTGTTGATCCTGGTCGTCGGCTGGCTCGTGGCCAATTTCTTGAGTCAGGGCATCCTCATCGCCGCCGTCAATGCGGGCGTGCCGGAGGCGCGCCTGCTCGCCCGCGCGGCGCACTGGGGCGTGATCCTCTTCGCCGGCGCCACCGCGCTGACCCATCTCGGCATCGGCAAGGAGATGGTGCTGGTCGCGTTCGGCATCACGTTCGGCGGTCTCGTCTTCGCGCTGGCGCTGGCCTTCGGGCTCGGCGGCCGGTCGATCGCGCGCGAATTGCTCGAGCGACGGCTGCACCGCGAGGCCCCGCCCGAGCGCGAGCGCCTCACGCACCTGTAGTCCCCGAACCACCCCGGGGGCGCTCGCGTACAATCCCCGTCCGGAGGAGCCTTCATGCCGACCGCACGCGTCAACGGCGTCGATCTGTACTACGAGGAGACCGGCCAGGGCTTCCCGCTGGTGTGGAGTCACGAGTTCGGCGGCGACCACCGGTCGTGGGAGCAGCAGGTCCGTTACTTCGGCCGGCGTTATCGCATCGTCACCTACAACCACCGCGGCTACCCGCCGTCGGAGGTACCGAAGGACGCGAACGCGTATTCCCAGGAGACGCTGATCGAGGACGTGCACCAGCTCCTCCGCCGGCTCGGCATCGGCCAGGCCCACATCGCCGGCTGCTCGATGGGCGCCAACGTGGCGCTGAACTTCGCGCTGGCCCATCCGGCGATGACGAAGAGCGTCGTGGTGGTCGGCGGCGGAGCAGGCTCGGTCGAGCGCGACACGTTCGTCAGCCGCCAGCGCGCCACGGCGGAGGCGATCGAGCGCGAGGGCATCGAGGCCCTCGTCCGCAACTTCGCGTCGAATCCGACGCGACGCTCGTTCCGGTTGAAGGATCCCCGAGGGTGGGACGAGTTCGTCGGTTACGTGCGCGAGCACTCGGCCCCGGCGTGCGCGCACCTCATCCGCGGCGTCATGCTGCGACGACCGACGGTCGAGGAGATCGAGCCGCGGCTGCGCGAGCTGCGCGTGCCGGCGCTCATCGTCGTCGGGGACGAGGACGAGCCGTGCGTGGAGCCGTCACTGATGATGCGCCAGCTCATCCCCGGCGCCGGCCTGCTCGTCGTGCCGCGCACCGGCCACACCGTGAACCTCGAGGAGCCGGGGCTCTTCAATCTTCACGTGGCCGAGTTCCTGGCCGCGGTGGAGCAGAACCGCTGGGCGCCTTGAAGAAGACGTAGCCGACACCGGCGCGATCGAGCCAGACGCGCTCGAGCTCACGGCGCCGATAGCGGCGTGGCACCGTGCCGGCGGTGGCCGCGGCCGGATCGTTCGCGAGCACGTCGTCGCCGTCGTAGCCGGTGAGGACGACGAGGTGGCCGGTCGTCGCGACGATGGCCGCGCCGGTCAGCTCGCCTGCCTCGTAGCGTACCGAGGCGATGATCGGCAAGCCGTGATCGAGGCACCACGCCGCCGCTGTCCAGTCGGGAAAGCGCAGCAGATAGCCGGGGATTCCCCTCCGGGCCGCCGCGGACACCGCCGCGGGCCACACACCGTAGATATCGAGCGCCGGGTGAAAGACGTCGGCGGCCAGACGCTCGGGCGTCACGCCCACACCGAGATAGCCGAGCACCATCGCCACGCTGGTCGGCGAGCAGATCCGTGAGGCGAGTGCCGGATCCGCCTCCATCTGGCTCAGCGCGGGGACCGACAACCGAGCGCTTCCTTCCGGCGCCGGTGCCATTCGTCCGACGTCTGACCCATCGCTGACCGACAACGTGACGAGCCACGGACGACCGAAGAGCGCGGCCGCGTCGCCACTGCGCACGCGCACCCGCAGCTTGATCTCGCCGACCGCCGCCCTGGATGTCCACACGTCGATCTGACTTTCGATGCCGTCCACGGGCGGGTATGGGAAAAAGTCTGCGGGCCCCACCGTCGTCGTCGCGATCCACGGCGACCACCCGGCCGTGCTCTTCACCGCGAGCTCGAAGCGAAACGCGAACGCCGACGCCCCCAGCACGCTGAGCGCCGGGACGAAATGACGGACAGCGGCGCGAGGCCGCCACGGCCCGAGATCCACCACGGCATCGGCGCCCTCGGCGACGGCGGAGGGAAGCGCGTCGACCGTCCGCCGGCAAGACGGCGGAATCACAGCCGTCACCGCCTCGGTCGGGATGGCGGAGACGGCCGCGAAGAGGTCGGTGTTCAGGCGGGGCTCCGCATCACGGACTTCGCATCACGGGCACATCGATTGCACTTTCGCGCGCCAAACGGCCGACGGACTCGGCACACAGGGAAGGAACGTTCATGACCTTCGGCAAATGTATCTGGGACGGTTGCACACGTCACGCAAGCAAGGCATCCACCGCAGCGTGCCGCACTCACCACGCGTTGATCCGTCAGGCGCGTTGCGGCGGCTGTCAGGGGCGACTCGCCAGCCGTCAGGAGCTGGAGACGCGGCGTTGTCGGCGCTGCGCCGTCGAGCGCGCCGCCTGAGGAGGCGTGGCACCGGCGTTGCACCCATAGCGGGTGTGGACGGGAGCTCGGACCCCACCAACGACGGCGCGCAGCAGGAGATCATCTACCGCTTCTCGGTCAATCGCGGGATGGCCGTCGCGCTCGTCATCGAAACGCCGGACTGGTACTCGGGCCTCCTCCAGTCAGCGCTCGCCCGCGTCAGGATCGAAGGTCAGAACTAGCCGCCACCACCCCGAGCGCTTCGTCGAACACCCGCAGGGTTTCGTCGATGTCGGCGTCGGTGTGCGTCACCGACACGTAGATCTTGTTCGACGCCTTCACCACGCCCCGTCGCAAACACTCTTCGTTGAAGCGCCGGATCTTGCGCGGGTCGGCGGTGATGACCGCGCGGTGATCCACGATCGGCCGGTCGGTGAAGAGAATGTCGAAGACCGGCGGCTCACCCGTCACTTGCGCGGTCAGCCCGTGCCGGCGCGCAGCGTCGGCCAACCCCTGCCGCAGCCGCGTGCCCATCGTGTGAAGGCGATCGTACGTTCCCGGCGTGCGGAGCTCGCCCAGCGTGGCGACTCCGGCCGCGGCGGCGATCGGATTGCCGTTCAGCGTTCCCGATTGCCACACGTAGTCGGTCGTGCCCTCGAGCGCCGGATCGAAGTGACGCATGATCTCGGCCGGTCCACCGACCGCCCCCAGCGGGAAGCCGCCGGCGATGACCTTGCCGAGCGTCACCAGGTCGGGGACGACGCCGTAGTACTCCTGAGCGCCGCCGTAGGCGAGGCGGAAGCCCGTGACGATCTCGTCGAAGATCAGCGGCACGCCATAGCGCCGCGTGACGGCGCGGACGCCCTGCAGGAACCCGGGCGCCGGCACGACCACACGCTGATACGGCTCGCAGATCACCGCCGCCAGCTCTTCGTGGTGGGCCGCGATGATCGCCTCGGTCGTGGCGAGATCGTTGTACGGCGCCACCAGCACGGTCGATTCGACGGCGTGGGGCACGCCGCCGGAGTCGGGCGTCGGCGCCGGGAAGGCCTTAGGCGACCGCGTGCTGACGCTCATCGCGCCGTAGTCGTGGGTGCCGTGCCAGCCGCCCTCGAACTTGAGGATCTTGTCGCGGCCCCGGTAGGCGCGGGCCACGCGCAGCGCGAAGAACGTCGCCTCGCTGCCGCTCGACGTGAAGCGCACCTGCTCGCAGCACTTGACCGCGCGCACCAGCTCCTCGGCCAGCTCGATGACCGGCTCGTTGAGGAGCATGTACGTCGTCCCGCGAGAGAGCTGGCGCTGGACGGCCCCGACGACCGCCGGGTGGGCGTGGCCGAGCAACATCGGGCCGGAGCCGAGCAGGTAGTCGATGTACCGGCGGCCCGTGGTGTCCCAGAGATACGCGCCGCGGCCCTCGCGCACGACGAACTCGAGGCCGGGGCCACTGCGATGACTGCCGAGAACACCGCCAGGGAACACGCGCGCGGCGCGCTGGATCACTTCAGGAACGTCGCTCATGATCGCCTCCCTCGGGTCCCGCCATCATACGCTGGAAGGCACCAGGACACCGGTGCCGGTGAGACGTCCCGCCTTGAGCAGGGCGAGCGCATAGTTGGCGTCCTCCAGCGGAAAGCGGGTGATCGTCGGCCTGATCGGGATCCGCGCGGCTTCGGCGAGTAGCTCGGCGCCGTCAGCGCGCGTACTGGCGGTGACGCTGCGAATCGCGCGCTCATGGTAGAGATCGCCGTACGCGAGCGCGGGAATCTCGCTCATGTGGATGCCGGCCAAAGCCACCGTGCCGCCGGCGGCGAGGTTGCGCAGCGCCCGCGGCACCAGGTCTCCCGCCGGCGCGAAGATGACGATGCCGTCGGCCGGCGTCGGCATCCGATCGCTGGGCTCCCCTACCCACGCCGCTCCCAGCGCGCGCGCCAGCTCGCGGTGGGCCGGCTCTCGCGTGCAGACGTACACGGTCGAGCCGCGGGCCACCGCGATCTGAAGCGTGATGTGCGCCGACGAGCCGAAGCCGTAGAGGCCGAGCGTCCCGCCCGGAGCGACTGCCGCGAGCTTGAGCGCGCGGTAGCCGATGATGCCGGCGCACAGGAGCGGCGCCGCCTCGGCGTCACCGAAGACCGGCGGCAGCGGATAGACGTACGCCTGCGGCACCACGGCGTACTCGGCGTACCCACCGTCGGCGTGATACCCCGTGAACTCCGCTCGCGCGCACAGGTTCTCGCGAGCGCTCGTGCAGTACGCGCACGTCCCACACGTCCACCGCAGCCACGCGACGCCGACGCGCGTGCCCGGCAGCAGGCCGCCGTCACCCGGGCCCGCGCGGAGCACACGGCCCACGGCCTGGTGACCGGGGACGAGCGGTGCGCGCAGCAGGGGCAAGTCGCCTTCCGCGATGTGGAGATCGGTGCGGCAGATCGCGCACGCGGTCACGATGATCAAGACTTCCCCGCGGCCGGGCTCGGGAATCGGCACGCGGCGGCGCTCGAGCGGCCGCTCAGAAATGGGGGCCTGGGCGGGCAGAACCATCGCCCTCATGCTCGGCGCGTCGGCGGGCAGCGACGTCAGGCGGTCGAAGGAGCGGGGTCACCGGCGCGCGCAAGGATCTTGCGCGCGCGCGTGAGATGGGGCGCGTCCACCATCTGGCCCTTGAACGTGAAGGCATAGACACCGCGAGCGCGGGCCTCGGCGAACGCCGCGACGAGCCGGCGCGCCTCGTCCACCACGGCGACGTCCGGAGTGAACGCGGCGTTGATCACGGCGATCTGGCTGGGATGGATGGAGATCTTGCCGGTGAATCCCATGTCGATCGCGTCCTCGCACTCACGGCGGAGGCCGTCGAGGTCGGCGATGTCGGTGTAGACGGTATCGAGCGCCTCGGTCCCGGCGGCCGACGCGGCGACCGCGCACATGACCCGGGCGTGGCGGGGAATGTCGAGGTACTTGCCGGCGGCATCGCGCACGCGGCCGAGGCCCATGGCCGCGCCGAGATCCTCCACGCCCCAGGAGATCGCGACGGTGCGGGGCGTGGCGGTGGCAACGTCCTTGATGTTGAGCAGCCCTTCCGGCGTCTCGGTCGCGATGATCGTGAGACGCGTCGTCCCGTGCGGGATGCCGTGGCGGTATTCGAGGCCGTCGAGGAGCTGAGCGACCTCGCGGATGTCGGCGGCGCTGCGTGGCTTCGGCACCACGTAGCCGTCGGGCCGGCCGGCGATCGTCTCTTCGAGATCGGCGCGGCCGAAGCCGGTCACCAGCGGGTTCATGCGGATCCAGCGCTCACGGCCACCGAAGTCGAGCTTCTCGAGCCACGTGCGCACGATCGGCCGCGTGGCCGCCTTGCGGTCGGGGGACACGGCGTCCTCGAGGTCGAGGATCAAGCCGTCGGCGGGCAGCGTCAGCGCCTTGGCGATCATCTTCTCGTTGCCGCCGGGCACGAAGTGGAGCGAGCGTCGCCGGTCGCGGATCATCGCGCGGCCTCGCGCTTCCGCATCATCGCGTTGCGACGCGCCTTCATCACGACGTCGCCGTGCTGGTTGGTGGCCCGGTGCTCGAACGTCACGATGCCCCACTGCGGCCGTGACTTCGACTCGCGCTTGTCCACCACTTCCGTCTCGGCATAGATCGTGTCGCCGTGGAACACCGGCTTCGGGAACTCGATCTTCTCGAAGCCGAGATTGCCCACGGTGGTGCCGAGCGTCGTCTCGCCGACCGAGAGTCCGACGGCGATGCCCAGCGTCAGGACGCTGTTGACGAGCGGCTTGCCGAACTCCGCCTTGGACGCGGCGTGGAAGTCGATGTGCAGCGGCTGTGGATTCATGGTGAGGCACGAGAAGAACACATTGTCGGATTCGGTGATGGTGCGGCCGGGCTGATGGCGAAAGGTCAGCCCGATTTCGAGCTCCTCGAAGTATTTCCCCGCCACGGTTGCCTCCTCCCGACCGCGACTGGGCGCCGGGGAACGCTAGGATATACTA
>Ga0209802_1002825_pt1 | contig 11923 bp, 9 predicted proteins | sample GraSoiAngelo_129_FD_185886 | JGI IMG/M metagenome (GOLD analysis project Ga0209802, IMG submission 185886) | Grasslands soil microbial communities from the Angelo Coastal Reserve, California, USA - 14_0927_12_40cm (SPAdes) (version 2) | ecosystem: Environmental > Terrestrial > Soil > Grasslands ... | reverse complement strand
GCAAATTGCGAGAGGAAGCTCACCAAATATTCGATTGGGTCAAGAGCTTCGCGAAAGGGGCCGAGGTAGAGATCGGGCTCGGGACCAACGTCAACGAAGGCTTACGATTTGGGAACAACGAACTGTCCCAGTCGCAATACAGTAGACGACGAGCTCTTTCGGTCAGGGTGGTCACGAACAAGAGACAAGCTAGAGCAACGACGGGCTTATTGGAAAAGAGTGAAGTGGAGAAAACTGTTCAGAAGGCCTTGGAGCAGGCTAGGGCTGGTCCGGAAGATGCTGATCTGTTGCCGATGCTGGGACCGCAGAAGTATCCAACGGTCGAACGCTACTATTCACGGACTGCTGAGGCGCCTGCAGAGCAGAAGGCCGGTTGGATTGGTCATGCAATCGACATGGCTAAGAAGAATGGATTGCTGGCATCGGGGATTCTTGAGACCAATGTGGATCATTACTGGATGTTGAACAGTGCCGGGTTAGAGACTAGTTACAAGGGAACGCAGGGCCAGTATTCGTTGACGATGGACGCGGACAATGGTAACCAGACCGGTTACGCATTGTCCACCTTTGTTGACTTGCGTGAATTGGACGCTAATGAGGTGGCCGATACTGCTCTTGAACGGGCGAAACTGAACAAGAACCAGGGCGACATTAAACCAGGCAAGTATGACGTTGTAATTGATCCGCAAGCATGGAGCGAGATGCTATTCTTTCTGATCGTCTCTGCTGCGGCTGGCTATACGCCGGACTTTGGGACGAGACAGTACAAGGAGGGACGCAGCTACCTGTCCGGAAGACTCGGGGAGAAGATCATGGGCGACAATATCAGCATCGACGACGACGCCTACCATCCACTGCAAACAGGCGCAGCATTCGATGGAGAAGGATACCCAAAGTCGAAGCTACCTTTGATAGAGAACGGTGTCCTGAAGAGTCTAGCGTCTTCGAGAATTTCGGCTCACCGGTATCCGGATGCTGAGCCGACTGGGCATGAGTTGCCTCTGCCAAATCCGTTGGGTGAGATCCCGAATAATCTGGTGATACGTGCTAAGGGCTCGGTGAAAAAGTCGGCGGCGGAGTTGGTGAAAGAGTTGGACAGTGGACTCTTGATTACTCGGTTATGGTACATCCGAGAAGTTGAGCCAAGGACGAAGACTGTCACTGGTATGACACGTGATGGGACTTTCCTCGTGGAAAACGGCGAAATCAAGGGACCTGTTAAGAATGTACGGTATAATCAGGGCCTCTTGGACCTGTTCAGTAAGGTCGAAGCCACTTCAGAGCCGGTCACGAACTTGGGTAGGTTTGGAGAGACGACGGTGGTTCAGCCGGGAGTCCTGGCTAGAGACTTCAACGTCACAAGCGTTTCGGTCTTCTGAGAACCTTGCCCTAGTATATCCTTCGGCCCTTCTGTCTCGAAGCGAGTACAGATAATCTGCAGATATCCCGGGCGATAATTCGACACCCGCATAATTAAAAATCAAAGGACTGCCCTCTTCGAGGCTGGCACTACTAATGAGATTTCGACACGGTTTTGTTATGACACTAGTGATAGTGCTACTGGTGTCGATGATCGGGGCCAGTGGGGCGGTTAGCGAACCGGTTCAGGGTATCTATCATCCCATTCTAGGCTCTCAGGTCGACACTCAGGTAGATACTAGCACTTGGCCAGCCCTGAGCGCCCCAGAAGTGTTCACTTTGAATGCTGCAACGTCGATTGTGTACTACAACCTTAACCTGACGAGCACCGATGGGGGAACAACCAGCCCAGCACCAGGGGATTATCCGAGGGTGTCAGGAGACAACTTCGCCGTCACTGCGATTCCGTATCCTCACAATCTTCTCGATCATTGGCAACTTGACGGCGTATCCGCCGGAACATCGAATCCGATAACCGTCTCCATGAATATGAATCATACTCTGCAGGCTGTCTTCATAGCCCTGCCAAATCAGCCTCCTATGCTAACCGTTCCAGGGCCGCAGGTCGTCAACGAAGGCGTCAATCTTAACTTCAGAGTGAACGCCAGCGACGCGGACGTTCCAATAGAAACAATCACCCTGTCGGTGCAGAGCATGCCGGCAGGTGCAACATTCGACCCTTCAGCTGGAATTTTTGTAAACGGAAATCCTGTAGCCGGCACTTTCTCTTGGACTCCTGGAGAGGACCAAGGTCCAGCCGACTACCTTGTCGTCTTTCGAGCAACTGACAATGGTTCACCCGCATTCTCGGATATCAGAACAGTTTCAATCCATGTGAATGAGGCCAACATGCCACCGTTCCTCAAAGTTCCAAGCCGCATGGTTGTAAACAAGCTGACCACCGTGAGTTTCAACGTTACGGCTTCGGATCCAGACCTTCCCCCTGAAAACTTAACGGTTTCAGCGGTCTCCATTCCTTCAGGCGCACACTTTGACGCCGTTGGAGGCGTATTCTCGTGGACACCGACAGAGGCTCAGGGTCCGGGGGACTTCACTGCGACCTTCCAGGTTTCAGATGGCTCGCTTACTGACGTGAAGAGCGTTACCATAACCGTCAACGAAGTCAACCATCCTCCTGTCTTGTCAGTGCCGAACTCGCAGACAGTCGATCCCGGCACCCTATTGACTTTCACAGTAATCGCCACCGACCCAGACCTCCCTCCACAACCCCTAAGATTGTCGGCATCCGGTATGCCCCCAGGTGCGTCGTTTGACCCAAGTACGGGGACCTTCTCCTGGATACCAAGTCAGTCATTGGGATCTAGCGTCTATAACGTAGCCTTCACTGTCGACGACGGAAACGGTGGAGTTACTACTCACAGAGTGACGATAACCCTCAAGCCCGCGATACTATCAAGTAGTGTTCTGCCTTCACCCATCGGGTTCGGGCTACTCTGGTACTTGCTGATTGTCCTCGTACTCGTGGAGACGGTTGTCATCGTAGGTCTCCGGCGCGGAAGACGTCGTAGGACGAATGCGTCCCCGAGAAACCTGAGTGGTATTGGACGATGAGCAACGAGTCGGAACCGGGAGGCGAAGTCTCTCAAGGAAAGAGAGGTTGGAAGCAGCGATTTCGAAAAAACCTTCCGTTCATAGTTTTCATCGCAGTATTGGCAATTTACACGTCCTACCTACAATTGACGATGCGCGATTCTCTACTTCAGCTCTTTCTCGTCCGAAATTTCTTCCAAGTTGTAATAGCCGCGCTTGTCATTGCAACCATGAAGAATGTCTTTGGGTTAAGGACGCTCGGTACGTTCGGTCCCGCAATAGTTGCCCTGGCCTTCTTGTCCACCGGACTTCTACTTGGTCTAGGCCTCTTCGGGCTGATACTCGTAGCCGTATTCGCAACGAGAGCTGCATTGGCACAACAACATGTGCAAGGTGCTCACCGTGTGGCAATCCTGGTCTCGATGATTGGTGTGATCATCTCAACGGTCACATTGATCGGTTTACAGTTTGAGCAACATGAACTCTTCTACGCTGTCCTCTTCCCGGTTCTGATCAGTGCTTGGATGGGCGAGAGCTATGTGGAGGAGACCGTACGGGTAGGCTGGGGACCACCCACCTTGGACCTGGCGGGTACGATCGTGGCGATAGTAGTCTCGTTCGTTGTGATAACCCAGGATTGGCTTGTCGATTTTGTCATGGCAAACCCGACATCGTGGCTCGTTATCGTGCTAACTAATTGGTTTCTAGGCACGAGGATACGGTTACGGATTGGAGAGTACTTCAGGTTCTGGGGGCCAATCCATTACGGAGGAGATGGTCCAGGGCCGGGCGACTACCGTGGTGACATTCTCACGATGGTAGTGAGGAATCGAGATTTTGTTGCAAAATACAATCCCACAGGGGTCATGGCTCGAGCCGGGAAAGATGCGGTCAGAAAACTGCTCCAGCCTTACGGGATACCTGTCGCCAAGACCTACCTGACAATCACCCGCTGGGGAGAGATGGACTCGTTTAGGGATTGGATGTCAATCCACAACAAGTTTGCTATCAAACCGGACCGTGGCTACGGCGGGGAAGGTATACTCCTGGTGAAAGGAGGAGGGTGGAATGGACATTATGATACTAATATGGGCGTTCTGGACGCTCCAGCAATCGAGTCTCATGTCCGCTCCATCTTGGATGGAGAGTTTCACGACGGTGGAGACTCTGCGCTCGTGGAGGAATTGCTCGCTGAAGACAGTTCCCTACGAAAGGTTGCGCCTGTAGGGCTTGCGGACTTTCGAATCATCTCTTTCTTAGGCTATCCTGTGATGGCCATGATGAGGATTCCCACTAGTTCATCCGGGGGGAAAGCGAATCTGCACTCGGGAGCTGTAGCGGCAGGGGTTCAGATTTCTACAGGCATGATTACACATGCAGTATTGCACGGGAATGCCCAACCTTGTCACCCGGACACCGGAGATGTAATTCTAGGCCAGAAGGTTCCAGATTTTGACGAGATATTGGAGGTGGCTGCTGAAGCACAACGGCTCACGGGTCTCGGCTTTGCGGGAGTAGACGTCTGTTTGGTCGCAGGCCGGGGACCCGTGGTGATGGAGGTAAATCGTAGACCGGGATTGGAGATACAGAATGCCAACGCAGCCGGACTCTTGAGGCGGTTAAGGATCATTGAGGAACTGCCAAAGAGGGAGAAACCTGTCGAGGAACGGATCGAGCTTGCAAAGAGGCTTGACTCTGGAGGATGGCAGATACCTCCTGAACAATCCCTAGAACCCGTCCCGAAGAAAGAGGAAGAAAGCCCTTCGGAACCGCAGTTAGAACAATACTCGGTAGCCGCGCAACACAGAATTATTCCCCGAGATTTCTACTCTGGAAAAGCACGAGCGATGAAAGCGTCCGCAATTCTACTGGTCCTTCTCATAGGCTCCCTGGCCACTGTCGTCAGCGCAGACAGCCCTGATTTGATGACCTTCATCTCTCCACACCTCGGGCGCTCTGAATGGGCCTTCACAATGACCGGCGTGAGACAGTTGAATGCGCTGGGTTTCACTGGACGCGGAATAACCGTCTGCATAGTCGACACCGGCATCGACCTGTTGCATCCGGACTTCGCCCAACTCCACCTGGCTGCCTGGTGGGACCTTGTAAACTTCAGAACGATTCCTTATGATGATAAGGGCCATGGCACTGCAATGGCAGGCATCGTAGCGGCGAATGGTTCTCTGAAAGGAGGTGCGCCAGGTGTTCAGTTGATCATTGTTAAGGCACTAGATTCGTCGGGCAAAGGAACTTCGGAGAATGTAGCAAACGGCGTACATCTTTGCGTGTTTCCAGGAAGGGGAATTCACGGCGCGGACATTATTTCTCTCTCGCTCGGCCGCTCATCTCAGAGTACTGGCGTTCAAGATACGAACGTGTACGATGCAGTTGCTTGGGCAACATCTCAAGGTGTCTTTGTTGTCTCCTCGGCGGGAAATGATGGAGTCCAAGACGATGGTGATGTGGAGCTTCCAGGCCAGGTGCCGCTGGCGATCTCGGTCGGAGCCGTGGACTTGCAGGGGCACAGGCCCGTTTTCTCATCTATCGGTTCAAGCATCAATAGAACGGACCCGAGTCTCAAACCTGAGGTTGCTGCTCCTGGGGTCAGGCTTGTTTCCACAGGGACAGGGTCCCGTTATGTCACTGTAACTGGCACCAGCCCTGCCGCGGCGCTTGTTGCTGCAGTTCTCGCTTTGCTCCTTGAAGCACGACCTAGTCTTAGGCCGAGCGGCAATTGGCTGAACCTTGCGGTAATGAAGGAAGCTCTAGCTCGTGGTGCGGACAAGGCCGCTGGTCAGATGCTACCTCATGATCCTTGGTATGGCTACGGTATCATTGACGGTCCTGCTACGCTAAGTTACCTTAACAGCTGACCTAGAACAACCGCGGACTGGAAGGAACATTCAGGGTAAAGCACTCTTCCGTGGTCAGGGATCCATTCACTCACGCTCTTGATAATGGCTTAAATCGGCGAATGATCTTCGACTATTCTGAGCTCTGGATAAACGGGGGTGAAGATTTGGAAACGAAACAGCTTAGGAAGTTAGCCTTGGACATTAACGTGCGAGAGACTGAGAATGGTTTCAAGATAACCTTCAACACACACACTGGGACGCTCGCGGGAAAGAAGGCAGAGTACGTTGCTCGATCGCTCGATGAGTTTCTTACCGCAGCATCGTTAGATGCATTGAAGAAGCTCCAGTAGGAAATCGGAAAATGTCGTTCACTCAACTCTACGGTGAGCAGTACTGTCGCTCACCTATTCAGATCTATCTTCCGGGGTTAGAGTTTTGTCTTAGTATGTTCTTGGGGTTATTAGTTGCTTCACTTGTTCTGTTTGAAGTATGCGACCACATTTTGCCTTCTGAAGTAGACTACTATGATTATCCCGATGATGATGCCTACTATTGAAATGATATCCAGGACTCCGAGGATGATCATGAGAATCCTGGCCCAGTTCTTTCCCGTGAAGACGGATATGCCTATGATGAGTGCGATTACGCCTATGGGTAACAGGATTATTCCAATTATAGGGGCATAAGCGACAAAGACAGTGCCGACCAGAATGTATACTATCGCGCCTAGAATCTGGAGGATTCCGATAATCGTAACTCCCAACGGCCTCTCCATCGTAGTGCCGGAACCCATTGGACCGGTAGCTTGACGCTGCATGCCCGCCGGTTGTGGTACGAGTGGAGCCCCACAGCTCTGACAGAACGTCGCTGAAGCCTCATTCTCACGTCCACATTTTAGGCAAATTCGTTTGTCGGAAGATTGCAATTCTGGATCAGTTGCAAATCAGCTTAGCTTATTTATGATTATGCGTGATTAAGAAACGGCCCTCGTCTGAAGTAACTCAGAGAACAGCTTGTCCGCAATTATCGCAGAATCGAGCATTAGGCTTGAGTGTGCTACTGCATTTCTTGCAAAGTGCGTTCATTGACGTCAAAGCAGGAGTGGTCGACTCCGACGGGATGTTTTTTCGTCTCGCGGAAATAAGGGCCGCAGAAAGTATTGTAATCACCACTCCAGCAACCAGAAAGCCTCCGGTTGCGAGCAAAATTGTGAGACTGTCGTTGATAATTTGTGGGGGTTTGGTTTGGTTCTGTGTCTGCACTTGGGGCAGTGCCTGAGGGACAGGGCATGGAGGAGCGGCCCTGACAAAGTCAACTGTGAAACTGTCTCCGGAGGCCGTTATGTTTTCCGTATCAGCGAGGTTACAGTTGTTGCTTTGGTCGAACAGGCGCAGCCTTTCGTTGTCAAGTAGATTGAGACGAGTGCTTACGCCGTTGATGGTGGCGTTTGCGTGGTCGAAACTTACGAAGTTGAAGTTGGCGAGGGGTACGCTTCCGTCTGTTAGCGATTGCACGAGCCATTGCGCGACGTGAAGGCTTGAAGTGTGAACCAGGTTGAGCGAGAAGCTTGTCTGTGGCGTGATCATATCGATCTCCCACGTGTCGGAAGCAATTTTCAGGATCTGTGCACCAATCCTTGTGCCAGGCCCAACCATCCCGTTCAGATCTGTGATTCTTACTGGGCTTTGCGAAATGTTCTCGGGTAGGTTCGCATAGAAAGCACGATACTTTACTGTGCCGTTGCTCTCGGCAAACTGGCTCGTTCCAATCGATATGTAGTCAGCTCCAAAGCCGACTGTGAGGCTCTCGAAGACCAAAGATACGTCCGAGGCGTTAGGCACTCGTATGATCGGAACGGTCCAGAACCCTAGGATTCCCTCGACATTGAGACTAGTCTTGTTTGTGTAATCTATCTTGTAGCCGGCCTCTGAACTCCGAAGAGTCTTGATGGTTGGAGCGAAGACACGTTGCGTGGTTAACGATGCTATGCCACTCGAAATCAGGAGAACCGATAAGATTACGAGACTGTAGAGCTTCGGAAGAGCGAGATGGAGCACAGAAGTCAGGCGTAATGATGGCTCCTCCTTCTATAATTTATCGGTCGTAGATATCTCGTTGTATAGAAGAGACCAACACGCTATACTCTTAATATGATGTTAAACGGCGAATTAGTTTGTTTTGTCTGAGGTTGATGCAGTCTTCCTGGCGCTGAGGACTCAGGCCTTACTAGCGCTCGCATTGCACTCAATTTTCAAAACTGCTGGCAAGGAAGCCGAGTTTGTTAGAACCGACCCGTCGCGTACGTTGACACCTCCGAGGGTTATCTTAGATCGCTTGCAAAATATGCTTGAACAGAAAGATATCGCAATAACGGTAATCCTCGTCTCAATCTTAGCGGCAGTCTCCTGGGGTTTGGGACTAGCCGCAGTCGATCAGATTGTCCCACTCTGGGGATTGTTCTCGTTGGGTCTGGTTTATGGACTAGTGCTGTTCCTGACGGTCGAAACTCTCTACCTTCTTTCTTCAAAATGGCTCGCACCAACTCTAAGAAACAATCGTCTTTTTGCTGGGGCTATTGACTCGGTTGCGCTGACCGGTTCGCTTCTCGTTTCGATCGCAGCGACGCTCACCTACATATCAACAGCGGGATGTCTGACTCTATCTCAATTGCCTTGTCAAATCTGGGATTCGCTCGGCAGTCTGTCTGCTGCAATATTCTTGATCGTATTCTTCGTAAGTGGGCTTGGTACGATCGGAATAGTCGATATCGTATCCGAGAGCATCTCCTCCCGAGTTCCGTCTGGCAAGACACGGCAAGCTCTCTACCTTGCGCTTATTTTCGGCTCAATGCTTGCGTTGACAATTTTCCTCCCTTACAATCCAATCTTCGGCCCAGCAACCGAATTCGGCACGCTCGGAGCAGAATTGGCAATCCTAGTTGGAATATCGTACCTCGGTTATCTCTTGGTTAGGCGGCGTAAGTCGGAACAATTCTCTAGTCTAGTCTACGTGGTCTTGATGTTGGGAATCGCGGGCCTCTTCCTTGGGTACACTTTCAGGAATACGACACCAACACCGGATATTACTCAAGCAAATCCATTTCCTGCCCCCTCACTAGAGGTCCTTGTGTCGACTCTAGTCTTGTTTAGCATCGCCTATTTTGCTCTGTTGCTGGCCCTACCTAGGGCGCTTGAGCAGAGGCTGGGAATCAAACATACACGATTGGTGGCTACAGTTTCCTTTCTGATGCTGTTCTCTGTAGTGGCCGCGTACCAACTCGCCCACTTGAGTGGCTTTGGAATTGGGGCGTTGTTCTTTCAGCAGGAAGGAGCTACCTATCCTGGAGTCTGGGTTGGTGCCTTGTTTCTAACTGTCAGGAAGATCACTCAAACCCACGAGAGGGGCAAACTCAGAAAGGACACAATAATTCCTTTGTGCACAAAATGCGGAAAACGTCTGGATGCTAATTCAAAGTTCTGCTGGGCTTGTGGCTCACAGGTGTCGTCCCAACCTGAGCGGGTCCTCTTTGTAGGCGATGCGGCACGGATCGAAGGCATGAAGGAACGTCACTCGACAAAGAGAAAAGTCGGAAGCTTCATCGCTGGAGGCCCAATGGGATTCTTAGCTTTTGGAATGGACTTTCCTCTCAAGCGAGCCTCTGAGGGCCAGATCGCTGTGACTGACAAGGCAGTCTATTATGGGGGTAATGCTTACCCGTTGAATACAATAGTCCAAGTCAGACCGGGACATTATTCCAACTCGGTCGTTTTGACACTCAAGCAGCTCTCCGAAGGATCGATGCAGAAAACCGAAGGAAGATTGAACGCCTCTACAACCGAAGTCGAGTTCAAGAGCAGCAATGTGAAAGCACTTACTCATACTATTGAACAGGCCTCCTCAACTCATCCGTGAGGAACGCTCCGACTTTCGGAGATACCCAAAGGATGCTTCGACAAACCAGAGGAAGCCTATCGAATTAATTGGAGCATGGTCGAATGCGAAGACTTAACCACCATCTTACTTGCTGGAACTCACAGGCATTAGGACAGAGGAGTGTATTGCAAGAATTTCCTGCTGCAAACAAGGGATTGGATGTTCGAGTTATTATCATCGCGATCGTTTTGATAGTATTGGCCGCCACTGCCGTTGTCTTAGTATATCCTCGACCATCCGCTCCTTCGGGCAACGGCTCTTCGAACAATAATGGTTCGAACGGGAATGGCACGAATGGAAATGGAAGTGGATCGAATACTAACAGTCCCACTCAATCGATGAGGTTCCAGGCTGCGAGTGCGAGTGACCGAGACTTCCCTGGTCAAGTAGCGTATACGATTATGGTTCCGGAAGGATGGGTCGGCCAACCCAACGTGGAGCGATACACAAACCCCTTCGGGGGAGCGGACTTCAATTTCACTGCGCATGACTCGACCGGGAATAGCCGGATTTTCTTTTCGTCAGCGGACTTCCCATACTATGTTGAACCTACGCAAGGATTCTTGAGTGTGGCCAACTATATCCCTAATGCATGCTACGACGCTGTCGCACGTAGCTTTGCAACTTGTGCTCAAGGAAATTGGTGGTTGGCATGCGGACAGAACGGATGCTATAACGGCATGAAGCTCTTCATCAACAGCTACCTATCGGCCACTGGATACATCGCATCGATTACTCAGGGCGGACTCCATGTGGTCCTTTCCGATAACGGAGCTGTCGTGCCTCTCAATCGAGCTCTTTGGCCCATCGTCAACAGTGTTCATTCAGATGTGAGGATCGAGAAGATCCTGAATGACCCATCTCTAGTCAATCGCGTATTGACGCTCGACTCTGGCCAGAACACTGGTGCTGAGGCCGTCTTCACTTATAGCGATGGAGGTGTCCAGTACGAGTATTTGTTGCAAGTTGTTGTCACGCGCTTCACGGTTCCTAGTCTCGGCTTTTCCTCTTGGACTACATACTTCTGGGGCTACTCTGCACCGAAGAGTGATTTCCAGAAAGTTGGCAGGCTGTTTTCCATGATCATCCCTACTGTCAAGGTCAACTCCCAGTGGCTTCAGGCGGAGATTCAGAGGCTAGGTTCGGCGAGCCAGTTAATTGCTCAGCACAATGCGAGAATGAACCAAATGGATTACGCGATGTTCAAAGCCCAAGAGCAAAGCCAGTTCACCGTGGGTGAAGGCTGGATAGATGCTCTTGGTGGCGTCAAGGAGATCGTCAACCCGGACAATGCTCAAGACACGTACAGGGTCCCAATCGATTACACGTACTATTGGCATTGCTCTGGCTCGGCGTATCCATGGTACGGAACCGACAGTTCCTTGGACACTCCAACTGGCTGCACATTATTCCAGAATAAGGCAAGCTAGTAAGCCGGCTTCGACTTCCACCTCTATCCGTTCTGGTTTAGTTCGCTCGTAGGTTGATGACACGGGAATCTTCTTCTTCTCAAGAAGGTAGATTGCGCCGCTGACTATGTCTGTGGGATTAGTGTAGTTCGTTTTATTGTGGCGCGCCGTATCCTCCCCATTTCTCGTGGGCAGGCACTACGAAAGCAAGTTTCCATCCTCTCAACTGTGCGCGCTTCGTTGTGGACCATTCGCCTACTCGTTTCATCATCTGGAAAATGTTGAGACTGGACGCATAGGCGAAATACCACTCCATGTTTTCATCCTGGGCTGAGGACCTATTGCTCTGGATTTTCATCGACTCTGCACACTTCTCCTAATCCAGTAGACGATGATTGGAATTGCCCAGATGTATAGCCGTAGTTGTACGCCGAATATTGATAGATCCCAGAAGATGGGGGCTAGAGAGATCAGTACGATCATGGAAAGAATCGCTTGGACATTCCTGCTCTGCCGAAAACTCTTCGCCAATCCAGGAGCAACCAGCCTTTTTTCTTCTATCGAGATTATGTGGGAAAAGCTTGCGAGTATTGCGAGAATCGCTGCTAGGTCGACTGCGAAGAGACTAGAGGCATAGTCTTGGATCACGGAATACTCTTGGGGGGTGAGGCTAGGATTAGCGAATTCTACATTATACAAGAGGTATGGGACTGTAGCTACGAGTATGAGCATGACGACGTTCATGTAGATCACAAA
>Ga0209802_1002824_pt1 | contig 11925 bp, 8 predicted proteins | sample GraSoiAngelo_129_FD_185886 | JGI IMG/M metagenome (GOLD analysis project Ga0209802, IMG submission 185886) | Grasslands soil microbial communities from the Angelo Coastal Reserve, California, USA - 14_0927_12_40cm (SPAdes) (version 2) | ecosystem: Environmental > Terrestrial > Soil > Grasslands ... | reverse complement strand
TGGCTTACTTCATCGCAGAGGGCGGTCTCACTGGGCGGACCCCGGCCTTCACCAACGCGGATCCAGAAATCGTCGCCGATTTCCACTATGTGATCGCGCAGAACTTCGAAACGCTGAAGGTGCGCAGACGCGGCATCTCATACCACCCGTCGGGCGGACATCAAGGGGGGAAACCGAATCCCCTCACGTCTTGGTTGCGCGAACTCAGGTTGATGGGTAAGGGGGCGGCCGCGAAGCGCTTTCCTGATTCTGTATGGCGTTGGGATCGCGACCGATTACGCGAGTTCATCAAGGTACTGATGAGCTGCGATGGGACTGTTTATTCGATGGGCGGCTATCCACGAATCGAATTTGCGGTTGCGTCCGAGGGCCTGGTCCAAGACCTGCACCATGCGCTCGTCCGGTTCGGCATCGTGGCGAAGCTGTGGAAGAAGAAGGATCGCTGCTGGCGTGTCGAGATCACCGAGCCGTCATCTGTTCGCCGATATCAGACCCAAATTGGATGGATAGGCGAAAAGTCATTGCGATTCACGACCGAGCTGCCGGACCGCCGGAGCAACGTCGGCCATCTGTCCAAGGAAATCTGGTCGGACGTTCGGTTCTCAGCGGACCGCCGGGGCATGACGCTGATGGAACTCGCACGACGCGCCGGCGAACGCCACTCCGAGGAAAGGGGATTCAATCTACACACGTCGCGTGGCCTGCCATCACATCGCCTTGCCGCATACGCGGATGTTCTCAACGATGTTGCCCTGCGTCAGATCGCGAGCGACGACATCTACTGGGACGAGATCGTCTCGATCGAAGCCACCGGCGAACACCAGGTCTACGACCTGACCGTGCCTGACACGAACAATTTCATCGCCCAGGACATCCTGGTTCACAACACCTCCTTCGCCCTCAACGTCGGTTTGCATGCGGCTCTCGAACGCAAGAAGTCGATCGCGATCTTCAGCCTCGAGATGTCGAAGGAACAGCTGACCGAACGGTTGCTTACGGAGCAGGCTCAAATCGACGCTCAGCGTCTGCACCGGGGTCTACTGAGCGAAGCGGAATTCGATCGGGTGTCCAATGCATTGGGGCCACTCGGAGAGGCGTCGATCTACATCGACGACACGCCGGTCATGGATGAGCTGACGCTTCAGCTGAAAGCGCGTCAGGCCAAGATGCGCCACGGCATCGACATGATCATTGTCGACTACCTGCAGCTCATGCACGGTCGCTCGCGTGGTGATGACAACCGGGTGCAGGAGGTGTCATCGATCTCGAGAGCGCTCAAAGGCTTGGCCCGCGAGCTCCGCATACCGGTGCTCGCCATCTCTCAGTTGAGTCGCGCGCCGGAGCAACGTCCAGACAAGCGACCGATCCTGAGCGACCTTCGTGAGTCGGGTTGCTTAGCGGGAGATACGCCAATCTATCTACCCGATACGGGCGCATACGTGCCAATCCGTGAGTTGGTTGGCAAGACAGGCTTTCGTGTGCTGGCGCTGGATGAAAAGTGGTGGCGCATGACGCCCAAGACAGTGACCAACGCATTCGCGACTGGCACCAAGCCAGTGTTCAAGATGACGACAAAGCTCGGGCGGCAGATCCGGGCGACGAGCAATCACAGGTTCAGGACGATCGAAGGCTGGAAGCGCCTAGATGAACTTCGCCCCGGTGATCGGATCGCACTACCGCGAGTTCTGCAGGGCCCCGAGAAGGACACGATGAGTTGTGAGGAGCTGGGACTCCTCGGACATCTGATCGGCGACGGTTGCACGCTGCCAACGCACGCGATTCAGTACACAACGGTCGATCCAACTCTTGCCGAACTGGTCGCGGATCTAGCGATTCAGGTGTTCGGCGATCGAGTGCGGCCTCGAATTCATCCGGAGCGAACATGGATCCAGGTCTACTTGCCGCCTACTCGTCACCTCACACATGGTGTTCGCAACCCCGTGCGTGTGTGGCTTGAAGAGTTGGGTGTCTTTGGGTTGCGGTCATATCAGAAACGTGTGCCATTGAAAGTCTTCAATCAATCAGCAATTGGCGTTGCGGTCTTTCTGCGACATCTATGGGCGACCGATGGCTGCGTGCATTTGTCACATGGCGTGAGCCATTACGCGAATGTTTACTACGCCAGCAGCAGCGAGGGTCTTGCTCGGGACGTACAGAGCTTGCTCTTGCGACTTGGCATCAACGCCAGGCTCAGCCGACATCTTCAGATTGGAAAGGGCCGGGACCAATTCCATGTGACTATCAGCGGGCACCGAGAGATCCTGGCCTTCCTCGAGATTGTTGGCGTGCTCGGCAAGGAGAAAGCCCTACATAAAGCCGCAATCGTCGACTATCTGAGCTCGAAGCCATCGAACACGAACCGGGATGTCATCCCCGCCGAAGTTTGGAAATTACATGCCTTGCCAGCTATGGATGTGAGCTCAATGAGCACTAGGGCAATGCAGGCGAGCCTCGGCAGTCGGTACAGCGGAACGGGCCTCTATGAGCAGAATCTGAGTCGCGAACGAGCCAACCGATTGGCGGTGGCAGTGGGACCAGGCGAGCTCGAGCTGTTGTCCATTAGCGACGTTTACTGGGACTTGGTACAGAGCATTGAGCCAGCTGGCGAAGACGAAGTCTACGACCTCACAGTAGAAGATCTCCACAATTTCGTAGCAGGAAATGTGATATCGCATAACTCGATTGAGCAGGACTCTGACCTCGTCATGTTCTTGTTCAGGCCCGAGTACTACAAATCAGACGAACGCCCCGGTATAGCGGAAGTGATCGTTTCCAAACACCGCAACGGCCCGACCGGAATGATCGAGCTCAAATTCCGCCGCGACCACACGCGGTTCTACAACCTGGAGACGAGGCGGCCCGAGCCCGGCACCGAGTAGTCATGGTCATCATCCTGGTCGGCGGCCAGTGGGGAGACGAGGGCAAAGGCAAGGTCATCGACTACCTCGCCTCCAAGGCCCAAATGGTCATTCGCACCCAGGGTGGTAACAACGCCGGCCACACGGTGGTCACCGAGCACGGCGAGTTCAAGTTCCAGCTCATGCCCTCCGGCATCCTCTACCCGCACTGCACGTGCGTGATCGGCAACGGAGTGGTCGTCGACCCCATCGTGCTGCTGCGCGAGATCTCGCAGCTGCGCGAGCGTGGGATCGAACCGACAAAGCTCATCGTCAGCGAGCGCGCACACATGGTGATGCGATATCACCCGCTGTTCGATCAGCTCGAGGAAGAGTCGCGCGGCGACGACCGCCTCGGCACGACCTGGCGTGGAATCGGACCGGCCTACTCGGACAAAGTAAGGCGCATCGGCTTCCGCATCGGCGACCTGCAGAAGGAAGCCTTCATGCGCAAGAAGCTCGGCTTCGTCGTCGGGCAGGTCAAGAACCCCGTGCTCACCAAGCTCTATAGCAAGGACGCCATCGACTGGGAAAGCATGCTGAACGAATACATGGGGTACGCGAAAGAGCTCGACCCCTTCATCAAGGACACGTTCCCGGTCATCCAGGACGCACTGGAGGCGGGCGCCAACATCCTGCTCGAGGGCGCCCAGGCGACGATGCTCGACCTGGACTTCGGAACGTATCCATATGTCACCAGCTCGAATCCGACCGCCGGCGGAGCGCTGACAGGCAGCGGCATACCGCCGACCAAGGTCGACCTCACGATCGGCGTCTTCAAGGCGTACACCTCGCGGGTCGGCTATGGGCCGTTTCCATCCGAGCTGCTCAACGAGGTCGGCGACCAGATCCGCGAGCGCGGGCACGAGTTCGGCACGGTCACGGGAAGGGCGCGCCGGATCGGTTGGTTCGATGCCGCCGTCGCCCGCTACGCGGTTCGTTTGAATGGAGTCGGATGCGCGGCGCTCATGCGGCTGGACATCCTCGACGACCAGCCCCTCTTGAAGATCTGCACCGGCTACGACTTCAGAGGCCATCGCTTCGACCACCCTCTGGCGAACATCTCCCATTACAAGCACTGCGAGCCTGCCTACGACGAGATGCCGGGGTGGCAGCAGGAGATCGGCGCCGCGCGCTGCTGGGAGGACCTGCCGCCGAACTGCCGCGATTACATCGATCGCATCGGTGAGCTCATCGGCGCGCCGATCGAGCTCGTCGGCACCGGCCCGCGCCGCGACCAGTTCGTCACCCGCGGCCGCAAGCTTTTCGACTGAGCTCGCCTGATATGAAAGCGAGAGGTCCGGTGGCCGCTGAGTTGACCTGGGCGCAGGTGCACCAGTTCCGACTCGCTCGCCACCACCTCGCGAGCCCGGCACCGAAGAAGGAGCTGGTGCGCGTCATTGGCGACATCGGCGGTGTGCAAGCGCAAGTGATGTCGTCGGCCGAGATGCAGGCTGCGGTCCGCGTCAAGTGCAAGGTTGAAGATGTGAGGACCGCGCTCTGGAAGGACAAGAAGCTCGTCAAGACCTGGCTCATGCGCGCCACGCTTCACCTCATACCTGCGGCCGATCTGCCTGTTTTCACGGCCGCGATGGGCGCGTATGGGATTCGAAACACCAACGCATGGCTCAAGTTCATGCAGATCACGGAGCGTGAGCTGAACACGATCATCGACGCGATCGGCGACACCCTCGACGGCCAGGCGTTGACCCGTGAAGAGCTGATCGCCAGGGTGGGGAAGGGCCGGCCCGAGCGAATCCAGCTGGCGTTGAAGTCCGGCTGGGGTGGGCTCCTCAAGCCGGTCGCGCGCAGGGGTCTTCTCTGCTTCGGTCCGAGCCGCGGGCAGAACGTCACGTTCGTGCGCCCGGCGGAGTGGCTCGGCACCTGGCGCGAGGCAGATCCCGAAAGTGCGCTGGCTGAGCTGGCGCGCCGCTACCTGCGCGCCTATGGGCCGGCGACGAAGAACGACTTCGCCAGGTGGTGGGGCCATTGGCCGGGCGTCGGCACCACCGCCTGGGCGGCCATTGGCAAAGAGCTCGCCCCAGTCTCGGTCGAAGGCCAACGCGCGGAAATCATCGCCGCGGACCTCGACCGCATCGCCTCCACAAGGGCGCAGCCGTCAGTGCGGTTGCTGCCGTCGTTCGATCCCTACTTGATGGGCCACGCCACGCGCGATCACCTCGTCAGCGCCGAGCACCGTTCCCGGGTGAGCCGGACGGCGGGATGGATTTCCGCGGTCGTGCTGTCGGAGGGCCGGGTCGTGGCGACCTGGACCCACCAGGTCAACAAGCGCACTCTCGCTGTCACGGTCGATCCGCTGCGCAAATTGCCGCCGGCGATTATGAAAGAGGTGCGATCAGAGGCCGATGCCCTGGCCGAGGCGCTCGGCCTCGACCACGCCGTTGTCGCGTTGGCCTAGCTGGCCTTCGGGACGCTGTTCACGACTCGCAGCTGCGCATCGCGCTGGCGCAAGCGGCGGCTCCGGCGCATCCTCTCCCGCCACAGCGAGACACCCCACATCATCACCGCCACCGCCGCCGCCGCCGCCTGAATCCCGGCCACCACGAAGAATGCGGACTCGATTCCATATCCGCGGGTCCGTAGGCCCACAGCCAGGACGCCGGCGGCGAGCCCGAGCACAGGCCGCACCGCCCACGAGCCTGGAAGCAAGCGACGGTCCGCCAGCAGCAACCCGGCCACGAACCACGTCGGCCCGCTGTCGAGCTGGAACACGAGATCCCAGTGGTACAGGTAGATCGGCACCAGAGCACCGAGCACGAAAGCAGCCAGCACGACGAGGCTCAAGCGTCGCGCGTAGGCGAGCCAGGCGATCGCGATCGCAACCGCCAGCAGCGACGTGGCGAAAACCGGCCCGGGAACATTGCCCACGTAGAGGCGCACCGGATCGATGGGCGCCGCCTGCGGCCCGAAGTAGTGGTACCAGATCCAGATCGGATCCGAAAATGCCTTGCCGGTGACGGGGTTGACGTACGCGAAGGGCGCTCCCCTCGTGACTATTGCGATGACCGCGTAAGCCAGGAGCCCGGACTGCGCGCGGATAGCCGGGACGTAGCGAGCCCGAACCAGCTCGAGTATCACCGCCAGCGCGGCGACGGCGATGGTCACGCCGAGCGGCGCGCCGGCGCCGACGAAGGCAACGCCGAAAACCGCCGCGATCAGGGGGCTCGCCTGGGGCCGCGGGATCTGCCGGCGCCAGAGCAGGAACGCGAGCAACTGTCCGGCCGCGCCGAATGCGAGCGCGGCTCCAAGCATCTCGACCGCAGGCAGCTTGAAGATGATGAGCCCCGCGCCGACCGGCGGAACCAAAGCGATCCCGACGGTGAGGTCATCCGGAAGCGAAGCAGGATTGAAAGCGGCCCGGTCAAGCCAGGCCCCGGCGCGAGCCAGCACGGATGCGATTGTAGGGATCTGGCCTGCCCAGCCGTCGACAACCCGCCTTAGGTGATAATCGGCAGGCTCGTGTCGCTTTCCAGCCGACGTCTTGCCGCGACGCTGGTGGCGTTGTTCGGGGTTGTCATCGTGAGTGCGGGCGTCGTCGCCGGCACACTTCCCGATTCGACGTGGGAGCCTTTGCCCGCGCTGCCGCAGCAGGGGCAGTCGCCCGTTTTCGCGCTCGCGGTCGATCCGGCGAACAACCAGGTGTTGATCGCGGGTAACGCGCCCGGCTCGCTGCTGCGGTCTACCGATGGCGGTTCGACCTGGACGAGCGTGCATCCGGGACGGGTCGCGGTGACGACAATCGTGTTCAGCCCATTCACTCGCGAGCTCGTTCTCGCCGGCACGCGCGGAGCCGGTGCGTTGATCAGCACCGACGGCGGCGCGAAGTGGACCCCGGTGACCGGGCTGGACGGCCGCGACGTCCGTGCGTTCGGGTTTGCTCTCACGCTCATTGCCGCCGGCACCGACAACGGCATTTACGTCAGCGCCGATGGATCCGCATGGAGGCAGTCAGGGCTGGCGAACACGAGCATCGACGCCCTGGCGGTCGCCGCGGTGCATGCCCCTGTCCATTTCGTGGCGGGCAGCGACACGTCGACCACCGCGACCGGCCCGCCTCTTTACGACAGCGCGGACGCCGGTAACACGTGGACGTCGGTGTCGCCTGCCATCAGTGGGTCGGTGGTGTCGAGGCTGGTGGCCGGGCCGCTGCCGCCAACCGGCAACGTGAGGCCCCTGGTCGCGGGCACGAATGCGGGCCTCTTCATGTCCACGGATAACGGGGCGACGTTCACGCCGTTGAGCGGAGGTGATCTGCTGCCTTCAACCGACTACACGCAGGTCGCGTATGTGACCGATCATTACGATCGTTTCTACGTCGCGAGCGATGGAGGTGGATCGCGATCCGGCGGCCTCTGGTCGACACGCGACAATGGTCAACACTTCACATCGCTCGTCCCGCCGATTCCATCGATCACGGCGCTGGCCGTTTCCAATGACGAGGCGCCGATTCTTTACGTGGCGACGTTCAGAGCTTCAGATCACACACCGGCGCTGTGGGCGTTCCACGACACGGGCGCTCCGCCGCAGGGTCCATTCACCGGCGTCACGCCCTCGGCGAGCGGTAGTCGCATCAACCACCGCAACCCCAGTGGGCCATTCGATTTCCTTCGCACGTTGTCCACGTCGCAGACCCCGTACATCGCCCTCGGCGTCGTGGCGTTGCTCGTCCTCCTGCTCGCCGCGATCTCGCACTTCCGTGGCAGCCGTAGGTAGACTCGCCGAAAGTGTCATCGCCACATGCGCGCCTCAAGGAGCTCGGTCTCGATCTCCCCGCCCCGCCCGCCCCGTTGGCGTCATACGTCCCGACTCGGTTGGTGCCGATCGGGGAGGGAAGGTCACTGCTCTTCATCTCGGGACAGGTTTCGGCGCAGGGTGGAACGCGACTGACCGGTCGCTGCCCCGACGAGGTGTCGGTCGAGCAGGCGCAGGCCGCGGCGCGTGCATGTGCGCTCAACCTGCTCGCTCAGATGGAGGCTGCCGCCGGTCTCGACAATGTCGAGCAGGTCACGCAGCTGACCGGTTTCGTGCTCTCCACCGATGACTTCGGCGATCAGCCAAAGGTCATCAACGGCGCTTCGGACCTCCTTGTCGAGGTGCTCGGCGAGGCGGGCAGGCACACCCGGGCCGCGCTCGGAACCAACGCCTTGCCCTTCTCCGTGACCGTCGAGATCGCAGCTGTAGCTGTTGTCCGCACCCGCTGAGGTAGAGCGGGCACCGGCCCGCCGGCCGCGACTGATCGTCGTCGGCAGCGTCGTCTACCTGGCGTTGATCTTCGGCGTGATGCTGTGGCGCGGCATCTCGATCGAGCCGGAGTGGGTTGTGCTCGCATTGCTCGTGATCGCGGTCGCCCTCGGCCGCGGCCGATCCTTCGTCGTCGATTGGGCTCCGTTCCTGCTCCTGTTCTTTGCCTACGAGGCCATGCGCGGTTACGCCGGGCAGACCGGCTTCGCTCCCCACGATCTCTCCGGGCTCGAGCGTGCGCTGTTCGGAGCCACTTTGCCGACCGTCGCCTTGCAACACGCCTTCTATCGCTCCGACATGGTCAGCCCCCAGGACCTCCTGGCGATGTTCTTTTACTTCATGCACTTCCCGCTGCCGATCGTGGTCGGGTTCGTCTTCTGGGTGCGCAGCCGCGATCACTACCGGCGCTTCATCGCCGCGCTGCTGCTGATGGCGCTGCTTGCGTTCGTCACGTACCTGTTCTGGCCGTCGGCTCCGCCCTGGTATCAGTTCCGCGCGGACGTGTCGGGCGGCGAGGAAACCGTCCACAAGATCCTCAACGAGACGGTCGACAAGCTATGGGGCCCGAACTACTGGGTGTCGCCTCTGTACTCTCACCTCAACCCCAACAAGTTCGCGGCCTTCCCATCCCTCCACGCGGCCTTTCCGGCGCTGGCCGCCGTCTACGCGTGGCGAAGGTATCGATGGTTGGCGGCCGGCCTCATCGCATGGACGCTGGCGGTGGCGCTGAGCATCGTCTACCTCGGCGAGCACTATGTCGTCGACGTGCTCGACGGTTTCGTCTACGTGGCGGCCGCGACGCTGATCGTCGAGTCGGTGAGTCGGTGGCGGGCCCCTAAGCCTGCCAGACCCTCCGCATGATCGTGCGCGCCAGCTTGTCGGGGTCGTGGTGGGACGGAAGACGGACGTTGACGACGTCCGCCGCGATGAATCGCACCTCTGGGTGGCTGGCCGCGTCCTCGGACTTGAAGATGACCTGTGCCTGCCCGCCGGTCGGCATGTGCGAGTGGTTGGAGTTGACAAGCACGAAGTCGAACAGGTTCGACCCCACGTGCTCGTGGATCACACGCAGGTAGTCGTCGACGTCATAGCCTTCGGTCTCGCCCTTCTGTGATGCGAGGTTGCAGACCAGCACCTTGAGCGCCGGCGACGCCTTGATGGCCTCGACCATGCCTTCGACGAGAAGGTTCGGAAGGATGGACGTGTAGAGCGAACCTGGGCCGATCACGACCAACTCTGCATTGAGGATCGCCTGCGCCGCTTCGGGGTTCGCCTGCGCGCCATCGGGCTTCAAGAAAACGTGGCTGATCGGCTCATTCTGCTTCGGGATCTTCGACTCGCCCTCGACGGATCGGCCGTTGATCGATGCAACGAGCGTTACGTCCTGGAGCGTGGAGGGCAGGATCGTGCCTTTGACCGCGAGCACCTTGCCCGACTCGCGCAGCGCATGCTCGAAGTTTCCGGTTACGTCCGCCATGGCCATGATGAAGAGGTTCCCGAACGAGTGGCCGTCGAGAGATCCCTCCTTGAAGCGATGGTCGAAAAGCTGCTTCATCAAAGGCTCGGCATCCGCCAACGCGACGAGGCATTGCCGGAAATCGCCTGGGGGCAGGATGCGGTACTCGTCGCGCAACCGCCCCGATGAACCGCCGTCATCGGCCACGGTGACGATCGCCGACAAGTTTGACGTGTAGGTCTTGAGACCACGCAGCAGCGCGCTCAACCCCGTGCCCCCGCCGATCGCGACGATGCGTGGGCCGCGGCCCTTGACCCTGAAGGCGTGAATCATCTCGACGATGCTGCCCGTGCTGTTGCCTGGCAGGAAAGGACCGAGCACGGATTGCGTCAGCTTCAGATAGCTGAAGATGAGAAGGAAGACGCCGATAAATCCAAAGATCACCGCACGCGCCCAGTAGGGCAGGAACTGCAGCGTGATGTAGTAGAAGCCATGGGGCAGCGTCGCCGTCTGGTAGATCTCCTTCAACGCATAGGCGACACCGAGCACGAGCACGAGCTCGGCCAACATGAGCAGCAAAAGCCAACGCTTGATCTGAAGACCAGGCGTGAGCCATCGGAGCCAGCGTGTTGTCGATTGAAGCCTGGTGGCCATCTACCCCACCTGCGGAAACGGTTTCAAGACGTGCAAGGTTATCGTGGGCTACTCTTCAATTGAAGTATGCGTACTTTGCGCGGGCTGCGCGGGCTGCTCCGGCTTGCCGTGATCGGCCTCGTCGTGGCAGCCGTGGCGACCGAGCTGGCGAAGCCGGAGGAGGAGCGTACCTGGCACGGGAGACTATGGGGAACCGTGCCGTACGACTTTCGACCACCAACCTGGGAACGCATACGCTCGGCGTACTGGAATCCTGATTCCGACGTGCTCTTGAGCGATCGGGTTTTCGGGGTCGGCTGGGCGATCAACCTCTATCAGGCCAAGCGGCTGCTCGAATCTGTGTTCGACCGGCTCATGGGCGCGCCGCCCCCGCTTCCGATCCGGATGAGCACCCGGGAGCCATCAGCCGGCCGGTCGCGCCGAGGCGGAGGCGAGCGCGACTAGCCTTTAGGCGCCGCTCAGGCCGGTAGGCGGTATATCGATGCCAGGCGACATCGGGTGTGGAAAGCGTGTGCAAAACCGGTGAAAAGGGCATTTCAGGGGCTGGCTAGAATAGGCGGCCGGCCCAGACCGCTTGCTTGGGGAGTGGCGCAACGGTAGCGCAGCTGACTCTGGATCAGAAGGTTGAAGGTTCGAATCCTTCCTCCCCAGCCAACATCTGTGTAGAAGTTCGGCTGACGGGTCCCAAAAGGCCTTCGGCTGATGGGTTACACACCTTCGGTTGATGCGTCACACCTACTTCGGGTGATTTGTCACGCTCCCACGCATGAGGGAGATGAGCGTGACTGAGCAGAGGTACAAGGCGGTCCTGGCAGTAATAGGCGACGGTCGGACAGTGAGCGAGGTGTGCAGAGACTGGGGCGTGTCTAGGCGAACGATGCACCGGTGGCTGGCGCGCTATGAGGGCGACGGACTCGAAGGCTTGAAAAATCGGTCTCATCGGCCGGCTCACAGCCCGCATCAGATGCCACCGCCAGTGGAGGCGATGGTGCTCGAGATGCGCCGGTCACACGCTTACTGGGGAGCGCGCCGAATCGCCTTCGAGTTGGCCCGCAAGCGGGTCGAGGCCGCGCCCTCGGAGTCGGCTGTCTATCGCTGCCTAGTCCGGGCTGCGGTCATCGACCCCATTAGCCGACAGAGGCGGCGGGAGACCTGGAAGCGCTGGGAGCGGGCAGCGCCGATGGAGCTCTGGCAGCTGGACCTAGTGCATGGCTTTCTCTTGGCTGACGGGACCTCAGCCAAGGCGCTGACCGGCGTTGACGACCATTCCAGGTACTGCGTCTCGGCGCGGCTTATGGCCAGGGAGAGAACCCAGTCAGTCTGCGACGGCTTCAGTTCAGCTCTGAATACCTATGGGGTGCCTGCCCAAGTCCTGACCGACAACGGAAAGGTCTTCACCGGGCGGTTCGCCCAGCCGCCGGTCGAGGTGCTCTTCGACCGCATCTGTCGCGAGAACGGAGTCGACCACATCCTGACCGAGCCACGCTCGCCGACCACGACCGGGAAGATCGAGCGCTTTCACAAGACCCTCCGAGTCGAGTTCGACACCAGGCAGGTGTTCCGCAACCTGAAGACAGCACAGGAGGCGCTGGACGAATGGATTAACTACTACAACACGCGGCGTCCGCATCAGGCATTGGCCGACGCCACGCCGGA
>Ga0209802_1002823_pt1 | contig 11927 bp, 16 predicted proteins | sample GraSoiAngelo_129_FD_185886 | JGI IMG/M metagenome (GOLD analysis project Ga0209802, IMG submission 185886) | Grasslands soil microbial communities from the Angelo Coastal Reserve, California, USA - 14_0927_12_40cm (SPAdes) (version 2) | ecosystem: Environmental > Terrestrial > Soil > Grasslands ... | reverse complement strand
TGTTCAGTGATTGTCTGCTTGCCCACTTAAAATCGTGCCTGCGAGGGGGATACTTCGTAGTAACGACCGTGTGTGTTGGTCGGTTACGCGAGGCTTAGAATCGTATCTCACGACTTGGCCGATTCAAGGGTGGCGTCCCCCGGGCGCGGACACTGCCATTCGCCCGTTAAGGGTTGACGGCTGGCCCGCACCCACCGCCACTCTAGTTCTTACTTCTCGAACGGTCGAAGTTTCAGCAGCTGTTTTGGGTTTCTTTCCCAAAGGGGAAAATAGTTCCTCGTAAACGGGCTTAGGCTGGGCCGGGATTCCTGAGCCTGGTACAGGGCAGTCCACTAGAACCGTGTGGGCCAAAGCCTGGAAAAATGGGCTCCTGTCAGCCTGTGGTCCTTGCGGGCCGCGTGGGTTCAAATCCCACTCCCGGCGCCAACCTAAGAATCAGCTGTGACGAGCATGTTTTCTTCGGTGTGTTTGGTGCATCTCTTTCGGCCCGAGTCTTCGTATTGCTCTCTTGTGAATATACTTGTTGAGAGGATTTAGTCCTAGGGTTTTTGAGAAATGTCGGATCCCCCGTATGATGTCGAGAAAGATCCGTATCCATTGATGTCTAAGTGGCGCCAGTCCGAGAGGCATAGTATGATCGCGGCGTTAAGGGATCTGATCGACGAGGCTTCCAGGATGTCAAAGTCCAAGCGCGCTCCAGCAAGCGAGAGGATCAGGTGGACCCGTCTTGCAGGCCAGTTGATCTGGTACAAGGACGCAATTCTGAGGAGTATGAGCCTTGAATCCATGGAGAATGAAATGTTCGTTATCAAGAAACAAGTCTTCGAAAAGAAACCGGAACAAAAACCTCCACCAGGCTACATGTACCCAACCTTCGCTGAGCCCGCCAAGAGATCAGAAACCTAAGAGCAGGGATAAAGTCCACGAATTTCGGGCGTATCAGCTAAGATGAGCCGATAATCAGCCCAGAACTCGATTCCAAGCAGGCGATTTTGAGAGCATAGATTTCCACGCTTGTCACTCGGGGATTCCACGGGGATCAAGAAATCCTGGATAAGCCGATAACGAATCCGTCTCGAAAAAACAAGCCCAGAATCCCACCCGGACAGAAAGAGGATCCCGAAAATAAATTTGTATAACTTTTGCAGAGTCCCCGTGTGCCAGAGTGGGAGAGACAAAAGCCCGAAGGGAACGAAAGCCGTTGTTTGATTGTGAGTTTGGTGCGGGAGGTGGGATTCGAACCCACGAACCCCTACGGGACAGGCGCCTCAGGCCTGCGCTTACACGACCCTTGATCGAAGGGTCTCTTTGACCTGGCTTGGCAACTCCCGCATACCAAGTCTATTCCCGTATCGCAATGGAACAGATGCAAGCCCCTAATTGGCTTTCCCCGCTCCATCCAAATCGGGTCTGGATCAAGAGTACTGGAAAAACGTTTAATTCCGCCGCGACCGGTTCCCACAAACGCTCAGACTAGAGCATGCTCTAGCAGCTAAGATCACACACGTGAACCCCTGCCATGACCACCGCAAAGAGAAAGACAAGGAAGCTCAGAGGGTCTAGATGCCACGGGTGGGGACGCTCGGGCCAACACCGAGACTCCGGAATGCTCGGCGGTCATGGTAATGCGGGCTGGAAACGCCACAAATGGTCCGCAGTCATACGTTACAACCTGGAGATGGGAAGCAGAGGATTCCACCCCGTTAGGCAGAAGATAACCAACGCGATCAACGTAGGAGACCTGGTCCTACAACTAGACCGGCTGATAGAAGAGGGCTCCGCGAAACAAGCCGGCAACATCGTCGAGGTTGACCTTGGAAAGGCCGGCTACCAGAAACTGCTGGGAAACGGCAGGATAAGCCAGCCGCTAAGAATAATTGTTGCGAAGACCTCCGAACGTGCCCAAGAGAAGATCGGAAAAGCAGGCGGAGAAATCGTTCTCCCAACAAAGAACAAACAGGACTGATCACTAACGGTCAGGTTCATAGAGCTATTCCAACCCCTGACCAGAATTCTCCCCGGAGTCAAATCGCCCCAGAGAGAAGTCGGCTTCACCGAGAAGCTGATCTGGACAGCGGTCACACTAGTTGTCTATCTGATAATGTCAGAGACTCCTATCTACGGAATCACGCATAGCGGGGCGGGCATAAACGATCAGTTCGGCCCTCTACGAGTCATCTTCGCATCCAACCGCGGAACACTAGTCGAACTCGGAATTGGACCAATAGTCACAGCCGGACTAATCCTCCAAGTGCTCTCCGGCTCCAAGATGATCAACGTCGACTTCACAAACCCAGCTGACAGAGCGCTGTTCACAGGCGCAAGCAAGGTACTCTCGGTGTTCATGACTATCTTCGAGGGAATAGCCTTCCTGATAGGAGGAGCGTACAACGTACAAAACTCAGCGGGCCAACTTATCACGCCCAGTCTACAATCTCAATTCCTAATTCTCGTCCAGCTCGTAGTCGCAGGAGTAGTGATCATACTTCTGGACGAGATGCTTCAGAAAAACTGGGGCTTCGGCAGCGGAATCAGCCTCTTCATAGCCGCAGGAGTCTGCCTCTCCATAGTATGGAGTACACTCGGGCCAATATCACCGGTCGCAGATGGGAAATACTTCGGCGCGATCTTCGCCTTCGCCCAGTCGATCGGGCCAGTACTCTCAAACCCGGGAAGCTTCTCCGCCTGGCAAAGCGCGCTCTACAGAGGCGGAAGCGGGCTCCCCGACATGGTCGGACTATTCACAACCCTCGGCGTGTTCATCCTCATAATCTACCTGAACGGCCTACGAGTCGAGGTCCCGGTCTCATACGCCAGATACCGAGGCTTCCGAGGACGCTTCCCAATCAAGTTCTTCTACGTATCCAACATACCCGTCATCTTCGCCGCCGCCCTATTCGGAAACATCTTTTTCATCGGACAACTCCTCTTCCAAAGATACAATCCCACGTGCTCCAGCACAGGCCTGAACTTCTGGCTCAGCCTATTCCCCGGCTGCTTCGTACCCACCAGCTCAACCAACGCCCAACTCGTCCCCAGCAAAGGACTGGCATACTACACATTCGCCCCAAGATCCATCACCGTCGTCCTTCAAGACCCCATCAGAGCCGCAGTATACATGGGAATCTTCGTACTCGCCTGCGTCTTCTTCGCCGTCACATGGGTGGAGGTAGGCGGAATGGATTCGAAGACAGTCGCAAAACAACTGATCGACTCTGGAATGCAAGTAGAGGGATTCAGACGTTCTGGCACTACGATAAGACAAATCCTCGACCGCTACATACCGACCGTGACCATCATCGGAGGAATTGTCATAGGAACCATAGCGGCAGGCGCTGACTTCCTCGGCGCCTTCGGCACCGGAACAGGGATTCTACTAACAGTAGGCATCATCGAACAATACTACGAGATACTAGTCAAGGAAAGAATCACGGAAATATACCCTGGAGTCAAGGGATTCCTCGGACAGTGAGCCAAGAACGTGTCGCACACCATCATAGTAGCAGGCATACCAGGGGTTGGCAAGACCACTGTTCTCCAAGAACTGGAAACAGTTGCGCGCGAGAAGAGCATTCCGCTGAAGATAGTGAACTTTGGAAACGTGATGAACGAACTGTTCAAGAAACGTGGAAAGACCGTTCATCGAGACCACATGCGCCGCCAAGACCTTGAGCTCCAAGCCAAGGTCCAGGAGCAAGCCGCGCGCGAGATCGGAAAAACCGCCGGCAAATCAGCCCTCGTGGTTGACACTCACATGTTCATCAGAACTAAAGACGGAATCTGGCCTGGAACGCCGCGAAGAGTCCTGGAGCAACTCCATCCGGGACTGATCATTCTGATCGAAGCGGATCCCGAGGATATTGCGAGGAGAAGGAATGCGGACAGAACGCGCGAGAGAGACAGCAAGACAGTAGACGAGGCCCGGACCGATCTAGAATGGTCAAGATACATGGCAAGCGCCAATGCAGTTCTTGCGGGTGCTCCCATCCAGATTGTCCTGAATCCTGATGGGCATCAGAGAAGAGCGGCGGAGGACCTATTAGCGCTGATCCAGAAGCGGACCCTGCAATGAGCTTCATCGACGACATTCTCAACACGCTAGCAGCCCCTCTTCGTCAATATAGTCATCCACCCTCTGCGACACTCCTAGTGCTGGGTGCGGCGATCGTTCTCTCGCTCATCACAATGTCCGCCAACAGGTTCCTTGTTAACTACAAGATGATTGCAAACTCGAGACGTGAATACATGGCTTGGACGAGTGCAGTGCGCAAGGCCAAGAAAGACGGAGACGAGAAGGCGCTTGAGAAGCTTATGAGACGTCAGTCGGCTATGATGAAGATGAGCTCGCGCTCGACCTTCGAGCAGTTTAAGACATACCCAATCACGATCATCCCTTTTCTCTTGATCTACTACACGGTAGTCAGGGCGATCGGCTCGATCCCAGTAGCGTACGCACCGTTCCTCCTCCCATTCACCACAGCGACGGCCAACGGCATGTTTTCAGTACTGTCCCTGTTCTACTGGTATCTTATCTGCTCGTTTACCCTGAGCATTCCACTTTCAAGGCTATTTGGAGTCCAATCTTCGTTCTCGATGACTCCAGCAACGGGAGATTCTAGTTGACGCGCCCATCGCAGAGGACTAGCGGACGCCGAAAGAAAGTGCTCACTCTACCGTCTGGAATTCGGTCTATCCACTTTGAAGCCAAGGCGCACAGCAGCGCGCAATGCTCGCGATGCGGAGCAGAGTTACATGGAGTAGTGACGGGGAGACCGGTGGGCGTGGCAAAGAGCTCGCGTGTTCCCTCGCGTCCGTTTGGTGGAGTACTGTGCGGGAACTGTTTGGCATTTGAGATTAGACGAGTTGCTCGCGCGTCAGGTCCCATCGATTGATTGTGACCGTTAGCGGGCCGCACGGGTCTGGTAAGTCTACATACGCGGCGAAGCTGGCCGGATCACTTGGTCTCCGCCACGTGTCGGCTGGGTTAATGTTCAGAAGGCTGGCAGAGGAGCGACAGGTCCTGCTGGAAAAATTTCAGGAACTGGCTGCCACGGATCCGAGTATCGACCGGTTGGTAGACGAAAGAACGATGGCAGAGGCGGAAAGGGGGGATGTCGTGGTCGATGGGCAACTCGCCGGGTGGGTTTTGAAAGAGATCTCTGATCTGAGAGTCCTATTGACTGCACCTTTAGTGGTGAGGCTGGAGAGGATTGCGGCACGAGATCAGGTTAGTCTGGAGGAGGCACGGAGGCAAACATTGCACAGGGAAGGGGTGCAGGCTGAGAGATATCGGAAACATTACGGGTTCAGCGTTGATGACTGGTCAATATATCATCTAATCTTGGATACGAGTTTTGGCTCGATTGAGGATACAGCAAAGATCCTTCTTGCCGCAGCTCTCACGGCAAAGAACGCGAAGATGGGAAAGAGCTCAGAGAAGAATCCGGGACCCCAGCCTATTCCTGCGGGCACTAATCCCTCATAACGACACCAACCACGGCAAAGTAGGAGTTCCGCTGAGACAATATCGGGATAGCCTTAGCGGGATTTTCGATGGAGGCCATCGTCTAGTAACAGCATGCTCATGCCGGGGAATCCAGTCATGGCTATGCATTCCCCTTCGGGGATGACCCCTCCTGGCAGTACAGAGCACAGAGCTAGTAGTTCAAGGGACAGGGAGTCGAAGCGCTGAACTCGTCTTCGGCTCCATAGATGGCCTCTTCTCCGTTCTCGGAATCATATCAGCCGCCGGGTCCGCGGCACTGATACCAATACAAATCTTCGCAACGGGTGTGGGGGGAGCGGTAGCGGGTGCGTTATCTGTCTTTGCGGCAACATACTTGTCCGAAACTCACGAAAAGAAGACACAGTTGTTGGAGGCGATAACAAGGACAAACCGCCAGCGGTCAAGACAAACAAACGGCAACAAGAAGAAACCTGTCCCCCTTACAACGGAGCATCCCAAGATTCATCGATTGTTGGGAAAGATCAATCGGAGAGCGCTAGGCTCCGGGATAGTCACAGCCATCACTTCCGCACTTGCCTCACTGGTATTGCTGTTGCCACTCGTACTCTTCCCCGAAACCTATGCTGTGACAGCATCCATAGTCATCGGAGTCATACTACTCTTCTTACTTGGAGCATTCCGAGGAGTCACGCTGAAACAGTCAGCGGCCAAATCAGCAATGAAAATGGTAGTCCTGGGAATTCTCGTAATCTTGGCAAGTAAAGTCCTCGGGTCCTACGTTCTGAAGCTCGTAACCCAGTAGCTACGGGATGCCACCGGCAAGAATCTTCGCCAACCTTGAAGAGTCTATATTGCCGCCGGACACGATGCAGACAATTTTTCCAGAGCCCACCTCGCCCGTCATAGCTGCAGCAACAGACGCTGCCCCAGCGCCTTCTGCAACGATCCTGTTGCGCTCTACCAAGAGCTTGACAGCGGAGGCGATCTCGGAAAGAGAAACGACCAGTGGCAGAAGCAGATCTCTTGCTCGCTCCCACATCTCTGGAAGAACACTCTTTCCGCCGATACCATCGACGAAGCTAGGAATTCTCTTGATCTCTTGGGCCGAACCAGCAGCAAAAGACGCGGACAATGGTGCCGCGGTTTCTGGCTCTACAGCATAGACTCGAGTCTGAGGACTCTTCGCGCGAATTGCTGACGCGATACCTACGGACAGTCCTCCGCCTCCAAACGGTATGACAACCGACTCGACATCGGGCAGATCTTCGAGGATCTCTAGACCTGCGGTTCCGTTTCCTGCCATCATTCGAATATCTGCAAACGGGTGAATTAACACGGAGCCATCGAGGGGAGGATACTGGTGAGTCACAACGACCTTCCAGACTTCGTCAAACGAGGCTTGGATGATTTTTGCGCCGAACCTTCTGATTGCTTCCAGCTTCGTCTCTGGAGCATTGTCTGGAACGATTACTGTGCAAGGAATCTGGTTTTTGCGAGCTTGCCAGGCGAGTGCCTGGGCCATGTTTCCAGCGCTGCACGTGTATACTCCACGCTTCTTCGCATCGGGACCCGCGAGGGAGAGAGCGTTGCTGGCACCTCGAACCTTGAACGAGCCGGTCGGTTGCAAGTTCTCTAGCTTCAGAAAAATCTCTGCAGGTGCATTATCGACGTTCAACCGAACAAGGGGAGTTCGTAAAACTGTGCCCTTGATCCGTTCTCTGGCCTCTTCGATAAGTTTCAGGGAAATCGGACCGGGGATCTTGGAGCTCGAAAGGGCCTTTTCCAGCATGAATCGTCCGTTATTCGGTGTTATCTCTCAACTCTTAAACATCAAAGATACATTGGCCACCAGTCGATTCGAATGAAGAAAGAAGCTGTGAAAACGGGCCCTGCGCCGCTTGGTCTTCCGTTCTCGCCTGCACTCAGGTTTGGAGAATTATTGTTTGTTTCCGGACAGGGGCCAATCGACACAACTGGGAAAGTGATTCCCGGAGATATCAGAGCCCAGACAAAGGCTACTCTCGAGAACTTCAAGAGGATCATGGAGGCTGCGGGGTCGGATATGGACTGTGTCCTCCAGACAACAGTCTACCTCAAGGATCTAGCAGAGTATTCTGGGATGAACGAGGTCTACTCCAGCTTCTTCAAGGATCCCAACCCCGCGAGGACAACGGTCCAGGCTGGCGACCTGCTCTTTGGGATGAAAGTGGAAGTTCAGGGTATAGCTTATGTCCCAGAGAAGCGGAAGAAATAACAATTAGCCGTGGTTTTCAGAGGGGTGGTTTCTGAAGAACCGCAAACACCAGTTCCTCTACCTCACTACTGAAGGCTGGAAGACCAAGGCACCTCACAGAATAGAAATCTGGTACATCCGACATCAGGGACGATTCTATCTCGTCTCGCAATACCGTGATGAGGCGCATTGGGTTCGGAACATCAAGAACCATCCTGGAATCTCGTTCGAGGTGGACAGCGACAAGTACGTGGGGCTGGGCCGGATTATCGATCCGTCTGAAGAGCCCGAACTGGCTAAGAAGGTGTCCGAGCTAATGGATGCAAAGTACCAATGGAGTGACGGACTCATAGTGGAACTCCGACCCGAACCCGGAGTCCTGCAGAAATAGCTCTCCCAGGTCTCCCGTAAACAGGGAGTATTCCCCCTTTTTGTCCACTGAACAGTGATGGCCACAGAGTTTATTCTTATATCGAACATCTGACTGGTTTTCTAGAGGATCGCATTGACGGTTTCTAGCCAGGTCATTTCTGATAAAAGTGTAGAAATGATCGATTTTCGACGGTTGAAGGGATTACCGAATGACGGGGCGGTTGAAGCTCTCGTGAAAGAGTTGGGCGTCGTCTATGTGACTGCGCTCACTAGGGACGGATGTTCAGGTTGTATGGAACAGAAGCCACTGTTTCGGGAGCTTGCGCAAAGAATGAACTCTGAGCTTGGCGGAAGGGTGCATTTCGCGAATGTCCATGTTCATTATACAGAGGACGACGGGGCAGAGTCCTGGGAGAGCAAGAAGGTGTTTCGACACGCCGCTTATCCAACGTATCTAGTTCATGTGAGATCCAAGAACGGCGTCCTTGAGGTCTCCAGAGCGATTTATCCGAATATGGAGGAACTGGAGAAGCAGACGCGCGAGTCGCTGGACTTAGCGAAGTTCTACAGGGACGAAGCTTAGAAAAACCAGAAGGATTCTAGCTTCTCGGTGCTTCGAGATCGTAGAGCCCTGCAAGGGCGTTCTCGATGGGATGGTTATCGAGTAACCGGAAGACTCCGCCTAGGACGAGGAATAGGCCGCCGAGCTGCAGACTGAGGACTGCTCGCTGATAGCCGAGTGTCCGGGAACCTAGGAGGAGCGACGAGAGCGTTAGGGTGAGGCCGAGGAAGGCGACTATCTTGGTCTTGAGCATGCGGGCACTACAGCACCAATCACAAGATATGGAACGGAAGATTGTGGCTATAATGCTGACCCGAGTTTCTCACGGAAGAATAGTAAGAACAAAGAACAGAGAAACCACTTGTGTGTCGCGGGACGCTTGAAACGTACCCCCTTTTTCGTCGAGACGATTTTCTGTCTGGCAGTGATTATGGGTGAGATAAGCGAATCAAGGCGTAATCTGGGCTGGAATGGCTCGGGAGTTTGCTTGCTTTATCGCCAGAATCCCGAACGATTCTCAGGCGAAATCTTGCGGTGGGCCGAGATCCGAAATCGGGCTTCATAATCGGCGATTTCGCGAATTAGAATTTCCCGTTTACCACTCTTGCGTCGCGAGGTCGAGTCGCTAAGACCCCCCTCTGATGGAGAGAATTTCCTGTCTGGCATGAATAATGGGCGAGACAGGCTGATTAGAGCACGATCTGGGCTTCGATGGGAGGGAAGAGAGTCGGTAAATCGTCGGGGGTTTTCCGAATGAAATTTAGGCATGTCCCAGAATCGAGATCAGGGCTGAAAATGGGCGATATCAGGGATCGTATGCGATAGAATATTCTCTAGTCTTAAACCGTCAAGGCCTTGGAGTGATCTAGCATGCCGAAAACCACACTGACAGTCGAACTGAAAGAATTGCATGACCGAGCGAGCGAGGCAACCCAGTTCTTGAAATCGAAGGTGGAAGGGAAAATGAAAGCCAAAGGGACACAGCTGCAGATCGAGGGCGCAAGAACCAAAGAAGTCAAACTCCTACTCCACAAGTTCCTCCACCACCAAGGCCTAAACCACTACAGAGTCCTAAGCCAGAGTGGGGTTCTGGAGATTACGCCGCCGGAGAAGCATGAAGTGCGCCCACCGGAACGTGAAGGCTCCTCGCCAACCGCAGCTCAAACGACCCCGTACTTGTTCCCACAAACACCGGTTCTGACGCCGGAGAAAAAGAAAAGGGCCAAGCCCAAACATAAGCACGAGTAAGGATAGAGCGCTAGTCGCCCCTAGAGGGCTCGCCTGGTTTCAAGGGACCCACAATCTCCACGACATAACCCTCAGCGTCTTTGAACCCAGCTGAACGTGCCCCCCAAGGCCGGTTCGCTGGAGGATCGTCGAACTTCACGCCTCTAGACTTGAGAGACGAATAGACTTCATCAACATCGTTAACCTCCAGGTGCACTTCGACAGTTGAGCGCGAGAGCGGCGGGGCTTTGGTGAGCCGGTGGAACGCAAGCCGAGACCCCTTAGTGTCAAACATAATGAAGTTCTCATTCTCCTGGGCAACTGGAAGACCGAGAGTTTCCTTGTAGAGAGCCTTGACCTTGTCGAAATGAACTGCCCAAAGGGTCACGTAGGATAGCTTGCTCAGCCTCATAAAACGATTCCACGATTACCTCGCCAGACAACAAATATTAGTTTATTCAGAAGCCATGGAGTCTACTCGGTTCGGTGCTCTCTTCGAATTCAACCGGACCCATTGCAGGGTCAGGAGATTTCTATCGATGAGGGCGCTTTGTCCCTTCACCATCGCTGCCATCCCACGTATCATACCCTAGTGCAAATGCAAGGGCATCAACTCGGACTGGTCTTGGACACTCAGAGTTTTCACGATTTTTCTGAGCGAGTCGCGGAAGGGCTTAGAACATGACTCTATTAGGAGCGACAACAGTGGTAGGTGGTATTAGTTTGACAAAATTCATGATGTCGCTTCGCGACGAGAACTATCGCGTGTTAACCGGCGCTGCAATAGATCGAGGAATTTCCGTGCAAGAGCTTCTCCGAGCCGTGATTATCCCAGACTGGGTAAAGGAGACCCCCCGAGGAATAGTGGCGGACAACTGGCCCTCTATCAGACCACGTCGCTGACGCAAAGCTACAACTCCCATCTAGTACGATAATGGCCATTTTATTAGGGACGACTACGAACGAGCCAAGGCGAGCAAATATGGCGAAACAAGTAACTTGCGACTGCGGCTTCATGCTCCGGACCCCATCTGACGATGAGTTAGTGAAACATGTCCAACTTCACGCAAAAGACACCCACAGCATGGATCTCACTCCAGAACAGGCCCTGGCACGGGCCGTCTCCGTGGAAGCAACAATACAGGCCTAATCCGTGTAGAGACCCGTTCGGAAACTCCCTCCTTTATTTCGCGCGCCCAGCGAGCAACCCGATTGTCGACACATTCTAACAATCAGAAGATTCTGAACTCGGTCTCCATAAACCTAATCGGACAAATGCTCTGGTCCTGGAACGATTTTCTTATCAGCGAGAATCGGCAAACGTAGTTCTAGGGCGTAAGGTATGGAGAATAGTGAAACGTTTCTCGGCGGGTTCGCGGGCGGTTTCCTAGCTAGAGGCCTGACCCACATCGGGTATGGAATTTACTTCACTACGAGCAGACTGATTGGCATAGACCTCGGCGCGAATGGTGGTGGAGCCTTGGGTGGCACGTTGGCCGGCTTTTATCCATGGCGAACTCATGCCACTGCTCTCTCCAGAAGAGAGCGCCAAGACGATCGCAGATCTAGAACGGATGAAAGAGTTCGAGATAGAAAAGGACCAGATTAGCCGAATAGAGCTCAAGAAACCATGCCTACTGGAACTGGTCATATCGTAATTATGCCGAAGGGAGGGAAAACGGAGAAGATTACTCTCCGGCACAGGATAGCCTACGATAGATTGATCACGCTTACGAAAGCATTCAGCCCTGAAGTAGTTAGATCATCTTAGAAGACTTGGGGCTATGTGAGCTCGTTACCAGGAACTTCTCGTAAGTCTTAAAACAGCGTCACCCTACGCGTTGGAATCAACAGGCGCGTGAGTGGGGCCTCCCACCCGTTGCGCCTCGAACAAATCCCGGAGTCGGGGGGCAAAAATGGAAACTCGAAATAGATTAGGTCAGACTCGCGTCACGACGATAGAACTTGCGCTGACTTCCACTCTCGCTGCAGTCTACATTGTTTCCGCTTTCTTCGCACTTACCCCGTTCATCGGTGGTCCTGGATTCATAACGCTTGAAATCGTG
>Ga0209802_1002820_pt1 | contig 11931 bp, 10 predicted proteins | sample GraSoiAngelo_129_FD_185886 | JGI IMG/M metagenome (GOLD analysis project Ga0209802, IMG submission 185886) | Grasslands soil microbial communities from the Angelo Coastal Reserve, California, USA - 14_0927_12_40cm (SPAdes) (version 2) | ecosystem: Environmental > Terrestrial > Soil > Grasslands ... | reverse complement strand
GCGCGAGCCCGCCGTCGGTCAGCCTGAGGAGATGCGCTTGCTCGGTGCCGATCAGCGGCCCGGCCGCCGTCGCCGCCACGCACGTCGCCGGCAGCCCATCGATCGCGGCATGCTGCTTCCAGGCTCCGTCGCGGGCCACCCACAGCGACGAGCCATCCACGATCGCCCACGTCGTCGCGCCATCGAGCGCGAGCGCGGTCACGCTCCGGCCGGCGAGCGCCTCCACCGGACTCGACGCTTCGTCCGCGAGCTCCCAGAGCCCGCCGCCCGTCCCGACCAGAATTTTCTCAGCCATGCTCGAATGATACTCTCGGGCCGCCTGCGCGTCATGAAGACGGACTTGCTCCTGATCCCGATGAGCGCCCAGTGGGCCGACATGCGCGCCGCCGCGCTGGCGGCGGAGGACGCCGGCTTCGACGGGCTGTGGACCTGGGACCACCTGCGCGATCCCGACGTTGATGCCGGCGGACCGGGCGTGCCGGAGGCGTGGACGGTGCTGACGGCGCTGGCCGAGGTCACGCGCCGCGTCTCGCTCGGGCCGCTCGTGCTCAACGTGGCCAATCGCCATCCCGGAGTGCTGGCCAACATGGCGGCGACGCTTCAGGCGGTGTCGGGCGGGCGACTGCTGCTCGGGCTCGGCGCCGGCGGAAATCGCGGCACGCCGTACGCCGCGGAGCAGGCCGCCATCGGGCGGTCGGTCGAGCGCGACAAGGTCCGCGCCGACCGCGTCGTCGAGGCGATCGGCCTCATCCGCCGGCTGTGGTCGGGCGAGGCGGGGTTCCTCCAGCCCGAGCCACCGCCGCCGATCATCGTCGGCGGATTCGGCCCGCGCATGGCCGGCATCGCCGGACGCTACGGCGACGGGTTCAACACGCAGGCCTTCCATCCGCAGCTCGGCGATCTCGTCCGGCGCGCGCGCGAAGAGCACGCGGCCGCGGGACGCGACGCGGCGCGCTTCGTCGTGACGGTGTTCGCGGGCCTGGATCCACGCATGGTCCGCGCGGACTCGCGGGCGCGCCAGTCGCTCGAGCGCGCCGGCGTCGACCGGCTGATCCTGCTCGTCTCGCCGCCGTTCGACGCCGACGAGATCCGCGGAGCGGGACGGCTTCTGACCGCGCGGTCGGGGGCGTGCTGAAGGTGTAGGGGTTGCACCGCGAGCTTGTCGGTATTGCCGCGTCTGGCGAGGGGCAGGGCAGACGGCGTGACACCACGCCCACAAGCGCCGAGGGCAACGCCGACCGCAACCGTGTTATGCAGCCTTTCCAGATGCGCCCCGCTACTCCAGCGTGCCTAGTGGTTCGTAGTATTCGACGCAGACTCGCCGCTTGACGCGGAGATTTATTGACCTCGCTAAGTCGGTCCACTTCGTGACGAACTCTACGTGACCTTCACGGTGGACATTCCAGCGCTGCTTTAGTTGGCGGAGGCGCGGCTCGGGGACCTTGCCTGTGGCGATTACCCCCTGAAGGATCTGCTGTCTCTGGCAGCAGAAGCGGTTGTACTGATTGATCAGGGCGCTCAGTTCATGGCAGAAGGCTGAGAAGTCACGTCGCTTGTAGTTACTGAGCCGACCGCTGATCGAGGATGCCCAAGTTCTGAGCGTCTCAATGTGCTCGGGATCGTCGAGCTGTGCGACGCCTCTCAGCTCGTCCCACTGCGCCACTTCGCGGACGACGTAGAGGACGGTGTCTGCTTGGTCCCTCGCAAGAAGCCGCCCTAGGTGACGAAGCGTCTCAAGCAGGCGAGGACGGCTCGATCTCGCGAGCCGCGCTTCGGTGCATTGGACGGCAAACCACCGAAACGCCCGCACAAGAGGTCCGTAAAGGGCGGCGCCGGCTGCAACGAGAAGGTAGAGGATGACCGCTGGCCAGACGACGGTCGGTAGGCTGACGTGTTGCGCCAGCAGTGCGAGGGCGGCAATGAGCAGCGTCCCGAAGGGCACGAGGTACTCAGTAATCCAGGACTTCGATCCGGATCGCGCCGAGCCGTCGTCGTGGTCGGAACCGAAGGCCGCAGGGAAAAGGGACCCTACGTCAAAGTCGTTCTGCTCGCGGCGCTTGCCTCTCATTTGAAAGTCCTCATCTCACTTAGAGATCGCGTTCTGTTCTTCGACCCTCGCGAGCCTCGCTCGGCGCGTGTCCAGGCCGAGGCTCGGGACACCTGCGGGCTGAGTCAGAGGCCGGATGAGGGTGATCATCAGGGCTGCGGCGTGGCGCATCCTCCGAGCTCCGTGTGGCCCGATCAAGCTCTCGAAGGCGGGGCGCCTTGCAGCAGCGCCTGGACTGCGCGTACCGCGTCGCGGATCACCTCCGGCGCCGGCATACGGAGCTTGAGGTAGCGCTCACCGGTCTTCTCGTCGTGCACCGCCTCCAGGCCGGCGCCCAGCCCGGGCGCGCCAGTCGGGCCCAGGTTGCGGGGTGCGGCCGGCGTCAGCGCCGACGCAAGCTGATGCAAGAGAGCGAGGCCGTCCTGGACGAGGCCGGCCCAGGGGTCGTCGCCGGATGAATCAGATACAGCGGTATTAGCGGCGACCGGCGCGACCGCCTTGAGCGAGACTGCACCCTCGGCCGGGCTCGCCGCGGGCGCTCCGCGCGTGACGCGCTCGACGGTCTCGATGAACCGGCCGAGGCGACTTCCGCCGAGTGACACGGCGGGAGCGCCTCCGTCGAGCACGCCGGCGAACAGCGACTGCTTGAACCCGAGAATCGACAAGATGCCCTCTTCGATCGTGCCCGGGGCGACGAAGTGGACGACCCGCACGGGGCGAGACTGGCCCAGTCGATGCACGCGACCGATGCGCTGCTCGACCACCGCGGGGTTCCAAGGAAGGTCGGCGTTCACGACGACGCTGGCGTGCTGCAGGTTGAGCCCGACGCCCCCGGCATCGGTCGAGAGGAAGACGCGGCACCGCGGGTCTTCGCGGAAGCGGTCCACCAGCCCGCCGCGCCGGCTTCCCTCAACGCGGCCGTGGAACAGCACGTGCTCCCATCCCCGCTTCAGGCAGCGGCGCGCGAGCAGGTCGAGCATCCGGACCCACTGGCTGAAGACCACCACCTTGACACCCGGCTCCTCCAGCACGTCCCCCAGGAGCGTCGCGATCTCGTCTGGCTTGTCGCCCACGTCGGTCGTCCCGTCGAGGAGGTAGGTGCTGTCGCAGGCCATGCGCATGTTCTGGAGCGCGCTCATCAGGCGTCGCTGGTCGGCTTCCGAGAGGAAGTGGCTCCGGCGCCACTTGGCGACGAGGCGGGCGACCGCCTCGCGGTTCTCGTCGTGGTGGCGTTGCTGCTCCGGCCTCATCGGCACGAAGAACCGCTTCTCCAGCCGGGAGGGAAGCTGGTCGAGCACCTCGGCCTTCCGCCGACGCAGGAGAATCGGTCGCAGGGTCTGTCCGATCCGGTCCAGGTCGCGATAGCCGATCACGCGGCCGGTGTCGTCTTCACGGACCTGATGGTCGTGCAGGAGCCGGAACGTCGGCCCGAGCCGATGCGGGTCGACGAACTCGACGATCGACACCAGCTCCTCGAGACGGTTCTCGAGCGGCGTCCCGGTCAAGACGATCGCGTACGGAGAGGAGACCTTCTTGACCGACCGTGCAGTGCGCGTCTGCCAGTTCTTGATGCGTTGGGCCTCATCGAGCACGACTAGGTCGGGAGCCCAGTTCCGAATGAGGTCCAGGTCATGAGCCACGGTGTCGTAGTTCACGATCTTGTAGAAGCTCGGAGCGCCGAACTGCTGCTCGCGGCGGGCGCGGAAGCCGCCAACCACCTGGACGGACCGATCGGCGACGAACCGGCCGATCTCGCGCTCCCACTGGTGCTTGAGCGACGTCGGGCAGACGATTAACACGCGCGCCACGCCGGCGTGGGTGGCCATGATTTCGGCGGCCGCGATTGCCTGGACCGTCTTGCCGAGTCCCATCTCGTCGGCCAGGAGGCAGCGGCCCGCGCGGCAGGCGAAGAGCGCGCCCTCGCGCTGGTAGGGGTAGAGAGGCACGCGAAGGAGTCGCTGGAGGGCGGCGCTCTTGATCCCGTGCGGAAACGCCTGGGTCAGACGGTCGGCGCGGCGACGGGCGTCGCCGATCTCCCGCACGAACCCGCGCGCGTCCTCGTAGCAGCGCAGCTCGTGCGAGAACCGCGCGGCCTGGACGAAGAAGGCGTCCAGCCCCGGCACGGCCTCTGTCCGCAGCCGCCCGTCCCGGTCGAAGTACCGCGCGGCCAGCCGGCGGAGCGCGGGCGGGGCGGTCCGGCCCGCGCGGAAGCGGACCTCGCGCCGCGGCCCGTAGCTGACGTAGACCTCGCTGTAGTCGGCCTGGAACCCACGAGCGAGCGCCGCGCGGCCGCCCGGCGCGCGCTCTAGCCGGGCCAGCGTGAAGGCGATGTGCTTGCAGATCCCCAGGGCGTTCGTGGCGAAGTCGGGGCACGAGCAGAAGTTGTCCCCCGGAGCGGTCCCGCGAACGGCTACCCGGTACGTGCCGCCGTTCGCCGGGTTGACGACCTCGAACTCCGAGAACACGCGCTCGCCGCCGATGTTGGTCAGCCGGAACCGCTGCTCGCGCCCGAACTGGCGCCGCAGCTCCGCCTGCCACGACTCCAGCGCGAGGCCGGGTGGCCTGTGCATCCGCGACAGCCGGGCCGGCCCGCGGCGCGCGGAACGGCCGGCGGTCATGGTTCGCATCGGCGCTGCGCCGCGGTCAAGCTGCACGGGACGCCGTCCAAGGGGCGTCGGACAGTGAAGAGCGCCGGGATTTGGTTCAACTTAACGTCCATCGGCCGGGCGGGTCTTCCGGAGCCGGGCCACGTCCGCGATGTCCTTGAGGCGGCCGGCCGCTTCCTTGTTCTTGAGCAGCGCTTCGCGGCCGATGAAGGACACTGTCCGTCCTTCGACCTCGGCCGTGATCCGCGACGCCCACGCCTCGTCGAAGGTCAGGCCCGAGATCTCGGTCAGAAGATCGATGCGCCGGGGCGGGAGCCCGATCTGGTACACCGCTCCAGGCTGGGCGAAATCAGCCGCCGCCACGCCGGCCGACTCGAGTGGCGCGCCGAAGCGAGCCAGCACGTCGAACACGCGCTGAGCGTTGACCGGCGACGGACGCACGAAGAGGTCGATGTCGCCACTGGCGCGGGGAGCCCCGTGGAATGCGAGCGCGTAGGCTCCGACGATCACAAACTCGACACCGCCGTCAGCGAGCAGAACGAGAAGATCGCGGAAGTCCTCGTTCAGCCCCTCAAGCGTCATCGTCATGGGGACGCGGTGTGCCCGGACGGAAGAGACGCGCGGGGAGGTTACGGCGGTCGTAGGTCGGTAACGGCAGGCCGGCCAGCTTCCACGTGGACTCCGCGAGTGTCCACATCATCGCGACACACTCGACCGGCGTCACCGCCGAGAGATCGTCGGATGGCTCCTCGCTCAGCGGGAAGCGGGCGATCGGCCAGTGCGCTCGCTCCGCCCGTCGCTGCTCCGCGGACCTCTCGGCGCTCTTCTTCCCGCCTCTCGCCCGACCCGCCTGCTTGTCGCCCTTCCTTCTCGTCACCATCACACGATCAGAGGCCAGGCCCCGCGCCATTGTCAAGCGCCGGCGAAGAGCCTCGCGCGTTGCCGATGAAGATAACTGGTTCCGCCTCACACGAGTAGCGCCAGCGGTTCCTCGATGAGCTCGGCGAGCGCGCCAAGGAACTGGGCGCCACGTGCGCTGTCGAGCGCGCCGTGGTCGCAGGACAGGGTCAACACCATCGTCTGCTGGACGGCGGGCTGACCGTTGAGGGTGACGACGCGGTCGGCGATGCGGCCGATGGCGAGGATGCCGGCCTGCGGCAGATTGACGATGGCGTTGAAGGCGTCGACGCCGTACCCGGTTGATCCTGCTCGTCTCGCCGCCGTTCGACGCCGACGAGATCCGGGCGGCGGGGAGGCTGCTCAGCGCTCCTTGATCGAGACGCGCCAGTGGATGCGGTCCTGCTCCGGAGGGTAGTCGCCGGCCGCCTTGTGGTACGAGCACCGGTTGTCCCAGATGACGACGTCACCCTTGCGCCACCGGTGGCGATACTCGGCGTCGGGCTGGATCATCCGGCTGGTCAGCTCGTCGATCACCGCGTCGCTCTCGCTCTCCGCGAGGCCGTCGATTCTTAGAATCTTGCCCGGATCGAAGTAGAGTCCCTTGCGTCCCGTCTCGGGATGGGTGCGGATGATCGGATGGAAGACGGGCGTCCAGTCGCGGTCTTCCTCGTTGAGCAGCGCGGTAGCCTTCCGGCGGCCACCGTAGGTGAACGCGCCCTTGCGGCCCTCGAGGAGCTGCTTCAGCCGCTGCGGCAGCCTCTCGTACGCCGCGTACATGCTGGCGAAGAACGTGTCGCCGCCAGTGTTCGGCACGGCCAGGGCATAGAGCTGGGTCGCCTTGAACGGCTCCTCGTCGTAGGCGCCGTCGGTGTGCCAGCCCTCGGCCCCGCGTCGATAGATGGCCATGTCGAGCGCGCCGTCCGGCCCGAACTTGTTGACGCCCAGCAGGGTGATCTCCGGATGGTCGGGGTGCCGCGTGCTCTTCGACGGGTGCGGGTGCACGACGCCGAAGCGGCGGCTGTAGCGCAAGAAGTCGTCGATCTCGAGCTGCTGGCCCGGCACCACGACGACGTTGTGGTCGAGCCACGCCCGATAGATGCCGGCGAACCCCGCGTCGTCGAGCTTCGTGATGTCGACGCCCTCGATCTCGGCGCCGATCTGTGGCCCCAGGCGGCGTACCTTCATGGTCGCGATCCTCACTTCTCGAGCAACGCCTTCGCGCGCGCCAGCTCCGGACGTTCGCTGTCCGCCTTCTCGCCGAGCGCGGCGAGCTGAGCGGCGTAGCTCCGGGCCTTCGTACGGTCGCCCGCGAGCTCGGCGGCTCGCGCCGCGCCCGCGAGCCCACGGAAGCGGTTCGGCTCGACGCGCATCGACGACTCGAACTCCTGGAGCGCCTTCACGGGCTCGTTGGCCTCGAGCAGCATCTCGGCCAGGAGCTCACGCGCCGGGGCCAGCGGGCCCGGCGTCACCGGGTGCTTCTCCGTCGCGTCCTCGCGCTCGGCGGCCGCGCGGAGCAGGGCCACGGCTTCGTCGTTCCGGCGCTCGGCTCGCGCCACCCAGGCTTGCGCGATCTGGCGCTGGATGTCGACCTGCTCCGCCCAGTACCCGACCTTGGCCGTCGTCAGCGTGTCGCGCAGCACTCCGAGACGATCGGCATCCCGCCGCGCGGCAACAGCGTCGCCGCTGCGCGCGGCTCCGAGCGCGCGCGCGAAGACGAGCTGGGCCTCCGACTGGGGGAAGCGCGCCCACGGGAACTCCTTACCGAAGAGCTCGAGCTTCGCCGCGTCCGCCCAGCGGCCACGCTCGAGCGCGTAGCGCGACGGGATCGTGGCGAGCGCGAACCCCGTCACGAAGTGCTCGAAGGTCACCTTGGGGAGATCGCTGACGTGGTCGACGACGCGCTTGGCCGAGCCGTCCTGGGCCATCTGGAGATGGGCGTACACGAGATAGTCGAGCGCGTGGAGCTGATCGAACTGGTTCCCGGTCGCGTTGGACGACGCCCGGTTGGCGTCGATGGATTCCTGCCAGTAACCCCGCCGGGTGAAGATGTGGGAGGGCATGTGGAGCGCGTGCGGCGCCGCCGGCGCGATCGAGGCGTAGCGACGCGCGGCGCCGAGGCCCTTCTCGGCGATCGGCGGATAGTCGTAGCTGTGGATGAGGTAGTGGGCCACCCCGGGATGCTGCGGCTGCTCGGCGAAGACCTTTTCCAGGATGGCCGCGGCTTTGAGCTGGTCGGCGTACGTCTTGTCCATCGGGCTCGAGGTCGCGTTGAGGGCGAGCGCGTAGAAGACCGAGGCTTCGCGGTCGTTCGGGTAGCGCGCGGCGAGCTGCTCCATCCCCTGGCGATAGGCGAGCGCGCGCGTCCGGTGCTCGACCTTGTCGGCATCGCGATAGAACGTCTCGAGCGCGGCGATGTAGTCGCGCTCCCGCTGGGTCTTGGCGCCCACGGTCTTCGCGCGCGCGATCGCAGCCGCGCCGTCGCCGAGCGCCTTCGGCGCGGGTGGCCACCCGAACGGATTGCCGAGCAGGTTCATCGCCACGCCCCACTGGGCCATCGCGCAGCCGGGATCTTTCTGGGCGATCGCGACGAAGGCGTCGGTCGAGGCCGAGAACCAGAACGAGTGGAGCATCGCGACGGCGCGCTCGAACTCGGCCTGGACCGCCTGGCTACACGAGGTCTCGAACCTGACCGTGCCGACCTTGTCATCCGCGGTGGCGCCAGCGGCGGCCAGGGCCAGGACGAGAGCGGGGAGAAGCACGAGCTTGCGGAGCTGCATGGTCGACCTCCGTCGGAGAACCTCGGTGAGATTCTAGCCCAGAATCGCGTTTACACTATCGCGCTGTGAGCGCCCGAGCCGCGACGGCCACGAAGTTCGGAGCGCTGTACCACCGCGACTACCGCCGCTACTTTTTCCTCGCGCTCGTCGGCCTGACGGCCGAGAGCGTCGAGCACGTGAGCAGCTACTGGGTCATCTTCGAGACGTTCCACTCGCCGACCCTCGGCGGCTTCGCCGTCTTCAGCCACTGGGTGCCCTACCTGATCTTCTCGGTGTACGCGGGCGCGCTGGCCGATCGCTTCGACTGCCGCAAGCTGATCCAGGTCGCCCAGGGGTTGTTGATGCTGGTGTCGCTGGCCTGGGGCCTGCTGTTCCTGACGGGCACGCTGCGGGCCTGGCACGCGGCCGCGCTCCTGATGCTGCACGGGATGGCGGGCGTCATCGCGTCGCCGCCGATCCAGCTCATCGTGTACGACATCGTCGGCGCCGAGCATCTCGCCAGCGCGATCCGGCTCAACGCGATCAGCCGCTACTTCTCCATGCTCGTCGGCCCGGCGGTCGGCGGTGCGCTCATGCTCGTGCTCAACCCGGGCGTGGCGCTCCTCGTCAACGTGCTGCTGTACCTGCCGCTCACGCTCTACCTCTTCTGGATGCCGTACACCGGCCATCGGAGCGAGCGCGACAAGACGCGACGGACTCCACGCCTGGGCCTGGCGGAGGCGCGCCGCGTGCTGGCCGAGGTCCGCGCCGAGCCGCGGATCATCCGGATGATCGTACTGGCCGGCGCGACGTCGTTGTTCATCGGCACCGCCTTCCAGGCCCAGATGCCGGAGTTCGCGCACCATCACGGTTCCGAGGAGGCCGACGTCTGGTACAGCGTGCTGTTCGGCGCGAACGCGGCCGGCGCGGTGATCGGCGCGCTCCTCCTGGAAACCGTCACCGTCCTCCAGGGCGGCGTGCGCGCCGCGATCGTGTGTGCCGCGATCTGGGGGATCGTGATGGGACTCTTCCCGCTCGTCCACGGCTACGCGGCCGCCGTGACGTTCCTGGTGCTGGCGGGGATCGTCAACATCGCCTTCACGTCCATGGCCCAGGCGCTCGTGCAGATCCTGGCGCCGCCCGGGCTCCGTGGCCGCGTCGTGGGGCTCTTCAACACGTCGATGCTCGGCCTGCGGGCCGGCAGCGGCGTCACGGTCGGCGTCCTCGGCGCCGTGATCGGCATCGAGTGGTCGCTGGCGCTGAGTGCCGCCGCGGTGGTGGCGGTTGCCGTCGGCCTGCTGATCGCCGACGTTCGCGCGCGTCCTGCGCACTAGCCCGTTCGCGTTCTTCTGGTGCTCGCGGGTGCTGTCCACGCTCGCGCTGCACATGCAGACCGTCGCGGTGGGGTGGCAGCTCTACACGCTCACCGGCAGCGCCCTCGACCTCGGCCTGCTCGGCCTCGTCCAGTTCGTGCCGACGATCGCGTTGACACTGGTCGGTGGACACGTGGCCGATCGCAGCGACCGACGCGTCGTCGTGGTCGTCTGTCAGGTGGCCCAGGCCGGCGCCAGCGTGGCGCTGGCCGTGGGCAGCCACGGGGGGTGGCTCGGCCGGGGCAGCGTCCTCGCCATCGTCGGTGTCCTCGGCGCCGCCCAGGCGTTCGCGAATCCCTCGCGCACCGCGCTGCTGCCGCGCCTCGTCCCGCTCGCGCAGATCCCGCGCGCGATCGCCAGCGTGACGTCGGCGACCCAGACGTCGCGGATCGTCGGCCCCGCGCTCGGCGGCCTGCTCTACGATTTCGGACCGGCCATCGTCTACGTCACCGTCGCCGCGCTCTACCTCGTCGGTGCGGCGCTGATCGCGGTCATCCGCGATGGGCAATCAGCCCGCGAGCGTGAGGACGACACGCCGGCCTCGCTGTTCTCCGGCGTGGTGTTCATCTGGAGCCGGCGGCTGCTGCGGGGGTTGATCTCGCTCGATCTCGTCGCCGTCCTGCTCGGCGGCGCCACCGCGCTGCTGCCGATCTACGCGCGCGACGTCCTGGGCACGGGGCCGGGGGGACTCGGCCTGTTGCGCGCGGCTCCCGCGATCGGCGCGCTCGTCTCGTCGGTCGTGCTGGCGCGCCGGCCGGTCCAGCACGGCGCGGGGCCGATCTTCTTCGGCGCCGTCCTGGTGTTCGGCGTGGCCACCATCGTGTTCGGCGTGTCGACGAACCTGCTCGTGTCGCTGGCGGCGCTGACGGTGCTCGGCGCGGCGGACCTGCTCAGCGTCGTGATCCGCCACTCGCTGGTGCAGATGCGCACGCCCGACGGCATGCGCGGTCGCGTGAGCGCCGTCCACTCGGTGTCCACCAATACCTCGAACCAGCTCGGCGAGTTCGAGTCGGGAGTGCTCGCGGCGCTGTTAGGACCGGTGCCGGCGGTGGTGCTCGGCGGCGTGGGGACGATCGTCGTCGCCGCGCTCTGGATGTATCGCTTTCCCGAGCTGCGGCGCTTTCACCTGGCGGATTCGTGAGCCGCGCGCTCAGTTCCAGCGGACGACCGCGGCGGTCGCGGTCTGGAGGTTCGCGCGCGCGGTGGACAGGGTGGGGTAGACCTCGAGGGTGCGCCGGAACATCGCCGCCGCCTCCTGCCACTGCTCGAGCGCGATGTGGCAGAGGCCCTGACCGCTGAGCGCCCCGAAGTGCCCGGGCTTGCGGGCGAGCGTCTCGCGGCAGTCGGCGATGGAGCCCTCGAAGTCCTGGGCCATGTAGCGGACGGTGGCTCGCTTGTTCCAGCCCTCGGCGAATTGCGGCGCGGCCTCGATGAGCGAGGTGAACGCGGCCTCGGCGGCCGCGAGATCCTGCTGCTCCATCGCCGCGATGCCTCCGGCCAGGATCGCGTCGAGGTGGGCATCACCGGAGCGGTGCCACATGTTCCACAGCACCGCGGCGGCGCGCGCGGCCGCTACCGGATCCTCGCCCCGCAGGGCGCCGAGCGCGTCACGCTCCGTCATACCGCGCGTTGTGCAGCACGCGTCCCGGAAGGTTGCCGGTGTGCGTCCCCTTCTCGAGCAGGACCTCGCCGTTGACGACGGTGTAGTGGATGCCGTCGGCCAGTTCCCGCATGCGCCAGCCGTTGCTCGGGAAGTCGTGCACCTTGTCTTCTGCGACCGGCTTCACGGTGTCGGGATCGAAGACGACGAGGTCGGCGGCCATGCCTGGCTGGAGCAGGCCGCGGTCGTAGATGCCGAACGCGGTGGCCGAGTCGAACGTGAGCCGGCGGACGGCCAGCTCGAGCGACATGATCTTCTTCTCGCGCACCCAGAAGCCGAGGAGCCGCGTGGGATTCGAGACGTTCGAGTGGAACTGCACGTGGGCGCCGCCGTCGGAGAGCCCGACCACCGCGTAGGGGCTGCCGAGGATCTGCGCCACCGCCTCGGTGTCCATGTTGATCTCGCCGAGCGTGAAGACCGTCGCGAGGTTCTCTTCGACCGCGAGGTCGAGGAAGGCGTCGACGGGCTCCTTGCCCTGGGCCTTCGCGATGTCCGCGATGTTCTGGCCACGGAGGCCGCGGTTCTTCGGGAGCTGAGGCTCCTCGACGATCATGAGGTCCCAGCGCTTGGAGAACGTCGAATCGGGCGT
>Ga0209802_1002819_pt1 | contig 11932 bp, 15 predicted proteins | sample GraSoiAngelo_129_FD_185886 | JGI IMG/M metagenome (GOLD analysis project Ga0209802, IMG submission 185886) | Grasslands soil microbial communities from the Angelo Coastal Reserve, California, USA - 14_0927_12_40cm (SPAdes) (version 2) | ecosystem: Environmental > Terrestrial > Soil > Grasslands ... | reverse complement strand
CCTGGTCGGACTGTCCCAGACGCCCGGCAAGGCCTTGCTGGTCGCGCTTCTGTACCTGTTGATCTCCAACGTCATCCTCAACTTCGTTTATCCGAAAGTGATGGGCGACGCGGTCCGCCTGCCGCCGATTCTCGTCATCGTCGCGCTCATCGCCGGGTTCAGCTGGGGCGGAATTCTGGGCATGTTCGTGGCCGTTCCTATCGCTGCTACGTTGCGCATCCTGTTCGACCACATTTACCCGCGCCTCTACGAGCGGCCGGCTTGAAAATCGCGATTCTTTCTGACATCCACGCCAACTGGCAAGCGTTGGAAGCCGTTTTGCGTGATTGTCCACCTGTCGACGAAACGCTATGTCTGGGCGATGTCGTCGGTTACGGCGGCGACCCCAAGCGATGCGTCGATGAAGTGACTAGGCGTAAATGGCTCACCCTGGTCGGGAATCACGATCGCGCGTGCACCGACCCGGAAATTCTCGAATGGTTCAACGATGACGCGGCGTCCGTGGTTCGTTGGACAATTGAGGTGATAGGAGAGGAGCGGCTGGAATGGTTGCGGGGGCTGCCGGACAGCCATTTCGAACACGACGTTCTGCTCGTTCACGCCAGTCCGCGCGACCATATTTACGAATACGTGCTCGACACCGCGGTGGCACATGCGAACCTCGAGCTGCTTGACGGCGGCGTCTGCTTTCATGGTCACACGCACGTGCCTGGGATCTTCGGGCTTGCGAATGGCACGGTGACGCACGAATACAGGGTCGATTCCTTTCGACTCACCGGTCCCGCGCTCGTCAATCCTGGCAGCGTCGGCCAGCCTCGGGACGGTCTCCCGACGGCGAGCTACGGCGTTTGGGATGTTGACGCGGAGACCTTCGAGTTTCGCCGCGTGCGCTACGACATCAAAGGCGCGCAGCGCGCGATCCGAAAGGCCAGACTTCCCGAGCGGTTCGCCCTTCGCCTCGAAAGCGGGCGATGAATCCACGGCTGGCCAGGCGCCTGGTTCGGCTTGGCTACGCCGCGGCCACCGGCGCCGGTATCGGATCCTTGCTTTTCTGGGCGATCTACTGGTTTTCGTTTGTCCGCGGCAATCTGCAAGGGCCTGACTTCTTCAATTTCTATGCCGCGGCGAAACTCTACGTCTCCAATGGCGGCGCCGCGGTCTATGACATTGCGATGCAGCGACAGGTCGAGCTGCAGATCACGGGACACGATCCATCGAGCTTCGTCGTGCTGCCGTACTTTCATCCGCCGTACTACACGCTCCTGATCGCACCCCTCGCATACCTGGACTACCGGCAGGCGTATTACGTGATGGCTGCATTCAACGTGATCCTGGTCGCGGCGCTGATCGCGATCCTGGTCCGCAGCAGCCTCCGCGTGCACGGTCGCGGATGGCTGGCCGCGTCGGCGATGATCGGCGGCTTCTTTCCGCTGTTCGTCACAGTCCTCCAGGGGCAGTCAGACCTCGTCGTCCTGGTGCCGCTCGCCGCGGCATATGCGTCGTGGGCTCGCGGCCGCTACGGCATGGCGGGGGCCTTCAGCGCGCTCGCTCTCGCCAAGCCGCAACTGCTGCTGCTGATCCCAATCCTTTTCCTGGCCCGTCGGGCCTGGCGAGCCCTGGCCGCGTTCGCCGGCGTGCTTGCCGGCCTCGGGCTTATTTCCGTCGCGGGCTTTGGCATTGGTCCTGTGACTACATACCTGACGACGGTTGGCACCTGGGCCGCCACCGGTCGCCTGCCGAGCACCGGTCAGCTCGTCTACACGGACCCGGCGGTGTACTCACTCCGCAACATCCTCGAGGTGCTCCCGGGGGGCGGCAAGGCGGTGGCGTTCGTCATCCTTCTCTTCCTGCTGGCCCTGGTCGCGTTATCGCTGAGCTGGCGGCCCGACAAGCCCCGGCTCGATTTCGCGCTGGCGATTGCAGCCTCCCTGGTCCTCAGCCCGCACCAAAACGTCCACGACCTGGCACTGCTGGTGATCCCGGGCTTTGCCCTGGCCGACCTGGCGCTCGCGGGTCTGCTGCGCTGGCCGCATGTCGCGGCTGCGGTGCTGTTCTTCGCTTACGCCGCGATCGATCTGACTCTTGCGATCAACTTCTGGTCGGCCGCCGTCGGAGCGCTCACGATCGCCGGCTACCTGACGATCGAAAGGATGGCCGTGCGACCGGATCCAATTCCGCTCGGTGAGCTGCAGTGGAGCGGTCCGCGTCCACGCCGCGTCATCGTCCTGCCGGCGTACCGCGCCGCCAAGACCCTGGCCGAGGTCGTGGGAGACATCCCGCAGGGCCACGCGGATCGGATCTTGCTGGTCGACGACGCCAGCGCCGATGCGACGGTAAGCGTGGCCACGGCCCTCAGGCTCGATGTCATCCGCCACCGTCGCAACCTTGGTTACGGCGGCAACCAGAAGACGTGCTACCGGCAGGCGCTTGCGATGGGCGCAGACGTCGTCGTGATGCTCCACCCCGACGGGCAGTACGACCCGGCCATCATTCCAAAGCTGTGCGGGGTCATCGAGAGCGGCGAAGCCGATATCGTGCTGGGCTCGCGCTGGCTCGGCCTCGATCCCGCCAAGGCGGGCATGCCCTGGTGGAAGCGCCTGGGCAACCGATTCCTGACCACGTCGGAAAACCAGGTCCTGGGCCTGCGCCTGTCCGAGTACCACACCGGCTATAGGGCCTACTCACGGCGGTTTCTCGAGGCGATTCCGTTTCTCGAGAACAGCAACGACTTCGTCTTCGACACGCAGGTCTTGATTCAGGCGGCGACCTTCGGCTTCAAGATCGGCGAAGTTCCGGCCATCGGCCGCTACCACGCCGACGCCAGCTCGACCAGTTTCACGACGTCGACGGTGTATGGATTGAAGACGCTGGGCGCGCTCGTCCGGTATGTGCTGCACCGCGCCGGATTTCCTTGCGTTTGGCTGACGCCTGTCTCAGATGCCGACAAACAGGCGCTTGCGATAAGCCAGGTAGCCCACCACAGCCAGGTTTAGGAGGAGAGCGCCGACCTTGAACAAGGTCACGTGCTTGACGACCTCATAAGCCTCGTAAGGAATCAGGATCCCGGTTGCGATCACGGTCAAGTATTCGGCCCACCGCCTGCGCATTGCCAGGCCGACGCCCTCGGTCCCTTCGAGCGCGGCGTATGCGATGGCACTGACGGCCAGGATGGTGATGTGGTTGAAAGAACCGACGTAGGCGAGAAGGCGCAACAGCAACTGGACGATGATGTTGCGCCCGACGTTCAAGTTGAGCTGGTCCTCGGCCCAGGTCGCCCACATGTCGAGCCATCCCTTGCGGCCCGCCACGAGCAGGCCGACGCCGAGCGCGATCAGCACGATCGCTTTGACGATTCGCTCCACGATGATCACTTTGATGAAGGCGTCGTGCTCGCCGCCAAGGTTGCCGAGTTCCTGCCACAGCCGGGCGAAATAGTGAGGACGCTCGACGTCGGTCCTGGCCATCGTGCGTGACCTTAACAAGCAGGATTGTCAACGTTCCTTGCTATGACTAAGGTCATACGTCAGGCTCGGCAGGCTGGGGGAGGGCGCCGCCGGGAGAGGGAGGGCCCGCGAGGGGCGAATTTTGGGCCGGGGGTTAGGCCGAGGCTTCCCGGTGCTCCCGATGCTCTCGGAACAACATCACCCGACAGTTGGCATTCTTCAGCACGTACGGCACCGTCTTGCCGAGGTTGAACTCTCCAAACCGCCGCTTGTACGGCAGCCCCATCACGATCAGGTCCGCTCCCCACTCCACCGCCTCATCCACCAGCGCCGGCCCCGTGTCCCGCGCCTGGACCAGCTCCGTCTCCACCGGCAGCTGCGCGGCGGCGGCGAGCTTCTCCACCTCGTCCAGGATCTGCTCGCCCCGCTCCACCACGTCGTCCAGCACCGCGCCCAACGGCAATGACCGGTTCACCTCGATGATGTGGACTCCGTACAGCCGGCCTCCCTGCGGGTCGGTCATGCGGCACGCCAACCGGACCGTCTCGGCGTCGATCTCCTGCCCGCTGACCGCGACCAAAACCTTGCGCGAGGTCGTCGGGTGGGCGTGCGCGGCGCGATCGGCCATCAGTGCTGCGGACCTCGCATGACGCGCCTGATCAGAACGTAACCCGCGAAGCCGAAGCAGACCAACGCCGTGCCTCCCGCGAGCTCCTGTGAAACCGGATCCAGCGACCGGTGCGCAGCCAGATAAACCACCACCCAGACTCCGATTGCGAGCGCCATGACGCCCATGAACGTGAATGGGAAACGCACGCGTCAAAATCCTAGCAACCTCCGGCCGCCGCGCCCGAAGGCCGTTCACAGCCGTCCCTATAATCAACCGGCGTTGAAGCTGGTCATCATCGGGTGTGGGCGTGTCGGCTCCCAGATCGCAGCCAACATGGACAAGGCCGGACACGAGGTCGTCATCGTCGACCGCGATCCCAACGCCTTCTCCCGCGCTTCGACCCGGGGCGTGCTCACGCGGGAGTTCAAAGGGGACCAGGTCGTCGGCAACGGAACCGACGTCGACGTGCTCCGCCGAGCCGGCATCGAGCGCGCCGACGGCTTCGTCGCGGTGACCGAGGGCGACAACCGCAACATCATGGCGTCCCAGATCGCCAAGGACGTCTACAAGGTGCCTCACGTCGTGGCCCGCATCTACGACCCTGAGCGTGCCGAAGCCTATGAGAAGCTCGGCCTGCACACCATCTGCCCCACCATCGAGGGCGCGAGGCACATAGAAAGGGTCTTGCTCGAACGAGAGAGCCGCTGATCCCGTGTACGTGATCGTCGTCGGCGGTGGAACGGTCGGCTATTACCTATCGCGCGACCTCGTTGAGCGCGGCCACGAGGTCACGCTGATCGAGAAGGATGCTCGGCGCGCCGACTGGCTCGAGACTCAGCTCGGCAGCATCGTGATGCGCGGCGACGGGTGCGAAGTGAGGTTTCTCGCCCAGACGGGAATCGAACGCGCCGACGCGATCATCGCAGTGACCGCCGACGACGAGGACAACCTCATCGCACTGCAGATGGCCAAGAAACACTTCCGCGTCAAGAAGACGATCGCGCGCGTGAACAATCCGACCAACGTCGAGATCTTCAAAATGCTCGGAGTCGATGAAGCGGTCTCAGCGACCGACGTGCTGCTGGGCGCCCTCGAGCCGCCGCTGACCAGCTGAACAAAAAGAAAGGACCGCCCCCATGAGCGGCCCTTATTTGACGACTGTCGTTGTTATACGGCCTTGCCGATCTTGTAGATCTTGGTGCCGCAGAAAGGGCATGTGCCGACTGTTGCAGGCTTGCCGTTCTTCATCGTGATCGGCTGAGGGTCTTTCATCTCAACCTTTCTTTTGTCCTTCAAGCAGTAGCCTTCCACTAAGTCACCGTCCTTATTAGAGATTCTGTGGGGGGCGGACCCGCCCATTCTAGGGGTGGGTATTTGGGTAAGACAACCCCAATTCGAACTGAATTCAGGCAGCGTTCCAGAACGCGGTCTCAAAAGGCCGTTTTGACTCCTCGCCGAAAAGAACAAAGCGAACCTCGCTCGCTTGCCAACCTTGACTTAACGCATCGTTCAGGCATTCCGCCATCACGCGCCCACATTCATCGATTGCAAATCCCGCAATGCCTGTGCCCACCGCGGGCACTGCGATGGTCTCGACCTCGTGTTGGTGAGCGAGCCGAAACACATGTTGCATCGAAGACTTGAGCGAGACCCTCGTCGTGCGTCCGCCGAGAGACATGCTCGCCGCGTGAATCACGTAACGAGCGCGCAAATTTCCAGCGCCCGTGATCGCGGCTTCGCCAACCTGCACCGGACCGTGCGCATCGCATTCGTCCTGGATCGCCGGACCGCCTGCCCGCCGGATCGCACCGGCGACGCCGCCGCCCAGCTGCAGATCGTTGTTGGCCGCGTTGACGATGGCGTCGACCGCTTGCTCGACCAGGTCGCCTGTGATGATCACGATTCGCGTTTCAGACATGCCCAGACCTCTGAGATGCGCTCGTCAAGGAGCTTTGGGGTCACGCTCGAGATGCCTCGCACGCCGATGGACTCGATGGTCAGCGAGGCGCATGCCACGCCGCACACGAGCGCGTCCTGTAGTCCACCCCGTTGCGCTCCCGTGCTCAGCCAGCGGGCAAGCATGCCTCCGGCCACTGCGTCTCCGGCTCCTGTCGTATCAAACGCGGGGTAGTCCGGCAGCGCCGGCACATGCACGCTGCCATCGGCAGTGTGGGCGGTGACCCCCTTCGGGCCCGCCTTCAAGACCAGCCCCTCGAGCCACCACCGCCGGCGAAACTCGTCCGGCACGCCACCTCCGAGCGCGGCGAACTCATCTTCGTTGCAGAAATACCAACCGGCCCGACCCAAAACATCTTTGGCTTCGGGCGGCTGCAGCTTGATGTACGAGAGCATCGCGTCGGCGGCCAGAAGTCGAGCCGAATGGAGTAGCTTCATCGCCTCGGCCTGGCGGTCCGGTCGCATCGAGCCGACAAACGCCCAGCCTTCGAAGCCGGGCGGCACAGCCGGCCTCCACTCGTCGTAGATCCGGTCGGCGCTGCCCAGGTCGACCGTGTGACCGTGCTCCTGGTGTGCCTTCCAACGATAAGTCGGCGACTCCAGGACCTGGAGCAGCGAAGTGTCGATCGGCTTGCCTTCAAATGCCTTCGTGACCGCGTCGACAGCGTCGCGGCCGACCGGTGCGGACACCTTGACGGGGACGATCAGGCTTGCGGCAAGCGCGAAATAGACGGCGGACCCGCCGAGCTCCTCGCGCAACTTGCCGAACGGTCCGTCGCGGTTGTCGAGCGCGACCGACCCCACCACGAGCAGCTCGGGTAGGTCAGGCACGCCGTCCGGTGCCGCTGCTGGCCGTCACGACGTGGCGGGCATAGCGCAGCTTCTCGAGGAAGTCTTCGGTGCTCGAGTACTCCTCGATCTCCATCCAGCTGCGGCCCAGCTCTTCGGCCGAATGCGAATCGGATCCCGTCGCCTGCACCTTTGCGAGCTCCTCCGCCAGGCGCGCGGCAGCCGTATTCGCCGCGGCGTCGCACCACGGGTTGTACGACTCGATGATGTCGATCCGGTTGGCGAGCTCGACCATGCGCTCTGGTCGAAAGTTTGCGCGATGCCGATCAAGGGGATGCGGTATGTACGTCAGCCCACCCATCCGGTGGATGCGGTCCATCGCCTCCTCGGGGGCGAGGAACGGCGGAACGCGGTCGGTGATGAAGAGACCGATGACCTCGCCTTCCAGCGTCTTGACCTCTTCCCCCGCGATCGCGAGCTCGGGAGCGACGCGCACCAAATTGAGCGCGCCTTCGACCGTGTTGTGGTCGGTCAGGGCAATCCTGTCGAGGCGACATTCGTGCGCCCGCTCGATCAGCTCATCCAGAGAGCTAAGCCCGTCGTGCGAGTAATGCGAGTGGAGATGAAGGTCGACGCGCAGCATTGAAGCCGCTACTGCGTGGCGGCCTCTTTCAGCATCCGCTCCCGGGACCGTGCGAACAGTGGAATCACCTGGGCCGGTCCGCGGCTGATGCATGCCTGCTCCATAAGCGCGGCCTGCGCGTCGTAGATGATTTCCATCACGTGCTCGGGCCGCCGCTCGCGCCCGAGGCGCGACGGAAGTTGTGGATGGGCATTACGAAGCACCGTCATCAGTCTTGGAATCAACCAGCCAGGAACGATGCGAATCTTCTGGACGAGACACTCTTCAACCCAGAAGAGCAGCTCGTCTGATTCTTGCAGCAGACGCCGCGGGGTCATCGCCCGCGTGGTCCTGCGATGCCACCGCTCATACCGCTCCTGCTCCTCGATGGTCTGCTGAAGCATGGGCTCCAACCCACTATATCAGTGACCTGTGGCCATTCTTGCTCTTGTCGGATAACACAGCGTCCGCCATCCGCCGGCCGCGGGTACGAGGTGAACCTGACGGTCGAACGTCCACTCTTTCCACTGCTGACGCACGCGATACCGCATAACGAGCCGCGCCACGTTGTTGTACGTGCGCTGATGCAAGTGGTCGGTCCAGCTCTCGAGCACGGTGGTGCTTGTCACCTCCATGTCGAGGATCTCCAGCCACTCGTCGAGGCGGGGCATCTCGCGTATGAAGTTCTGCAGGCCGCCCCACGCGCGCTGCGCGTCTTCGGCCACCATCTCCCACATCTCGTCGAAGCGTCCTTCGGCGTGGAGCTTCATGAAGCGCATCTCGAAGGTTGCGGGTGCGGCCGAGGTTGGCGGCGGTGGCCGCAGCGGCTCGACGGGTGGCGGCATCGCGGCAAACGCGCCCGCCATGCCGGTCCCGACCGAGGCGCTGACGAAGCGGCCGAAGTCATCCGCCGGCCAGGTCGTGAAGTGCCCCGCCAGGCGCAAAACGAACGTTTCCACGATCGGCCAGCCGCGCAGCGGCCTAAAGAACCTCTTGACCATTGGCGCTAGATGTTGTGTGATCTCCCCAGACTGTATACAGAATGTGGATAACCCGCAAGTCCTGGCGCAGTCGGACCTGCCGGCGCGGCGCGCGTCGAAGGAGTCAGCAACGACGAACCGGCCACCTCCAGGAGGGGTGTGGCGATCCTCAGAGGTGGTCCGGAGCCTGGATCATCAAAGTCCGGGCGAGGTCGAAGCGATAATCCGGATCGGGGTTTCGGCCTGGAGGCTTTCGCCCCGACCTCAGCGTGTCGTCATCCGCCGCACGACCGCCGCCACCTCGTCGAGCGGCAGCCCCACCGGGCAGACCGAAGCTGCCGCGGCCAGGTCCGGAGCAGCGCCGCCGTCCCCCGCCAAGTCAGAGGACGCTTCGCTGAGCCGCGCGTAAAGGCGCATGTAAGAGGAAGCGAGATCTGGTAGTCGCGTCTTGCCGAGGCGGCCCGCGGCCAGCGCGCACAGACCGCAGTTGATGCAGCTCACAAGGTGTGGGTGGCGCTCGCGCATCTGTGGCTCGACGGCGCGGATACCGTCCGCCGCGTATGTCTCGACGAGGTCAGCGAGCTGCGATCGCCGTCGCGTCAGGCGCCGTCGCGCCTGATGGATTCCATAAGCCCACGCGAGCCGCGCGAGCGCGTCAGCGCGAGCCATCGAAACCCATCAGCCCCCGCATGGCGCCCTGCGCGAGCTCTTCCTGCGCCCAACCAGCCTGGTTGAGGACTGGTGCACGTCCCAACCACGCACCGCGCACGAACTCGCGCGCGGCGTCAAACCGCTGCGACGCGCTCCAGCCGAGCTCCCTGCCGATCACCTCCGCCGTCCGCAGGATGCAGGCGGCACCGGCGCATGGTCCCGCCGCCACACCGACGCGCCGAAACGCGTCCGCAAGCGTGCGCACCTGCTCGCGTCGCGCAGCGTAAACCAGCTCGGCCTCGGTGACGGGCTCGCATCGACAGAGGATTCGAGACGTTCCACCCTCGTCAAGAACCTTTTCGGCGTTGGTTCCGTGGCGGCTCTGCAACTTCATCGCGGCCAACGCGGAGATGCTGCATCGCGCGGCCAGCTCCGCGGGCGGCTCGGGATCGGACTCATTCCCGGGCAAGGGTCGCGACGCGGTCGTGCTCGCCACCTGGTGGCCCAACTTCCGGCAGACGGCGTCCGAGGTCTCCTCGGCCATCAGGCGGTACATCGACAGCTTGCCACCGGCGATGGTGATGAACCCGTCCGCGTCCTGACTGGCATGGTCGATCACCTCATAACGCCGCGAAAGCTCATCCTCATATTTCCGCCACTTGAACAGGGTCGGGCGCACGCCGGTCGTCGTACGAACCGGTCGGTAGTCGCGTATCCGTGGAAAGACGCGCTCGAATCCCTGCAGCAGGTAATCGACCTCGTCCTCCAGCACGTCGACCGAGTCCAGGTCGCCGTAGAAGTCGTCGTCGGTCGTGCCGAGTAGGGTGAAGCCAGCGTGCGCGACCATCAGCAGGTCGCGCCCGTCGACCGACTCTGCGCTGATCGAAAAATTCGAGATTCGGTGCGGGTAGATGATGTGGATGCCCTTCGCCGGGCGCAGGCGAATGTCTACGCCCGCCATAGCGCCGAGCTCAGGCGACCACGGGCCGGTCGCGTTGACGACCGCTCGCGCGCGCGCCTCCGAAGTCGCGCCATCCGCAGTTCGGTAGCGCACTCCGAGCACCTTGCCTCCATCCTTGACCAGCTCCGTCACCCGTGTGTGGTTGAGAGCCCGCGCACCATGGGCGACCGCATCCTGGACGTTGGCGTACACGAGCCGGTGGGGGTCGACACCCCACTCCTCCATCGTCACCGCGGCGATCACGTCAGGCGACAGACCGGGCTCGGCTTGAAGCGCCTCTTTGCCGGTGAGGCGCCGGTGGGGATGCGCGTGCTTCAGCGGCTGGAAGCGGTCGTACACCTCCATGGCCGTCTCCATGCGCTCGATGTTGTTGCGGTCATGCGGCATGACCGGGATCAGAAAGACCACCCGGTAGACCAGGTTGCGGGCGATCGTCACGATGTGCCCGGCGTCGACGCACGACAACCGGGTCGTGTCCCAATCGAACTCGAGGTAGCGCGGCCCGCCGTGGATCATCCAGCTCGAGGAGCCACTGGTGCCGGCCCCCCAGTCGCCTTTTTCGAGCAGCAGGACCGAAAGCCCGCGTAAAGAGAGGTCGCGCGCGATGCCGGCACCGGTCACGCCGCCGCCGATCACGACTACGTCGTGGGCGCTCGGGGCGGTCACGCGAATCTCCTATGTCAAGCGGCGGCCGCGATGGGCGCGGTCGACCGCTCTGAATCATCCTGTCGAAGCCGCCGGTAGACCTCGTCCGAGATTTGGCGGCGGAGAGCTCTTATAGCTTCTGTCTTTGTGTTCCCCATCGCCAAACGTCGAGCAATGTAAGCCGAGGCGGGACCTCCGAGTCGCATCTGGGTGATGGCGATTCGGTGCAGGGCAACATTGAGCTGACGATTGCCGCCGCGGTTGAGGCGGTGACGTTCATGGTTGCCCGACCAGACTGGAATCGGCGCTGTGCCGTTGTGCATGGCAAAGGCCGCGCTCGAGCGGAAGCGACGCACGTCGGCGGTCTCTGCGACCAGCTTGGCAGCGCTCAAGCCGGCGCAACCGGGCAGCCTCAGCAAAGCTGGCGCCAGCTCTTCCATAAGAGCCTCGATGCGACGCTGTAGCCGCTTGACCGATCGAGTCAGTTCTGACAGCCGCTCAACCAGTTCGCGTGCGATTTCAGCCACAACTCCAGTGCGATTTTCGAGACGCATCCTGACCTCGCACAAGATCACCGTCCGCAGCAGCCCACTGGCTACAACCTGGTATCCCGGCTCCAGCTCGTGCAGATGCCAGAGAAGCCGATTCTGTATTCGGGTTCGCTCTCCGACCAGGTCTTCTCGGTGGTCAACCAGCAGCTTGACCTCACGACTCTTGCCCTCCAGCTGCGCCACCGGGAGGTGGGGTTCACGCAACGCCGCCCGCGCCACCGCCAAGGCGTCGATCGGGTCCGACTTGCCTTGTTCCCGGCCTGTTCTGCGTGCACTCCCCATCAGCTTGGGTGATACCTGGACAACCGCCTCACCAGCGCTCAGCAATTCACGCTCAAGCACTCGCGACAGATGCCGGCAGTTCTCCAGCGCCCATCGCCGCTCCGGCCATTGCCGGGCCCAACCCAATGCCTCCATGTGACCGCTCGAGGTCGCCGCGACCGTGCACGCAGCCAATTGGCGCCCGTTCTCGTCCACCGCCACCAGGGTGTGGCTCCGCTTGTGACTGTCGCCGCCGAATGTCACCATGGTCTTGTCTCCTTTTCTGGGGGATACAGGACCGGTCGGCGGACACGCCTGAGTGGGGGCGGATCCACGCTCCTATGAAGTCACGCCGGCCGGCCCATTGCGTCCGGCGGGCGACAATTCGCATGAAAGCTACGTCGCGTCGACGAGCACAGAGACTATGGGTCAACCCGCCGGACGCAACGAAGCCTGACACTCA